>Ga0153915_10004042_pt1 | contig 13500 bp, 10 predicted proteins | sample Opewatmetagenome_2_FD_107003 | JGI IMG/M metagenome (GOLD analysis project Ga0153915, IMG submission 107003) | Freshwater wetland microbial communities from Ohio, USA - Open water 3 Core 3 Depth 3 metaG | ecosystem: Environmental > Aquatic > Freshwater > Wetlands | place: USA: Ohio, Lake Erie... | reverse complement strand
TGGGCCGATCCCGTTGAGCTCCAGAAGCTCCGTTCGGATCGTGGCCGTGTCACGGGAAAAAAAGGACGACAGATTTGCGTGGTACTCTCGCAGCAAATAGGAGGAGATCGTCTTGAGGCGATGTGCCTTTTGGTTGAAAAACCCTGACGGTTGGATCAGGGTTTTCAGGATCTGAAGCTTCAACGCAGCGATGGATTCGATTGTGAATGCACGGTACTGTTTCAGAGAATCCAAAGCTTTCTCCACGTTCGACCAGGCGGTGTTCTGAGTGAGGATGGCACCAATAATGATCTCAAAGCGAGGGTCGCTCTTGTGGATCTGGTGGTAGGTATGGTCCACTGGCCACCACTGCTGATGCCCAAAATGATCAAGCAACAGGTGGTACAATGTCTCTGTGCGTATCGTCATAGATCCCCCATACAACAAACGTTAGAGCGATGTCTCAACAAGGTTGAGTATCGTAGCGGTTTTCTCCTTGGTTTTCTGCTGTAGCGCGTCGACCTCCGAGGTTGTCTTTTGTACAAAGGCGGTATCTTTAATCGAACCAAGATTGATCCTCACGTTGAACAATGCGGTTTCCGCACCTGCCTGCGCGAGCAACGCTGCTGCGGCCGCATCGGTGATGGAGTTTTTGTTTCCCTTTTCTGCGACAATCCGCGCAATATCAAGAACATGGTCGCACAGCTGTGCAGTCTGTAAAGGAACGCAGGATGCGTCCTTGTACGCCTCCTGGAGAGCCTGTCTACGGCGTTGCTTTTGGTCGTCTGTCTCTTTAGGCATTTTCATTGCAGTCATCACCGTGTTGAACGCCTCGGTGTCCTTGTCGATCAGGTCGGTGAGCTGCCGTCGCAGCAGCTCGCTTTCCTTCAAGGCTGCCTTGATGTCTCCCTGAACACCCTCATACGATTCTTTTCCGATCGTCAGATTGCAGACCATGGAAGACAGGGCAGCTCCGAGCGCCCCTGCAAGTGCTGCGACGCTCCCGCCGCCCGGCGCGGGGCTCTGTGAAGCTAGCTCATCTAAAAACGCCTGAATCCCAATGTTCACGAGTGTTTCCATGAGCCTCACTTCTTTTGCTCCATGAGTCTTTTTTCAAGCACCTGGTCAATCGTGAATTTCTCAAGTTGGAGATAATGATCAGCGACTCCCACCAACGCCTCCATGGGCACCAGGCCGACGATTTCACTGCCGATCACCGGCACGCCAAACCGATGCGCCTCATTTTTGATCGTCTCGAACACCCGGAAGATTGGTGTTTTCATGTAATTGGTGAGATTCATGGATACTTGCACAATCCCACGTTCCTTGATTTCGAACCCCATCGCCTTAACGTACCGGTATCCACCACTGCTCTGACGGACACCCTTTGCGATGGCTTTAGCTATCTCCACATCAGTGGTCCCAAGGTTCACGTTGAACGCAATCAAAAAGAAGCGCGCACCGACCGCTGTCGCACCAGCCGTCGTGTGGGCCTTGTTCGGACCGTAGTCCGGGACGCGATCGGGGTTATTCCCAAGCTCTTCCTTGATGCCTTCGTACTCACCGCGGCGTACGTCAGCGAGGTTGCGTCGATCCTCACGCTTCGCTGCGTCCTCGTACAAAAAACAAGGAACCTGGGTTTTCTCCGAAAACTCTTTGGCGAACGCGTTCGCGAGCGCCACGCATTCCTCCATGGTGACCTCGGAGACAGGGATGAACGGCACGACGTCGATCGCACCCATGCGCGGGTGCTCTCCCTTGTGCTTGTTCATGTCGATGAGTTCCACACATTTCATAGCGATGTCAAGCACAGCCGCCTTTACGGCTTCAGGGGAACCAACGATGGTCACATCGGTTCGATTATGATCTACATCCGGGGTGAAATCAAGCAACGTCACGTCTTTATGCTTCTGGATGAGTGTCCGGATTGCCTCGATGGTCTCCTTGTTTCGCCCTTCACTGAAGTTCGGGACACATTCAACAATTTTCGCCATGTCGTTTCACCGTAAACCTTAATCAACGGACCTTCATTTAACCATTTGGGAACATCCATGGAAACCGTTGATCTCCTCGTGACCAATGCTAATGAACTGGTGACCTTGCACGGGCCGAATGCACCGAGGACGCAGGGTCAGATGCGTCAGCTTTCGATCATGAAGAAAGGTTCGGTTGCAGTGAGGGACGGTCGTATCGTTGCGATTGGGAAGTCTCTCCGATATAGGGCGAAGAGGACCATTGATGCGACCGGGAAGGTGGTCATGCCGGGGTTTGTGGACCCTCACACCCATGTGGTGTTTGCTGGGTCCAGGGAGTTCGAGCTTGATCAGAAGCTTCTCGGCTTGTCGTACATGGAGATTTTGAAGCGGGGTGGCAGTATCTTTTACACGGTTGAGCAAACCAGGAAGGCGTCCTTCGAAAGCCTTATAAGTCAAAGCAGAAAACGATTGGATATGATGTTAAAGTATGGGACGACGACCTGTGAAGCGAAGACCGGCTATGGGCTCGATGTTGCCACCGAGTTGAAACTCTTGAAGGTGCAGCAGAAGCTCAAGGAGATTCATCCTATCGATGTCGTCTCGACGTTTCTTGGGGCACATGCGGTCCCAAAGGGTCAGCGACCAGAGCAGTATGTTCAGAGAATTATCGATGAGATGCTTCCTACAGTGAAACGGCTCGCTGAGTTTTGTGACGTGTTCTGCGAGCAGGGTGTGTTCACAGTATCCCAGGCGAGGAACATCCTAGAGGCTGGAAAACGGTATGGTCTCACCCCGAAATTGCATGCGGATGAGATCGTCGACACCGGTGGTGCACGGCTTGCTGCAGAGGTCGGTGCGATTAGTGCGGACCATCTCCTCATGTCCTCGGATGCAGGGTTGCATGCCATGGCAAAGAAACGTGTGGTTGGTGTGCTGCTCCCAGGGACTTCCTTGAGCCTGATGCAGCAGCGGTACGCGCCCGCGCGTAGGATCATAGATTTTGGAGTCCCGGTCGCGCTTGCGACTGATTTGAACCCGAACTGCTGGACCGAGTCCCTGCAGGGAATTATCCAGCTCGCCTGCTTTCATATGAAGATGACGCCTGCTGAGGCGATCACGGCTGTGACGATGAATGCGGCGTGTGCGATCGGGCGTGAACACGTGGTGGGAAGCCTAGAGCCGGGTAAGCAGGCTGACCTTTTGATACTCGACTGTCCGAATCATGTGTTTCTCCCCTATCACTTTGGAGTGAACCTGGTGGAGGTTGTTATCAAAAAAGGACGTGTTTTCTTGTGATTTGACGCTGATTATTACGGAAGTATAATATATAAAGACCATTATTATATATGTCGTATCATATAAAAATGTTCTTGGGGGTTAGAAACAGAAATGATGAAGAAGGTCATCCTTGGTTTCCTTGTACCTTTCCTCCTTATTTCCTTTCTGCCAACCCCAGTTCACGCGGAAGACGACGCGTGGTGGAACCAGGCATGGTCATATCGACAAGAGATCCCCATTCCCATAGATACAAGCATCACGTTAGCCTGGTACCAACCCATTGACACAACCATCGTGTTCGAACACCCTTGCTGGGCGCCTGACGAGGAACATTTCTCTATTCGAGTGGTCGTCCAGAGCGACGACCCACCACAGGAACTAGAATCCCAGATCTACGGGCTGAATCATACAGATGCGACCCACATTGTGTCCTGTAACCTTATCTTCCTCTTACCCGGAAACACCACGGGCAACGAACGGTATTACCTCTATTACGATGAAGCAGAGACTGAGGTCCCCGAGTATCCAGACCATGTGACCATCACCGATTCCTACACCGAGTACGAACCACTCCCCGGGTACCCGATGAAATCCCATTTCTATAAAATATCCCAAGACGGTTATTACGTTTACACCGTGACGCAGGACGCCTACATCCTTTGGTACACCGCCTCACAGCTCGTCTCCAAAGCGGTACCAGACGCTACCGAGATCCTGCCGAAGAACGAAGAAATGACTGCTTCCTTCGATTTCGCGTACTTCTACGGTCCCGAGGCATCCCAGCTGAACTCAACCAGCGACGTCCTCGTGTCCAAAGAGATCCTCGTCGACGGCAACCTCATGGTCAGCTGCAGACTCGACAGCCGTTCCAAGGGAGACGATCTCGAAACCACGGGAGTGTACACGTATTACTACAGCCCGACACCCCAGAAACGAATCCTAGCTCACGTGATTGATACTGCGCTTCGCGACTGCCATGTGTACCCAGAGACCCAAACCGACGGCACCTACTGCACGGTCCAAAGCGCCCGTCTGCAAAGCTCCTCAGTCGAGGAACTCAACGGGGGCAACCTCCTCCCGTACATCCATGTCTATACAGAGGCAAACACGGTGGAAGAATACGGCTTCGACCTTGCCCCTGAATCCAACCCGAACCAGCGATCGACCTTTATCATCACCGCAACAGATGATGTCGACCTCGGGTCGCAGGCCTGGGCCACGATGGATGAGGGAGGCACCACCGGTGAGGTCCATGCGCTGATCTTTCGGTCAACCTCGGTTGTCAAGGCAGGCGCCGATGAACGAGACGGCATTCAAGTAAAGGCGTTCGAGTCCGCGTACCCCCATGTCCCTGGACTCACCCATGACACCACTGGATTCGAATGCACACGCAATACCTACGAATCCGGTGACGGGCCCAGGAGTCTGCTCATTCCCAAAGGTTTCAAGGCTGAGTTCGACGCGGAGTTCTTCTCCTCCCCGACCGGCGGCTATCCCCTCGTCGAACAGGAGGTGCCGATCTTCCGTGCGCTTGCAGCGGTCAAGCCCTCCTCACTCTCCAACGGCTCCGTACCACAAACCGAAACAGGAAAAAACTCATTAACCGTAGTCCTCCACGAGACGCCGGCCTTCCCCTTCGGAGCCGGTTTTTCACTTCTCACAGGGCGTAAATTCCCGTACATCACTGTCGAACTGTACAAAGACGATGAGCGACTCTCCTCAGGAACTGCGGGTCGTCTACCCTTGGGACAGTTTTCAATTTCATCAACAACTCTGTTCGGCAAGCTCGTCGCCGCCGCCCATCTCATCGACCTGCGGAACCTGTCGTTCTTTAAGAAAATCAAGTTCCGGTACCTCGAGCCTGGGAACTACCTTGTGAAGGTGTTCATGGACAATCCCTTTCTCAGAGCAGGACGCCTGTATATCGGCTATACAATAGTGACCGTACAAAACAATGCAACTGTCCACATCCCTTGCACCCGACAAGGCTCAGGTGACGTCCTCCTCACCGACCAAGAGGGAAACAAGATCCAAGGGGCACTAGTCACCCTATGCGACGGGACGAACGTCATAGCCCAAAATATGACCGATGAAGAAGGCACCGCCCACCTGCATGCCCCCGTCGGTCTGACCAAGAAGTACACCCTCCAGGTCTTCAACCAAGGGTTTCTCATCGACAGTGAACAAGTATCGTTCCATCTTCTCCGGACACTATTTCCTTTCCATACATCACTGCAGACCGATGAGTACATGTGGGGGTTCACCCTCGTCGACACCTGGGGGCTTCCGCCTGCCGTGAACATCACACCGCAGCTTTCGAGCAGCGAGATGGTACAGCCTATAATGCTGCTTGCCGCCCAACAAGGGCAAGGCTCCTACTCCTACGCTCATCTTCCTCCCGCACAATATCGCCTTCAGCTGCAGTACAAATCATTCCGCCTCGAAAAGAATATCACGATTCCGGCATCAGAGACTTCCTATGTGTTCCCTGCGACCTTCCCGGTGACGTTTCAAATCATCGATACCCGTGGGCTTGGGGTGACGGATGCCGTGCTACGAATCGACCGGAGTGGAAAGTCTGAGACCCATTCACTCAATGCATCCTCAGATGTCGCCTCTCTTCCCCCCGGTGACTACACCGTCTCCGTGGTTTCTCAGGGGGAGATCATTAACAGACGGCCGGTCGCGGTCTCCAGTGAACGAACCATCGAGCTCATCACCACTCAGGATCCGCTATTCCCACTCATTGGTATCATCAGCATTGTGGTGATTGGAGCAGGTCTTGTTATCTATGGAATCTTTAAAAAAGACCTCGTCATCCTTCTCGTATCGTTTGCTGCGTGCCTCGCGATTATAGCGAGTCTGCTCCCCTGGTGGTCGATCGCAGGCAACACCTCTGATCTCACCACCTCTACAACACTGTATCTAGCGCCGCCGGCCTTCGTGACCATCACTAGGACCTCGTCAGTGCTCACCGGCGAACTTCCGTACCTGCCAGATCTGTTCATCACCATACTTCTTGTCATCCTCCTATTGATCATGGTAGGGTGTCTTCTGAGTGGCGTAAGCTTCGTGTTTCAACGGATGCAGAGACCAAGGATGCGTCTCCTTTCGGTCCTCGGAGCGTTTCTTGTTATTGGGTGCGGACTTGTGATGTTTCTTGTTGCAATGACAATGTACTCAGAAGTAAGTGTCGGTAGCATCCAAGGTTCGGGGACTATCGGAGTGACGGTCTCAGGAGTCATCGGGCAAACCCTTGTTCCCTGTCAATGGGGATTCGCAACAGGATTTTACGTATACGTCCTCGCTGTCGTCCTATTCTTCACTACCTTTATCCTCTTGGTGATAAAAAAGATACAATCAAAAAAGGCGTAATTTACTCTCGCTTTCTCTTGAGCGCTTTTTCCTGCTCTTTCTGAATCTTCGCAAGCGCCTTTTGCTTCGCTGGGTCTTCAGCAGGGACGATCGCTTCCACTTTTTTTTCTTCGACCTTAGGTGGTTTCTCAGATTTCTTGAGAAGCTTTGGCAACTGTCTCTTTGGTTTCTCTTCCTTTGGTGGCGCTTCTTCTTTTGGTGTCCCTTTCAGAGATTGACGATAGTCCTTATAATATAGCGTCGCTGATTTATACTCATCCTGCATCATGCGCATCTCTTGGTCGTACGCCTTCTTGTCGTTCTTTTTCAGCTCACGCAGATGCGCTTGCTCTTCAGAAATTTTCCAGGGTTTCTCTGGTTTGCCGTAGCGTTCTTTCTCGCGTTTTGCCCCCAGATAAAAAACAAAGATGTAAAGAAGGATCAAAATAATAATGATTGGAGCAAGGATGATTCCAACGAGGGATGAGACATAAACTCCTTCAGTGACAACCACGAGGGACCCGATGAGTTTTGGGGTAGGATCCGATGCTGATGTTACATACACGTTGATCGTAGTTGGAGTACCCAAATCATAGAATCTCTCAGGGGTCAAAACGTCAATTTGCACTACTTGGGTCTCACCAGGATTTAAAACAATTGCCTGCTGAGGTGTTGAAACAAACAAATCAGATGCATTGAGGAATTGTAGAAAAAACATGTCCTTGTAATACCCTTGATTCTGGATGTTGACATCAAAGGATCCGTACGAATGAGGTGGAACATTGATTGTTGTCGCTCCCATTGTATTCATTATAAGATTATTAAGTGCTGACGCCTTGACAGGTATGGTTATGTTTGTTACCCCTGCTGGATCACCATATACATCCAATCGAGTGACTTTCACGCCAACGACGACAGCGTAATCAACCGCAATATCATCGGTTTTTACTTGTAAGGTAATATTGTTATAGACTTTCCCAGCGTCAGATTGGGCTATATATGTCGGGTCGATTTTTACGTACCAGCCTCGGGGATCACCCTGAATGATTACTGGTTCAAGAGTAAGTGAGGTATATCCTAAAAAGCGTCTCCAGGTAGGATGAATAATTGGCCATATAAATCTACTTTGAAATTTATATTTCCCAGTAGATATTTGACCCCAAGGGATACCAGTGTGATCCGATATGGTAAGATGAATTGTCGTCCAATTTGCGACCTGGATTGGAGGAATAATGTTATCGGTAATCGAACCGTTAATCTCAGCCGAATCAGTGGTTAATCCTTGCGCAGAAACCAATACTGTATTGACGAATAATAAATTGCATAGGATGAACATCGGAATGATCTTTGAAATACATCGAGTCAATCTCTATCACAACCTTTTCAAGCGTATTTCTAGGAATTCTTTTTGCGTCTGATTCGTATGATACACACAATACCAATCAGCGCAGCGAGGCATACGATAAATTCAAAGCCCGGGGTTGAAAAGCCATGATTATTGACAACGAGGAAGATGGTCTGATTTGAGCTTGGAGAATCCTTTTGAAATGGATATATCTGTGATTGGAAGTTGACCTGGAAGCGACCGTACTCGTTGTGCCATCCGAAATTATACGGCGTGATTATGGAAAAGGAAAAGGTGGTCTGTTGTCCCGGAGGGATTTCAAACTGCGGCGGGTTAATAGTTGGAGTCCATGATGGATCCACTCCAATGATAGTTGGGATGACTCGAGTGATCTTATTTCCTTTGTTGAGTACATCAATTGAGAACGTCACGGATTCATGTGGTCCAACGGTACGTACTGGATTTGCAATAATTAATCCAACTGTTGGATTGAATGACGGGGTATATGGAATGGTCACGGTTGCCGAAAAACCGTTCACTCTTTTTAACGTAGGAATAGATAATAGGATATCAATTTCTTGAGATTCTGCCGGTGCTTCAACTTTGGGGGAAATAATAAGACTTGTTTTTATTGCCACTTTCCCTTCACTCTGTAATGGGTAATCTGCGAGGAGAACTGCTGTGCCGAAATAGATACTGGCCCAATCTGGAGGATTTAATATTTCCAGGTGTATTTGTGCATTGGGGGCAATCATCGAGCCATAGAGGAACAAATAAGAAAATAATCCTCTTGGAAGAGTAATATCAGTCCAAAATCCTACGGTGACCGGGATGGAAATGGCCCTATCGATTTCAAGCGGTTGATTTAGATCCGTCGCAGTATAGTTTAAATCTAAATATGTATGGAAACTGATTGCCCTAGATTTGGGTTCCTGAGCAATACTATATGGAATAAGAAAAGAAACAACGCTCATTAATAACATTCCGAGTATTAATGTCGCTTTAACTTTTCTTAAGGATGTTCTCATGTCGTACCACCTTTTTTCTGTTTGTTACAAGTAATACTTTCTTTTCTGCGTATTTAAACCTTGTTGTACACTTCTTACTCGGCTCCTGGAGTAAGAGGCACATATTAATATATAACTTACTAGCTATAAAAATATTTGCATTAAATTTATCATATATAAAAAAAGAAAAAGAAATAGGGGGGAGTTCCCTGGTGTTCCTCTAAGGAATCTCGATGGTTACTGGATTATGTCGATTTTTGTTTCGCCTTCTTGTGTTTTCTTGGTCTTGTCAGGGTTCTTCTCTTTCTTTGTTGCGACCTTACCGGGGAAATTGGAAAGAATGATGATGTCACCGACTGCGCTCACCCATCGGTACGGGACTGCGACGTCGACGCTCCCTTCAACAAGTGTTGGATTGGTGTTCGTGACAAGGAGACTTCCCACTCTTTTTTCCTCGATCTCTAAAAACACGTTTTTCACATGGCCGACATAGATTCCTTCGCGAGTGTAGACCGGGAGTTTGAGAAAAGAGGTGACCTCTTCCGGTTTCCATGCATCCTTTTGCATCATGTAGTCAAAATACAATTACCCATATTAAAATGTGATGGTTTTGCCTCAACAGAATCTTTTTTGAGCTGTCATTCTTTATCCCTCGCAATGATTTCTGTTGATTCTCAAAAGAAAATAAAAATCATGAAAGAATTAATCACTCTTCAACAGCGTGATTTTCGTTTTTCCAGAGGGCATATTCTTGGTTCTATGTGCACACAGCCTCATCCCATCGCCAAAGAAGCGTACATGAGATTCCTTGAAACGAATCTTGGGGACCCCGAGCTATGTCCGGGAACAAAAGAAATCGAATCAAGATTCCTTCGTTTTGTCGCAGATTTATTGCACGCACCAAAGACCTTTGGTGGACAAATCGTGAGCGGTGGAACGGAAGGGAATATCACTGCGATGTGGATCGCTAAGCAACTCAGCGGAAAAAACGAGGTGATTCTCCCCGAAAGCGCTCATTTTTCTTTTCAGAAAATCGGATCTCTTATGAATATCAGATTGAAGTCCGTACCCCTTACCAAAGAGTACCACACCGATGTTCAAGCGATGAAAAAAAAGATTGGGACGAACACCGCAGCTGTTGTCGGCATCGCAGGATCGACAGAACTTGGAACGATTGATCCAATCCCTGAAATGAGCGAGTATTGTGCTGATGAGCACCTCTTTTTTCATGTTGATGCCGCGTTCGGCGGGTTCGTCATTCCATTCCTCAGAGAATTGCACTACGATATCCCTGCGTTCGATTTACAGCTCAAAGGAGTGAGCACTGTCTCTCTTGATTCACACAAGATGGGGTATGCCGCAATCCCCTTGGGGACACTTCTTGTTCGAAAGAAACAATGGCTTGACGTTATCAGCGTCGCATCCCCCTATATCAGCAGCGAGAAGCAATCAGGTATCCTCGGGACGCGTTCAGGAGCGCCGGTTGCCGCGGCATATGCGGTTGCTCGCTATTTGGGGCATGATGGATACCGACGCATGGTAAAATCCTGCATGGATGTGACCACGTACACACAAAAACAGATAATGCAGCTGGGATTAACTCTCGTAGCCAAACCGACGATGAACGTCCTTGGAGTTCGATTGAAAAAACCTGGGAGGGTTGTGAAAAAACTCTCTGAGCAGGGATGGCGTGTGAACAAGATTGAGCGTCTTTCCTGCATCCGTTTGGTCCTCATGCCACAAATCACAAAACAGATTATCGATGAATTCATTCCGGTTCTCAAAAAAGCATGTGAAGAGGAAGGTGAGCTATGAGCCTTGATCATCTGAAGAAATCCTTGCATGAGGCCCCGATCGTAAAAAAAGGTGACTACAATTATGTGATTCATCCGATTACAGACGGTGTTCCGTACATTACCCCAGAGCTGTTGAAAGAGGTCTCAGATGAGATGAAAAAGTGTATTCAGAGATGTGGAAAGTTCGACCGTATCGTGACGATGGAGGCCATGGGGATTCCTCTCGCATCTGCCCTCTCGCTTGATCTGAAAATACCGTTTACCATCATCAGGAAACGTGAGTACGGTCTCCCAGGTGAAGTCTCAGTTGAGCAGGTGACCGGGTACTCGAAATCAAAGATGTACATCAATGGTCTTAAAAAAGGGGACACTGTGGTCTTAGTCGATGATGTGTTGAGCACCGGAGGGACCTTGAAAGCTGTACTGCAGGTTCTCACACAGATGGGTGTCAAAGTGAAAGGAGTGTTTATCGCAATCTACAAAGGAACCTGCAAAGAGGAGATTACAAAGCTGTACGGTATTCCAATTACCACAATCATTGATATCGATGTGGTCGAAGGAAAGGTCGTAATAAAATAATTCTTTATTTCACATGTACACTTATTTTATTACCATCAAAATTCTATATCAAAATTGGATAATGCTGATGAGTGCTAACCAACCGATGATTTCAACGATCAATAATCATAAGAGGTCGGGAGACAGAGAATCCCCGTGGGTCTGTTGTGCATCAAGGAGGCGTTGCTGCTGCTCCTTCAATATCGTGAACACGGCTGCTGGTGTATCCAACACCCGCGTCTTGAAAATCGTAGTCATCCTCTCAAGCTTCGACAGGTTCTCCTTGATTCTGGTTGTGAACTGTTCGATGTACTGCTCGTGTTTATACTGCTTCTGCAATACCTCATGAAAGAGTGTTTCAAGATCCTTAAAGCGGGGGATGGAACCCGTCGGCGTCACCAGCGCATCAACCTCCTTGTTCACGCGCTGCTCCATCCATTTCAGCCACACCGCTTTGTCATTTTTTTCGTTCAGCCACCGGCCGTCCTTTGCTTTTAAAAAATAATTGACCGCGAAGATCGATGGAGGATTAACGAGGTTTTTTCCGAAATCCAGGTTATGTTGAATGTACCGACCGATAGGGATTGAAAGAAAATCAATGTTGGACATTGGGTTAAAGACTCGGACTCCCTCTGCCCCTAACGTAGCTGCGGTAGTCTCCGACTCAAGGCACGCACCCTTGGTGATGATGCCATGCTCCCAGTTGAATGACTCTTCGACCGGCACCGACGTGTCCGAATCACGTCCCCCGTAGATGATGCCATGCACGGTGACACCTTGGGGGTCATGCAACCGTGGGTCGACGTTTGGTAGGATGTCGAGGCGGAACGTGAACCTCGCGTTCTTATGCGATGCAGGGATTTCCTTTCCATTCGCGTCCTTTTTCCCTTTGATCCAGTCGCCTGAGAAGTTCACACCAGACGTTGGAGAAACTCCGGGTTTTCCATTCCAAAATACCTCTTTATCTTTTGTTACAAGTACATTTGAGAAAATAATCTCTGCAGGATGCGTCAACGCCTGCCATTGGAGCGGGTCGTTCGTGTCGTTGATACCTTCGATGATGCCGAAGATCCCTGACTCGACGTTGACAGCCCGTACTTCCCCATTGATACAGCGGAGGTACGCGATATCGTCGCCGACGATCGTCTCCTCGTCCATCATCGCGGTGGAGGTCTTTCCGCACATGGACGGGAACGCTCCCGTGAAATAACTCATGCGACGGCGACGCCCATGGACGCCCATGAGCAGCATGTGTTCTACGAGCCAGCCTTCTTGTGATGCACGGTGAATCCCGAGACGCATCGCGAGTTTCTTCAGGCCGAGACTGTTGCCACCGTACTGGGTGTTCATGCTGTAGATGACCTCGTCTTTCAAGTCGATGTACACTCGTCTGTGTTCGACATCCTTGCTCACCAATAGACCCAACCCTGCCTCAGCAAGGGCTCCCTGGGAATGAACGAATTTGAAGAATCGGGCTGATGCACCCAGCCGGAGGAACTCTTGGTACCCCTGCCGGTAGAGCAGGTCCTCGCTGTGGGCGACGTACGCAGAATCGGTGAGCTGGACGCAAGGGATGGAAAACACGGAGTGCACAGGTCCGAGACAATAGAACTTGATGAAGAGCTCGTGGCCAGCCATGATGTCTGTCATAATCTCGGCAAGTTCGTTGAGGCCTTGTTGACGGTCCATGGTGTTCAGCTCCGGCCCAAGAGTGACATCCAGGGGGAGGAGGAATTTCGTGTGAGCCTTGTCTCGTGCTTGATCGAGGTATCCGTCAAAATGAATCGTGTGACCCTTCATGGCAAGGTTTGTTTCTTCTTTATTGTTCAAAGCAGCCTTTCGCGTGTATCGGATGTCCTCTCGGGAGTCTGTCGCGACGAAGATACTCTCCGGGTTGCATCGTTTGATGGTTGAAGCGATGAAGGCATTGAGTCGAGGATGGTTGAGGCGTATGATTTTTTGGTAATCGCTCGTCGATAATCGATTTTTAAGGCAGAGGAGGGCGTCCTTTTCTATGGTCATGGTTCCTCGTTCAAAATGTGTTGTATTTTTCCTTCCCCATGATTCTCCATTGAGTATTATGAAGATATTATCAATCAATATTTAAGAATGCGTATTCACGGTGAAGAAACCTTAATATTAATCGATATCATTCCAGTAGAACGGCAGAAAAGCACCGCGATGGTGTATCATGTGGGGCCGTGATG
>Ga0153915_10004041_pt1 | contig 13503 bp, 8 predicted proteins | sample Opewatmetagenome_2_FD_107003 | JGI IMG/M metagenome (GOLD analysis project Ga0153915, IMG submission 107003) | Freshwater wetland microbial communities from Ohio, USA - Open water 3 Core 3 Depth 3 metaG | ecosystem: Environmental > Aquatic > Freshwater > Wetlands | place: USA: Ohio, Lake Erie... | reverse complement strand
GCGTCGGCGATGCCCTTCCCCGCGATATCGAACGCGGTGCCGTGATCCGGCGAGGTGCGGATGAACGGCAGACCGAGCGTGACGTTCACCCCCTGACCGAACGCCGCGACCTTGATCGCGGTCATGCCCACATCATGATAGGGGGCGAGCACCGCGTCGAAATCGCCCTTGAGGGCGCGCACGAACACGGTGTCGGCCGGCAGCGGCCCGGTCGCGCCCAGCGCCTCGACGGCGGGTTCGAGCACCCGTGATTCCTCGTCGCCGAACAGCCCCGATTCGCCGGCATGCGGGTTCAGCGCGCACACCGCGAGCCGAGGCGAAGGAATTCCCCACCACTCCCGGAGCGCCTTCTGCGTCACTCTTCCGACCCGGACGACGAGGTCGGTCGTGAGCAGTTGCGGCACCGCCCTGAGAGGAACGTGGGTGGTGACCAGGACCACGCGCAGCTTCTCGGAGGCGAGCATCATGGCCACATCCACATCGCCCGCGAGGTGGGCCAGCCACTCGGTGTGGCCGGGATAGGGAAATCCCGCCAGGTGCAGCGCGTGCTTGTGGGCGGGCCCCGTGACGATCGCGTCCACTTCCCCGCCCATCGCCATCCGCACGGCCAGCTCAACCGCGTGGCCCGTGATCTGGCCGGCCCGGAGCGCGCGGCTCGGCCCGGCTCTGGTCGCACCGGTCCCGGGTTCACCGCTCCCCATTCCCCAGGAACCGACCGCGATTCGCCTGGCGGCAGGGACCCGGCCGATCTGGTCCTCGGCGCCGATGACGGTCACATCCGCGTCCGGCGGGCGGGCGAGGGCCCGCTCGGCGATCTCCGGGCCGATGCCGCGGGGGTCACCGAGGGTGATGGCCAGACGGAGGCGGGGCAGAGTGGACATAGGTGGTGGAGGCGAGGAGAGCGTTCGATGTGCCGGTGGATTCGAGGCGGAATGAGCAGCCGGCCCCGACTCTCAGCTCCGGATGTCGACGTAGTTTGAAGCTCGCAGCCGGTCCAGGTACCGCCGTACCGCCAGCTCCTGGCCCAGCAGCTCGTGAATCCGGTCGCGCACGTCCTCGTATCGGACATCCCCTTCCGCATGACGGGCCTTGACCACGAGCACCACGTACTTCGAGCGTATCTCGGGATCCGCCTTCATCTTGAACACGGGGAGCACCGCGCCGGAATCCGCATCCCCGATGGCGGCCCGGTACTCGGGAAGCATCTTGTCGACCGGCACGTCCTCCACGTCCTTGTCCAGCTCGGGATCGTGGTAGAGCCGCTGGAGCGAGTCGATCGGGGCGCCCGCGATGATCGCGTCCCGGATCCGCTCGGCCAGCCGGGCCGCGCTGTCGGCGTCCGCTGGGGTGATCTCGGGCATGATCAGGATGTGACGGGCCTGCACCTCGCCCGGCTGGACCCGCTGCACCTGGATGAGATGGTAACCATAGGGGGTCTCGACCGGATCCGATACGACCCCCGGTTTGAGCCGGAACGCTTCCCGCTCGAAGGCCGGCACCATCTCGCCCCGGCGGAACCAGTTGAGCTCTCCCCCCTGCTCGCGGGACCCGGGGTCCTGGGAGAAGCGCTTGGCGGCGGTCGCGAAGTCGGCGCCCTTGCGGAGCTCGCGAAGAATCGAATCGGCCAGAGCGAGCGCCCTCAGCTTGGCTTCCGCGGTCGGCTGCGGCGCGACGATGACCTGCCGGAACGAGATGGTGGCCGGACGCTTGCCCAGCTGGGCCTTCTGCTTCTCGAAGTACTCCCGCATTTCACGTTCGGTCGGCGAGACCGGCTCCAGCTTCTTGTCGCCCTTCAGCTTCTCGATGAGACGGTTGGAAAGCGCCGCTCGCCGCTGCTGGTCGGCCAGCCACCGGCGGTACTCCTCGGGGGTCTGGAATCCCGCCTTCTTGAGCTCGGTCCGGTAGTCGACCTCCGAGGTGAACTTGCTCCGGACGTTGCGGACCTGCTGCTCGACGCCGTCCGCGATCTCCTGGTCCGTCACCTTGATCGAGGTGTCGCGCTTGGCCTGCTGGACCAGCAGCTCGGCGTCGATGATCTCGCCGAGCACCTGCCGGCAGAAGGCGTGGAATTCCTCCGGGGTGTGGATCTGCTGGCCCTGCGCCCGGCGCTGGAATGCGTCTTCCTCCACCTGCGAGGCGAGCACGGGCGCATCGCCCACCACGGCGACGACGCGGTCCACCACCTCCGCGGTGTCGCACTTGCCGAACTCTTCCTGGTCCTGGGCGAAGGCCGCCCGTACCGGCGCCATCGCCAGGACCAGGGCGAGGAACGGTACGACGGCCGACCGACGGCCGATCATCGGGGCGCCTTGCCCTTCGACGCCGGCGCGGGGGGTGCCGGTGCTCCGCCGGTCGCGCCGGGCACCGGCGCCGGCCCCGGCGCAGGGGTGAGCGGCGGGATCTTCGCCTTGAGGGAATCGCGTCGCGCCACCTCCTCGGTGGCCTGCTCGAGCGCCCGGCGGAGACCGGCGGGATAGACCTTGGAGGTCATCCGGTCCCGGAGCACCTGGCGAAGCTGCGACGGCAGCTGGTGCGGCCGGATCCGCCCGCTGACCATTCCGTCGAAGAACTCGTCCACCTTGAGTCCGGCCACCCGGGCGCGTTGCGCCGGGGCGATCGATGCATCGGTGAAGTCGGGACCGGCGATGTTCATCGACCCGCGGACCGAGTCCAGCTGCTGCGCGAACTGCGACTCCATGCTCTGCCATTCGATCGGCGACAGCCTGATCCCCGCCGAGTCGGCCTGATTGAGCAGCAGCACGTTCTGCCCGATGATCCGGGCGAACTGGGTCAGCATCGTGTCGTTGGATTGCTGCAGCTGGGGGCCGTATTGCGGAGGCAGCGCGCCGACCCAGCGCATGAAACGCCCGACCGTGAGCCCCCCGCCCTCGAAACTCACGATCGTCCTGGTGGACTTGGCCGAACCCTGCGGGTCGCTCAGCGCGGCCCGCATGGCCCTCGGCGCGCCGCCATCGACCTTGAGATGGTGCGAGGCGGCCAGGCTGTCCATGTACAGCGAGTCGAGCGTCAGCCCCGCCTGCTGGGTGAGGTAATCGAGGAGATGGGCCCGGGCCTCCGCCGACGGCGGCCGCCGGATGATGTGGTAGCCGAACGGGGTCTCCACCACGCCGCTGATGCCACCGGGCGGAAGCGACCAGCCCGCGCTGTCGAACGCGGTGACGTACTTGCCGCGCGGTGCGGGGGGATAGAGGCCGCCGTTCTCCTTGCTGCCGGGGTCCTCCGACAGCTGCCGCGCGAGCGCGGCGAAATCCGCACCGCCCCTGGCTTTGGCGAGCGCCGCCTCCGCCCGCTTCCGGGCGGCCGCCTTGACCGCTGGCTCGGAATTCGGCGGGACCCGGATCAGTATGTGCTGCAGCACGCGGAGCGAATCCTTCGCGTAGACGCTGTCCGCCGCCGCGTCCGGGATCTTCGTCCGCCGGGCCATCAGCGAGTCGTGCCAGTGCGTCCCTTTGAGCTCGGAGATCTCGGGCCACATCGCTTCGGCTACCGTCGCGGAGTCGGTCAGCTTGTCGCCCCGCGCCACCGCCTGGGCGAACAGCGTGTAGTCGACCCACAGATTCGCGACGTAATTGGCGGCCTCCGGGGTCATTTTCATCCCCTTGGCGGTCGTCATCAGGTCGGCGAGCCGCTTGCTGGTCAGCTGCTGCCCCTGGGCTTCGGCGGCGACGTTGGCGTGCGCGGTGAACAGGGCGCGCATCGAGTTGCAGCCGGTGAGAGCGGCCAGACCGAGAATCAGCGAGAGACGACGCATTCCTGCTCCAGTGAAGAATTCGCGACATGGCAGGCCGGACGTGATCCTCCGGCCACTCACTTCTGACCCATCACCTTGCCGAGCGCCCGCACCAGTGCCGGCAGCAGGGCCTCGCCGCCGAGCCGCTGCAGCCGGAGCGACAGCGGCACCATCCTCCGCACCTCGGCGGAAAGTTGGACATCTCCCAGCGCGGCGGTGAGCCCCGTCAGCCGGGGTACCGTCCCCTCGCGGAAGGTCAGGCGCGCCTCGTCGCCCCGGACCAGGACGTGCTGCAGGCCGAGCGCCGCGCCGACCGCGCGGAGTCGAGCCATGTGCAGGAGGGTCTCCGCTTCCTCGGGAAGGGGGCCGAACCGCTCGCGTAGCTCGTCGCGGAGCGGTTCAATGTCGCCAGGCGTGACCGCCCGCGCCAGTCGCCGGTACAGGTCCAGCTTCGCGTCGTCGTCGGGAACGAACGTATCGGGCAGGTGGGCCGGCCGGTCCAGGACCACCTCCGGCGGCACCGGCTGGTCGGTGGAGGACTGCCCCCGAAGGGCCCGCACCGTCTCCTCGAGCCAGCGCAGGTACAGGTCGAAGCCGACCGCGTGCGCGTGCCCGGACTGTTCGGCGCCGAGCAGGTTGCCCGCGCCGCGGATCTCCAGGTCCTTCATCGCGATCCGGTAGCCGGCTCCGAGATCGGTATGGTGCTCGAGCACCTTGAGCCGCTCTTCGGCATCGCGGTCGATCGAATCGGGCACCAGCAGATAGCAGTAGGCCCGCCGGTGGCTGCGTCCCACCCGCCCGCGCAGCTGGTACAGCTGGGCGAGCCCGAAGCGGTGGGCGTCGTGGACCACCATGGTGTTGGCGTTGGGGACGTCGAGCCCGGATTCGACGATCATGGTGGAGACGAGGATGTCCACCTCCCCTAGCACGAATCGGCCCATGACCGATTCGAGCGCGTCAGCGGCCATCTGGCCGTGCGCGACGGCGATCCGCGCCCGCGGCGCCAGCGACCCCACCCGGGCCGCGATCGTGTCGATGGTCTCGATCCGGTTGTGCACCATAAACGCCTGGCCGCCGCGATCGAGCTCGCGGGCGAAGGCCTCCTCGAGCAGGCCGTCGTCCCACGGCTCCACGAAGGTCAGGATGGGCGATCGGTCCCTCGGCGGCGTCTCGATGAGCGTGAGATCCCGGAGCCCCGACAGCGACATGTGGAGCGTGCGCGGGATCGGGGTCGCCGTCATCGTGAGGACGTCCACCGCGAGCCGGAGCGCCTTGAGTCGTTCCTTGTGCTTGACCCCGAAGCGATGCTCCTCGTCGACGATGAGCAGGCCGAGGTCCTTGAAGATCACGTCCTTCGAGAGCAGCCGATGGGTGCCGATGACGATGTCGACCTCGCCGGCCGCGAGCCTCGCGAGGGCGAGCTTCTGCTCCCTGGCCGTCCGGAATCGCGAGAGCACCTCGATCCGGACCGGGAAGTCCGCCAGGCGCTCGGTGAACGTTCGTCCGTGCTGGTCGGCGAGAATCGTAGTCGGAACCAGGACCGCGACCTGCTTGCCGCCCTGCACCGCCTTGAACGCGGCGCGCACCGCGATCTCGGTCTTGCCGTAGCCGACGTCGCCGACGAGCAGCAAGTCCATCGGGAGCGGTTGCTCCATCGCACGCTTCACCGCTTCCGTGGCCTTCCGCTGGTCCGGCGTGTCCTCGTAGAGGAAGGACGATTCCAGCTCCCGCTGCCACCGCGTGTCAGGGGGGAAGGCAAAGCCGGCGGTGACGTTGCGGCGGGCGTACAGGTCGAGCATCTCCGCCGCCATCTGCTGGATCGCATGGCGGGTGCGGTCGCGGACCCGCTGCCAGCTGGTCCCGCCGAGCTTGTGGATTCGTGGCGGGGGCCGGTCACCGTCTTCTCCGGCGCTGCGGTAGCGCTCCAGCTGGTCGAGCCGGTAGAGCGGCACGTTCAACCGATCGCCGCCCTCGTATTCGACGATCGCCACTTCCATCGTCGACTCGCCCACCCGGATCGTATCGATGCCCCGGTAGATCCCGATCCCGTGCTCGAGGTGGACGACGTAGTCCCCGATGGTCAGCGTACCCGTGGCCGCCGAAGGGGCGGCCTGCCGGTAGCGCCGGGCCCGGCGCAGGCGGCGGGCCCGGCGGAAGATCTCGTGGTCGGTCAGCACCCGGAGGGTGCGCATCACGAACCCGCCATCCAGGGCGCCGACTGCGAGAGTCGCGTTGACGCTGCCCCGGCGGTCGTCATTCAGCAGCTCGTCGAGCCGCTCCAGCTGCCCCTCGTTGTCGCACAGGATGAGCGACGGGAGGTCACCGAAGAGCAGCGCGCGCAGCCGGGGCAGCTCACGCTCGATCCGCTCCGGAGGAAGGAAGCCGGCCTGGAGATCCGCGGGTTCGTCGCGAAACGCCAGCCGTGGAAATGCCTCGACCTGGCGGCCCCAGGAGTCCGGCGACACCATCAGCACGTCCCGGGTGGGGATCTCCTCCCCCAGCCTCCGGGCGACGTCCAGGTGATGCTCGGCCTCGCGCCAGGCGCGCGCGACCTCTTCGCGGTTCGAGCCGGTCGCTTCCTCGATGACCAGGGCGTCCGGCGGAAGCAGATCCAGCAGCGTCTTCCGTACTGCGGCGTTCTCGGCCGCCCCCTCCGCTTCGCCCCCTCCCCTGCCCGCCCCGATCGGCAGGACCGTCACCTCGTCGAGCACCTCCAGGGAACGCTGGGTGGTGAGATCGAAGCCGCGGAGCGAAACCAGCTCGTCGCCCCACCATTCACAGCGGGCGGGCGTCGCCATCCCGAATCCGTAGATGTCCACGATCCCGCCGCGCACGCTGAATTCCGCTACCTGGGTGACAGTCGGCACCCGCGCGTAGCCCATGGCCTCGAGCGCCTTCACCGTCCCCGCAAGGCCCGGCCCCCGATCGGCACGCGGCAGTCCCTCTCCCCTCGCCGCCAGCACCAGCCGCTGGCGCTCCAGCACGGCCGGCACCATCGTCCGCTCGGCCGCCGCCCGGGCGGTGGTCACGACCAGCCGCACCCGCCCGGCGAGCAGTGCCTCGATGGTCTCCACCCGTTCGCCGGCGATCTCGTAGTGCGGTTCCTCTTCGCCCAGCGCCTCGCGCTGCGGGTAGAGGGCGGCCGGAAGCTCGGTCAGCTGCTGCAGATCGGTGAGCCATCGTTCGGCATCGGCGGGAGTCGTGGCGACGATGACGAACAGGCGCTGCCGGAAGCGTTCCGCGAGCCACGCCGTCACCAGCGCGCCGCTGGATCCCGCCAGCCCGCCGACCCGGAGCAGGCTTCCCCGCAATGGAATGCGGTCGGGAAGCTCCCGCGCCAGAGCCGTCCGCTCGAATGCGTCCGCAAGCGGCTTGAGCTTCATGCCGCGGCCCGCCCCACTCCGCTCGCGAGCGCGACCTCGGCCAGACCGAGCAGCAGCGCCGTCCACAGGAGCGGCCCGCGAAGGTCCGCCCTGGCGGAGCCCGCGAATGCGACAGCGCCGGCCTCTCGGAGGTCGGCGGTCCGGGCGCCTCGCCAGAGATCGGTCACCGCCCGATCCGTCGCCCGCGTCAGTGCGCTCTCGCGCGGATCGGGGTTCACCGCGAGCACTCCCGCCGTGTCACGGCCCGCCAGCAGGAAGAACAGCCCGGTGTCCGGTGGGTCGAACGCCGCCCCACCTTCCGCCCTCCAGGAGCGCTGCTCCTTCCTGACTTCGGTGACCCAGTCCGGCAGAAGGACCGGATCGCCGGGGGTGCCCGGCACAATCGCGACTTCGCCCCGGGCAAGTCGGTTGACCAGCGCGCCGAGAAAGGGGACGAATCCGGCCGAGAGAGGCAGATGGGTCCATGCCGGATCCAGGCGGCTGCCGACGAGAACGATCCCGGCGCTGCGCACCACCCACGGCTCCCCGCCCACGGTCGCCGCGATACCGGTCCGGCCGCTCCCCGCCGGCACCAGCGTATACCGCCGCAACACCGCCTCGCGACCGATCAGGGTGCCGCTGTCCGTGACCTGCTGCTCGATTCGGAGCGTACCAAATCGCCAGGGGACCCCCCGGCGCTCCAGTGCGCGGTTGACCGCCCCGACCTCCGCCGCATCGGCGGGCGGCAGCACGACCGATGACCCCGGCCCCAGACTCCCGAAGGTCACTTCGCGCCCTCGCCGGACCCGCCCGCTCGAGGCGAGCACGTCGAATGCCGTGGCCACGAAGCGATCGTCCTCGCGCCAGGCGACCGCGGCCGGCGCAGCGATGCGAACCGCGCCGATTCTCGAGTCGTCGGCGCGCAGTTCATCGGGGTCCAGTTGCGCCTCGACGCTCATCCAACCGGGGGCGCCGCCGGACAGGGCAAACGTGGTGACCCCACCCGGCGTCGCCAGCGCCTGCCTCCGCGGCATGGCCCCGGCCCGGACCGCGACCGGCACCGGGTGGTCCGCGTCGCCCTGGACGGAAACCGTCACCCTCCCGCCCTCGAGCGGCCAGGGCTGCGGACCGGCATCGAGGCCCGATATCCCGACATTGGGAGGCGGCGGTTCCGACGGGCGCAGCACGACGAGCGGCAGGCGCAGGTCGCTCGCCGACACCGCGGTGGCCTGCAGGTCCGAAATCAGCGCCACCGCCCCGGGGCGCCGGTCGCCGGTCAGTGCGTCGGCGGCGATCCCGAGTGCCGTACCGAGGTCCATCCGCCGGGTCGAGGGATTGAGGTCGTCGATCACCTGTCGGAGCTGGGCCCGGTCCCCGTGGTGGACCACGCCATCGGCCGCCAATAACCACAGCCCATCCTCGGCGGTCGCCCGATCGAGCACGGCGCGAGCCGCGCCCTTGAGTGCCTCGAGCTGGGGAGCGCCGGCCACGATCGCGCCGCTGCTCAGGCTGTTGTCCAGCACCAGAGCGAGAGCGGCGGGGGCGTGCCCACCCGCCTGGCGGAGGGGAGCCGACGGGCCGGACGCGGCGAGTACCAGGGCGGCGATGAGCAGCGTGCGGATCAGCAGGAGCAGCCAGTGCTGCAACCTCAGCCTGCGCTGATGCTCCCGCGTGGTTTCCACCAGATACCTGACCGCTGGAAACACCACGACCGGAGGCTCGCGCCGCGTGACCAGGTGTAGGACCAGGGGGAGACCCGCGGCGATCAGGCCCGCAAGCGCCCAGGGATGCAGGAAGGAGATCACGACCGGCCGGAGGGACCCGCGAACGCAAGCCGCAACGCCTGACCGAAGGGCATCGTGGTGATGACGCGGTGATAGTGGATGCCGTTCCGGCGGCACGCCCGGTGCCATGCCGAGACGACCCCCTTCACCGTTTCAGCGTAGGCGGCCGCCCAATCGCGGGGACGCAGGCTGACCGAACGGTGGGTCTCGGGATCCTCGAATCGGGCTTCCGCGGGCCCTCCGAGCGTCACTTCCGCGGGGTCCATCAGGTGGAGCACCATGACCTGGTGGCCGCGATAGCGCAGGAAGCGGAGGGCCCGCATCGCGAGCTCCCGATCGAGCAGCAGGTCCGACACGAACACCACCAGCCCGCGCCGCCGGAGCAGATCCATGACGCGGCGGAGCGCCGGCTCGGCCGCCGTTCCCGCGCCGGCGGGCATCGGTGCGAGTATCTCCAGCAGCTGCCTCCAGTGAGTGGTGCGTGCGCGAGCCGGGACGACCGCGCGAACCGCATCGTCGAAGGCGATCAGCCCCGTGGCATCCCGCTGCCGCAGCAGGATGAGCGAGAGCGCGGCGATGAGACGCTTGGCATACTCGAGCTTCGGCATCACGCCGCCCGGCGACCCGGTCCAGGCCATCGACCGGCTCACATCACAGACGATCATGGCCCTCAGGTTCGTCTCTTCTTCGAATTGCTTTACGTACAGCCGGTCGTTCCTTCCGAGGATCTTCCAGTCGACGTAGCGCAATTCGTCGCCGGGCTGGTACATGCGGTGTTCGGCGAATTCGACCGAGAAACCGCGCCTTGGTGAGCGATGCAATCCGGTCAGAAAACCCTCGACCACTCCCTCCGTGACCAGCTCGAGGCCTCCGAGGCGTGAAGCCTCCAACGGATCGAGAAGGTCGAGGCGGGACCGGCCGAGGCGCGCGGAGGAGAGGGTCATGCGGGGCGCAACGTACCGGGGTGGAAGGGGTGAAGTCAACGCGACGGCGTCCTGTCACCCGACAGGGACATCCAGGGGATGATTGCGGCCCGGGGCCATGTATACAAGCGGTTGTCGGACAATATGTTACCGTCTCGTCACGGATGGCACGGGCCCTGCCTATGGGATTGTTGTCCGTAATAGCCAACTCCGGAGGAGCCCATGTTCCACCTGCTGCCACTGCTCGCGGCAGTCACCCTCGGCGGCGCGCCTCCGACTCCCGGTTACCACGGTCCCGCTGCTTCGTCGGTCCTCGCGGCCATGAGCCGCTCGAGCGGAGACGACCTCCCCCGCGTCAATGTCTGGACCGATCGGGAGTCGCCCTACCAGCGTGGCGAGCGTGCCCGGGTCTACATCCGCACCGACCGAGACGCCTACGTCACCGTGTTCCGGGTAGACACTGATGGACGAATCCGGGTCCTGTTTCCGATCGAGCCCTGGGATGACAACTACACCGCAGGCGGCAGCACCTTCGAGGTACTGGGTCGCGGTGGCGATCACGCCTTCACGATCGACGACTATCCGGGCATAGGCTACCTCTTCGCCGTCGCGTCGCCCGATCGGTTCGACTATGGGCCGATCGTGGGCGGAGACCACTGGGATTATCGCGCCATCGCCGACGGCAGAATCAGCGGCGACCCCTACGTGGCGCTGACCGACCTGGCCTCGCGCATCGCGCCACCGGACACCTATGACTATGACATCGCGGCCTACGATGTCCAGCAGCACTACGACTACCCACGGTTCCTCTGTTACGACTGCCATTCGTACGTCAGTTATTCGGCATGGGACCCGTATGCGACGTATTGCAGCCGCTTTCGCATCGAGGTCTACGACGATCCCTACTATTACCCCTACCGCTACTACGGCGCGAGAGGCGCCGTCATCGTGCGGCCGTACCGGCCTGCGCCACGATATGTGTTCAAGGACTGGGACGGCAGGGGTGCGTACGTGCGCCGGGTGCCGGAACGGCCCCGCGATCCGGAGCGCCGCCGGATCGACGAGCGAGGCCGCGGCGGCGCGGACTTCGGCGGTCGCGGGGCGGTGCCCGTGCCCGGGACTCCCCGCATCAGACGGGATTCCGAACGCAACAATGACTGGCGGGCCCCCGAGCCCGACCGCACTCCCGCCCGGCGACCCGAGCCGGTAAGGCCCTCGATCGACGCTGGCCCGACCCGGATCCCGCAGCCGCCGGAGCCGCGCAGGCGGGAGCCGGCGGTGGAGCCGCCCCGCCCGGTCGTGCCGCTACCCCGGCCCCCGGTCAACGAGCGGCGGGAGGAGCCCCGGCGGCTGGAGCCGGCAAAGCCGGCACCCAGGCCGGAGTCGATCCGCCCGCCTCCTCGAGCCGAGCCACAGCGCGCTCCCCGCCCCGAGGCACGTCCGGCGCCGCCGCCCAAGGGCACCGGCGAACCGACGCTGCGGCGACGGAAGCCCAACTGAGTCAGCCTGGAACTGTCACCGCGCCCGACCGTATGCTCTGCGGCCGGGCGTCGGTATTTTCCCACCGGTCCGTCTCCGCGTTCAACGATCGCACCCTTCGAGGCAGCCCCATGCGCCGCGTTCCAGTCGTGCTTGCTCTCGCGGTTCTCGCCGTCTGCCCGGCGGGCGCCCAGACCGCTGGGTTCCCGAAGAAGGCCGCCGCCGCTCTCGCCAGGGCCGCGGCAACCATCACCGCAGCTGAGGTCCGGCGGCGGATCAACGTCATCGCCGATGATTCGATGATGGGCCGGAACACGCCGAGCCCCGGCCTGGAAATGACCGCGAAATACGTGGCGGGCCAGTTCGAACGCTTCGGACTCAAGCCGGGCGGGGAGGGCGGGAGCTGGTTCCAGCGCTACCCGATCGAGCTCGGTCGGTTCGACGTCGCGGAGTCGCACGTCGATTTCCTCGCCGGGGACAGGCGGATCCGGGCCGAGTTCTCCCGCGACGCGCTCTGGCGGCCGGGTCGCATACCCGACGGGGACATCGGCGGAGAGGTCTTCCTGGTCGGCGGCACCCTCGATCCGGCGGCGCTCCCGCTCCGTGAGATCAAGGGCCGGATCGCCCTGCTGCTGGTGGACTACAGCAAGCCGCGTCCTCCGGCCGTGAACGCCGTGCAGCAGGCCCTGGCGACGAATGCCGCCGCCGTCATCGTCGTCACCGATCGCGACTCGACTCAGTTCGCCGGACTGGCCGGGGCGCAGGGGAGGCCCCGCATGACGGTCGGGGGCGGGAGCGCGTCCGGGCCGGCCCCCGTCGTGGAGGTGCCCGAGCGGGCCGTGACCGATCTGCTGCGCGGCCTTGGCGTCAACCTCAGCCAGGTGCGCGCCGGCACGACGATGGTGGCGCAGGCTGTTCCGGACCTGAAGGTCACGGTCACCCTGAGAAACACGGTGCTGCAGTCCCAGTCGGCGCCGAACACGATCGGCATTCTGGAGGGGACGGATCCCACACTGAGGAACGAGTACCTCGTGTTCTCCGCCCACATGGACCACATCGGGATCCGCCCGGGGCTGCCCGACAGCATCGCCAACGGAGCCGACGACGACGGCTCCGGCACCACCGGCGTCGTCGAGCTGGCCGAGGCCTTCGCCCGGAAGGGCGCCCGCCCGAAGCGTTCGGTGCTCTTCCTGACGGTCAGCGGCGAGGAAAAGGGGCTCTGGGGCAGCCGGTACTTTACGGAGCACCCGACGGTGCCGATCGGAGCGATGGTGGCGGACCTCAACCTCGACATGATCGGCCGGAACTGGAGGGACACGATCGTCGCCATCGGAAAGGAGCATTCGGATCTCGGCGCCACCCTCGAGCGGGTCAACGCCGGGCATCCGGAGCTCGACATGACCGCGATCGACGACCGCTGGCCCGACGAACGGTTCTACTTCCGATCGGACCATTACAACTTCGCGCGGAAGGGGATTCCGATCCTGTTCTTCTTCAACGGCGTGCATCCGGATTACCACCAGGTCACGGATTCACCCGACAAGATCGACAGCGAGAAGGAGTCCCGCATCCTGAAGCTGCTGTTTTACCTCGGGGAGGAAATCGCCAACGCCCCGGCCCGCCCGCAATGGAACCCGCAGAGCTACCGGGAGATCGTGGAAGGCGCGGCCGGACGGTAGCTGCATGCGTGGGCGCCTGGAGGGCGCGATCGGACCCTGTCCGGCCGGCGCCGTCCGCGGTTCACGGTTGCCGGCGCGGGCGGTATCTTTCCCCCCATGACGACCTCCCTCGACGAATTCAACGCCTTCCGCACCCGCATGAACGAGTCGATCCTCGGGGCGGGCAATCTCACGATCAACCGGTTCTTCGCGCTCGACCACCGGGCCTACGAGCCCGGCGCCCTCGGCACCAGGACGAAGGAAATGCTCGGGCTGGTGGCGTCGCTGGTGCTGCGCTGCGACGACTGCATCACCTACCACCTCATCCGGTGCGCGGAGGAAGGGGTGACCAACGAGGAGTACCAGGAGATCTTCTCGGTCGGCCTCGTGGTAGGCGGGAGCATCGTCATCCCTCACCTGCGGCGGGCGATGGCAAGGCTGGAAGAGGTGAGAAGCAGGCCGTGAGGGGCTTCCGTCGTCTCGATTCTCGCGTCTCACTTCCCAACGCCCGCGGCTATATTCCCCCGCATGTCGCAAGCCCGCATC
>Ga0153915_10004040_pt1 | contig 13504 bp, 12 predicted proteins | sample Opewatmetagenome_2_FD_107003 | JGI IMG/M metagenome (GOLD analysis project Ga0153915, IMG submission 107003) | Freshwater wetland microbial communities from Ohio, USA - Open water 3 Core 3 Depth 3 metaG | ecosystem: Environmental > Aquatic > Freshwater > Wetlands | place: USA: Ohio, Lake Erie... | reverse complement strand
CCGCCGCGCCGACGGCGCCGGGCGCCTGGGTGGCCTTGACGAGGCGCGCGTGCAGTTCGTTGTGCTCGGCCTTGAGCGGTGCCGGGGTCTCGAGCCTCATGTCCTTTCCTTCGCCGGTTCGCCGTCCAGCCAGTCCACGCGGGCCATCTTGCGCACGATCACGAACTCGTCGCGGTTCGACCCCACGGTGCCGTAGTAGTTGAAGCCGTAGCTCTGCTGCGCGTAGCCGCCGATCATGTGCGTGGGCTTCGGGCAGGCGCGCGTCACCGAGTTGTGGATGCCGCCGCGCGTCTTCGTGATCTCGGAGCCCGGCGTGTTCACGATCTTTTCCTGCGCGTGGTACATCATCACCATCCCCGCGGGGACCCGCTGGCTCACCACGGCGCGCGCGGTCAGCGCGCCGTTCACGTTGTAGGCCTCGATCCAGTCGTTGTCGGCGATGCCCGCCTGCTTCGCGTCGACCTCCGAGAGCCAGACGATCGGCCCGCCGCGCGACAGCGTCAGCATCAGCAGGTTGTCGGTGTAGGTCGAGTGGATGCCCCACTTCTGGTGCGGGGTGATGAAGTTGAGCACCAGCTCCGGGTTGCCGTTGCCGCGCTTGCCGAGGATCGGCGCGATGGTCTTCGTATCGACCGGCGGCCGGTAGGCGACCAGGCCTTCGCCGAAGGCGCGCATCCACGGATGGTCCTGGTAGAGCTGCTGGCGGCCCGTGAGGGTCCGCCAGGGAATCAGCTCGTGCACGTTGGTGTAGCCGGCGTTGTACGAGACGTGCTCGGACTCGACGCCCGACCAGGTCGGCGAGGAGATGATCTTCCTCGGCTGCGCCTGCACGTCGCGGAAGCGGATCTTGTCGTCCTCGCGCGGCTGCGCGAGATGCGTATGGTCGCGGCCGGTGATCTTGGAGAGCGCCTGCCAGGCCTTCACCGCCACCTCGCCGTTCGTCTCCGGCGCGAGCGCGAGGATCACTTCGCAGGCGTCGATGTCGGTCTCGATCTTCGCCAGCCCCTGCGAATTTTCCAAGTTGAGCTTCCTTAGAAACTCCACTTCGTGCTCGGTGTTCCAGGCGATGCCCTTGCCGCCGTTGCCGAGCTTCGCCATCAGCGGCCCGAGCGAGGTGAAGCGCTCGTAGGTCTTCGGGTAGTCGCGCTCGACCACCGTGACTGCCGGCATCGTCTTGCCCGGGACGGGCTCGCACTCGCCCTTCTTCCAGTCCTTGACGTCGAACGGCTGGCCGAGCTCGGCCGGCGTGTCGTGCATGAGCGGCGTGAGGACAACGTCCTTCTCGACCCCGAGGTGGTGCTGCGCGATCTCGGAGAATTTGCGGGCGATGCCCTTGTAGATCTCCCAGTCGCTCCTTGCCTGCCAGGCCGGGTCCACCGCGGCCGACAGCGGGTGGATGAACGGGTGCATGTCGGAGGTGTTGAGGTCGTTCTTCTCGTACCAGGTGGCGGTGGGCAGCACGACGTCGGAGTAGAGGCAGGTCGTGCTCATGCGGAAGTCGAGCGTCACCAGCAGGTCGAGCTTGCCCTCGGGCGCCGGCTCGCGCCATTCGACCTCCTGGTTCTCGTTCTTCCCCATGCCGCCCTGCACGCCGTTAGTCGTCCCCAGCAGGTGCTTGAGGAAATACTCGTGCCCCTTGCCCGAGGAGCCGAGCAGGTTGGAGCGCCAGACGAAGAGATTCCTCGGGAAGTTGTCCGGGTGGTCCGGGTCCTCGCAGCTCAGGCGCAGCTGGCCGCTCTTCAGCTCGCGCGCGACATAGTCCTTCGCGTCGAGGCCCGCCGCTTTCGCTCTGTCGCAAATCTCCAATGGGTTCGCCTGAAGCTGCGGCGCGGAGGGCAGCCAGCCCATCCGTTCCGCGCGCACGTTGAAGTCGATCAGGCTGCCGGAATACTTCGCCGGGTCGGCGAGCGGCGAGAGGATCTCGGCGACCGAGAGCTTCTCGTAGCGCCACTGGTCGGTGTGCGCGTAGAAGAAGCTGGTCGAGTTCATCTGGCGCGGCGGCCGCGCCCAGTCGAGCGCGAAGGCGAGCGCGGTCCAGCCGGTCTGCGGGCGCAGCTTCTCCTGCCCGACGTAGTGCGCCCAGCCGCCGCCCGACTGGCCGACGCAGCCGCACATCACGAGCAGGTTGACGATGGCCCGGTAGCTCATGTCCATGTGGTACCAGTGGTTCATCCCCGCGCCGATGATCACCATCGACTTGCCGTGCGTCTTGTCGGCGTTGTCGGCGAACTGGCGCGCCACCGTGATCACGTCGGCGCGCGGCACACCGGTGATGCTTTCCTGCCAGGCGGGGGTGTACGGCACGTCCTCGTCGAAGGACTTCGCCACGCCGACGCCGTAGTTGGCGAGCAGCAGGTCGTAGACCGTCGCGACCAGGTGCTCGCCGACTTTCGTGACCGGCACGCTTCTCAGCAGCACGTCCTGCTGGCGGTTGGCCGTGAAGTGCCCGTGGGCGATGCCGCCGAAATAGGGAAACGCGACCGTGGCGGTTTGATTTCCCCGAAGAGACAACCTGGGGCGGATCTCCTTCTCTTCGAGATTCCACTTGCCGCTCTCGCCCCAGCGGAAGCCGATCGAGCCGTGCGGCACGGCGGGCCGCCCGGTCGCCTCGTCGATGCACACCGTCTTCCAGTCGGGGTTGTTGGTTTCGTTGCTCGCGAAGTCCGACGCGCGCAGGAAGCGCTCGGGCACGGTGCGCCCGCCCTGCTCGACCAGCCGCACCAGCATGGGCATGTCGGAGTACCGGCGGCAGTAATCCTGGAAGTATTCGCTCTTGCCCTGGGCGTGGTACTCGCTGAGGACCACGTGGCCCATCGCCATGGCGAGCGCGGCGTCGGTGCCCTGCTTCGGATGCAGCCACAGGTCGCCGAACTTGGAGCCCTCCGCATAGTCGGGGAAGATCGAGACGATCTTCGCGCCCCGGTAGCGCACCTCGGTCATGAAGTGCGCGTCGGGCGTGCGCGTCTGCGGCACGTTCGAGCCCCACATGACGATGAAGGTCGAGTTGTACCAGTCGGCCGACTCCGGCACGTCGGTCTGCTCGCCCCAGGTCATGGGCGAGGCGGGCGGCAGGTCGCAGTACCAGTCGTAGAAGCTCATGGACACGCCGCCGATGAGCGACAGGTAGCGGCTGCCCGCGGCGTACGAGATCATCGACATCGCGGGGATCGGCGAGAAGCCGACGATGCGGTCGGGGCCGTACTTGCGGATCGTGTACACGTTGGCCGCGGCGACGATCTCGTTCACCTCGTCCCAGCTCGCGCGCACGAACCCGCCCATGCCGCGCTCGCGCTTGTACGACGAGGGAGAGTCCGGTGCGGAGACGATCGTCTTCCACGACTCGACCGGATCGAAGCGCTTTCTCAGCTCCCGCCACCGCTGAAGCAGCGAGCTGCGCACCATCGGGTACTTGAGCCGGTTGCCCGAGTAGAGGTACCAGGAATACGAGGCACCGCGCGAGCAGCCGCGCGGCTCGTGGTTCGGCATGTCGGGACGCGTGCGCGGGTAGTCGGTCTGCTGCGTCTCCCAGGTGACGATGCCGCCCTTCACGTAGATCTTCCAGCTGCAGGAGCCGGTGCAGTTCACCCCGTGCGTCGAGCGCACGATCTTGTCGTGGCTCCAGCGGTTGCGGTAGGCGTCCTCCCAGCTGCGGTCCTCGCGGCGGAGCTCGCCGTGGCCGCCCGAGAACGTCTCCTTCTTTTCGGCGAGGAACTTCAGTCGATCGAGGAAATGGCTCATGGGGTCGGCGGGGCGGAGATCAGCAGGGCATGGGCGCGTTGCGGCGGCTGTAGTACCACCAGGTGAGCGCGATGCAGGTGAGGTAGAAGACGATGAACACGTAGAGCGCGGCCTGCGGCCCGCCGGTCAGCTCGATCGAGCTGCCGTAGCTCTTCGGGATGAAAAATCCGCCGTACGCGGCGAGCGCCGCCGTGAAGCCGAGCACCGGCGAGGCTTCCTTGGCCGGGAAGATCACCGGGATCATGCGGAAGGTCGAGCCGTTGCCGATGCCGGTGGTGAAGAAGAGCACCATGAAGCAGGCGAAGAAGCCGGCGAAGCTGTGCTGGTCGAGGAAGTAAAGCACGCCCCCGACGGCGGCCGCCATGACCACGAAGTTCCAGAAGGTCACCACCGCGCCGCCCAGCTTGTCGGCGAGCCAGCCGCCGAAAGGCCGCACCACCGCGCCGATCAGCGGCCCCAGCCAGGCGTAGGCGAGCACGCTCACTTCCGGGAACTGGTTCTTGATGAGCAGCGGAAACCCCGCGGAGTAGCCGATGAAGGAACCGAAGGTTCCGAGGTAGAGCCACGACATGACCCAGGTGTGCTTGCGCCGGAAGATCACGGCCTGCGCGCGCAGCGAGGCCTTGGCTTCCGCGATGTCGTTCATGCCGATCCAGGCCGCCACGGTCGCGAGGACGATGAACGGCACCCAGACGAACGCGGCGTTCTGCGCGAAGATCTGCACCGGCACGCCGTTGCGCAGGATGGTCTGCGCGCCGCCGGCGAGCGGGCCGTAGACGCCCGCGGCGATGACCAGCGGCGCGAGGAACTGCGCCGCCGAGACGCCGAGGTTGCCCAGGCCGGCGTTCACCCCGAGCGCGGAGCCCTTGCGCTCCATCGGGAAGAAGAAGTTGATGTTCGCCATCGACGAGGAGAAGTTGCCGCCGCCGAAGCCGCACAGCAGCGCCAGCACGAGGAACGTCGAGTAGGTCGTCTGCGGGTCCTGGATGGCGATGCCGATGCCGAGCGCCGGGATGAGCAGCGACGCCGTGGAGATCGCGGTCCAGCGCCGCCCGCCGAACACCGGCACCATGAACGAATAGAAGATGCGCAGCGTCGCGCCGGACAGCGCCGGCGCGGCGGCGAGCCAGAAGAGCTGGTTCGGCGTGAACTTGAAGCCGAGCAGCGGCAGGTTGACCGCCACCACGCTCCAGAGCTGCCAGACGGCGAAGGCGAGGAACAGCGCCGGCACCGAGATCCACAGGTTGATGTTGGCGATCGCCTGGCCCTGGCGCACCCAGAATTCCTTGTCCTCGGGCGTCCAGATCGTGAGGGTCTTGCCGAGGTTCGCGCGTACCGTCTGAGAGGGAGTGGGCATGGGAGTCAGGCCGGCTGTCCGGCCGAATGGGTTGGGGGGGCCGCCGAGCGCGCGCGCTGCGGAACGATCTCGGTCCAGTACATCCACACCAGCGACACCGCCGTGACGCCCCAGAGGAGCATGAACGCGGTGGAGTTGACGCCCGTGAGGTCGACCAGCGCGCCGAAGAAGATGGGCAGCAGGAAGCCGCCCAGCCCGCCGGCGAGCCCGACGATCCCGGAGATGACGCCGATGTTGTGCGAGTACTCGTCGGAGATGTACTTGAACACCGAGGCCTTGCCGATCGCCCAGGCGATGCCCATCGCGAACATCAGCGCGGTGAAGCTCCACGGCCCGAGGCCTATGTGCAGGCGCAGCTCGCCGCCGACGGTGCGGACCACCAGGTCGGTCTGCGGATAGGAAAGGAAGAACAGGCACACGAACGAGAACAGCAGCACCCACCACGTCACCGGGTGCGCGCCCCAGCGGTCGGACATCCAGCCGCCCAGCGCGCGCAGCACGCCCCCGGGCAGCGAGAAGCAGGCGGCGAGCAGCGCGGCGGTCTGGATATTGAAGCCGTATTCCGACACGTAGTACTTGGTCATCCACAGCGACAGGCCGACGTAGCCGCCGAAGACGATCGAGTAGTACTGGCAGAGCTTCCAGACCTTCGGATCCTTCAGCGCGGCGAGCTGCTCGCGCATCGTCACCGTGCCGCCCTTCAGGTGCTCGGGGTCGGTGTAGGTGAAGAGCCAGAAGGCGAGCGCCGTGGCGAGCATCGCCACGGCATAGACCTTGGGCACCATGGTCCAGCCGAAGGCGAGCAGGATCGCCGGCGCGACGAACTTGTTGAGCGCCGCCCCCGAGTTGCCGGCGCCGAAGATGCCCATCGCGAAGCCCTGGTGCTGCCGGTCGAACCAGTTCGCGCAGTAGGCGATGCCGACGGAGAACGAGCCGCCGGCCAGGCCGACCAGCAGCCCGAGCGCGAGGAAATGCCAGAACTGCGTCGCCGCCGAGATCAGCCAGATCGGCACCACGGTCGAGAGCATGAGCAGGAAGAAGACGATGCGCCCGCCGTAGCGGTCGGTCCACATGCCGAGCGGCAGGCGCACCAGCGAGCCCGACAGCACCGGCATCGCGGCGAGCAGGCCGAACTCGGTCTCGTTCAGGCCGAGCTGCTTCTTGATCGGGATGCCGATCACCGCGAACATCATCCACACCGCGAAGCACACCGTGAACGACGCGGTGCTCGCGCTGACGACGGAAATCTGCCGGCGGGAGATCACCCGCGGGTCACATCGAGTGATGCACGGTGAATTCGGTCACCACGCTCTTCGGCCCGTGCACGGGCGTGATCGTCACGCGCACCCGGTAGGTTCCCGAGGAGCCGAAGACGAACAGCTCGCTGTAGTCGGCGAGGCCGGCCGCCTGCGTGTGCAGCAGCGGCTTTTCCTCGGTGCGGCCGTTCGGCGAGCGCACCGACACCACGACGGTCGCGTCGCCGATGCGGCCCTTCGTCTTCGCGTCGACCACCGTGATGAGGATGTGCTGCGAGCCGCTCGGGAAGGTCTTCGGATGCGCCTCGGCGTGGCCCTCGGCGTGCACCGCCTTCTCGGCGGACATGAGGCCGAGGTCGATGACCAGCCCCTGGACAGTCTTCTCCTGCTGCGCCCGCGCGGGCGCCGCGGCCAGCAGCCCGGCGAGGATCAGGAACGCGAGCGAGGCCCTCATGGCGCCCTCTTCAGCGGTAGACGAAGGTCGGGATGTCGGAGTTGACCAGCACGTCGCCGGTCTCGCTGCCGTGCACGAGCCGCGAGAAGCCGGTGCGGCCGTGCGTCGCCATGAAGATCGCGTCGCAGTGGTGGCGCTTCGCCGCGTCGATGATCGCCTGCGAGGGATGGTCGTTGAAGGCGTAGTCGGTCTCGAAGGCCACGTTCGCGTCCTTCGCGAGCCGCGCCACCTTGTCGAGGATCGCCCGCGCGGCCTCGCCGGCCTGGCGCTCGTACTCGCTCAGCGGCGTGGCGTGCCTCGCGAGCAGCTCCGCCTCGCTCGGCATCTGGTACTCCGGCACGGCGGTGAAGAAGACCACCCGCGCGTTCGCTTCGCGCGCGTAGTCGATGCCGGCCACGACCGCCTTCTCGGCGGTTTCGGAGCCGTCGGTGGGGATCAGGATGTGCGTATACATGGCTACTCCCTTTCGAAGACGAGCCGGGCGCCGAGCGGCGGCGGCGTGGACTCGAACATGCGGCTGACCAGATCGACGTGCTCGCGCTCCTCGGCCGCCATCTCGCGCGCGAGCGCGCGCAGCGCCGGGTCCCGGGCGCTCACGCAGACGTGCTCGAAGAACGCCTGCGCCCGCATTTCCGCGCTGAGCGCGATGGCCAGCGCCTGGCGCGGCGTCATCAGGCGGAACACCAGGTCGTGCGGCGCCGTCTCCGGCGCGCCGTTCTCCAGCCAGCGATAGCGGTCCGCCGGAATCTCCGGCAGCGCAAGCCCGGCGGTGCGCCGCTCGAGGGTGTCGAGGTGCTCGGCCTCCAGTCTCGCCAGCTCCCCGAACACGCGCGCGAGCTCGTCGCGCCCCTCGTCGTCCATGCGCTCGGCCAGCTCGCTGTAGCGCTCGGCCGCCTCGCGCTCGATGGCGATGGCGTGGGCGTACAGCTCGACGGGCGATTGGATGGCGGACATGAAGTTACTGTAGGCTTGGCTCCCCCGACGCTTTTGACAAAGATCAATCCATGTTCAAGCACATCCTGATTCCCACCGACGGCTCGCGCCTCGCGGCCAGAGGCATCAAGACCGGCGTCAAGCTCGCGCGGGCGCTCGGCGCCCGGGTGACCGGCGTCTATGTCGCGGCGCCGTACCTGCCGCCGATGTACAGCGAGGCAGGCATCTACGTGACCGGGCTTTCGCAGAAGGAGCAGCGCCGGATCGTCGAGCGCGCGGCGAAGAAGGCCCTCGCCGTGCTCGAGATCGAGGCGGGCGTGGCGAAGGTGCCCTGCCGGCTCGAGACCGCGACCGACGTGCAGCCCTGGCGCGCCATCCTGCGCGTCGCCCGCGCCCGCAAGTGCGACGCGATCGCCATGGCCTCGCACGGCCGGGGCGGCCTCGGCGGCCTGATCCTCGGCAGCGAGACGGTGCGCGTGCTCGCGCACTCCAAGATTCCGGTGCTCGTCACGCGCTAGCCTCGTAGATGTTCCGCGCCCTCGTCCTGCTTACCGCGCTCGCGGCCGGCTGCGCGGCGCTGCGCCCGGACTTCACGACCGTGGCGCGGACCGAAGGCGCCGCGGTGGTCAACGTCAGCGCGGGCTACGGCGCGCCGCCCGACGAGGAGCCGCCCCTGCAGCCGGGCGAAGAGCCGTCGCAGCCGCTGCCCGAGGGACCGCTCTTCGGCTCGGGATTCCTGATCACGGGCGACGGCTACATCATCACCAACGCGCACCTCGTCGACCCGTCGCCCGAGGAGATCGTGGTGCGGCTGAACGACCGGCGGGAATTCAAGGCCGAGCTCGTCGGCTCCGACGCGGTGAGCGACATCGCGCTGCTCAAGATCGCGGCGAGCGGCCTGCCGCACGTGCGCATCGGCGACTCGAGGAAGCTCCAGCCGGGGCAATGGGTCGCGGCGATCGGCTCGCCGTTCGGCCTGGAGCGCAGCGTCACCGCCGGCATCGTGAGCGCGACCAACCGCATGCTGCCCGAGGAAGGCTACGTGCCCTTCATCCAGACCGACGTGGCGGTGAACCCGGGCAACTCGGGCGGGCCGCTGTTCGACCTGCAGGGCGAGGTGGTCGGCGTCAACTCGGTGATCTACAGCTCGAGCGGCGGATTCGTGGGCGTGTCCTTCGCGGTGCCGATCGAGGTCGCGATGGAGGTGGTGCGCGAGCTGCGCGCGTACGGGCGCGTGACGCGCGGGCGCATCGGCGTTCGCCTGCAGGAGCTGACGAGCGATCTCGCCGCGGCGCTCAAGGTGCCCGGCGGCCGGGGCGCGCTCGTGCTCGAGGTCCTGCGCGACGGGCCGGCGGAACGGGCGGGGCTGCTCCCCGGCGACGTGATCGTGCGCTTCGCCGGCAAGCCCGTGCCCGATTACGGCGAGCTGATGCGGCTCGCCTCGGAAGCGCATCCCGGCGAGCTCGTGCTCGCCGAGCTCCTGCGCGAGGGCAGTCTGCAGCGCGCCTACATCAAGGTGGAGGAGGCGCGCCGCGCGCCGGCGGTGCGCCGGCCGGGCGCGCGGGCGCCAGGGGAGCCGCTCGGCCTCGTGCTCGCGCCTTCGGAGGACGGGCTCGAGGTGAAGCGCGCGGAAGGCGCGGCGCAGCGCGCCGGCCTCGAGCCCGGCGACCTCATCCTGTCGGTGAACGGCGCGCCGGTGCTCACGCCGGGCGAGTTCGACGACGCGCTCGCCAAGGTGGCGAAGGGTGCCAACGTCGCGCTGCTCGTGCAGCGCGAGGGCGTCCGGCGCTTCGTCGCGGTGCGCCTGCCCGACTGAGCCGCGCTCGCTTGATCTGGCTCAAGCTGCCGGGGCGCGCATTGGGCGATCCTCCGCCAAGGAGGTGGCTCATGCATTACCACTACTTCACCCTCGAGCAGCGCCACACCCTGGAAGACGCCATCCGCTCGCGCCTCGCCGAACCGGGCATGAAGGACGCGCTCGAGCGCCTGCACACGCCCCAGTTCGGCGTCTGCGAGTCCTGCGGCGCCGACATCGCTTACGTGAAGCTCGCGGGCAATCCGCAGCTCACGCGCTGCCCGGCCTGCGCCGCCGACGGCTGATGGCCCGCCGGGGGCGCGAGGCCGCCGGACCTCGGGCGGGGGTTTATCCTGCGCGGCTAGCCCCCATGTAAAAGGCCCATGAAATACAAGGATTACTACAAGATCCTCGGGGTCGAGCGCACGGCGAGCGACGAGGAGATCAAGAAGTCCTACCGCAAGCTCGCCCGGAAGTACCACCCCGACGTGTCCAAGGAGCCGAACGCGAAGGAGCGCTTCCAGGAAGTCTCGGAAGCCTACGAGACGCTGCGCGACAAGGAGAAGCGCGCCGCGTACGACAGCCTCGGCAGCTACCGCCCGGGCCAGGACTTCCGCCCGCCGCCCGACTGGTTCGACCGCTTCGGCTCCGGTCAGAACGAGGACCTGCACGGCGTGGATCTCTCGGACCTCTTCGAGCAGATGGGCATCTTCGGCCGCGCGCAGGGGCGGCGCGGCTTCGGGCGCAACGCGCCGATCCGGGGCGAGGACTACGAGCTGCCGGTGCGCATCACGCTCGAGGAGGCGTTCCGCGGCACCGAGCGGCAGATTGCCGCGAACGCGCACACGCTGACCGCGCGCATCCCCAAGGGGGCGGCCGACGGGCAGCGCCTGCGCCTGCGCGGCAAGGGCGGCGCCGGCACGAACGGCGGGCCCGCGGGCGACCTGTACCTGCAGATCGTGCTCGAGCCGCACCCGCTCTACAAGGTGCGCGGCCACGACCTCGAGATCGACGTGCCGCTCGCGCCCTGGGAAGCGGCGCTCGGCGCGCAGGTGGAGATCCCGACGCTCGAAGGGCGCGTGACGATGAAGGTGCCGGCGGGCTCGACCGGCGGGCAGAAGCTGCGCCTCGGCGGCAAGGGGCTGCCCCGGCCCGGCGGCGGCTCGGGCGACCTCTACGCGGTGCTCGACATCGTCGTGCCGGGCACGCTGAGCGACGCCGAGAAGAAGCTCTACGAGGAGCTGCGCGCCAGCTCCCGGTTCAACCCGAGAACCCGCTTCGGGCTCTAGGCGCCGGCCTTGCGCCAGCGGCTGCCGAAGCCGACCGGCGCCGGCGCAAGGTTGACGATCTTGGTGAACAGCGCCTCGAAGTCGCGCTCGCGGATGCCGGCGATCGGATCCTGGTTCACGTCGAACGCCGCGTCGATCGCGCGCCAGTCCTCGGGCGTGAGGACCTTCTCGGCGAGCGGCATGAGCTCGTTCTCCTCCTTGCGCATGTGCTTCCAGTGGAACTCGGCGTAGGCGTCGACCGCCGCGAGGAACTCCCGCGCGCCGGCCGGCCAGCCTTCCTCGAAGAACACCAGCGCGCGCTCGAGGTCGCGCACCAGGCGCGCGCCCTCCACGTGCTCGGCCTTCAGCGCGGCGACGAGCGCCTTGGCCTGCGGCGCGCGCAGCTCGACGCGCGAGAAGAGATGCTCGTCCTCCTTCGGGTGGTGCAGCCGCTCGGGATACTCGTCGATGTAGCGGATCATCGCGCGCAGCGCCTCGAAGCCCGGCTTGACGCGCGCGTCCTGCGCGTCGCGCGCGAGCTGCTTCAGGCCGTGCAGCACGGCCGAGATCGACCGGTGCTCGTCGCGGATTTTCTGCATGGCAAGCATGGCACTTCTCCCTAAAGATGGCCTCTCAGAGGCAGATCCAGCCGCGCAGCGCTGCCGCGGCGCCGCCCGCGTGCGCGAGCCCGTAAACGCCGAATCCCAGGACGCCTGCGCCGACCAGGCTGCGAAACCTCCGCTGCCTCACCAGCTGGAGAGCCAGGCCCGTCGCCATGAGCCACGGCAGCGTGCCGAGGCCATAAGCCAGCATAGCCGCTGCACCCCCAAGTGCGCTACCGGCGAAAGCCGCCGCCGCGAGCGCGCCATACACGAGCCCGCAGGGGACGAAGCCCCAGGCGAGGCCCGGAACGTAGGCATTGCCCCTCTGCAGGAAGGGCTGCGCCTTGCGCCACAGCGGGGCCGCGAGCGCCTCGAGCGGCGCCAGGAGCCGCGTGGCGCCGGCGAGATGCAGCCCGACAGCGACCAGCATGAGGTTCGCGAAGACATACAGCGCCGTCTGCGCGCCGAGCGCGAAGGCGATCTGGCCGCCGAGCAACCCGCTCGCGGCGCCCATCGCCGCGTAGGTCGTGATCCGTCCCGCGTTGAAAAGCGCCAGGCGCTTCAGTTTTTTCTCCGGAACGATGGGAATCACCCGCGGCGCGGAAAATGCGGCGACGAAGCCGCCGCACATGCCGACGCAATGCACGCCCGAGGCGAGGCCCAGCAGGAGCATGGCGACCAGGTAGCCGCCGCTCATATCACCTTCGAGTATTTCGCCCGCGCCTGCGCCTCGCGCAGGTAGCGGTCGAACACCATGCACACCACGCGCACGAGCAGCCGGCCGCGCGGCGTGACGGTGATCCACTCGTCGGAGACGTCGACCAGGCCTTCGTCCTGCAGCCGCCTCAGGTCGGCGAGCTCGCGCGCGAAGTAGTCCTTGAAGTCGACCAGGTAGGCGAGCTCGATCGACTCCATCGACAGCCGGAAATGGCAGGCGAGCGCCTGGATGACGGCGCGGCGCACGAGGTCGTCCTGCGTGAGCTCGAGGCCGCGCGTCACCGGCAGATGGCCGGCGTCGAGCACGGCGGTGTAGTCGTCGAGCCGCTTGTGGTTCTGGTAGTAGGTCGGGCCGACCTTGCCGATCGCCGACACGCCCAGCCCGACCAGGTCGCTGTCCGGGAAGGTCGAGTAGCCCTGGAAGTTGCGCTGCAGCCGTCCGCGGCGCTGCGCGATCGCCAGGTCGTCGTCGGGCCGCGCGAAGTGGTCCATGCCGATGTAGAGATAGCCCGCGCGCGTGAGCCGCCCGATCGCCAGCGTCATGATCTGCAGTTTAGTCTCGGCCGAGGGCAGGTCCGCCTCGGCGATGCGCCGCTGCGGCTTGAAGAGCGTCGGCAGGTGCGCGTAGCTGTAGAGCGCGATGCGGTCGGGGTCGAGCGCGATCACCTTGTCGAGCGTCGCGTTGAAGCTGTCGAGGGTCTGCCTGGGCAGGCCGTAGATCAGGTCGAAGTTGACCGAGCGGAAGCCCGCGGCGCGCGACTCGGCGACCACGCGGCGCACCAGGTCTTCGCCCTGGATGCGGTGGACGGCCTTTTGCACCGCGGGATCGAAGTCCTGCACGCCGAGCGAGACCCGGTTGAACCCGAGGCCGGCGAGGAAGGCCATGCTGCCTTCCGGGGCATGGCGCGGATCGACCTCGATCGCGCACTCGAACTCGGACGCGCGCCGGAAGCGCGAGTCGACGAGCGCCATCAGCTCGCGCATCTCCTCCTGCGGCAGGAAGCTCGGCGTGCCGCCGCCCCAGTGCAGCTGGGCGATCGTGGGCGCCTCGCCCAGGCGCCGCGCGAGGAGCGCCATTTCCTTGTCCAAGTACTTGATATACTTGGCCGATCTGCTGTGGTCGCGAGTGACGATCTTGTTGCAGCCGCAGTAGTAGCAGATGCTCTCGCAGAAGGGCAGGTGCACGTAAACCGACAGGGGCTGGCTGATGCCGCCGATGTTGCGCTTGGCGAGCCACTGGGAAAGCTCCCGCTCGCCGAACGCCTCGACGAAGCGATCCGCAGTCGGATACGACGTGTACCGCGGCCCGGCGACGTCGTACTTGCGGATGAGCACCGGGTCGATCACCAGCTCGCTGCTCGGGTACATGCGGGAGTAGTCCATT
>Ga0153915_10004039_pt1 | contig 13504 bp, 10 predicted proteins | sample Opewatmetagenome_2_FD_107003 | JGI IMG/M metagenome (GOLD analysis project Ga0153915, IMG submission 107003) | Freshwater wetland microbial communities from Ohio, USA - Open water 3 Core 3 Depth 3 metaG | ecosystem: Environmental > Aquatic > Freshwater > Wetlands | place: USA: Ohio, Lake Erie... | reverse complement strand
CCTTGGAAGCATAGCAAAAAGATCAAAAGATGAACGAGGAAAAGTTATGAAATGAACTGCTCGCGTTGAGCGGATCACTAAATGAAGAACTGCCGGTGTTAGAGAGATCCCTCACTTCGTTCGGAATGACAGGTGGTGGCTGGTGATCTGAGCGTAGCGAAGAAGCAATCTTCTTGTATTACCTATCGAATTTCTTAGGTTGCAGCGGGTGCCCGTTGTTATAATATCTACAATCAGTAAAGCGAGGGTGTTTGGGATGACAAAGGGCGGCGTCGTTCCGAGCAGAGGGAGAATCGCTTGGAATTTTCGATCAAAGGAGGAGCTTGAGCTTTGGAAAACATAACCACACCTGCCTGGGTGCATAATGCGGTTTTTTACCAGATCTTTCCCGATCGGTTTGCCTTCAGCAAAGAGGTCATCAAACCCGGCAACCTGGAAGCCTGGGATATCCCGCCAACGGTGTATGGCATCAAAGGCGGCGACCTGCTGGGGGTGCTTGAAAAACTGGATTACCTGCAGGACCTGGGGATCAACGCCATTTATTTCAACCCGATCTTCCAGTCAGCCTGCAGCCATCGCTACCACACCCACGACTATTACCAGGTCGATCCACTGCTGGGGGGTAACAAGGTTTTTTCCCGGCTGCTTAATGAAGCTCACCGGAGAGGCATCCGGATCGTGCTGGACGGGGTGTTCAACCACGCCAGCCGGGGCTTTTACCAGTTCAATCATGTCATGGAAAATGGCCCTGCTTCTCCTTATGTGGATTGGTTCGATATCCAGGGCTACCCTCTGAATGCGTATGGACCAGGAAAGCCCAATTATCGCTGCTGGGTGGGACTGCCGGCTCTGCCTGAGCTGAACACACGCAACCCGCAAGTGCGCCAATTCATCATGGATGTGGCGCGCTACTGGCTGGAGCAGGGCATCGATGGCTGGCGGCTGGATGTGCCCTTCTGCATCGACGATGACAGCTTCTGGCAGGAATTCCGTCAGGTGGTCAAGTCGGCTAACCCTGAGGGCTATATCGTCGGCGAGGTGCCCTGGGAGGCGCAGCGTTGGCTGCAAGGGGATCAGTTCGATGCGGTGATGAACTACCAGTTCACACAGGCCTGTGTGGGTTTCTTCGCTGGGGCACACATGAACCGCCACTATGAGAAAGGGATGATGGGGCTGCCTGAAACGCAAGTCTTGGATGCGGCTGCATTTGCCAGGAGAGCTGAAGCTCTTTTAGGGTTGTACCCGCAGCCGATCGCGGCTGCCCAGCTGAACTTGCTAGACAGCCACGATATGCCGCGCTTTTTGTCGATCGCAGGCGGGGATAAAGATGCGCTTAAACTGGCAGCCTTATTTATGCTGACCTATCCCGGTGCCCCATGCATCTACTATGGCGACGAGATTGGATTGCAGAATGGTCCCAAGCGCATACCCGAGGACTGCCGTTTTTCTTTCCCGTGGGAAGAGGAGCGCTGGGATCGTGATCTACTGAATTATTACCAGCGGTGCATTGCTCTGCGCAAAGCGCATGCCGCACTGCGTACAGGCAGCTTCCAAACCCTGTATGCCCAAGGAGATCAGTTTGCCTTCCAAAGGCAAGCGGATCAAGAAAAACTGGTGGTTGCAATCAACAATAGTATAAAGCCCTGGAAGCTGGACTTACCCATCCAAACAACCCAATCCGTGGTGCATGGGTTGTTGCAAGGTTGGGATCTGAAAATCCAGGAAGGGCGGTTGGGTGGGGTGACCTTATCGCCGCGTTCTGGAGAGGTGTTTCTGGTGAGGTAGAGGAGATCGATCATGGATACCAATAAAACAGTAAAGATTTTGATCAACGTGTTTCTTGTCATCGGGGCGGGTGTTTTAATTTTCTTCCTGATCAGCTCCAACTTGCTTTCAGAAGACATGATTACTTGGGGCATCTTGATCCTGATAGTGGTCTTCATGTTGGTCGGTTTTATCTACAGTGCCTGGGCTGGGAAGCGGCGAAAAGAAGGGTTAACGCAAATCGCTTCTGAAATGGGATACACCTTTCTGCCAGAGGATAAGGAATTTAACGGGCAGCTGCAAGCCGCTGGTCAGTTCGAGATCTTCTCGAAAGGACACAGCCGCAAGGCTTACAACATCTTGCGAGGTCAAAGGCGGGATGCACAAGTAGCGGTTTTTGATTACAAATACACTACTGGAGGCGGGAGGAGCAGCCAAACCCATCACCTGACGCTGGCTTTACTCACTTTGAGCCAGGCGGAGCTGGTACAGTTCAGCTTGAGACCGCGCAGAATGTTCGATAAATTGGCCTCGAGATTTGGTCAGAAGGAAATGAATTTCGCATCCGCGATTGAGTTCTCGAAAAAATACCTGGTGCAGGGCAACGATGAAGAAGCCGTGCGCCGGCTCTTTAACCCATCGGTGATGGCCTTATTCGAACAGCAAAACAATCTCTCGTGCGAAGCTACCGCTACCCAGCTCCTGGTTTACCGCTCAGATAAGACGGTCAAGCCAGAAGAGCTACGCACTTTTTTGGATAATGCAGCCCAATTCCTGGAGCTCATGCGCCGACCTGCTTACGATTATAGTTTTACGCGCTGAGATTCCGCGAAATGGTTATAACAGAAGCGTTCTGGAGGGGTGATCAGGAGGGAGCGTAAATCGCCAATCAAAGCCACCTACCAGGGATTGGCGAAATCCGCCTGGGCATCGGCTGGTGGATCCCAACGGGAGAGGGGAGAACAATCTTCCTTCTCCCGGAAAATCGGTGATGAGAGAAAGGTTCGTGCTTCCACAGAAATTGGATATAATCTTTGATGATGCGACTCTACTTCATTCGCCATGGGGAATCCGAAGCCAACTTGCTGAGAGAATTTTCTAACAGTGGCACCAAGCACCCACTGACGCCCCGGGGTATAGAACAGGCGCGTGCGGTGGCGCACAGTCTGGCTGACCTTCAGTTCGCAGCCATTTATTCAAGTCCAGTGCTGCGCGCCGTGCAGACTGCCCAGATCCTGGCTGAATCCTTCCCGGCTCCGCTGACCATCACCGAAGCTTTGCGGGAATGGAATGTCGGGATCTATGAAGGCACCACTGATACACATGGTTGGGAGCTGCATGCCGCGGTGCAGCAGGACTGGTTCTTTCACAACAAACTGGATAGCAAAATGCCCGGCGGCGAGAGCTTCCTCGAAATCCAGGCTCGTTTTGTCCCTTTCATCGATCTTTTGGTGAACCAGTGGGGCGACTCCGACTGTAGCCTGCTTTTGGTAGCACACGGCGGCTTGTATATGGCTATGCTGCCGGTGATCCTTAAGAATATCTCTTTCGACTTTGCCGCACAGCATGGATTCACGTATACGGCTGTGACGGTTGCTGAATCCAGGTCTGCAGGGCTGGAATGCCTTTCCTGGTGCGGTGAAGCCTTGAATTGAGGTAAACACGCCAGGTAAGTATGTCCTGCTCCTGTTTGCAGTGCCAGACCTTTTTTTCACCCTCGGAAACCTGCCCGAACCGTTTCGCGCTGACCCAATTCCGAATATTGCAGGAGACAGCATAAGGTGATCACCGTTCGTCATCTCTCGAAGACCTTTCTGATCCCCGAGCGAGAGCCTGGGTGGAAAGCTGCCCTGGGTAGCCTGGTCAAACGCCATTTCTGCCCGGTGCATGCCGTTCAGGATGTCAATTTCACTATCGAGCCGGGAGAAATGGTCGGATTCATCGGTCCCAACGGTGCTGGTAAAACAACCACCCTTAAAATGTTAGCCGGGTTGTTATATCCCAGCCATGGAGAGGTAGTGGTGGCAGGCTATACTCCCTGGGAGCGCAAAACCGCCTTCCTGCGCACCATTACCCTGGTCATGGGCAATCGCGGCCAGCTGAACTGGGAGAATACAGTTGCCGATTCGCTCTACGTATTGGCTGAAATCTACAACCTGCCACCAGCCCAGTACCGGGATGCGCTGGAGGAATTGGTGGAGATGCTCGAGATCAAGGAGCACCTGCCCAGGCTGGCACGCAACCTGTCATTGGGCGAGCGCATGAAGTGCGAGATCGCGGCTGCCCTGCTGCACCGCCCACAGGTGGTGTTCCTCGATGAGCCGACTCTCGGTCTGGATGTGAGCATGCAGATCCGCCTGCGAAGTTTCATCTCCGAATACAACCGCACCCGCGGTGCCACCATCCTGTTGACCAGCCACTATATGGCTGATGTGGTCTCACTCTGCCGGCGTGTCCTGCTGATCCAAAATGGCTCCCTGCTCTTCGATGGCGAGCTCAAGCACCTGGCTGAAAAGATGGCGCCCTTCAAACAGGTTCGGTTGGAACACGGCGAGCTGATTTTTGAGCGTTTGAAGGGACTCCTACCGCAATTCGGGGAAGATATCACCATCCTGGAACAGTCCTCCGACCGGACCATATTGCGCGTGCGCCGCAGCCAGGCCTCCGCGGTGATCGCCCGTCTGGTGCAGGAAATGCCAGCGGTTGATCTCAGCGTTGAAGATCCGCCGATCGAGGCGGTCATCGATCAGGTCTACCGCCAGGGGGTGGAGCGGTGAACCTGCGCGGGGCGCGTGCCCTGATCTCCCGCACTTGGATGCGCAACCTATCCGGTTGGGGGTTCGAGTGGATGCTGGCGTTCGGGCACCTGATTGAAACCCTGGTGTATATGTTTGTCTGGGTGACTATCGCCCGGCAGAAAAGCTTGCCAGGGATTGAGCGGGATGAGCTGGTGGTGTATTACCTGATCATGATGGTCTTGCACGAAATAACCTATCCCGGAGCCCATTACTCGATCGGTGCAGCTATCCGCTCCGGAGGCTTCTCGACCTGGTTGCTGCGCCCTTTGTCTCCCATCTTCAGCGTCATTGCATCGGATTTGGCTGATAAAGCGATCAGTGTATCGTTCACCCTATTGACCACCTTTATATTGGGCCTGGTCTTGCAGCCAGCCATACACTTTACTTTCGCCAACCTCTTGCTCTTCCTGCTGGCGGCAGCGCTGGCTTATTTCTTACGCTTCCTTCAGGCTTATATGCTGGCTCTGCTGGCTTTCTGGACGGAAAGAGCAGATGCTTTTCTTAAGCTGAGTGACACATTATTGTTTATTTTCGCCGGGCAGGTGGCACCCTTTGCCCTGCTGCCCCACGGTTTGCAGGTGATCGCGGCAATCCTACCCTACCGCTACATGCTCGGATTCCCGGTCGAGGTGCTGCAGGGGCAGCTTTCTCCAGCACAGCTAGGTCAGGGCTTTCTGATGTTGTTGGCCTGGATCGGGCTGAGCCTGCTGGCGCATCAGGTGATTTGGAAACGCGGTTTACGGCGTTATTCCGCCGTGGGAGGCTGAGGGTGAGCCGCTATCTCCGATTGATCCGCACCTTTGCCCGTACTTCTTTCCAGGCCGAAACTGCCTTTCGTGCTCACTTCTTTACTTACCTGTTTAATACCGTCCTGGGGTTGGGCACAGAACTGGCAGGCCTCGGTATCCTTTTCAGCCAGGTCGAAAGCTTTCAGGGCTGGACTTACGGGCGCGCCCTCATCTTATTAGGTGTCTACTTGCTGGTGAACATCCTGCTGGATATTAACCTGTGGATCAGTATGAATACTTTGGGGGGAGAAGATGGCGAGGTTTTTCAGGGGACCTTCGATTTCACCCTGTTAAAGCCCTTGAACACCCAATTTTATATCAGCTTCCGCACCTGGGACATCTGGAGGATCCTGGACCTACCGGTGGGAATGGTCATTATCGGTTGGGGGATGTTCCTGTTGGACGAACCGCTCCGGCTGGGCGCTATACTTGGCTTTTTGCTGATGCTACTTATCGCGGTCTGCCTGGGATATTCGTTGATATTAATCCTCGAAACCTGCGTGTTTTATTACCTGGGTGCCCCATTGACCTGGATTTTCAGCACCCTCTACAATATGGGCCGCTATCCCATCACCATTTACCCGGATTGGATCCGCACCATCCTGACCTGGATCGTGCCGGTCGCCTTCATGACCACCATCCCCACCCAGGCACTGACCGGCAGCGCCTCCACCTGGATGGTGCTCGCCGGATTCGTTTTGGCAGTTGTGCTTTTTATGTTTGCCTCGTTTTTCTTCCACCGCAGCCTGCGCAGGTATATGAGCGCCTCCAGTTAACATGACACGCTTTACCGTCTCATTTGCGGGAATGATCAAAGCTGGCTGAGATATCCCAATCCGTGTTCGACTGTATTCTGCACCAAGAATAATTGAGATGTTTTAGGGTGTGCGAGCGCAGCGGAATCCGAGGGCATTGTCGGAGCCGAGCGGATTGAATTGGAAACGCTGGGTCAGGCGGAGCTGGTAGCGATCATCTGCCCACGAACCACCACGGATGACACGGCTTGTCCCAGTCGCTGGACCTTGCGGATTTCTGGCTCCGGAACCGAGAGTGGCGTAATAATCCGCTGCATACCAGTCGGCGGTCCATTCCCAAACGTTACCAGACATGTCCAGGGCGCTGTAGGGGCTGACGGAGGTAGGATAACTGCCCACCTGGGAAGTATCCCCGACGCAGCCGAATAAATTTGCCAGTCCACAGGAAGCACCCTCACCCCAGGGGTAGGTGCGACCATCTGTGCCTCGCCCGGCTTTTTCCCATTCGGCTTCGGTAGGCAGCCTTGCGCTGCGCCACTCGCAGTAGGTTTTAGCAGAATTCCAATTTACGAAAATAACCGGAAAATCAGCATAACGGGCACTATCGTAATAATTATTATGCGTATTCGATGAATTTTCATCTGGGGGCGGACAGACCCCCGCAGTGACACATGCTGCATAGCGGGCATTGGTCACTTCGAACTGGTCGATGTAAAAGGTATCCAGAGAAACGGTTTGGGCTGGCATTTCGTCTGGGTCACCTGAGTTATTGCCGTACAGAAAGGTCCCAGCTGGAACGAGAACCATCGGCACACCTTTTTCATCGGTGATCTGGGCTGGCAGGCTGACCGCTCGGGTGGGCGTATTTTCTTGTACTGGCGGGTTCGTGGGAGAGGGGGTTGGTCGAACGGGTGTCTCCGTTGCCCCCGCGGCTGGCAAGGTTTCCCCAATTTTGGGAGTCAAAGTGGGTTCTCCAGGCGTGATATTTCCAGCAACCAGGGTCAGAGCAGTTGGAAGCTGGGTTGTGGTCTTATCGTTTTGTCCAGGCTGGTGGAAGATGGGTGATAAAGCGATGCCACCGGCTATAAGCCCCAGAATGAACAGGCTGACCGCGATCCAGACCCAAAGCGGGAAGCGCTTTATAAAGCTTTTCGGCGCTGGCGCAGGAGAGGCTTTTTCTGTGGCTGGAGGAACACCAGGTGTTTTTGTCTTAGAAAGTTGAGAGACTGGTGGGCTCTCTAAAGGCTTTTGCAGGGGATGGCTGGCTGAGATGTCGAACAGATGACCATCGGAGGAGCGGGTGAAGAGCACAGGTGTGCCCCATTCGATATCATTACCAGAGGCAAAGATCGACAGGCGTGCTTCAGATAAAGCAGTGTCGACAGGGTTCCCATCTGCCAGGGACGAGTAAAAGTTTTGCGAAAATGTAAGCGCTGCCTGGTCGGTGATCTCAAACTGCATGGCGATGACTGCGGGGATACCCTGCTGAACCAGATTCTGGGCTACGCCAGCGAAGGGATCCTGGCGACCGGAGCGCGCCCCTTCGCAGGCGTTGAGCACAACCAATCGCACTGAGGGATAATTATGCAGGAGCCAACCTAATTCCTGCCCGCTGAGGCGCTTCCCCAGGTTATTTTGATCCTCAAATAATAGAATCCCTTCTTGTGAACCAGGATCAAAGCCGCCATGACCCATAAAGTGAAATATGTGGTGTTTTCCGGTTCGCAGCAGGTGTTGGAGAGATTCTAAAGTAGCCTTATCAATGCGTTCGAGACTCACCAGGCCTTTTAAAATCAACGGCTGAAGCGACTCACTCAGGCGGGAATATTCAGTCTCTACTTCCAGAGGTGAATAATCGGTAGGGCTGGAGATCATCACGAGCACCTTGAGCGGTAAGTCAATCCCTAAGGGTTCGCTTGGCTGAGGTATCTCCAGGTAACGAATGACTGGCGTTTGTTGAGCGAGTGATAAAAAGCGATTTTGCCGGGAGTTGTATAAATATTCCCAGGGCAGGTCGCCGATCTCAGGTGAAGCCAGGCGCAGACGGATGCGCAAACCTTTACCCTGAGCTTGGGCAATGGCCTGGCTTGAGCTGAATAAAGCAAGCACCTCCTCTGAGAAAACGGAATCGAACAGGCGACCGCCAACTTTTTTGACGGCATCCATCTCCGGAGAATCGATGCGACGCACCCCCTGGCGAGGACGGCCTACCCGCAAATAGAAGTTTTCCAGCTCCAGTTCAGTGAGGGGGAGGGAAAACTCTGAGGACACCTGCCCGGCAGGGGAATCAAGCACCTGGGCAAGGTATCGCTTACCCTTTTTTTCGATCTGCAAGTCGAAGTCGATGAAAGCTGGCAAGTCTATCCGCACCTAGATTCCGAGTTATTTTGTCGGAATTGTAATGCTTATATTAATGGAATGTCAAGGATATAAAGAAGAACCCCAGGGTCTAAACGATGTATGCATCGTCAATCCCTGGGGTCGGTTTTTTTTAAACTTACTTGCCCTGGGAGATGAGCAATGGATAGAGAGAGCGCCGGGCTAGGACATCTGTGCTGATCAACCCCAGCACCTTATTATCCTTAACTACGGGCATGGCTGAGACCTCGTGGTGTTCCAGCTTCCGTACTAACTCGAGGAGGGTATCCTGAAGGACAGCAGTGATCACATCTTGAGTCATGATGGCGCTGATGGGCGTATCCCAGGCGAGACCGTTAGCCGTAGCACAAGTGATATCCCAGTCGGTAACTACGCCTGTCAGCTTACTTTCCGCATCAATTACAGCCAATAAGGGGCAAGCGGTTTCTACCAGGAGCTGTGCGGCTTCGCGGATCGTACTTACCTGTGGAACGGTGATGATCCGCTCCATCAAATCTTTAGCGGTGCGGGCTTTCTCGCGCAGGGTGATGCGCTGGATGCTGATGCTCTCGGCGGCATCGCAAGGCAGCATATCCGGATCAGAGACAAGCAAATCTACCAGCTCGCGCATGTTGCGGCGGATGACTTCGTCCCGGGCGGTTTCAGCGACCAGGCGGCGCTTTTCAGCCAGCGCCTCCAGCTCGGTGGAGTGTTCCGCCAACCAGGTCTCGACAGCAGCTGGATCACCTAACATATCATCGGGAATGCGCAGGTTGGGAGGAGTTTTGATGAGATTCTCTTGGGCAGCAAATATGACACCGCCGGAATTGACCAGGTAATCTACAGCGATCATGATGCCCTGCTGGCGGTACAGGGCGCGTTCCATGCGCGCCCGGGCGGCTTTGTGTTCTGGGTCCTGGGAATAGGTATTAGCGCCTTCAATGATGATCGCCCAATTCCCCATGCGGTCGATGGTCATGGTGGGGGAAGAGGCCGGGTCGGTATCCAGGTAGTTGGCAACGGGGGCGGCTGGGATGAAACAGAAGGCTGACTCGCGCAGAAGATCATCCGGCTGGTTCGAGAACTTGGTGGTGAGCGGTGTTTTCGGACTTTGAGGATCGATCTCGCTGCGGTAATAATTCAAGCAGAGATGGCTGGCACGCTGGCTGAGTGCGAACAGGTCATGCACAGGCAGGCCCTGCTCATCAAAGAGATAACCGGAGGCATCACTGACCCCCACCACGCGCACGCTCGGGTATTTTTCACACAAAATCCGGGCAGTATGCGAGCCAACCGTGCCAAAGCCTTGAATCATGACAGTGAGGTCGGAAAGTTTCGGAATTTTTAAATTGGCAAACTGAGGTAAGGTGCGCAAGCGCGGCAGCTCCCCCAGCAGTGCCTGAAGCGCGATGACGATACCTCCACCAGCTGCGCCAAGCGTATCCAAACGAACCCCACCCATCTCGCTGGGTTTGGAGAGGGCTGTATCCAGACCATTTTCAATGGCAATGAGCTTCATATCGGCGTCGTTCGTGCCGACATCAGGCCCAGGCAGGAAGATGTCGTTGTAGCGGACCAACAAGCGGGCGAAGCGCCGCACGATCTCAGAATGTTGGGGATCTGGAAGGTTGGGGTCGGCGACGATGCCAGCTTTACCGCCGCCATAAGGCAGGTTGGCAGCGGCATTTTTGAGCGTCATGCCTCGCGAGCGGTTGAAGATTTCCTGCGGCTGCAAGTCAGGCAGCATGCGCACGCCGCCCATGGCAGGACGTCCCATCGCCAGGTTGTCAACGACGAGGTATCCGCCTATCTCCAGGGGAGAATCCTCATCCCACAGGCAGGCTACCAGCTTGGGACCCAATCGGTCAGGCTGAATGCCCAGACGACCCAAACGCTCTACATCAATGGAACTGAACTCCATATAACATTTACCATCCTCCCGCACCAGGCGGTTACGCCAGGTGCGTTCGGGAAGAACCTGCTTCAGGAATGTTTCCATCAGCTTCGGGATCATGATACCTCCAAAAAAGAGTGAAAACTGATTTTATTCCAATGCCGTCTCTGCGTGCATGTGTAAATCAGGGTTTATGCAAATTTTTTGCTGCTGCAAACGATAAGCCGTGTTCGGTAAGCGCCCAGGCGGTGTGATTGGTAGCCTCAAACTTGTCCAGGAAATTTGACTGCAGGGCTTCCCAATCTCCAGAAGCGATCACCTCACTCTTGTCGCGGAAGTAATCCAGGATGTCAGAGGGATGGGGGCGCTTTTCATCGATCTCCGGATCACCGCCTTCATGCTTGGCGGAGATGTTGGCAACATGGTCTGCCAGCTCGACTAACTCAGCCCGGCGGTTGTAGGGTTGGCGCACGATGCTCTTCCAGGTTTCGGTAATATGATGCTCGAAGCGCACGACATCCTCAAAGCCAAGCTCCTTGCGGAACTGAGCGGTCAACTCCAAAGTCTGGTTGTCCGCTGAGTTACTCCAATTGAAGCCAATCAGGGGGGAGGTGCCATCATCTCGAGAGAAAAGCTTAGCGGCGAGCAGCGTCCAAAGCGCAGAATAAGGATTGTCGTTGCCCACGAACACAGAGATCTTAAATTCGATATCTACACCCAGGCGGTGGAGCAAATAACCAACGAGAATCGTCCCGGAATTGACATTCAACACCTGGCGGACGCCGTAATTTGTATAGTAATATAAATATTCATCCAGCCATTTAAGGGGGTACTGGTTAGGCTGACCGACACCCCCAAAATAGCCTGTGATGGTGGCTGGTCCGCCCAGGTGAATGTTCGAGCCATCTGTACCCTTGGTGTCAAGCGTTTCGACATAGCTGGCGCCGATGATTTGCATCGCTGCTGCGATGGCAGCCAGATCACCGTCTGCTTCCTGTTCTTTCATCTTGCGCACTTTGATAAAACGACCCGGCACCAGGCTGCCCTGTTCAATGGCGCGCTTGACGATGGCAATGACCCAGGGGAAGTACTGCAAAGCAGAGATCTCAAGGGTAACGGCATATTCGTCCTTGAAATGGATCGAATCAGCCTTGGAGCCCAATACCTTTCGGCGATAATCGGAGATGGAAATAAATTTACCGTTCTTACGCTGTTCCTCGAGCCATTCCAGATCTTTCAGGTATTCCGGTTTTATGGCTTTGACTTTCTCGAGGAGTGCAGGGAGCTGGCTGGCTTTGAGAGCTTTGGCATTGATCTCGCCTGGCGTTCCATACTTAGCTACCCCCTTCAGGAAATCATTAACCACTTGAGTGTCAGGGTTCAGGAGTAAAGCATTGATCTCATCCAGGCGGGCATTGGGAATCTTTAGCAATTTTCGCAAGTCTTCAGACATCGTTATCTCCTATCCCTTTTTCCCTACCCCCTGATCCTTAAAGGGATAGGGGATAAGGGGTTTGGGGGATTTACTTCAACATGGCGATCAGTTCTTGATATTCTTCTTCTGACATCTCGAACCAGTTTTCGGGCTGTGGGAAACTGTGATCGGTGACTTCCTGAACGTATTCTTTAAGACCGTCCAGGATCACCTTGCCCGCGTCGGCAAAGACTTTAGCCATTTTCGGTTTGAAGCGCGGATACAGTCCAAACATGTCATGGTAAATCAGGAGCTGCCCATGCGCATGCGGTCCGGAGCCAAGGCTCATGATGATGCAGCCTTCGGCACGCTCGGTAATCAGCTTGCAGACCCGGTCGGGAACCATCTCCAGCAAGATCATGAAGGTGCCCGCCTGTTCGAGCGCCTTGGCATTATCGATGATCTTCTTAGCCTGGATAGCGTTCTTCCCCTGCAGACGAAATCCGCCCAGGGCGCTGGCAGATTGGGGTGTGAGTCCCAGGTGACCGACGGTAGGGATGCCAGCACTCACGATGCCCATAACGCGGTCTGCCATCTCTGCACCGCCTTCGAGCTTGATTGCATCGCAACCAGCTTCTGCCATGAAGCGCCCGGCGTTACGGATGGCTGTTTCAACCGAGGGCTGGTAGCTCATGTAGGGCATGTCTCCAATCAACCAGACGTTGGGGGCGCCGCGGCGCACTGCCTGGGAATGGCGGATCATATCCTCCATCGTCACCGGCAAGGTGGACTCATATCCGAGCATGGTCATGCCCAGACTGTCACCCACCAGGATGACGTCCACACCAGCCTGGTCTTGCAGATAAGCGGTAGGATAGTCGTAGCAGGTCAGCCAGGTGATCATCTCACCATCGGCGACTTTTTTGAACAACTTGGGTAGTGTCATTTTTTTACGTTCTGCCATTTTTTTACCTCCTGAGTGATCTAATTATTCCCTGAAACAAAGTAAGCAGCGGAGACTTAATCCATGGTCAGCGTTTTACTGATATTACGAGGATAATCCGGATCGTACCCTAACGCCAGGCTGAGGTGGTAAGCCAGGAGCTGCATGGGCAGCACCGCTAACAGGGGGTTGAGCAGCGGGCCGGCTTTGGGCAGCACCAGCATGTGGCTGGCATTGGCTTTCAACATGGAGTTTTCTTCGCCGATGACAATGGCATTGCCTCCCCGGCAGGTTACTTCATTGATACCAGGAACCATGAAGCGCACATCTTCCGGTCCGGCAATAAAAAGCACCGGATATCCCTCCCGAACAGCAGTCAGCGAACCATGCTTGAACTCGCTGGAATGCATGCCTTCGCAGTGGACATAGGTAATCTCTTTTAGCTTCAGCGCGCCTTCCAGGGCACTCGCATAGGTAGATCCATAACCCAGGCAATATAACTCATCCCACCCATTGAGATATCTTTTGATGTCTTCCACCTGCGGCGCAATGGTTTCGAGGCCGTTTTGGAGAAGGGCAGGCAGGTTGACCAGACCAGCGGTGGGCAAGTTACCCATTTGCAGCGCCATGTATAGAAAAGCGGTCACCTGGTTTGTAAACGTCTTGGTGGCAGAGGCACTGATCTCGTACCCGCAAGCCAGGGGAAGATAATGATTAGTGACACGGGTGAGGGTGGAGCCGATCACATTGACCAATGCCAGCGTGTGGGCATTCTGAGACCGGGTAACTT
>Ga0153915_10004038_pt1 | contig 13505 bp, 13 predicted proteins | sample Opewatmetagenome_2_FD_107003 | JGI IMG/M metagenome (GOLD analysis project Ga0153915, IMG submission 107003) | Freshwater wetland microbial communities from Ohio, USA - Open water 3 Core 3 Depth 3 metaG | ecosystem: Environmental > Aquatic > Freshwater > Wetlands | place: USA: Ohio, Lake Erie... | reverse complement strand
GGCCGGGACAGATCACGAGGGGGTCGACGGCCGTCCGCTCCAGATGCTCGATGAGCAGCGCCATGCTGCGCTGCCCGCCCATCTGGAGGTGCGGGTGGTGGCTGACGAAGGCCACCCGCATCGCCCGGTCCACTTACGGCTCCCGGGCCAGCATCGCGATCGACTCGCGCAGCTCGGGGAGTCCCAGCCCGGTGCGGACGCTCGTGACGACCACCTGATCTTCGTCCAGCGCCAGCGCGTCCCGCAGCGCCGCTTCCCGCTCCCGCCGCTTGGCGACGGAGAGCTTGTCGCCCTTGGTTACCGCGGCGAGCACGCGCGTTCCCGCGCCGGCGAGGAGGTCCTGCATGCTGCGGTCGCCTGCGGAGGGCTCGTGCCGGATGTCCAGCAGCCACACGACGCCGGCGAGCCGGGGGCGGTGCAGCACGTGCCGGACGATCCCCGCAAACGCGGTGCGGTCGGCTCTGGAGGCTCGCGCGTAGCCGTAGCCGGGGAGGTCGAGGAAATACAGGGAGTGGGGAGTGGGGAGTGGGACCTGACGGTTCACGCCGGAGTCTCCCGTCGCACCGTCACGCACCACTCCCCACACCCCGCTCCCCGGTATCTCGTATACGTTCAACGCCCGCGTCTTCCCCGGTGTCGCCGACACGCGCGCGATGCGGCGCCCCAGCAGGGCGTTCAGGAGACTCGACTTGCCGACGTTCGAGCGGCCGGCGAAGGCGATTTCGGGGAGCGGTGGATCGAGCGGCGCGTCGGCCCGGGGAAACGAGCCGACGAAGCGGGGTTCGGAGGCGGTCAGGCTTCTTTCTTGTGGCGCGCCCGCTCGGTGACGAGCAGCGGCGGGCGGCCCTCGGTGACCGTCTCGGCGGTGACCGCGACCTCACGCACGTCGTCCCGGCTCGGCAGATCGAACATGATGTCGGTCATCATCTCTTCGAGTATGGCCCGCAGGCCGCGGGCCCCGGTGCCGCGCTTCAGGGCCTTCTTGGCGATCTCGCGCAGCGCGTCCTTCTCGATGGTCAGCCGGACCGTTTCCAGCTCGAACAGCTTCTGGTATTGCTTGCTGAGCGCGTTCTTCGGCTCGACCAGGATGCGGACCAGCGCGTCCTCGTCGAGCGCGTCGAGCGGGACTGCTACCGGCAGGCGGCCCACGAGCTCCGGAATCATCCCGTAGCGCAGCAGGTCATCGGGTTCGACGTCGGCGAAGGGGTTCTTCTTCAACTTCTCCGCGGCGCCGGATTCGATGTCTTCTTTGGTGAACCCGATGCGCCGGCGCCCGGTGCGCGCCTCGATGATCTTCTCGAGGCCGTCGAAGGCGCCGCCGCAGATGAACAGGATGTCCTTGGTGTTGACCTGGATGTATTCCTGCTGCGGGTGCTTGCGGCCGCCCTGCGGCGGGACGCTCGCCACCGTGCCCTCGAGGATCTTGAGCAGCGCCTGCTGCACCCCCTCACCCGACACGTCGCGCGTGATGCTCGGGTTCTCCGACTTGCGCGCGATCTTGTCGATCTCGTCGATATAGACGATGCCGCGCTCGCAGTCGGCGACGTTGAAGTCACCCGCCTGGAGCAGCCGCACCAGGATGTTCTCCACGTCCTCGCCCACGTAGCCCGCTTCGGTCAGCGTGGTCGCGTCGGCGATGGTGAAGGGGACGTCGAGGATGCGGGCCAGCGTCTGGGCGAGCAGCGTCTTGCCGACGCCGGTCGGTCCGATCAGCAGAATATTGCTCTTGTCCAGCTCGACGTCATTGTCCTTCGCCGAGTGGGAGTTGATCCGCTTGTAGTGATTATAGACCGCGACGGCGAGCGTCTTCTTCGCCTTCTCCTGGCCGATCACGTACTGGTCGAGGACGTCCTTGATCTCGGCGGGCGTCGGGACCTGCGTGATCGCTTCGGAGACTTCCCGCTCTTCGTCCTCGGCCAGGATCTCGTTGCAGAGGGCGATGCACTCGTTGCAGATATAGACCGACGGGCCGGAGATGAACTTCCGGACCGAGTCCTTCGACTTGCCGCAGAAGGAGCAGCGGAGGTGCTTGTCGTGGGACATGGGACCCCTAGTATGGGAAGGGGGTCCGGCGAATGCAAGAGTTCACTTGGGTTTCCCGTCGCTCACTTCCCTGAGATTCGAGATGACATGGTCGATCAGGCCGTATTCCTTGGCCTCTTCGGCCGACATGAAGCGATCCCTATCCATGTCCCGCTCGATCGTGTCCAGCGGCTTCCCGGTGTGCTTGGCGTACAGCTCGTTCAGCTTGGCGCGCAGGTAGAGGATCTCCCGGGCCTGGATTTCGATGTCGGCCGCGGTCCCCTGGGCGCCGCCCGAGGGCTGGTGCATCATGATGCGTGCATGGGGCAACGCTGAGCGCTTGCCTTTGGTTCCCGCGGTGAGCAGGAACGAGCCCATCGACGCCGCCATCCCCATGCAGATCGTGTTCACCGGCGCGCGCAGGAACTGCATCGTGTCGTAAATCGCCATGCCGGAGGAGACGAGCCCGCCCGGCGAGTTGACGTAGAGGTAGATGTCGCGCTCCGGGTTGTCTGCATCGAGAAACAGGAGCTGGGCGATGATGACGTTCGATACGTCGTCGTTGATCGGCGTGCCGAGGAACACGATGCGGTCCATCAGCAGACGGCTGAAGATGTCGTAGGTCCGCTCGCCCCGGCTCGAGCGCTCGATGATGTACGGCGGGTAGATCGTGCTCATCGTCACTTAAGGCTCCACGGTGGACTGGGACAACAGGAACGCAAACGCCTTGTCTTCGGTCAGGCCGCGCTCGAGGTCGCGCAGCCGTTTGTTCTTGTCGAGTGACGCCTTCAGCTCGGCCGGCGCCATCTGCCGGCGCTCGGCGAGCTCGGCGATCTTCGCCTCCAGCTCGGCGGCGCTCGCCCGCAGTTGGTGGTGCTCCACCACCCAGTCGAGCACCAGGTCGCGCTGCACCTGCTGCACCGCGAGCGGCTGGAACTCGGTGGCGAACTCGGGCAAGCGGTCTTCCGTGATCCCGTACGCCTGCGCGTAGGTCAGGACCACCCGCTCCACCAGCGGCCGCGGCGCGCTGATCCCGTTCGCCGCGACGATCTGCGCGACCAGGTCGGCGCGGACCTTGGCGTCCGCTTCGCGCTCCGCGTCGCGCTCCAGATCCTCGCGCACCGCCTGGCGCAGGGCATCGAGCGACTCGAAGTCCCCGATCTCCCGCGCGAACGCGTCGTCCAGCAGCGGCAGCTCCTGGCGCTTCACTTCGTGCAGCGTCAGGCGGATGTCGCGTGTCTGACCGCGCTTGGCTTCCTCCGCGAAATCGTCGGGGAAGCGCACCGTCACGTCCACCGTGTCGCCCGGCGTCATCGCCATGACGCGCTCCTCGACTTCGGGGATCGCGCGCCCTTCGCCCAGCACGAAGTGATGCGGCTGCGGGTCCTTGGCCTCCGCCCCCTCGCGCTGGGCGATGGTGACGTGCACGAGGTCCTTGGGCTTCGGCTTCTCGCCCGGCACGGGCGCCCAGGGCGCCCGTTGCTCGCGCAGCGAGTCGAGCTGCTCCTGGAGCTGGAGCTCGGTCACCGGGGCGACCTGCCGCTTCAGCGTGAACCCGCCCAGCCGCGATAGCGTGATGTCGGGCTTCACCTCGACGTGGAATGTGAACGTGACCGGTGCGCCCTCTTCCCACTTCAGGTCGTGGATGTGGGGGTCGGCGATCGGCTTCATCGGCTCCTGCTCGAGCGCCCGGCGCCAGCTCGCCTGGATCAGGTCGCGCAGCGCCTGCTCGCGGATATCCGCGGCGAACTGCTTGCGGATGATCGCCTCCGGCGCCTTTCCCTTGCGGAAACCGGGCAGCCGGGCGCGGGCTTGGTAGGCGCGCGTGGCGCGGAATTCGGCCTCCCGCACCTGGTCCACCGGTACGCTCACGGCGAGCAACGCCGCTCCCGGCTCGGACGTAGTCTTCGTGATCTGGATGTCGGTCACGCGGGGAAATCTAACCAGGCCGGAAGGGGGCGTTCGGGCCGGCTCTGCGCCGGCTGCCCAGGCGCCCGATTGTGCGCCGGCGGCGGCCTTCAGGCGTGCCGCATCATCTTGATCCGGTGGTGCGGGCGGGTCCCGGGCTTGAGATCGTCGTAACGGATCACGCTGACCGATCCATCGGGCTCCAGCACCCCCAGGCGCACCTCGGCGACCGTCGCCACGCCGTGCTCCCGCAGTGACTGCAGCAGTTCCTCCGCTGTCACGCCGGCGTGCCGCACGTGCTCCTGGAGGATCTCACCATCCTTGATCAGCATGACCCCTTCACCCGCGATGAGCTTGGCGAACCGGCGGCTCGAACGCCGCACGCGGTTGATCACCTGGTGCCAGAGCAGCAGCACGCCCGCGGCGACGAGCCCGCCCGCAACGCTGGTATCCGGGCCCACCATCGCGTTCTGGACGGCGTTGGCGATGATCAGCAGCAACACGAGGTCGAACGTGGACATCTGGCCGAGCTGACGCTGGCCGGTGAGCCGGATGCCGACCACCAGCGCGAGGTAGACGATGGTCGTCCGCAGGGCGACCTCGAGCAGGGTATGCCAGGGGGCGATCATGAGCGGTGCAATAGAGGCCCCGGGCGAGCGAGCGTCAAGCAGTCATCATATTCCCCTCATAATCGCTTCAGCCCCCGTGCCATAGGCTCACTCCGGACCCGAAAATCCATCCGGCTAGAGGGGGAACCTATGAAGCTTTCCATCAGAGTCGCGTCCGTTGTGGCGGCCGTCGTGGCGCTCGCCGCCCCGGCGCGCGCGCAACAGCGGTCGGTGATCTTCAGCATTTACGGCGGCGGGGCCGACCATCTCGCCGATCTGCAGAAGAACCCCTCGGTGTGGTTCATGCCCGGTTACGACCTGGGGGCCAGCGTCGGCCTCCAGCTGAACGAACACTGGGCCGTCCACACCGACTTCACCTTCACCCGCAACCCCACGCAGGGCAGCACTTCGTTCGCCGGGGCCAACGTGAACCGGTTCTTCTACGGGGCGCATGTGGAAGGCCGCTACCCCCTGTCGATCGGGATCGCGCCGTTCGTGTTCGGCGGCGTCGGGGCCGTGTCGGTCGATCAGATGGGCGTCGATCAGTTCAAGCCGTTCACGCGGCCGGCGCTGATGTACGGCGGCGGGCTGTTCTACGGGATCCCGCGCTCGCGGATCGAGATGTTCGGCGAGCTGAAGGGGCTGACCTATCGGTGGAACACTGCCGGCTACCACCGGACGATGTTCGACGTCACCTATTCGGTGGGGGCGAGCTACCGGTTGCCGGTGAGCTTCTGACGGGTCAACCGCAGGGGTAGTCGTACGACGGCCAGGGCGCACCCCTGGCCGTCGCTGCGTTCAGGGGGCAGGTTGCAGCCGCACGGCGATCTGCACCGGGATCACGTTGCCGCAGGGACCCGTGAGCGACACTCGTATTCCGCTCCGGACCCAGGTTTGGTAGCGGGGGCGGTCGATGGTGATGGTGAAGGTGCCACACGGTTGCCGGCTTCGAGCTCGGAAGTGAACGGCACGAAGTGCAGCGAATCGAGGTAGGCCCCGCCCTGGATCGCACCGGTCGCACTGTCGGCCACGGGGACCCCGGTGACGGAGTCGGTGACCGTAGCGACGACCGAGACCGACGGTGGGGCCGTGCAGAAGGCGATCGGAGCCATGGTGGACTGGCATCCGCCGAGGGCGAGACAGAAGGTCAGGAGCAGCGTGGTGCGGCGCATGCGCGCGAGCCGGATGAGGGTCATGGGGGATGCCCACGAGATCTCGGTACGAGTCACATATTAGTGCTTCCTCGATCGCGAGTCACTTCTCTCATGAGCGCATTCGACGTGTGGCGCCGCCGCGAGCCTATCGTGTGGCTCGTGCCCCTGGCGGTGGCCGCGGGTCTCGGATGGGTGTCGTCCAATAGTCCCGCGCAGGCGCGCAGACCGCCGGATGACTGGCGGGAGCAGATCCGGGCATTTGCCGAAACCCAATTGCAGCACACCGCATGGGGGCCGGCCCACGCCAGGCGGGACTATGCGATGACCATGACACTGGCACGGGCGCAGGGGCTCGCGGTGGACGAGGACGCCCTGTACGCCGCCGCGTACCTCCACGACATGGGCGGCCTTCCGCCGTATGCCATCACGGGCGTCGACCACGGCGACCGCTCGGTCCAGTTGGTGGACAGTGTCCTGCAAGCAGTGGGGTTTCCGATGGAGAAGGCCGCGCTGGTCAAGGAGATCGTCGGCCACCACCAGTACTACCGCCCGCCCGACACCCTGGCGGTTGCGATCCTGTTTCGCGACGCGGACATCCTCGACTTCATGGGCGTGATCGATGTAGCGCGCATTCTGTCGGTAACCACGCGGGAGCGGTTCGCTCCGGACCTGCCACACGCTGTCGAAACAATCCGGCGACAGATGGCCGAGATGCCGGCGCGGCTGCAGAGCGAGGCGGCCAAGCGCGAGGGCCAGCGTCGGGTGCTCGAGATGCAGCGGTTTCTGGAGGAGCTGGGGGCGGAGACCGATTCGCTCGGCGCGCTCTGAGCGTCCGAGGGCAACGTTGCCGCGTGTTCGCGGTATGCTGAACCAGGGCCGGAACTAGACGGCGAATCGAGCGCTACCATGCCGACACACTCAGGTATTACCGGCCTGCTTCTGGCGGTCCTGGTTCTGGGAACAGCCCGGAGCCTGCCCAGCCAGGCCCTCGCTCCCCGCCTGACCTCCTGGCGTCCAATACTGCGGACCGAGCGTCCGGTACGCGTGCCTCCCGATCCTCGCATGGTCACGAGCTCGGAGACGCATTCCCACACGGTGACGGGCTTGGTGATTGGCAGCCTGGTCGGGGTGGCGGCCGCGGGGGTCTTCCTGGCGGCGTTTTGCAGCGACCCGGACACCCAATGTGGCGCGGACGAGGTCGGGCGCGCGCTGGTGATCATCGCGGTTCCGCCCGCGGTGGTGGGAGCGGCGATCGGTTCGCTGATCCGGACGAAGAGTTGAACGCGATGACACCTGCGGAGGGACCCGCGTGCTCGTCATCGTAGTGCTCGGGAGAGGAGTCGAACCTCCACGCCCTTGCGGGCACTGGCTCCTAAGGCCAGCGCGTCTGCCATTCCGCCACCCGAGCTAGGCTTCCTGCATTCGCTTTCGCAGCGTGGAAACCGCGACTCGAAAGGCGCGTAGGTCGTTCGGTTTGAGCCGCTTCATCTTCTTCAGGAACGCATCGACGTGCCGGATATCGCGGAGCCGTTTCGCGCGCTCTTTTCTCCAGAGAGCCTCGAACCTGCGGACCTGGCGCCTCCACTCGGCTCTATACTTCTCCGCTGCATATGCGCTCGCCATGAGCCCCCCGTATTCTCAGCACAGCATTCGCACATCGTGCGCGGGCCAGGTCCGTCTCGGTCCGCGATGGCTCTCTCTCAACTTACGCTCTCGACGGACGTCCTTCTACTGTAGCGCCGCCGTCGCCTCCTCCAACGCCAGCCGCGACGCCTCGAGCCGCGTCACCAGATCGGTCAACTCCCGCTCGGCCGTCGGAGCGTCGGCGTAGCGTACCGCCTCGCTCACCGTCGGAAATGCGAGCGTGGCGTACCCGTTGTCCAGGTCCGAGGCGAACTGCAGGCTCTTGAACCACCCGTCACTCACCAATCCCTCGGGACGCGTGAACCGGCGCTCCACCTGCATCAGGGCGGCATTCACGCGCGCCCACGGACGGTCCGCGGAGGCGCCCAGCGCGCTGTCGCGCGCGCCGGCGAACGTCGCCGCCGTCGCTGTGAACCGCGACAACGCATCCTTCAGCCCCTGGGTTTGCACGGTCCACCCGCGCGTGGCGATGGCGCTGTCGAGCTGCCCCACCAGCCGCGTCATCTCGTTGCCCCACCCGACGTAATCGAGCGGGACGACGCGCGCGTTCGCCAGACGGGCGAGCAGCACGCCGACGAGCCGCGCCGCCGCCTGATGCTCGCGCCAGCCGCGGTCGCCGTAACGGTTCATCCAGTCGAACGAGTCGTACATCGAGTGGTATACGCCCGAGGGCCCGCTGAATCCGATGCCCGCCGCGGGGATGCCCAGATGATGGTAGAAGCCCGCGAAATCCGACCCACCGCCGAAATTGCCCAGCGCGAGCGCCGTCGAGTCCCCCTTCACCCGCTTGAGCCACACGTCGTACACGGTCCCCGGGCCCACCGGGTCCGGCACAACGCGCGTCGCTTCGCGGATCAGGCGCTTGAGGGACGGCGAGCCGCCGCCGCCGAACGTCGGACCCTCGGTCATGTCGTCCTCGTTCACGTACGCCACCACCCGCGCGCGCAGGCTGTCGGCCATCTCCTCGACCCACTCGGTCGAGCCGATGAGCCCCCATTCCTCCGCGTCCCACGTGGCGAACACGATGGTGCGGGCGGGTCGCACACCGCGCCGCGCCAGATCGGCGAACGCCCGGGCCGCTTCCATCACCGTCACCGTGCCGCTGATGTTGTCGGCGGCCCCCGGGCTCCACGCATCGCGATGCCCGCCCACGACGACCCACTCGTCGGGGAACTCGGCGCCGCGGATCATGCCGAACGTGTCCCAGATCGTGTGCAGCGCACGGGCCCCGTGCTGGCGGCGGACTTTCAGCCGTGCCTGCGGCCGCCCCGGTCCCACGTGATAGTGGAACGGCAGCGCGCCTTGCCAGGCGCCCGGCACGCCCGCCCCGCCCAGCGCCGCGAGAAACCGCTGCGCGTTGCCGTAGCTCATCGGAATCACGGGGATGTGCGGCACCGGCAAGGAATCTTCCGGCCGGCGGGGCGCGCCGGCGACGCTCGCGTAGCCCGGCGTCGTGGGGTCGCCGTCCATGTTCAGAATGCTGCCGCGCTGGATGCCGCCCGACGGCCGCATCGGCCCGCGGGGGTACACATCGCCGCGGAAATAGCCGTCGTCCTGCGGATCCGAGTACATGATCAACCCGACGGCGCCGTGGCGCTCCGCTTCGCGCGCCTTGATGCCGCGAAACGACCGCCCGTAGCGCGCGATGACGATCTTGCCCCGCACGCTGACGCCCAGGGAGTCGAGCGTCTTGTAATCCTCGATCAACCCGTAGTTGGCGTACACGACCTCGGCCGTGACGTCGCCGTCTCCGGTGTAGCCGTTGAACGGCGGGATCTGCGGCCCCGCCGTGACCGGATTGTCGGGCACTGCGGGCTCGGCGAGGACCAGGCGTTGCGCCGGTCCGCCGGGCTGCGGCACGAGCCACGCTTCCACCGTATCGGCCACGGGGATGTACACGTCGTACGCCTTCGCCCAGGTCGCGAGCCCCCACGCGCGCAGCCGCTCGATCACGTAGTCGCGCGTCGCCGCCTGCGCCGCGGTCCCCGCCATGTGCGGGCGCGCCGACAGATCCTGCGTCAGGGCCCGCGGACTGGCCGTGTCGGGCAGAGCGAGCAGCTGGGCTTCGAAGGCCCGCTGCGCCGCCGTGTCGGCGACACGGAATCCCAGGGGCACGGGCTGTTGCGCCGCCAGCGCGGCGGCGGAGCAGGTGAGCGCGGCCAGGAGTGGTGCGACCCTCACGGTTCCCTCGTTGGGGTGAAAGAAGTGCGCGAAACATAACCCCGACGTCTCTCCTCTTGACATCCCATGGGAGAAGCCGTAGCGTGCTCCTATGCGATATCAAGAGGAGCGGTGGTGAAGGCGGAGAAGGTGGATCTGCTGCAGGGCACGCTCGATCTCATCGTGCTGAAGCTGCTGCAGGCGGGCCCGGCCAACGGCTGGGATCTGACCCAGGCGATCCAGGCCACCTCGGGCGGCGCGCTGAGCGTGAACTACGGCACCCTGTACCCCGCGCTGCACCGGCTCGAGGCGCGCGGCTGGGTCGTCGCCAAATGGGGGACGACCGACCACAACCGCCGGGCACGGTTCTATTCGCTGACGCCCGGGGGCCGCCGCCGGCTCGCCGCCGAGCAGGAAACGTGGGAGCGCTTCTCCCGCGCGCTCGGTCTCATTCTTCGGCCCGCCTGAACGCCATGTCCAGCCTTGCCGCTCTGCGCGTCCGTCTGCGGTCCCTGTTCCGGCGCTCCACGGTCGAGCGCGAGCTGGATGAGGAGCTGCGCGACCACTTGGAGCGCGAGACGGAGCGCCTCGTCGCCGGGGGGATGGACCCGGGCGACGCCCGAGAGGCCGCGCGCCGCCGGTTCGGCAACGTCGAGTATCTGAAGGAGGAATCGCGCGACGCCCGCGGGGTCCGCGTCCTAGAGAACGCGCTGCGCGACATCGGCGCCGGGCTTCGCCTGACCCGGAAGCAGCCGGGGTTCGCGGCCGTCGTCGTGCTCTCCCTGGCGCTCGGGCTGGGGGCCACGACCGCCGTGTTCAACGTCACCTATAACGTCCTGTTCGCGACTCTCGCCGTGCCGCATCCGGAGCGTCTCACGAGCCTGCGGCGCACCCACGGCGGCGACACCAACGACCGGTTCTCCTGGAACGAGCTGCGGGCGCTGCGGGAAACTCCGGGAATCGGCGTCCTCTCAGCCGTGCGCACCGCGAGCCAGATCCCGCTCGGTGTCGGGCCGGTGCGCGAGTACGTCAACATGCACTTCGTGGACGGCGCGTTCTTCTCGATGCTCGGCCTGCGCCCACTGCACGGCCGCTTCATCTCCCCCGACGACGATACCGCGCGGGCGACCGTCGTGGTGCTCGCCGAGTGGATGGCCGCGCGGCTCTTCCCGGGGGATTCGTCGGTGCTGGGTCGCACCGTGAACATCCGGGGCGTGCCGTTCAGCGTCATCGGCGTCGCACCGCGCGCCTACCGGGGGCTCGAGTATCCGGGCCAGTTCACCGCGGCGATTCCGCTCAGCACCGTGCCGCTGCTCGCCGGCGTCGGCGACCGTCCTGACGACCGCGGCCTTCCCCTCGCCCTCGTGCCCCGGAGTGACGCTCCTGCGTACAAGATCGCGGGGCGCCTCGCGGTGGATCGGCGGGCCGCTGCCGCCGCGCTCGGGGTCGTCTTCGCGCGGTGCTGCGCGGTGGGGCCGGCCGCCGGCGACCGGCTCCAGCTGATCGATATCCGCCGCGGCATCCCCGGCGGCAAGGACGATTTCCGCGATCAGGTGGGCATGGTGCTCGAGATCCTCCTGGCCGGGATGGGGCTCGTGCTCGTGGTGGTGTGCGGCAACATCGCGGGCCTCCTCCTGGTGCGCGGGGCCTCCCGGCAGCGGGAGATCGCCGTGCGGCTCTCGCTCGGGGCCTCGCGCGGGCGCATCCTGCGCCAGCTCGTGTGGGAGAGTCTGCCGCTCGCGGTTGTGGGGGGGCTGCTGGGGCTCTTCGTGGCGCTGTGGGCCACGGCGGGGCTCATCCACAGCATCCCGGAATGGGGCGCGTACCTCGACGCGCTGCGGTTCCGCGCCGCCCCGCCGGTGTTTCTCTTCACCGGCTCGGTGACCCTCCTGTGCGGGTTCGCCTTTGCGCTCTACCCGGCGTTGCGCGCGACGCGCGGCAATCTGGCGCCGACGCTCCGCCTCGATGCCCGCGTCTCGCGCGACCGGGGGCAGGGAGCGGCGGCCCGCGGCATCGTGGTGGCGCAGGTAGCGCTCACCGTCGTCCTCGTCACCGCGGCCAGTCTGCTCGCCGTGACGTTGCGCAACCTGGCCCGGGTGGACGGGGGATTCGCCACCGAGCACGTCCTGCTGCTGTCGCTGGATGCGCGCGGCACGTCGTACGAAGTGCAGGGCGTCGCCCCCCTCGGCGCCCCGATCCTGGAGCGGCTGCGTGCCCTCCCCGGGGTCCGGACGGCGGCGCTGGCGTCCATGATGCCGCTCTTCGGTGGGAGCATCGGGTCGGTGGAGCTGGACGTACCTGGCATCGCGGAGCAGGCGGGCCGGCGGCCCTCCGTGCGGTTCGACGCGGTCGCTCCCGGCTACTTCGCCACGCTCGGCATTCCGCTGCAATCGGGGCGCGACTTCACCACGGCCGACGCGGCGCGCAGCGAGCCGGTGGTGATCGTCAGCGCTGCGTTCGCGCGCCATTACTTCGGCGGGCGCGAGACGCTGGGGCGCAGCTTTGCGGCGACGCTGCGGGGCGACAGTCTCACCGCCGTGCGGATCGTCGGCATCGCCGCCGACGCCAAGTACGAGAACCTCCGCTCGGAGCCCGAGGCGCTGATCTACGTGCCCCTCACGCAGACTTCGGAGAATTGGTCGAGCCTGCAGATCGGCCTGCGCGTCGCGGGGGAAGCGACCGACGCCGCTCCCGCGGTGGCGCGCGCGGTCGAAGCCGCCGCGCCCAGCCTGCGCATCCGCCGCGTGAGCGACGTGCGCACCCTGCTCGCCACCGCCACCGCGATGGAGCGGCTCGCCGCCCGGCTCGCCGGGTTCGCCAGTGGGATGGCATTGGCCCTGTCCATGATGGGGCTCTACGGGGTCGTCGCCTACGGCGTGGCGCGCCGCACCCGCGAGCTGGGGATCCGGGTGGCGCTGGGCGCGCACGCCCCGGCCATCGTCTGGCTCGTGGTGCGGGACCTGGTGCTGTGCGTGGGGGTCGGCGCGGCGATCGGCCTGCCGCTGGCTTTCGCGACCGGCGGGGCGATCAGGTCCCAGCTGTTCGGCGTGACGGCGCACGATCCGCGAGTCGCGGGCCTCGCGGTGTTGCTCCTCGTCGTGGTCGCGTTGCTCGCCGGCGCCCTGCCGGCGCGGCGCGCGGTGCGGATCGATCCCCGGATCGCGCTGAGCGCCGAGTAGGCGCCGGCGTATCTTTGCCTCCGGCTTTCTCCGGAGGAACCGAATGCGCTCGCGATTGTTCGTGATCGGACTCGCTGCCTCACTCGGCGCCGGTCCCGCCGCCGGCCAGTCTCCGCAAACAGCCGCGTGGGCGCCGGCGCTGGTCCCCTTGCCGCGCGCCTCGGCCAGTGAGCTGCGCGATGTCGTCGAGCGCTTCAGCCTCGACTGGCGCGCCTTGCGGCGCCGCTATGACACGGCGTTTTCCGCCGAGCGGCGCGCGGCGGCACGCGGATTCCTCGATGCGTGGCTCGCCCGGCTCGACTCCATCGATTTCGCCGGACTCGGGCCGGACGGTCGCGTGGACTGGATCCTGTTGCGCGCCCGCCTCGTGCACGAGCGGCAGCTGCTGGCGCGCGAAGAGCAGCGGCTCACCGAGGTGGCTCCCCTCGTCCCGTTCGCCGACACGATCCTGGCGTTGGCGGACGCCCGGCGGCGACTGGTCACCGTGGACCCCGAGAACGCCGGGCGCACGCTCGCCTGGCTTGCGGGCGAAGTCACGCGACTGCGTTCGGCGGTGGAAGCCGGGGCCAACGGCGACACGTCGCGCAGCGCCGTGAAACCCACGAAGCTCGTGGCCTACCACGCCGCGGCCGTGCTGAGCTCGCTGCGCGAGACGCTGGCAGGCTGGTTCAAGTTCTCCGACGGCTACGATCCGCTGTTCACCTGGTGGGCAACCGTGTCCTACCAGAAAGCCGATTCCGCGCTCGACCGCTATGTGAGGGTGCTGCGCGAGCGGATCGTGGGCGTGAAGCCGGGCGACGACGAGCCGATCGTGGGCCAGCCGATCGGCC
>Ga0153915_10004037_pt1 | contig 13510 bp, 10 predicted proteins | sample Opewatmetagenome_2_FD_107003 | JGI IMG/M metagenome (GOLD analysis project Ga0153915, IMG submission 107003) | Freshwater wetland microbial communities from Ohio, USA - Open water 3 Core 3 Depth 3 metaG | ecosystem: Environmental > Aquatic > Freshwater > Wetlands | place: USA: Ohio, Lake Erie... | reverse complement strand
TGCAGGCCACCCGTGCCCTGTCCCAATCTCAGCATATTCATGATCTGGCACGCCCGCTATCAACAGGATCCGGCGCACATGTGGCTGCGCGAGCAGCTGCTCGCCTGTGTTCCGGTCGCCCTGGCCGAGGTCCAGGCTGCAGTTGAGGGCAGGTGACGCGATGGCACACTACATCAGGGCAGTCTCAGCCCCGCACGTGGAGCGCGGGCGTCCACAAAATAGCCATTGAGCGTGTCGTATCCGACGTGCCGGAACTCCCGTTCCTGCAAGTAGTGGGTGATGGGGCTTTCCAGGCTGCGATTGAGGTCCAGGTGGTGCATCTCGACGACGATCAGCTTCGGGCGGAGTGTATCGAGGTCGACCGAGCGCAGCACATTGAGATCATGGCCCTCGACGTCCACCGAGAGCAGGTCGATCTCCGTCCCCGCGGGCAGGTGTTCCTGCAACATTGAATCAAGCGTGCCAGTCTTCACCATACGCTCGCCACGCTTCCTCCACTTGCCGACATTCACGCCGTGCCACCCGTGCAGGTACAGTGACAGTGTGTTCGAGGACCGGATGGGATCATTGCACCCAACGTCCACGTAAACCCCCGGCCGGGTCTCGTCCAACAAGGACCGGATCACTGCGTCCTCGCCAGTCTGGCTGTAGTTGATCGAGGCTTCGCTGTTGAGCAGCTTCTTGAGCGCATAGACGACGGCAAGCCGCAAAGCCAGTAGCGGCGGAAGTGACGTGTAGAGGATGACTATTCGCTTCATGCTCGAGTCGTAGAGGCATTCGCCAGGTTTGCCGACCATAGCCCCTGCTCCAGGCGCCGTCGGTGCCATAGCGTACAGAGTCATCCGGGCTGGTAGCCGCCAATGCTCGGTGGCGCACTGACGCAACGGCTGACGACGTCTACCTTGCCCCGTTACACCAGTGCCGGTGACGCCCACCCTGGCTACATTCGGCACCCGAATCACCCCAGCAACATTTCGAACGCGCCGGGCGCTTCCCGGGGGCCGGCTTCCCAACGCGGGCGCCGACCACGAAATCGCCCCTTTTTTCCCAACGGAGAAATTTCATGTACATACGATCAAGCAGAACGGCTCTCGCCGCGGCCATTGCGCTGGCGATAGCCACCACAGGCGGCGTAGTCGCCGCCGAAATGCCGGGACAGGATGTCACTGATGTGCGGCAGGAAACCCAGATCTGGACGACCTTCGCGCTGAGTCCCTATCTGCGCGCCAACGACCTCAAGGTGTCGGTACACACGGGCAAGGCGACGCTGACGGGCAACGTCGAGGAGAGCGTCGAAAAGGATCTGGCGAAGCAGATCGCGCTGGGCGTCGATGGTATCAAGGAGGTCGACAATCAGATTGTTGTTCAACCCGACTACGTCGCACCCATGCTGTCCTCAACGCGAAGCTTCGGCACGGTGATCGACGATGCCAGTATCACGGCAGCCGTCAAGTCCAAGCTGCTTTGGAGCAAACACACTGATGGCCTGGCCATAGACGTGGATACCGACGCCGGCAAGGTAACGCTTCAAGGTACCGCCCGGACCGCGGCAGCCAGGGATCTCGCTGCCCGCCTGGCAATGAACACGCGTGGAGTCGTGTCGGTGGACAATCAGTTGCTGGTGAAGACTCCGGAGCCGATCGTGGGCGATGTTGCCATGAGCTCCGCACAGGAAGCCCAACAGGACGTCGCTGACAGCTGGATAACGACGAAGGTGAAATCCACCCTCGTTTATTCTGCCAATGTTGACAGCTCGGACATTGCGGTGAGCACCAGCAAGGGCGTCGTCACGCTCAGCGGCAAGGTCGACAGTGGTGCCGAACGCGCTCTGGCCATCGAGCTTGCCCAGAACGTGCGCGGCGTCAGGAGCGTCCATTCCAAGGCGCTGACGCTGCTCTGAGGCGGTCGATCACCATCGGCCGTATGTGCCGCGCAGCCTTCGGACGCAAGGCTGCGCGGCGCTGCGCTGACACTACGCTGGCCTGGACTGCGGCAGCCGGGTTGCGCGGACAGCAATCACGACGACACCAGTCAGGCTGATCACCTCGCCGACGAGCAGGCCCATGAGCGCGCCCGCGGTGCCGAAATGCAACATCGCCCAATAGCCGGCAGCCAGGGACACCACAGCGCTCACGAGCGTGAGCGCCGTCAGGACCCGGAAGCGCCCCTGCGCGGCCGGCAGGTACAGCAATTGATCGCGGATCACAACCACCAGGAATATTGCCGACCACAACGCCAGCAGGGTGTCACGCTGGGCAAACTGCTTCTTCAGGACGTCAGCGAAAATCCAGTCCCGCAGCAGCCACACTGCGACCACATAGCAGAGTGTCGCCGCGGCCAGTCCCGCTGCGAACAGACAGAGACGACGCAACAACAGCCCGGCACCGTGCTGCTGCAGCCAGCCGGAAGCCAGTGGCAGCATGAGCGAGCCGATCCCGGTCGACAGCAGGTTGACGGGCATCAACAGCAGGCGCGTCGCCGCAATCGCCGCGACGGCGGCCACATCGAGGGTGCCAGCGACCAGGTAGATGTAGCCCTGACTGAAGATCCAGTGGACCGCCGCGCCAGCTGTGGACCAGACGGCGAGCGGCGCAATGTCGCGCAGCAGCCCTGGCCTCGCCGGCACGGACCACGGCTCACTGCGCTTCAGGGTCTGCGCCAGCAGCGAGCTGCTAACAGCCGCTCCCAGACCCAGGGTAACAACGGCGACCAAAGCCGGTGCGCGCGTGAAAATCGCGACCAGGACACCCGTTACCATCATCCCGACGTAGTACATGTCGGTGCGCAGCACGTCATGCGGCCGCCGGTATGCGAGCAGCACCATGCGGAAGTATTCACGACGCAGTATCGCGAGAGCCGAGATCGCTGTCGCGATGACCAGCGGCCCGGCATATCCGTCGAGCACGTGTCCGTACCAGAGCAGTAGCGCGCTGCCGGCCGCAGCGGCGCAGAGCGCTGGCAGCAGTCGGCGCTGCTCGCGATATAGCCCGCCGACCAGTTCGCCGCGCTTGCGGCGATCGAGGCCGCTCCAATGAATCGCCAGGGGAGGCTTGAGTATTGCGTTCTGCAGCGACACCAACAGCAGCAATGCATTTGCCGCGAGTACGTAGTAGCCGTACTGCAGGTCGCTCGTGTTGCGGATGAGGATCGTGCCGATCATGAAGCTGGCGGCCGACAGGGCCGCCTGGCTGAATACGGCGCTGCTCAGCAGCCGGGCGAAGGCAAAGTGCCGACGCGTCCGGTCGCTGGCGACTATTCGCGCCTGGTGCGTGTCCACTCGGCCGAACCACGCGTACGCAGCAGCAGCAACTTCCAGACTACGAACAGAGGCGCACGCCCCAAATCGAGCAGACCGCGAAGCCCCAGACCGCTGATCTGCCAGCCGCGAAGCAGATAGAGCAGCAGGGCGAGCACGCAGCCGGCGCCCACCCACAGCCACAGCTGCATGGATGGCATCCACAGCGACGCGATGCCGGCAACGGCGAGCAGGGCGACGACGTTGAGTGCAACATACGACAGGGGTAGCACCAGCAGATCGACGGCCAGGTCCAGGCACACACCGCAACCGCGGCGCAGGGCGATCCGCAGCAGGGGCAGCGTTCGCGAGCGGATCAGCTGCCAGCGTCCGCCCTCCCAGCGCTGCCGTTGTGTGCTGGCTGCCTGCTCGCCCGACACCATCTCGGCGTTGACGTGCGCGTCTGCGGCGTAGTGCACGCGATGACCAGCGAGCCCCAGGTCAATACCGTACTCCAGGTCTTCGGTCAGCGAAAACGCCCGATAAGGCACCAGGCGCAGCAGCCGATGCGTGACGCACCAGCCGTTGCCGCGTATGCCGGAGGAAAGCCCCAGCCGTTCCCGCGCGTGCGATCGCAGCGTGTGAAACGACGCCAGGGCGATGGTCATCAGGCGCGTGCGCCACGAATCGTCGGGATTCAGCACGCCGTAATCGGCCTGGACGGCCTCGGCGCCGCCCGCGATGCGTGCAGCAAAAGCCTGCAGCAGGTTCGGCGAGACCTCGCTGTCGGCGTCGACGACGACGATGGCATCAGCCCAGCCGCGGGCGGCGCTATCGCAAAATGCAAAGTGCAGCGCGTGACCTTTGCCGCGCCGCTCCGCGTCGCGCCGCTCCAGTACGTCAGCGCCGGCCGCGCGCGCCAATGTCGCCGTGGCGTCCATGCAGTTGTCGGCGATGACCCGGATGCGAAAGCCGTCGGCCGGCCACGCGAGCGCGCGCAGGCTGGCGACAGTTCGCTGGATGACCGCCGCTTCATCATGCGCTGGAACCAGGATGTCAAAGCGCAATCGAGCTGAGGATGGCGGCACTGGCCGTGGCGCACGCGACAGCAGCGTCAGCATCAGCAGATACAGCGAGGCCGCTGCGGCGGGAAGGGCCAGCGCAACTGCGATCAGGTGGGTGGCAACGGTCATTCCGCGCGACCCGCGTACTCGCGGTAATGCAAGCCGAGGAACGTCGACAGCTTGCCGAGATTGGCGGCGGCCTTGAGAAGCCAATACGCGGCATGATGCCGGCCGCGCGGCCAGGTTGCGAGCGCCAGGACTGCCGCCAATCCGGCTTGCAGCAATGCGCGCAGCAGCAGGCGCACGCGCCCCGCGGACGTCAAACGGCCAAAGCTTCCTGCCAGACGGTGTCGGGCAAAGTCCTGCCCGCCACGCAGCGCCCGCAGCAGCAGCCAGCGCAGTGACAGGCGCGCGGCGTCGACCGGCTCCTGCACGACGGCCTCGTCGCACCAGACGATGTACGCCCCCCGCTGTACCAGGCGTCCGAGCAGGTCGCCATCCTCCCCACCGGTCAATCCGTAGCCAGGGTCAAAGGGCGCTCGGGACTGGCGCAGCAGCGTGCCACGCAGGAGTACGTTGCCGAAGCGCAACCTGTTTACCGGGACGACCGTACCGGTTCCCATCCGCGCCCAGTCGTAGAACCCGCCACGCCGGATCCACGCCGGGGCGTCCGCCGGCACGAGCGGCACGACCGGACCGAGGACGCCGTCCGCACCATGGTGCGCCGCGGTGGCAACCAGGCGATCCAGCCAATGTGGCGGCGCGCGCTCGTCATCGTCGACGAATGCGATCCAATCACCAGCGGCCAGTCCGACAGTACGATTGCGCGTCAGCGAGATGTTCTTGACCGGTTGGATGCCATAGTGGATCGGAAACGGGACGCCTAGCCTGCGCCGCTGCTCCACCGTCGCGCGCGCGCTGCCTGCGGCGTCGTTGTCGACGACGATTACCTCGTCCGGAAGCCGGTGCTGCGCAGCCAGGTCATCGAGCAACATGCCCAGGCGCTCGGGGCGGCGATAGGTTGCGATGCAGAGGCTGATGTTCATGGCAGTGGCAATACGCGAGGACGATCCACCCGCCTGGCGGCGCCCCAGGCCGCCGCCAGGTCCTTGCGCGCCCGGAAGACGTTCCACGCGAGCAATGCCAGCGCCGTCCAGCTGTAAAGCGAGGCCCAGCCGGCCGAAATCGCCAGCAACAGCGCCAATACCACGAAGAACAGCAGCCGTGTCATGTGGAACGGCGCTTCCGGCCACTCCTTGCCGCCTAGCCGGTAGACGTAATACGGCACCCATCGCGCCAGGACGTGAGCGCCGACCGCGGCACCGCCGATGAGACCGATCGGCACCAGCACGATGAAGGCGGCGCTGCGCGCGAACTGCAATCCGGCAAACAGCCAGACGCGCGTGCCCTTGTCGCAGCGGTTGTAGACCGCAAACCAGGCGTGCGTCGCCAGCAGCACGGCGGTCCAGATGATGAAATCGGCAACCGCAGGTGCCGCCGGCCAGCGCAGGAAGACGACGGCCGTCGCGCCAAGCGCCAGGGCCCAGATCCATGGCTGCCACGGCGGCGTTGCGACGGGCGCATCGGCGAATGCCGCACTCAGGCGCGGATCCGCCTCGTAGCGGGCGGCGATCAGATCATTGTCGACATAGCCGCGCTCGTAGATCGCCCAGAAGGATGCCAGCAGAAACGTCAGGCCTACGATGTGCAGCCACGGCAGCGGTGCCAGGGCGACCGAGCTCAGAATCCAGAAGGCAAAATCTTCCTGCAGGATGCCACGGACGATATAGCGCGCGCCTGGACGCTTGACGCGCATCAGGTACTGTCCGGGGAGATACACGCCGCTCAATGCATGCCGGTAGCGCGCTTCGGGCCAAATCGCACGCAACGGACGCGCGCAGGCATCGAGAAGCGCGAGGTCGTTCGCGGAGTCGGTGACCACCAGAGCCTGGCGTACGACGTCATTGCCGAGCGCGGACACGGTGAGCCGCAGTTTGCCATCGCGGCGGTCGTCGAACGTCGATAGACGAGCGGCCACTATTCGGGCTTGCGGCAGACCCAATGCCGCCACCAAAGGTGCAACGACCGAGTGAAACCCGGCGGTCGTTATGATCGGCGTCGTGCCCGGAGTCTGCAGCGCCGACATCAACCGCAGATTGGTGAATCTGGCGGCCAGCCGCGCGACCCGACCCTTCCACCGGCGTTCGGTCCAGGGAAAGCAGAATGAAACGAGACGTACGCGCCACACGTCGCGCGTCGCCTCACCGCCGGTCCAACGCCACGGCTTGAGCGCATCCAGCAGCCGCATCAGCAACAGCGCCGGCAGCTGCGGATAGGCCGAATCGATGAAATCCTCGGTCGAGTTACCGAGGTACAGCGTTTCGTCCAGATCGAGGAGCACCGGTCCGGCATGAGTCAGAATGGCGCCAATGGCCGCTTCGGGCGATACGTCATGGCGTGTCCCGGCCCGGTCGGACATCATGGTACACGCACAGGGAGCAGGCGCGGTGTCCGCACGGCCGCCGGAGCGGGCCGATGCAATCTCTGGCGCAGGCGCGTGCAAGGGCCTTCCACCCAGCGACGCATGGGTCCGGCGACCGCCAGGGTCAGCAGCGCCGCCACTATGCTGACCCAGGCCCAGTGCAGCTGCGGCCAGTGTTTCGCGACAGCCAGCAGAATCACGTGGTGCGAGAGGTAGATCGTGTACGAGATCGTTCCCAGGTAGACCAGCGGCCGGGCACCCAGCCAGCGGTATGGGCGCTGCTTCGCCCTGGCCACCGCAAGGTAGATCAAGGGGGCAACCGCCAGACTTTGCAGCGTATAGCGTGCCGTCAGCCGGAAGACCGGGTCACGATACACCAGGGTGCCGATCAACAGCGCGATGCAGAGCGCGGCCGCGAGCCAGTCGTTGCGCGGCTTCACGGCAGGCACCCTGTCGAGCCAGGGGTTGAACAGCAGCGCCATGAAGCATCCCACGAGAATGGCGTCGATTCGCGTGTCGGTCGCCATGACGAGATAGGCGTCCGTGCCGCCGTGAAACACCAGCCAGTAGCGCCAGGCGAGCACGGCTGCGCAAAGCAGTGAGAGCGTCGTGACGGAGACCGCGGCACTGCCGATCCGCAGCAGCAACGCGGCCAGCGGCGGATACACCAGGTAGTAGTGCTCTTCTATGGCCAACGACCAGATGACCCCCAGTCCTGCGGGCACGCCATGGAAATCATGCGCGATCAGAAAATAGTTGCCGAAATAGAATACGGCTGCCGACAACCCCGCCAGGGTGAAATGCCCGTCGATGATCGCCAGGGCGGACAGCAGCCAGGTGGCGACAACCACAATCAGCAACGGTGGCATCAGCCGGAGCAGCCTTCGCAGGTAGAAGACGCGAAACCTGATCGCGCCGCTGTGATCGTACTCAGTTCGCATCAGCGTCGTGATCAGGAAGCCGCTCAGCACGAAGAAGATCGTGACGCCAAGGCCGCCCGGTATGAAATTCTCCAATCCACTGTGGGCGAGGAATACCAGAGACACCGCGACAGCGCGCAGACCGTCCAGCGACGGGATGGCGCTGCCAGCATGCGGAAGTCGCTTGCTTGCCGGCGTCATGCCGTCAGACTCCGCCGCCCTGGGCGCGCGTGAACTGCGGACGCGGCAGCGGGATGGTGCCGCCGGGGAAGAATTCCGGAGCGCTGGAGCGCGGCTCTCCGAATGCCTGGCGCAGCCGATGTTCCAGCAGGCCGCGTGCCAGGGCGGTAGTCGCAAGCGTCGTGATCACAAAATCAACGCTCAGCACACTGAACCAGTGTGTCTCGGATATGTTCGTCAGCGCCTGTTGAATGAAGAGTGCGAGATAGAGAGCGCCCTGCTTGTAATCTATCCGCAGCAGCCGCAGCGACTGCCTGACGTACACGGCGATGAAGCCGATGAGGCAGCACAGACCGACCCACCCCAGATCGTTCAGTACTTCCAGGTAGCCGTTGTGGGCGGAGCCGGGGTAGAAGGATCCCATGCGACGCACAAATTCATAGGACTCCGTTCCCGCGATTGGCCCGGCCGTCCAATAGGCACCGTAGCCGGTGCCGAGGAGCGGATGGCTGCGTATGTGCTCGGCGAGCAGCGCCCAGATCTCGGTGCGCCCGGTGAGCGTCATGTCCTTGCCGGTGAGCGCGGCGATTGGCGCCATCAAGGTTCCGAGCCCTGGAATCAGGCCCAGCACAGCAAGACCGTAAATCAGCAGGAGCCCCACCAGCAACGCCACGAGGTACGGGATGTAGGGGCGCAATCCCCGCGGCGCAAGCAGCAGGGCGATCAGGAATGCGCTGACCAGGGCTGCGGTCGCCATGGCGGTCGAACTGTGCGACAGCGTCAGGCAGGCCGCGGCGATGGTGCCGCCGGCCAGCGCCGGCCAAAGCCGAACCTCGCGCGTCAGCCCCGCATGCAGCCAGAATATCAGAGCCATGCAGGACAGTGCGCCGAGTCCGTTCTTGTGGTTCGCAAGTCCGCGCCACGCGCCCATGAGCTCGGCGGCAGGCTCCTGATGAATGGCCAGAGAGGGAAAAACAAGGCCGAAAATGATCGAGCCGCAGAGCAGGAGCGTGAGAATGGGGCGCACGACGTTCTGAAAGCGTCGTGCGTGCCAGCTCATGGAAACGAACGCCGCGCACGCAATCACTATCGTGCCCAGGCGGATGAGACGTCGCAGGCTGAGCGACGGATCGATGGACCAGCTGACACTGGCAAATGCGAGCGTGACAATGACCAGGAGGAACGGATTCAGCGTGCCCGCCAGCAGCCAGGCAAGTCCCGCGCGCCAGCAAATGATGAGCGCGGCCGCGGCGAGCAGCCACAGCCATAGCAGCCGACTCAGTACGCTGCCCGAGCCCGGCGCCGTGCCCGCGACCAGGCCATGGTAGTCAAAGCCTTCCGGCACGATCATCAACACGATCAGTACCCAGATCATCCCGGCCAGCAGGAGGGAGTGTCGGTCGTCGCGCGGCCACGGCGTGCCATGGAGGCGTGGCGCGGTCGGCGTCTCTGGATCCATTGCTTCTACTGCCAATAATTGGAGCGGTTGTGCCGCAGCGATGCGACGTGGCGGGCCAGGCCGGGAATTCAGAAATGGCCGAGTACTGCTCCCACCAGGTGCGAGCGGGTAGCAGTGAGTCGCAGCAGCATGTCTCGCATGTTCTTGTAGGGCGTATGGTGCGCGCGGCTCAAGGCCAGGACGCGACCGACGATGCTGGCGACTGCCAGGCCATCCGAGAATTGTGTAACCGGAGGCGTGTCTATGACGACGAATTCGAATCTGTCCCGCCAGTCGCGGATTACCGAGGCGAAGCGACTGCCGGACAGCAGTTCCAGCGGATTGCGTGGAATGGCGCCCGCCGTCAGCACCGACAGCCAGGGCAGGTCCTGCACGCTGTGAAGCCTCGGCTTCGCACCATGCTCGAGCACCTGAGTCAGACCTGGCTCAATATCGATGCCGAACAACGTGTGCTGGCGCGGATGGCGAAAATCTGCGTCGACCAGCAACGTTGGGCGACACAACTGGGACAGCGCAATAGCGAGCTCCGCTGCGAGCATCGAACGGCCTTCGCCCGCGCACGGGCTCAGCAGCGCGACGATATCGGCGCGCTCGTCGGGGTCACGCCGCAGCAGCAGTTCGGTGCGCAGCGCGCGGACGGCTTCGCAGCGCGGATCGTAGGGGTCGTGTCCCATCAGCAGGCACGCATCGGGTCTGGCCGTGTACTCGATGACCGGGGCATCACGCCGCGTCATCGATGTGTGCGAGACGCTGTCGCGCAGTGCGTGGTGCGGGCCACGCGAATCGCCGTTCGCATTCGCCATGTTCATGCGGTGGTCCTCGCAGACAGCGTGCGAAAATCCACCAATACCGGAATTCCAAGGTGCCGCTCGAGGTCGTCGCGGCAGCGCACGCGGCGGTTGAGCAGTTCACGGCTCAGCGGCAGGCCGAGTCCCAGAAACGCGGCGGTCATGGCACCCAATAGCAGACCCTTCAGTAGCCTGGGCTTGCTGGCCCTTACCGGCGGCGTGGCGCGACTGACAAAGCTGACGTTGGGGCGCTCGTGGCCCGACGTGAACAGGATGTGGTCGTAATTTTCGAGCGCGCGCTTGGATACGGTCTGAGCGGATTCGAGCTCGAGCAGGTAGGTCGCGGCTTGGTCGCGCAACTGATCGCTGGCCAGGACCTTGACCCGCTGCTGTTGCACCGCCCGCTGCAGGCTCTGTTCCAGCCGCTGTGCAGTCTGCAAACCGGCCAGCGCATTCGCTGAGTAGTAGTGCAGCGCAGACGCGAGCGAACCGCGGGTTGCCGCCATCTGTGACTGCAACTCCGCAATCGCCGGGTGTTGCGGTGTGTAGGCGTTGTTGAGCTGAGCCATGCGGACATTCTGGTCTGCGAGCTGTGATTGCAGCGATTGCACCAGACTCGAAGAGAGCGCCTGATCACTGACAGACTGGTCTCCTGATGCCTGCGCCTCGGCTACCCGACGCGCAGTCTGCGCTTCCTGCAGGCGTCCCTCGAGCGAGCCGAGGAGCGCCGCATCGCCGCTGGCGCTATCGCCTTCGGCCAGAAGGTCGTTCGATTGGCGAAAGGCCGTAACCTGCGACTGCGCCTGGGTGACCTTGCCCCTGAGGTCGGTGAGCTGCTGGGCGTAGCGCTCGGCGCGCGCGCTCGACGGACCGGAGGAGCGCAGATAGTCCTGCTCCACATAGACATCCGCCACGGTGTTGGCGATCAGCGCCGCCTTGGCGGGGTCGTGCGCCGAATAGGTCACATAGATCAACTGGCTGCCCATCTGCCCCTGATAGATCGCCAGATTGGTGTTCAGTGTCTGCGCCACCCACTCGCGTAGGGTTCCGCCGCCATCGCTGTAGCCGCGGGAAAATTCCTTGTCCTGTGTCAGCCGCAATCGGTCGACGACCGCAAGCAACACCCCCGGGGTATGCATCAACTCCACCTGGGTGGCGATGTAGCTGCCCACCTGACCAAGCGGCAGTTCCCGGCCGTACTGGGGGTCCGTGACTTCGTAGTTCACGACTAGCGTGACGGTGGCCGTGTAGGTGCGCGGCCAAAGCGTCATGAGCAATGCCGACAGTGCCACAACCGTGAGCACGATGAGGGCGCTCAGCTTCCAATGGGCCCAGATGATCGACAGGATCTGAGCCAGCGACAGACCGGGATAGAACAAATGTGCTGGAATGACCGGTGTCAGCGCAGTCAGCGGCGTATCTCGGCGGGTCATTGGGAAATGTTCTGGGATTTGACTCATATATAGGCCCGTGACAAGCCTGCCACGCGAGGGTTGTTCGTAACCCGGTCATTCTTGGGGGCGGTCGCGCCAACGTCTGTTCGGTCTCGTACATAGCCCCAGGGTCGGGACTGCAATATCTGTGCGCCTGCGTACAGACGTTGTTGTTCGTGGGGCCTAGCCTCCGCAGGGTCCCAGAGTGGAGACCGGCGGATGGAGATTCCGCGGGTCGCCACGTCCACCGGCAACGGCGAACGGAAAGGTGACGATCCAATGTTTCCACCCCCATGTCCCGTTACACAAGTAACCTGTGCCGCAAGCCCCCGACGCTGAGCTCAATACTCGAGACGGCTTTCAGAGCTCGGACGCAGACCAAGCTGATCGAGGAAGTCCGGCAGCAATCATTGGCCGGTCGGCCCCGGTCGTGGGACATGTAAGGCTCGAGTCTCCCTGCTCCCCGGAACAGCGCCGTCTCTGGGTTCTGCATCAGCTCGACCCGAACAACCCGTCGCTCAACATCAGCGTGTGCTGGTATCTGGACGGCAGCATTCACAACGGGGAACTGGAGTGGGCCTTCCGGCTGCTGATCGCGCGGCATCAGGCAATGCGTACCGGCATTGCCGACACCGGCGGGGAGCCCGTGCAGATCGTCCAGCCGCAGGGGGCGTTCCATATCCCGCTCATCGATCTGACGGCCCTGCCTCGGACAGAGGCATTGGTCGAAGCCGAACGCCTCGGACGGATGGAGGCCTGCACGCCATTCAATCTGGCGGCGCCACCGCTGTTACGGGTGACGCACCTGCGCGTGGACGAGAACGCCTCCGTGCTGGTCGTGACGGCGCATTGCATGGTCAGTGATCTCTGGTCGATGCGCACACTGGAACGCGAACTCGCTGAAATCCGTGCCGCCACCTCCATGGGCCGGCAGACCTCGTTGCCGGATCTGCCGCTCGGCTACGGGGATGCTCAACGACGGCAGGCCGAACGCCAGATCGCGACGTCCCAGGCGGACATGGAATTCTGGGCGCGCACGCTGCACGGAGTCGGGCGCTTCGAGCTACCGACCGATCGATCGCGTCCGCCGATCCTGACTGCCAACGGCCGTGTCCTCTCCATCAAGCTGGACAGCGATTTGTCCGAGAGCCTGGAGAGTCTGGCCGGTCACGAAGGTGGCGCCCCGGATGCGATCGTTCTCGCTGCGTTGTTTGCCCTTTTCGGCCGCTACACCGGCGAAAGCGATATCGCCATCGGCAGTCAGGTCTCCGGGCGTGATGAGCCGGGCTTTGAGGGGCTGGTGGGTGTGTTTCGCCGCTTCCTGCTGTTGCGCAATGACCTGTCGGACGATCCCAGTTTCGTCGCACTTCTGAAGCGCACCCGTGACATCCTGGCTGCAAGTCTGGCGCACCAATGCCTTGCCGCAGACGAACTCATCGGGATCGTCCGGCCAGAGCGTGATCTGAGTCGCAATCCCTTGTGCTCGGTCATCGTCACGTCTCAGCCCGCGTCCAGCCAGAATGAGCGGAGCGCCGGTTTCGAATTGGCCGAAGTCTCGTCATGCGAGGTCGCAACGCTGTGCGATCTTCATTTCCTGATTGCCTCAGGCGCGGGGGGCTGGCAGATATCCTGCGAATTCAACGTCGATCTGTTCGACGGTCATACGGTTGACCGGATGCTGACCCATTTGCAGGCACTGTTGCGCGCCGTCGCGGCAAATCCGACCTGCAACGTATCGGCCGTGGAGATTCTCGATGCCGCCGAGCGCCGCGCTCTGGTCGTCGACAATAACTGCACAGAGGTGGCTTACCCGAAGCAGCTTAGCCTGGGGCAGCTGATTCAGGCGCAGGCCGGGCGTCGTGATGGGGCTGTGGCGGTCGTCTGCGGCGAACGCAGCATGACTTACCGCGAGCTCGACGACGCTTCAAATCGGCTGGCGCGTGAGCTCG
>Ga0153915_10004036_pt1 | contig 13511 bp, 25 predicted proteins | sample Opewatmetagenome_2_FD_107003 | JGI IMG/M metagenome (GOLD analysis project Ga0153915, IMG submission 107003) | Freshwater wetland microbial communities from Ohio, USA - Open water 3 Core 3 Depth 3 metaG | ecosystem: Environmental > Aquatic > Freshwater > Wetlands | place: USA: Ohio, Lake Erie... | reverse complement strand
GGAATTAAAAGGAAAAACTCCCGCAGAAATTGCTGGGATAAATTTAGAATTAGGAAGAAATAAGATTTTAGGATTGGCAAGATATTTAGTTAATAAGGAAAACGACGATTAGTAAACAGTATCTGATTAGCGGGGATTTTAATTACAATTTATAAAGCAAAGATAATATAAAATGTAAGGAGAGAAAGAGATGAAATATAGATTAACTCCGTAAAACAGATAATGTCTATATTGAATAAGCATAATCTTGTAATAATCAAGATAGAAGGAGATCACATAAAAATTAACAGACCCAAAGGATTTCCTCAGTTGAAAAGACCAATAATCCTTGTTAATGATAAAATATTAAGTAATAAAGTCAGAATAAATCTATTAAATGAGGCAGAAGAAGCAGGAATAAATAGGGAAGAATTTGGTAACTTAAGATTCTAAAGAAAAATTCTTGAAATCATTGGAGCTTCTCTTTGACAAGCTAAGAATGTTTGTTCTTTTTGTCCTGGCATATCTTCAAAGTATAAGTTTAATGCTTCTCTCAACCTCTTCTTTGCTTCTTCAATTGTTTTTCCCTGCGTTACTACATTTGGGACTTGTATAGAACTAATGCTATATATTTTGTTTCTACCAACCCATTCGGGGCATATTACAATATCTAATTCAACTTTATTATCCATCCTTAAAATATGATCGTCATACTTTTAAATCTTATGAATTTGGGGTCATATATCTAGTTCTTCTTCTAAACAACTTTCATATACTTTTTGAGAATCCCGCTGAATATCATTGTAAATATAAAATAAAACCAGAACCAGCCCAAAAATCCAAAAAATTTGGGGTTTCCTAATGCTGTAAAAGTATCAAAAAACCATCGGTAAAGCAAGATAAAAGGAACTCCTGTAAATAATGTTGACCTGCTTGTCAGCTTGAATGTTCTTGGAAGAAATTCCATCTGCTTCTTTGATAATTCGCTGACTTTCTCTGGATTATCCTTGAATTTTTTCATCTCTTCCTGAAGAAGCTTTTGTTCTTCCTTTAATTCCTTAAGGGCTTTCTGATCAGTGGCATATTTTTGTATTAATGTGGTAAGGAATGTAATAATCAGGACAACAATCAGCATTCCTATTGTAACATTCCAGTTTATCAATGCTCCAGCAGTTGGGTCAAGGATTGTGTGAATCGCATTTTTTATTGCAGGAACCTTATCCCAGTAAAAAGCCATGGCTAAAGACAAGCCCATTACAAGAGCAATCGGCCAGAGACTTCCTTCTTTTTTGCTCATTTTATAGGTATATTAATTTAGTTTTTAATTCTTCCGTAGGTCTATGACATAAACTTCCTAAAAGCAGGGTTCATGTCGGTCTGGTGTTGCTGTGCAATATTTTGATAGAACTGGAAAAATATCATTACTACAAGCAATATTGCTGTTCCAGATATCAAAGCACCCATAAGATTTGTTATAGAAGCCAAAAATCCAATAGTTATTCCCCCCATTACTGTAAGGGGCATGATGTATCTTTCTAAGATGCTTTCCAAAACTCTTTCATCCTGCCTGAATCCGGCAATCTGAAGTCCTGATGCGGCAATCTTATGTGCTTGTGTCTTTGCATCCATTCCTGAAGTCTTAACCCAGAAAACAGCAAAGACAGTTGAAAGAAGAATATATACTAAAACATGAGTAATTCCCTGAATGATATATTTTGGAAGAAATCCTCCCCTGATTATTAATTCTAAAATGTTTGTTGACCCAAGCCAAAAAGACAAACCTGAAACTGCCTGTCCGCTTGAGAAATGCCCGAGCCATGTGAAATGTGATGCAATCTGAGCTAATCCAGTGCAAGTTCCTCCGACGACTAAGCAGGAAGAAGCAGCATTTTCTACAATTCCCCCAAACACCTGAAGGCTTACAATTAATGCTGCAGTTAATATAACTGGAATATTAGAAGAGTAGAAAAATGCAAGAGGCCATTTTATGCTATATCCTCTTAATCTTCCATAAGACAAGGGAATTTCAACTTTAAGAGATTGCGTCCATACAATGACAAGGAAAATAGCTATAGTTACAGCAATAGAAGCTGCGGCAGAAACTAATTCTGTGGGGTATTTGTTTATTATTGCCTGAATCAGGACAAATATTTTTCCTGAACAGGAAACTGTGCTGAAATTAAATAGGCAATTTTGTCCTTGCTGGTCGATAAATTGCAACGCACTTGTTATCAACTGCCATGAAGCCCCTGCAGCGATGAATAAGCTTATACCAGAACCAAAACCCCATTTGCTTACTAAATCATCCATATAATAAATTGCAAGTCCTCCAAGCACAAGCTGGAATATCAAGAGTGGAGCAAGTCCCTCGCTTGCCTGTAATCCCTGCATTAATACATAAATTGCAGATTCAAATATTATAAAGAAAAATGTTAATACCCTCTGGATTCCTTGAAAAAACTTTTTTCCTTCATCTGTTGTAAGGTCCATGTTAAGTATTCCGCTTCCTGTAAGAAGTTGCAGAATAACTGAAGCCATTACAATCGGACCAATTCCTAAGGAGATTATGCTTCCAAAATTAGTTCCAAGAATTATTGCAAGATATTTGAATCTCTCTAAAGAGTTGCTTGAAAGCCCGTATAAGGGGACATTTGATAAAACAAAGAAGGAGATAAGAACTATCAGAGTCCATTTTAATTTTACATTAAAACTCAGCTTTTTTTCGTCAGGACTTTTAACTTCAGGAATAAACTGAAAAAATTTCTTGAAATCCATTATTTAGTTAATAAAATTTGGTTTAAAAATCTTCTTTAGAAGAGTTTTAGACTGAACGATAGTGAGGTCTAAGAAGATTCCTTTAGAGGAGATTGTCAAATTAATATGGGATAAAATGCGGTTAAGTGAAAGGGGTTTCATATTCTATTTTGAATCTTTCCTTTCTTCTCTAAGTAACTTTTTAAATATTCCAAAAATTCTTTTGAATCAGCAAAATAATTAAGATATGCTTTTTTTAATTCTTCTACAGATTTTGCACCAACAAGAACAACATCCTTATCTGGATTTCCTCCCCTCAATTTTTCTGCTTCAAGATAATGTTCTGTTGCAAGAGATTCTGCTTCTTCAGGATAACCTCTAATGCTTAATTTTGCATTAGTTTCTTCTGATACATCTAATTCAAGTAAAAAGAAGTTTAATTCCTTAAGTTTTGGTTCTATTACCTTTAATGCCTGTGACCAATTTTCCATTTTTGAGAATATCTTTAATCTGTCTACTTTCTCTTTAATTGCGGTATAAAGTTCATTATTATCCGTAGGATTTCCTTCCACCTCATTTTGATTTTCTATTTTTGCAAATGCAGAACTAACTAATTTAAAAAACTCTTTCCATTCTTCTTCGCCTTCATTAGATTTAATCGCTTGTTTTGTAAATAAATCAACTATCTCTATTGCAGTAGCCCACGAATGTTGTATCTTACTTCTAATTTGAATTTCAATAAGTAACCCATCATACGTTTTTATCTTATCACTTTTATATCTATAAATTAAATGTATGCTTCTATATCCATCTTTTTTAGGATTTTTTATATAGTCTTTTTCATTTACTCTCTTATGTTTTAACCCACGACTTTTCCTGTAAATTTCCGTTAGTTCATTTACCTTACTTACATCCGATAATACTGACCTGCACCCGGCAATATCTTGCATTTGAGATAAACTCATAGTTTTTGTTTGCTCTCTTTTCAGTTTTTTTATTATAGAAGGAACTCTTTTTAATCTCTGAACAACTAAAGCATCTTCATCTACTTTTTTTGACATTTGCCTTAATCGCGCCTGAAAAGTGTTCATAGGGTATCCATGAGAAGAACGCCAATTATTAAGAATTGTCAAAGCTTCCTCTTTTTCTTCTTCCGTTGAATTCTCGTCCATAAGGATATGTCCCGCTTTATCCACTTTTGCTTTATTATGAATTGGTTTAGTCCATGCCATGCTATTATCAATTATGCATGATTTAAATATCTTTGCATGCGGTTAAAAATATTGCATGCAACAGTTTAAACAGTAGTCATAAATATGCATGCAAAACACAGACTGCATGCAAAACACATCAAAAACTTCTCGGATTGGAGAAACGAAAGAGCAAAGGTAATATTAGGGGAAGGAAACCCCGAAACTATGGATAAACATACTTGACAATCATTTTTAGACTGAACGATAGTGAGGTCTAAGAAGATTCCTTTAGGAGCCCCCTCATTGAAATTAGTATTCCTCTTCTGTTCCAAGACTAAAAGAAGGCATAATATATTGTGACTCAGTATCATATGCTCTTATGTAATAGATATAATATGTTCCAGAAGTTAAACTTCCCCCATAAGCTGAACTAACTTGTAATTTCATGTCCGAAGCAATAGGGTTATTGAAATAATTAAAAAGAAAATAAAAATGATTGTTATTAATCTTTTGTTCTCCATTTCACCTTTTTTATTACAATCCATAAAATGATTAAAAAGACGAGAATCATTATAAGCAATATCCAAAAGAAAGAAAACTTCTTCTCTTGAGTTTCTATTATCAGATTTTCTCCTTCTCCCGAGCTATTCTCAAAGATAGATTCATTTGGATGGAAAGAATTGTTCTCTTGTTCAGAAGCATCAGAAGCACCTGCGGGATAAGCTCCTGTCATATCGTAAATTGATTCAACATCAGAATTGTTTATTAATTTGTCAAAACCTGCTTTAGTAATATTTCCTTCAAATGCACCAATCATTACATGATCCCCTCGGAGGGTAATTTCTTCAGAGGAAAGAGTTTCAAAAACCTCTTGAGCTTTATTTATACTCCAATTATACTGTTGTTCCATTAATGCATCTTTTTCTTCATTAGTACCTCCTATTGAAATCCCAGAATTATCTTTTATTTGAACTCCAATCAGAACAGTTTTACTTCCATTATCAAATCTTTCAACAATAGAAGAATCATATTGCACTCCAGCACTGGAATTTAATAACTCTGCAGAAACTATGAAAAGATTGAAAATTATTATACCAAAAAGAACTAAACTAATTAGTATTCCTCTTCCCCTCATTTACTTTCAAGCAAGTTAAACTTTAAAAAAGTTCCTTAATAAACCTTATTCAGAAATAATTATTTCCCCGCCTGCCTTCTTAACTTTCTCAATTGCATTTTCTGAAGCTTCTTTTGCTTTTATTATTAATTTGTTTTTTACTTCTCCTGTTCCAAGAATCTTGTAATTTTCTAAATTAATTTCCCATTTATCTCCCTGTTTTTTTCCATAACTTTCAAGATTCTGTTCTATTGAGCTGAGGTTTATTCTCTTTCTCTTGTCTCTTTCTGTTCCTCTGCTTGTGAATCCCTGTTTTCCAAAGTATTTATTTCCGTGTAATTTTATAACAAGAGTTTTTTTCTGGTCTCCTCTCTTTCCTGATCCAGCCATTCCTCTTCCGCCTTTATGTCCGCTCTTTCTATGCTGCTTTCTGAATCCCCATCCGTGAGTTCCTGCCCCTCTTCCCTGCATTCTTGAAGATTTTCTTCTTTTATGAGTTTTAATTTCTGTCATTTTATAACATTCGCTCCACTAATTTATTAATTTCCTCTCCATGATTTCCTAATACTCCTTTTCCGACACCAAAATGTTTTTTGCTTTCAATTCCTTTTCTTGGGGGATGAAGCCTGAAGTGTACTTTTGATCTTGAATATTTTCCTCTTGCCTCGATTAATTTCTTGTGCATCTCGCTGCTCAACTCTCCAAATGCGACGAAATCTTTTACTTTTTCAATCATTCCCAATTCTTCTGCCTTTGGCTTTTCTATAACAATGCAGGAATATTTTTTCTTTAAGTTCAATCGCTGGAGAGTTTCCCTTACTGACTGCCTTAATCCCACATCTCCCTTTATTCTTATTACTGCAATCATTCTTTATTTCCTCCCTTATTTGTCTTTCTTAAAGCATCAATGCAGGCTTCAACAAGATTATTCGTTGTTCTTATGCTTCCGAATGTTTTGCTGTATACATCCTTTATTCCTGCAAGTTTTAATACTTTTTTTAATTCACTTGCAACGACAAGTCCTGTTCCCTGAGGTGCAGGAATTAATGTAATTCTCACACTTCCAGATTTTCCTTCTATCTTAAACGGAATGCTGTGCAGTTCATCGCATGCGCAGTCAAAGCTGGCGCATCCTCTTACTACTTTTATAATGTTTAATTTTGCTTTTCTTACTGCCTTGTCTCTTGCAGGAAGGGTTTCTTTAGCATGTCCCATTCCTATTCCAATATGTCCATTTTCATCTCCTATGACAGCAAGTGTTGAAAAGGTGGGAACATTTCCTTCTTTGGTCTTTCTTTGTGTCTGCTTCCAGGCTCTTCTTTTGCCTCCTCCGAATTTTCCCTTTGATTGTCCTATTGAAATTAAATCTGATTTTACATTAATTAAAGCATCAACAATTTGCTCTTCAAGGATTTTTCTGTTGCTGTCAAGAATTTCATTTAAATCTTTTATTTTCTTTGATTTTACATCCTGTCCAAGTTTTGTCTTCGGAACCCATGAAGCTATTTCCTCATCCCTTTCAATTTCCTTCTCGGTTCTCTTATCCACTTCAACAAGTTCCTTGTCTATTTCTTTTTCGAGAAGTTCCTCGCTGATTTCTTCAGCTGTTCTTTTGTCTATCTTTTTTGTTTCTTTTGGCATAGTGTTTTATTTCTTTTCCAATTTTAATTTAATCTCTTTGAATTTTTTTGAAAAATCTTCCTTTAGATTTTTTCCTTCTATTCTTTCTTCTTCAGGAAATTCTTTTGCATCGCATTTTACTTTTACTCCGGCATCAATAAGTCCCTTGATAAAAGCAAATCCTTTGTTTTTGCTTATAACTCTTGTCATTCCAAAATCAACAATTGGAATTTTTAGTTTTTTCCCGAGTATTTCTTTTCCAATAAGCAGTCCTGTCAGGTAAGATGCAGGGATAGATTTTAGGCTTCCTTCAAATTCATCTGGCCACCCAAATTTTTTCAGGTCTCTTGAAGTAACTCCTGCTTCGACTTTATCCTGAGCTTCCCTGCTTGTTACATATTGTGCAATTATATACTTATTTGTCTTCCTGAATATGACCCTTGGAGATTCTCCTTTGAGCAGCTTGAATCTTTTTGCATAATCTGTCTTCCCTTCTAATTTTCTTCGCTTGAATGTTTTCATTGTTTATTTCCTCCCATGTACTCTTTAAGATGTGTCTTGCTTCTGAAAAATCGGTTTCTTATTTTTTTTCTTATTTCTTTTTTTTCTTTGTCTGTCAATTTATCTTTTGAATCTGCAAGATGTCTTCTTAGTTTTTTTGTTAAGATAACGTATTCTTTTTTTCTTTTATTAACTTTCTTTTTTATATTTCCAACGCCTTTCTTTTTCTTTTTGTTGGTTCTTGTTCTTCTTCCTTTAATGCTCCTTATTATAATTGCCCCGTCTTTTTGCAAGTCTCTTATATCCTGCTTTGTGATGGCTTCTTTTATTTCCTCAAGCCTTGCTTCTACAAATTCGATTCTGCTCACTCCTACTCCAAATGTTCTTGCAGCAAGTGCTTTTTTCTTTCCTAAATTCATTGTGCAAAACCTCCTGTTGTTTTGTTTTGCAATGCGTAATCGCTTTTGTATTTGTGGCAAATTTCCTGTTTGCTCATTTTTTATTCTCCTTGTTTAATTTTTTTTCTTTGTTTTCTTCCTTAACTGGCTTGGACTTATTTTTTCTTTCAACTTTTCTCAAGGCTTTCTTAATGTTTATATTGTAAACATGAATTCCTTCTTCTTTAGCTTTATTTAGCATTTCAATTCTTTTTTTGTTTCCAACTTTTCCTATAATTGCAATTTCTCCTTTCTTAATCTGGCTCAATTCTCTTATATTCCTGACAATTATGGGTTTCTCTTCATTAATCAAATCTCTTCCCGTCTTTTCTTTTCTGAATCCAACCATTACCTTTATTGGATAACCTTTTCTTTTTTCTCTTGTTTTGTTGTGTCTTCCTTTGGGGGCTCTCCATACTTGCTTTGTCTTTCTTTTCCTCCCTAATCTTGAAGCCTTGCTCCAGTTTCTTCTTATAAATTTTCTGTCTTTCATTTTTTAGATGAGCACTCCGCATTTACTTGTGATGAAAATACCATCCTGAAAAACTCTTCTGTCTCTGTTGGCTATTCGTGTTACATTTTCAAAATTTGCTGCAGCCTGTCCTGCTGTTTCTATATTTGAGGCAGTTATAGTTATAACTTCCTTGTCTACTTTTACTTTTGCCCCTGCGGGAATTTTCACTTTTCTTGGGGTTCTTTCTCCAAGGAAATTTTTTACAAGAGCTTCATTCCCCTTGACTTCAACAGTTATGGGGAAATGGCTGAAACATATCTTTAATTTGTATTCAAATTCTTCTTTTACTCCCTTAACCATATTTCTTATATGGGCTGCGATTGTGTTCATGTTTCTTTTTTCTTTCTTTGATGCCTTTTTATTTTCTATTATTATTTTATTATTCTTCTTTTCGACTGTTAAATTAGAAAAGTCAAATTTTCTTTCATTTGCTCTTTCAGAGCCTTTTACAATTATTTTTTCTCCTTCCAAGTCTATTTCAACTCCTTCAGGTATTTCTATTGTTTGTGATAATTCTTTTTTCATTATGCAAATCTCCTGGATTTGTATCCGCAGTTTACGAGGACTTTGAAAAATGTTCTGTTTTTCATTTTTTTAATAAAAATAAGCAATCAAGCTTCCTCCGATTCCTTCTTCTTCTGCCTCTTCATTTGTCATCAATCCTTTGTTTGTTGAGACAATTATTGTTCCCATTCCTCTTGCAGGAAGATATCTTCTTTCATATTTTTCTATCTGGTCTTTCTGCACTGTGAATCTTGGCTTTATCGCCTTGCATTCTGAAATTTCTCCAAGGGTTATCTCCACACTCTTCTCTTTTGGATTAATCTTGTATTTCTTTATTGCATTTTTTTGCTTCATGATTTTCAGAATCTCGATTAGCAGGTTTGAAACTTTCATTACTTCTATGCTTTCTTTTCTTGCCTTCTTGGCGTTCTTTATCATGTTTAGTGCATCAGCAACTGTATCTTGTGACATTTTATTTTGATTCCTCCATTAAAAATTGACTATATCTAATAAATTTCATTAATTGATTATAAGTTGGTAATACTCCCTTCATTTCATCTTCGGGTTCAGGAAAATAAAATCTTGTGGGGTATTGGGTTTCACTATTACTTATTATTGTTCCATCTGGACTTGTTTGTAAATTGCTTTGAAGAATATCTACCTGTGCTATTGCTGTAACTCCATTCTCGTTAATTTTACCTAAGACAAACCTATATACAAATGTGTCTGGTCTGCTATGAAGTTTATCATATCTTGATTGGAATAGTCCGAGATATTTACATTTTAAATTATCCTTTCCAGTAGGATATTCTCTTCCAACTATTAATTTTATACCATTAAGTTGCATTTCACTTGTTCTTAATTCTAATCCATTTTGTGTTTTTGTTTCCATTTTATGAGTATTTTTGGAAGCCGATATCTGTGGCGATTTCTCTGAAACAGTGTCGGCATAAGTTTAGTCCGTATGATTTTATATGAGCCCCGAAGCGTCCGCATCTTTCGCATTTTTTTGCAGCTATTCCTATCTTCCTGTCTTTTGGCTTGTTGTGCTTTAAGTATTTCTCCATTACTGCAGGCTTGTTTTTCAGCTGTTTCAGTATTTTTTTCCAATCGCTTGCTGTCATTTGATAAACTCCTGTTTAGCAAATGAGTTAAAAATTTCCAAATTCAAAGGTAAGTTTTTTCTCATTTTATCTGAACTCTGTCTGGAAGTTCTCTTCCATAAATTTAATTATTTCCTGCTTTGATATTTTCTGCCTTGCGGGAATTTTTCCAGGCTTTATTTTTCTTAATTTTACTCTTCTTCCTGCTCTTTTAAACACTACTGTTACATCAAGCCCCATGATTCCAATATCTCTCTGATATTCCATTCCTGGAATTTCAATGTATTCTTTTATTCCGAATGAAAAATTATTTTCGCTCATCTGTTTTTTTCTTAATTTATTGTCAATTGCAGTAAGCATCCTCTTCAATACCTTATTTACATCTTGCCTCATTGTAACAACAGCCCCTACTTCCAGTTTTGGACGGACTCCGAATGCGGGAATTCTTTTATGTGATTTCATTCTTGCAGGAGTTTTTCCTGTGATTAATTTAAGCAATTTTATTCCCTTTTCTAATTGTTCTGCAGTTCCTCCTACACTCAAGACAACTTTTTCTATTCTTATTTTTCTTGTTGGATTTTCTGTTTTCATTTTATTCAATTACCATTAACTGATTTAATAAAATATTAATCTCTTTTCCGCTTATTTTGACACTTGCAGTTTTTTCTTCAAGGTTTAATTTTTCAATTTCTCCGCTTTTTCCGGTATGTTTTCCTGCAAATATGATTACTTTTGATTTCTCTTTTATAGGAAGGCATTTTTCTATTTTTCCTTCTTTAAGCTGCACAATTACAGAATCATTTATATTGCATTTAATCTCTGACAGGAAGTTTCTTCCATCATTTAAATTTAATTGCGTCTTTTTTCCTTTCATAATCTTCTTATTGACTATTTTTACTATTTTTTTGTCTGCTTCGCTTTCTTTTATTTCTGCAAGATAAAATTTGCCGTTTTCTGAAAGTTCTAATCTATAATTTTTCTTCAGGGGAATTATAGTTAATGTATCAAAGAACACGATGTTGTTTCTTTCATCAGTAACTTTCCTTTGGTTGACTAAAACCTGCTTTAAATGGATAATTCTTTTCACTTCGCTTCTGTTCTGTGCAAGTTTCAGCATATCTCTCAATACGATTAAGATTGGAACTCCTTCATTTATGCTGGATTTGGATTTAACTACATAAGTTGAACCTTTTCTTATTATCGGCCAGCTCTTTGGTGTTGATTGCCTTTTTAAGTGACTCATTTTGCCTTTTCCTCCCTGGTTTTCTCTTCTGTTTTATTTTGAAGTTTCATATTTTTCATTCTTTTCTTATCGTCTAAGTTTAAATCTGTAATCTGAAGATTTGACGGATGTATTTTAACATTCACTTTGCTTCCATCTTTTTTCTTGATATTGATTCCATCTATCTTTAATTTTGTATCTTTTATATCAAGTTCAATTATTTTTCCGCTTTTGTTCTTGAATTTTCCTCTCATAATTTTGACATTATCCCCTTTTCTTACAACAATGCTCCTTTTATGGTATTTCTTTCTTAAATCCTTGGAAAGATTTACATTAAGCAGTTTTTTCTTTATGTGCAACGGAGCATTCGCTCTATATTTTCTTTGTTTTCTTGGCTGTTTGCTTGCCTTCCAATGTTTGCTGAATTTATTTTTCATTATGAAAATTCTCCGTCTGCGACTTCTGTCGCTTTCAGTGTTTTAGCTGAATTTTTATTTGTGCTGAAATTTCCTATTTCTGTCATTTTAATATACTGTTGCAGCGATTTTGGCAACAGACTGCCATCGCTCCATAACCTCCCTTGCAACTGGTCCTTTAATCTGGGTTCCTTTTGGATTTCCTTTTTCATCCTTAAGCAATGCAACTGCATTATCCTCAAATGCAACTCTCTCTCCGTTAAGCCTTCTGTAGGGTCTTCTTTGTCTTACAACTACTGCATCAAATACTTTTCCTTTCATATCAGGAACTCCTTTCTTTACAGCAACCTTTACCCAGTCAGCTATTTTGGCATATTGCTGTCTTCCTTTTGTGCTCTTTCCTCTCTTTACAGAAACAAGCCTGACAATCTTTGCTCCGCTATTATCTGCAGCTACCATTTCTGCTCCAAGATTTAACCCCCGTGTTACTCTTGCACTTATTGCTTTCATTATCTTTCACCTACCGATTTAATTTTACTTATGACTGCGAAATGAACTATCTTGCTTAATGGACGGCATTCTTGAACTCTTATTAAATCTCCGAGGTTAATTTCATTTTCCATGCATGTAGCAAGATGAGCATGAACCTTTGTTTTTGCCCTGAAATATCTTTCGTATTTTCTTGAATAAATCATTCTTTCAAATTCAATTACTACCCTATTTTTGAATTTCTTTGTTACTCTTCCCTCGAAGATTCTTCCTCTTAACTTTAAATTTCCATGAATATGACATTTCTTGTCATTGCATCCTGCTCTTGCTACTTCTGTCTGTTCTTTCTTTGTTTTTGTTTTTTTATCCATTTTTCTTTATGTTTTTGCTGTGTGTTTAACTTATCGTTTCAGGGTCAAATCCGAGTTTCACAAGGACTTCTTTTATCTTCTTCCTGTGATCTCCCTGAAGTTCAACTTCATCGTTTCTGTAAGTTCCTCCGCATGCAAGCTCATTTTTCAGGGCTTTTGCAGTTTCCTTCACATCTACTCCATTCAGTCCACTGACGATAGTGACGTACTTTCCGTACCTTTTCTTTTCCGTCGTCACTTTTATATTCTGTGAACCCTTTGCGATTTTTTCACACACACAGGCCTGTTTTGGCAGACCGCATTTTGGACATATTTCCATTGTTTATTCATTTCTCCCAACCTTTTTAGAGGATTTCTCTTTTTGAATTTGTTTTTCCAATTTTTTTGATTTATCCTCTTGGTTGTTGAGTGTGAGTATTCTTGCAATTATTCTTTTAATATTCTTTGCTTTTGATGTCCCTGATTTTGATGCATTTGCTTTTGCTTTTACTAATTCAAATTTTAACTCTTCCATTTTTTTTGTTCTGTCTTCTTTTCCCATTCTCCTAATGTCCTTTGTTTTTAATGTGGTCATTTTATTCATTTACCTCTGTTTTTTTCTTTCTTGTTTTCTTAATTTTCTTTTCTTCGGGTTTTTCTTCTTCAACTTCTGTTGAATTCATTCTTAATCTGTCAATAACTTCTTTATTTAAGACTATTTTATCTTTTAATATTGCATAAGGGGAAAGTATGCTTACCTTTACTCCAACTGTTCCTGGTCTTGTTTGTGCTACGGCTCTTGCTCTGTCAACTACTTTCGCGCTGTCTCCGATTTTCTTTAAGTATCCCTGTGAAAACCTCCATGATTTTGCCCTTGCACTTGGAAGTTTTCCTCCGAGGACAATTTCGGCCCCAAGCGCCCCTGCATTCATTATTTTCTGCAGGGTTCTGTATGCTATGACTTTGAATTTTAATGGTCCTAAACGCTCCAATCCAAGAGCAATTTCATCTGCGATTATTTGTGCATCAAATTCTGGCTGTTTTATTTCTTCAATTTCTACTCTTGGGTTTTCAAGCTTGAATTTAGTCTTTAATACTTCTGTAAGCTCTTCAATTTTTTCTCCTTTTCTTCCTATAACCAACCCTGGCTTGTTCGTTGAAACAATTACCTTCTCTCCAATTGGAGTGTATTCTATTCTGACTTTGCTTATTTTTCCTTTTCCAAGTATGCTTTTGATATATTCCTTGATAGCAAATTCATCTTTCTTGAATTTTACTGTTGCTCTTTCTTCCACTTTAGTTCTTTCCTCCTGAT
>Ga0153915_10004035_pt1 | contig 13515 bp, 22 predicted proteins | sample Opewatmetagenome_2_FD_107003 | JGI IMG/M metagenome (GOLD analysis project Ga0153915, IMG submission 107003) | Freshwater wetland microbial communities from Ohio, USA - Open water 3 Core 3 Depth 3 metaG | ecosystem: Environmental > Aquatic > Freshwater > Wetlands | place: USA: Ohio, Lake Erie... | reverse complement strand
TTGTAATCTCTTAATTTCTAACGCCTCATCACTCCGTCTGGCTTCTTCGTCTACCATTGAATTTCCTGACCTGCTTTTTGAAAATCCATTATCATTTGCCATAATCTTCCTCCGCTTTTAATTCATATATATTCGGGCTATCGCAGACGACGCAATTCTTTTCGTTCCTTCTACCGATAAATTTACATTTGCAATCGGCGCAAACCATAACCTTTCTGTTAGTGGGGATTTTAATTGTCGCGTTGGTCATTTGACCTCCTTGTTTAAAAAATACGTTACCAGCCTTACCCAATTTGGGTTTATGCTCGGTGGAGAAAAACGTTTGCCCATAAAAACTATGAAATCTTCTCGGCTACCACTCGCCAAATAGCGTTTTTTCGCGTTCTTTATGCTGTTTAAGCATATCTTACGGGCATAGTCGGGGTTACTATGGGTATCGATAGACTTAATGCCGTAGGGGTATTTAACGCTGTTTTCGGCTTTGTAAATAGCATCGGCTATCTTTTCGTTGGGTATATCGTAGGTAGAAGCATAGGCGGACGCACAGAGAACTATTGGGATAGCTCCAAGAATGAACTTAGATAAACTCCGTGCAATCCGCCAGTTAATTTTCTTTATAGTTTCCATTTTGCCCCAATAGTTTTTTTGCAGAAAAATAATTTTTCAAAGCCCTTTCCAAGTGCCACGTTCTTGAATGACCGTCAATTTTTTTACACTCATCGAGCATCGCTTTTAACTGTTCGTCAATCTCAAGTGATAACATTATTTTTTTCATAGTTAGAGTATACCATAGAAAATCAAGAATTGTCAAGAATATTTCGTATCTCTTAACCTATTGATTACCAATGGCTTACATTTGTGATAAAATTCACAAAGAAATATTATTTTTTATTCAGCAATCTTTCGAGGTTTAGAAGCGGATTAAATAAACAAAAGCAGCAGTGAATTACTGAAGATACCTATAACAAATTATTGCTTAAATATAGAGCCGAACAAACAAATATACAAGCAAGGCTAAAGAATCTTCAGGAAGTGGATAAAAACTATTATTCGACAGGAATATACTTGCTAAAGCTTGCCAATAAAGCCCCGGCTATCTTCAAAAGTTCTGAACCCGATGTAAAAACGCAACTTATTAAACTTGTGCTTCAGAACTGCGTCGTAAAAGGTAAAACCCTTTACGCTACATACAAAAGCCCCTTCAGCATATTTGCCAAAGGGGCTTCATGTCATAATTGGCTCCCCCTATGTGACGCATTTCGCAACCATGAGATTATCGTAGACGTTGAATTAGATGCTATAAAATTATTGTTTGAGGAAGCCAATGCAATACTTACTTGACTTGTTTACTTTGGTAGGAGTTGCAAGAAAATATAAATTGATGGCCGTTCTTTTGTCCCGTTAATTCTCTCAATATTTGCCGATAACTGAATATTATCATCCTTTAGCCACCCATGAAATGCGTTTGTTTGCCACCTGCTTATATAACCAAGTTTTTGCCCCTTAGATATCGCAAAAATTGCTTGCTTATCATATTGATTATCTGGTTCCCCTATTAACTCAACTATGTCTCCTATTTGAACAGCCTTTAAATCAATCCCTGTCATATGCCTCGTTCCAACAAGCTCAATCAAAAACTCACTTGGAATACAAAAATTTGTAAGAGGATTTATGATTGAAAATCCATCACTCGGGAGCTTAGCTCCAGAATACCCAAGTAAAGCAAAATCACTAATTGAGACGTTTTCGTGAATCCTAAAATTTTGTAAATACTCTTTAAAATCGTTTCGAGTTCGAGGCGGTATTCTACCAATAAATGCCTCAAGAACCCCAGAGTCATGCAATACTTCCCTATCACGAAATGCCGGATACATTGTAAACCCTAAAGTTTTTGCTTCATCAAAATCTTTAGTATTTATCAAATATCTAAAAGTATATTTGGCTCCAACCCGACACAACTCTGCAATAACATGACGAGCACACCCAACTTCATTTGGAGCTTGCCAACACAGAAGCAATTTTTCTGGCTCACAGATATTCTTAATATAGTTCATATTAATTACCTAAAATTGATAAAATATTTTTTTGCCTAAATATTAAAAGCTTGATAATAAACTTAGCTCTTTTGTGCGTTAAAGGGCAAGGAACTTTGAATTTTGTTAATTCTATTATATCATCTTCAAGTTTATTTGTGTCAAATTTCATTAAACCTATAACAACACTTTTTATTTCCGGATATTCAGCTATTAATTGTTGCAGAAATTCTACTTGACTAAGTTTTCTCGTATCATCAAGCTCCCACTTCATATGGTGAAATTGTAATTGCAAAGCCACTAAGAAACAGAAACTTTATACCTTAACGGTTTGTGTAATTTCATTAGGTGGTGATGACTATTAGGGAATCTTCTCTCAAACCCTTTTTGGCAATTATCACATTTTATATTTTGCATATAAATTTCATTTTAAAATCAATAAAGAAAAAATTAAAATATAGCCCCTAAAAAGTTCTTCTACAAAATCTTTAAACGGCAACCAACTTATCTTATTGACTACAAGGTTAAGCCCGCCGATTGATATGGCTAAGGCTAACGCTCGGACAAGGATTAACCACCAGGCTATGCCGGTAAGTAATAAAGGTAATGCCGCAAGGCCACAGAATAAGCCATGTAACGCTAGGATGTCATCTCCCGTAATAAAATCCCAGTATGTCGTTAATGCCGCAAACAACAACCCGAAATGTAATATAAGCACTATCGGGTTATGTATACCTAAAAGCCAGAGGGCTATTGTGGCGATCGTTGGAACTCCTATATCGCGTGCTTTCGTGTTAAAGCCCTTTTGCCCGCCGAGTAGGTGGTATGAAATATCAAGTTATTTAACATAAGACTTTTACCATTCCCAATGTGCTCCAAATTTTGCGCCTATCCCTTTCCTGTCATTGGTTTCTACAAAACTATAAATATCTACAAACGGTGTAGGCACCCACCAACTGCGTTTCTTTTCTTCCTGCTTCTGTTGGACGTTTACAGTAGAGCCAGGCTTTGCAATGATAGTCTGGTTTTGCGTAGGCTTAGGAAAGAATAGGTTATATACCGCATACCCTAAGAAAAGGAAAAGAAGTATCCATGGCAAAAACGCACTTGCCTTAATCGCCGTCTTTGGGCTTTTAAGTCCGTCTATATATTTCTTGAGAGTTATTTTTTCTTTCTCGTCCATTAGAATTTTATATCAATAAGGCTTACTACACCGCCCCAGTCAAATTCAATATCGTTAGAACCGGAGCCTATATTATTTGCTGCAACAAAGATACCAGGTCTTATATTTATATAATCAAGCAATGGAAAGTTTAAAATCTTGCCGAAATTTACAAGTTTAATTGTCGCCATACCGCCTATCTCATCAGTAGGGACATACATTGCGTCAATACTTATTAAATTTTCTCCGTCTTCTTGTTTCCATATACCGGCAACAGCAAAACTCATTGCGTATTTTACTGTATTTTCATTATAGGAATAAACGATAGAGTTTTTTAACGAAGGAAGTTTTGCTATTAAAGTTGATAAATCAAGAGTTGCATCATTCGTGGTTGTTGTCGTTTCGGTTGTTGTTGTAGTTACTGCCTCTTCCGCAAATACCAACGAGTTGAAATAAAAAATTGATGATACTAAAAGAATAAGTAAAATTAAAAATCTTTTCACTTTGCACCTCCGTTTGGTTGGTATTTCTCTTTCTGAAAATAAGAGATAAAAACCATTGTTAATATTGTTGCCGTTGCCTCTGCATTTAAAAACTTAACGACTACCGCATAAGCGAAAACAAATCCGCTTATAATGGTAAGCCAGAATTTTCCTGATGTAAATTTGCTTGCGTCCATATTCACCTCCTAACAATTAAATTCCTGACAATGTTCAAACCATTCTTCTTTAGTAAGCAACTTTCCGTCTCCTCTATCGTAAAATTCTGTATCACAGTTGACGCAGATGTAACTTTTAAAATTATTCTTGCCGTTCATAGCAAGTTCTAATTTACTTTTGCACTTCGGACAATCCTGCTTCATAGCTTTTGTGTCTCCTCTATCGTTAATTCCCCTGGCATAAGACAGTGTTTGGCTCTAAGGTAATTCTGCATAGTATCACCGGCATTCGGATCTCCCTGCATCGAACGCACCTCCCAAATGGCATAAGCTAAGAGCTTTATTTCTTCGGTCATCACGATTTCTTAAAAAACCAACTTACAAGAAAAGCTATTACGTCTTTTGAACCACTTCCAATTAAAGCCCCAATTACCCCGCCTATCAAAGCTGATTGCCAGAAACGTTCTTTAATGGTTTTAACGTCTATTTCAACTTTTAGCAACCTATCCCTAAACCCACCTGGCTTATCACCTTCTACGACGTGGGAAGAAAGATTCTTAAGTATTTCCCAAAGTGAGCCCCAATCTTTTTCTTTTAAACAAAAATGTGTTTCTGGTGGTGGCATTTTACTCCTTAGATGCTAAAGGTACTTCTACCTTTTCTACTGGTTTCTTCCTATTCTCTAATTCCTTCTGTATTACCATAATGTTAGTTTGTGATTGCATCAACTTCTGGTATTCCTGATTAAGAATCTCCGCTAACTGTTCCCCTGATAACTTTTGAATGTCCATTAGACCTCCTCTACTTTTGCTGTTAATATTCCAAGTTTGCCACATTCTTCCAACATCTCATCTATCTCTGCAATCTCTATGTTACGTTGAGCAACATAATCATCTCTCTGTTTTTCAATGTCTTTCTTCTGTTGGACTAAGAAGTCATAATTAAATTTATCAATCTTCGGTGCTGGTGCATCTTCTTGTTTTGTTCTCTCGATTTCCGTATCTGAAATCTTAGTGTAGCTGTTTGCCATATACTTAACCCCCTATCTTTAATATAAAATATTTTATCCAATCCTCTTTACTAAAATTTGTTTTCGCATGACAACTTGCACAAAGAGTAATTAAGTTTTTATATTCGTTATTCATAGTATTATAGTCTACGTGATGACATTGTATTTTATCTTTTGTTCCATTTCCATGACAATGTATTTTACATTCTTGACATATCCATTCATCCCTCTTATAAATAATTTTTCTTAATTCCCTCCAATTTGGTAAATATTCCTTACCATTTTTGATATAGTTTCTTGGCTTATGAGCTTTTCTTCTTTTTTCTGTCCAAGGATTATGGTTTCCATAATTAGGATTTTTATTACCTAATTTTAAACTTCTCAGCTTTTGTTTTGTTTCTTGAGAATGATGATAACCCCCTTGGCTGGCCATATACTCTCCTTTTTACCAACTTGCTATTTGTCTCCACGCACCCTCAGCGTAGACCTTTAATGTATTATCGTAAGTATTTATTTGCATAAGACCTTCTGCACCTGTGCCATCTCCTGTCGTTTCTTTAGTGACTACTGTGCAGACGTTTTCTCTCTGTGTGCCTGTTCGAGTAAAGTGTAAAAGAGTTCCGTCGTATTCAAAAGCCCCTGCTTCTGCTGTTGTAAGGTCTGTACCAGAGGTGAATTTTAGGGGGCTTGTGTTTATTGTGGCTGTGCCTGCTTTAAGGTGCAATACCGCTGTTGGCAAGGGCATCCCAATACCAACTTTGTCAGAAAAATAATTATTATCCCCTATTACATAAATCCCATATTGAGTGCTTGAGTTAGTGGCCTCATTGTTAAAATATCCTGCATAAGTTGTTAATCCCTCTGCATCGCCGTCAACCCCTGCACCAAAGGCGGTGGTATCACCATTAACGTGAGCAGATATTTTTGCTGAAGCGTATATCCCAAAACAGGGGTCGAAAGGTGCTTCATCCGTAACAATCCACGTTTCACCTACAAGACCTATACCAGAACTTCCACCAATCGTATTAGAATTAACTACAAAAGCAGCTTGCAAAACCCCAATCCCCAAGCGTGGCGTATATAAAGTATCATCACTTGAATCATAAGAAAAATAAGATGATGAACCAAGCGTATCAGCTTCGGTAGCATATATTACAGTCCCTATTGAGGCAGCATTGGGAAGTTTTAACGTAGACCACAGGGGTGCTGTTGTTATCCCACCAGAACGTAAATAAGAGCCTGATGATACATCAGCTAATTTAGAAAGTGTTGTTGTACCTGAAGCGTATAATAAATCCCCTACTGCATAAGAAGATATATTTGTTCCGCCATCGGCAACGGCGACATCTGTTCCGCCTGAAATGTAAAGTGTTCCTGTAAAATTAGGAAGTGTAATTGTTTTTCCTGAAGTTGCGGCAGAATCTTGTAGAGTTGTAGTTACCCCGCTTCCTGCATCAGAATCAAAGACAAGTTGAGCAGTGTCGGCGGTAAGACTTAATGAAGTTCCCGTTATCGCCCCTGCTCCGAGAGTGCCTGTGGTAAGAAAGTTTTGAGAGCCGAGGTTGAGGGTTGAAGAGGCACCGGTGTAGGGGACGTAAGAAGAAAGAGCAGAATTTAAGGCGTAAATATTTGTATCTACCCCTAAAAGCCCTGATGTAATCTTTAATAACCCCGAACCTGCAAAAGCACCGCCTGAAAGGGTTTGTGGAGTGGATTGGTCAAGTTTAAGATATGCCGCCGCTTCTTCTGCTGTCATACCAACGAAGTCAAAATTCCCAGATAGTGGATTAAAAATTATCTTCAAGATTTCACCACTTTGGTTAATCCATTTACACCATAAGTTAAAACTAATGTTGCCACTGTGCTACCACTTTTAGAGAATACAACTCCTGTGATGTCTGTTCCTGTGTAAGTAAGGTCTATGGTATCGTGGAGAGGGATATTAAAACCACCACTTCCAGAGATATTACCTTCATCATCTAAAATAACTACTGCCGCGCTCTTGTGATGTTTGTCTAAAAGTTCTTGTATGGTCATTTAAATAACTCCATATTTTTCTATGCAACTTTCACCTTGTGCGTGATAGTCATCGTATCGGTATCCGCAACGTTTATCGCAGAAAAAGTCTGGCTCGCTAACATAGTTCCAGTTGATGCCGCGTTAAATATCCCTTCTTCTGTGATAGCCAATGCACCCGTGAATGTAAAAGTTGTAACCCATTGCGCCGTATCATTTGTAAGTGTAGTAGTTACCTGTGTTCCTGTAACGTTAGCCGCACCCCTTCTTGCCCCGCCATTAGTTGTGCTTTCGGAACCTAATGCTGTGTCTGACGGAGTGCCGACACCTATGGCAATATAATCAAAAGCCGTCCCGCCGACATCTGCAAGCATTAACCCCGCAATTGCCGCTTTACCTAATGTTGTAATAGTATTTTGGATAGTTCTTTCTTCCTTAACTACACCGTCTTTGTTTTTTAATAGAAAATGTATCTCGCCACAAAGTTTTATTTCTTCCGTTTTTGCATTTCCCTTTCTCATAGTTCTTCCTCCTTTCTTACTAAAAACTGCCCTTAATAAATTGAATACTTTCCCCATTTTTAGTTATACCAAGTGGTATTGTTTTTATTTTTTTTATTCCAAGTAGGTGATATTTTTGTTATCCTACTCCAAAGATTATTTGCGCCTGTTATTTTGTTCCAAGTAGTTGAATTTTTTATTGAGTTAGCCCAACTACCAACATTTTTTGTTATATGCGACCAATGGAAAGGAACACGAAAAATTTCACTTAAATAAAACTCATCAACAAAGAGTCGTTGATAAACTCTTGTATTAGAAAAACTTTCAACTAAATTCACTGTTTCCGAAAAGATACGAGAAAAACTTAATTGTTTTACAAAATTCTCCGTCAACGTTATTGTTTCAGTAAAAATAAGAGCAACCCCCGATTGTTTTAAAAAATCATCTGCTAAGGTTATGGTTTCGTCTATTGACCGAGTTATAGCTTTACAAATTGTTTCCGTAAAGTTTACGGTTTCCGAAAAGATACGTTGAGAAGCCTTGAATATACTTTCGGTAGTCGTGATTGTTTCGGAAATGAACCGAGATATTCCCCTTTGTATTGTTTCAGTCAGATTGATTGTTTCTGATAGTATTAGATTTATAGCTTTTATTTTTGTTATACTTTCCGTCAGGGTCGCTATATCTGACATAATTTTAGACGCACCCTTAACAATACTTTCTGTTAAATTTGAAGTTTCTGAAAAAAGACGGGATAGTGTCAATCGCCTTGAATATGTTTCGGCAAGAGTTGATGTTTCTAAGAACGATTTAGCAGGAGATTTTTTTATAGTTTCCGATGTAGTTATATTTTCAGACAATAACCTTGTTGATGATTTCATTATGGCTTCTGTTGGGGTGATAGTTTCAGATAAAATGCGCGCCCCAGACCTTAATGTTGTTTCTGAACAGGTTATTGTTTCGGTAAAAGTAGAATTATAATTTGTTCCTCCGCTAGTAGTTACATCAAGATAAGGGTCTTTAGTGCCGGAGGTGTTTTCGGAGGTGGCGCACCCCATATCATTTAAGTTTGTTACGGCACTATCTATACAATCGTGCCCCTCTCTCATACCTAATTTAGTTATTCCTGTTTTATCAATCCAACCTATGCCAGTAGAATTTAATGTCCAAGCGTTATATGTAGAGATATTTAGGTTCCCAATATTTATTCTTGTTGCCCCTTCTATTGGATTGTCTACTTCACCACATTGGGCATAGTCATCATAAGTCAAAGTGGTGGTTGATATCTGTGATGTTTTAACGATATTCATCCAATCATCACCATCATTATCTAGGTTATCTTTAACGTTTAAATAAAGATAAAGAGAAGCAGAAATTATCGTAGCATCATCGACTATACCAGATGTATTTATCGGAATAAACATTCTTTGTATGAAAAAAAACGTCCCCCCGTAGACTAAACAATTCATATTAGAAGCAGAGTAATCAACATCTGACCCAGATGTGGCATCATGAGCTGTATCCCAAATTTCAGAATAAGCGCTATTCACATCCCCATCCCCCGCCGTAGGGTTGTAATTTGTCGGATGGTCTGTATAGACAGGATAAGTTGCTTTCTCTAAAAACTCTTTTGGTATTGTTTTACGAAGGTAAGTCTTGCCGTCTTTCGTGTATAATTCTATATTTACATTCTCTCTATTTTTTCCGCTATCCCACATCATTGCATTGTGGAAGTAGCTCTCTTTACCTTCCTCACCTATTTTTAACGTCTTATCTTTGAAATCTAATGTGCTTGATTTATCCCATTCAATTCCTTGACGGTCTTTAACTTTCGTACTTGGTAATTCCATTTCAAAATCAAAAGACATATCGGCTATCTCGGCAGGCTTTTCATTTATGATAATTACTTTCTTTAATCCATGCCAGTAAGCGTAAACTTTTAAGTCAATGCCTTTTCCAAAAGCGTCTTTGTAAAGGACACCCTGGCCGTCATCAGCGCTAAAGGCTACGCCTTTAACATGGCTTGCAACTGGCTTTGCTTTTATGGTATGATTTGCGCCCTCGTAAGCATTGTAAAATTCAAACCAATCGTCAGCGTATTCGGGAATGTTACAGTGATAGGAAGCCTTGGATTGACAAAACTGTTTAGTAGTTTCATCAAAAGAAAGCGTTGTGTCTATTGTTTCAAATTCCTCTTTTTCGTTTTTGAAATGTTTATGAGCAGTATGGAAGCGATAGAGTTTCTTGTTACCCTCTAAGGAAAAAACCTTTCTTGTATACGAACGTTTATCTAACAGTTCCTGCATATTATCTTCCGACCCCAGTATATTCAATTTTATTAGAACCCCTGCTCGCGCCCTCTAACCTGATATTTATTTCCTCTTTTAAATCCGTCCGTTCTTTATTAAGGTTACGCACCATATCAGCGTATTCGCCTTTTTTGACCTTATCATCAGTTTTGGCAAGAGCTTCGTCCAAATGCCACATCTTGATATTAGTTATCGCAAGCCTGTCAATTAGTTCTCCAACAGAAATACTGTAACCTTTTTGTTTTTTCATATTATCCCCAAGCCTCCTTCTATTTTTAGCACCTCATTGACTATTTTGTGATGGGAAAAATATTTACAGTCAAATTTGGCGCAATTTTGCGGGTTGATATTCCCTATCTTCTGCCAATGCTCTTTTGTTTCCCACAGTTCTTTAAATGTTTTATCAAGTATGTTGCCTACGGTGTGCTCTTTCTGATCGTGAGCGTCTTTGCGATAGTAATAACAGCAGATATAAACATTGCCATAGCAGTCAACAACACAATGCAATGGGCTAAGCCAGCATTTACCTTGCCACTTTTCATAACAAATACTATTTATAAATTTAGTATCACTTGAATTATCTTTTATAAGCTCGGTTAACTGTTCGGATAATTCCATTTTGGAAAATTCATCGAGCTCTGTTTCTCCGGTCATAGATTTAAACGCAGCAAGGCTAACATTAAGGTTGCGCGCTATCTCAAATGATTTTTTTAGATGATTATCCGAATAAAGATTTTTGTCTACGTCAAATTTAAGGCTTATCTCGGCTTTTTTGTCTTTAACAGCGTTTAATTTGATGATATTCTCTATAACCTTGTCAAAATGCCACGAAGAAACGCGTTTATAGCGTAAATAAAGCTCTTTATCCCCTGTTTCAAGGCTTACCCGGCAGTAAATAGCGGTTTTAGCTACTAATTCAATCATTTTATCGTCTAAAGCAACGCCGTTAGTGATTAAAGCGTAATTCCCGCCACGTTCAATGATATGATTTACTAAATCAGTAAAGTAAGGAAGTATTGTCGGCTCGCCACCGCCAGCAAGTTCTATGTTTTTTATTCCATAATCTATTAAGCGATCTACTATCTTAAAAGCATCTTCTCTTGAAGCGGTAAAATGACTTTTGTTATCTTCGGAAAAAGCGCAACTCTGACAATTCTGGTTACAAGAAAGATTTAATTGCAAAGCGGCATATAGAGGCGTAACCCATTCACCTGATTGCAGCCGTTTTACACTTTCAAGATGCGCCAAGATTTTATATTTATGCCAGCTCATTGTATAAATTCGTCAATCCTATCCAATATTTTTTTGCTAATAGGTTTAAAATTCTGCCAATCTGTATTAAAACCTTCCTTCTCTCTTTCTGCCAAAACTTCATTATTCACAACACTATTGATATGATTTATATGGAAATGTGAGTAAGGAGATGATATTTCATAGCCATTCAGTCCAGCTTTAGCGAGAATGAGATTATCTAAATGCCAAGAACCATGTGCAAGATAATAACCCCCTAACTTTTCGTATATTTCTTTATTCATTCCGGTAAAATCGCCGCCTGCGGTAGAAAACCTGTTCATTACCACGAACTCATCTTTGTTAGCCGCATTTATTAAAGCCTCGTTGTCTAACTCTAAACAATCCTCTGGTATCTCAAGGCGCATAGCGCGCACGATAAAACCAGCTTCTATATCTTTCTTAACTTCATCAAAATTGGTTGAAGGAAAAATATTATCGGGATTGCAGAAGATAAATTTATCTCCACTTGCTTTCTTTGAGCCAATATCTTTAGCAAGGTATTCATAGAAAGACATATCGCTTTTGCTTTCTTCTTGTAGTAATTTAAGCAAGCCTCTATTTACGGTAACAAATTTAACAGGAAGATAGGAAAGACTATCTTTAAGTAATTTTCCTTCGGGGCAAAAGTCAACAACCACAATCTCGCTATCTTTGTCTAACGCAAGTATTGACGCTATGGTTACGTTAAGCCTTCTTACGGTATTACCAGAATATCCGTCGTCCCTGCTTGTAAGTATCCAACTAATTAAGACTTTATCTTTGTTCATACTTTATGACCCCAAATAGTCATTGGCTCTCTTTTCTTCGCTCTTAAATGCCTTTTTTTGCGTTTTATCCTTTTAGCCATATATTTACCCTACTTACTGATAATCTTCGTTCCTACGTAATCCTGTGCGTTTTGGCACTTTGAAAACCCTTAATTTCATTAGCTTTTTAGAGGGGCATAAAAATTTTATATCTTTTCATTCATTCTCTTTATTAAATGCCATTTTTACCCCCTTTTAACGACTTATTTTTATGTTGACAGATTTTCATAGGGTTATATAATTTTAAAAAGGGATATTTGTATGCTTATTGTCAATCCCATTGTTCATATTAAGAAAGAACAAAAAATAAAGGAGATAAAATGACCACTCTATTTTTAATCATCGGAAAAATTGTTGTTTTTGGTTTCATAGCTTACGAAATAATTGCACTATTATCACACCCAGGGAAAAAAGAATTAGCGAAACATTTAGGGAAAACATTGTTGAGTATTTTGTTTCTTATTTGGTTAATCGTGATATTTTTTAACATTCAAGCACTATCAAAGGCTCCCTTCTATATCTACCTACTTGTATTTTCCTCCATATTTGTTGTCGGATTTATTGTTGACAAAATTAAAGCCTGACGTATCTTTTGTAATAACTCTGGGTTATTATTCAAGGCATTCTCTGCTGACGTAAAAGGTTTACCCGCTAATTCAGAAGTTCTCAAATACCCTCTAAGTGCCGGTCTTGATACTTTACTGACTAATCCTTGCAAACTTCCAAGTGGAGATGCTTTAGTGGAAAATTTCTGCGCTAAAGACCAGTTAGTCAAATCTTCTATAAATGGTTCTCCACCTATTTGTTTTTCTAAACCAGACAACATTTCTTTTTGTTTTGATGTTAAACTTGAAAATCTTTTTAAGAAATTCTCTCCGGTTTCACCTATAACTTTTTTACCTTCCCTCATTGCGTTTTCAAGCGAATACCACTCTTGGTCTGCTTGCTTTAATAAATCGTTTTTATGTAGAACTTCATTAAACGCATCTCTGACTTTTTTACCAAATTCGCTTTTTACGCCCTGCCCTTTAGCTGTATATAAAACCTCATCAAGATTACGCCTCAGCTCAAGAACATCCCCGACAGTATTGACTTTTGCTTCCGAAATTCCATTAACTATATTATCGTTGACATCTTTAGCCGCTCCTTTAAATGGATTTTTCTTTAATTTATCAACAAGTGGATTAAGTTTTTCTTTTATAATATTAAAATCAAATGGCTCGTTCTGTAATGATTTAGTAAGTTCGGTGTATTTATCTGACGCGGCAGTTTGTAATTTATCAAGATTTGTTTCTATCCGCTCCTGGATTTGCTCAGGCATTTTCTTATCAAAATATTTATTTTGTAATACGTTCCTAAATCCTTTTTGCTCTACTTCTTTCATAACATCTGGCTCTATACCGGATACGAAAGCACCTGCTCTATTGGTTGCTTTAGGAATAAATTTTGAAGCGGCAGATATTGTGGGAAGGATTGCCCCGCCAATCGCCCCCGCCAAGGCTCCAGCCTTTCTTTGGTCTACACCTACAATATCTTCCGTAGGCGCATAAGTAGCCCCCAAAATCGCCCCCTTTGCCCCTTCTTTCAATAGATTAGCAGAACTCCCGACTCCCAATGCCTTTAACAATGGGTTTTTAAGCCCTCCTACTACTCCGGCAGCTTTTGAAAGAACTGTTCCAGTTCCACTTTCCGCTTCTGGGTAAGCAAATCCTTTTCTTGCGGCTAATGA
>Ga0153915_10004034_pt1 | contig 13515 bp, 10 predicted proteins | sample Opewatmetagenome_2_FD_107003 | JGI IMG/M metagenome (GOLD analysis project Ga0153915, IMG submission 107003) | Freshwater wetland microbial communities from Ohio, USA - Open water 3 Core 3 Depth 3 metaG | ecosystem: Environmental > Aquatic > Freshwater > Wetlands | place: USA: Ohio, Lake Erie... | reverse complement strand
GCCTCTCACACAGTCGGCCCCACTGCTTACTCATCACTCCTCACTCCTCACTCCTCACTCCTCACTGCTCACCTCTCACTCCTCACTCCTCCTTCGACTCCCTGCGCTTGAGCCGCATGGCCGAACCCGGGGACACGGCCTCGAACCCGAACTTCTTGCGGGCCCGATCGATCGCCGCCGTCAGCTCCCTGAGACGGGTACGTGCGGGAGGCTCGAACAGATCCGCGGGTGCGGATTGGGAGATGTTGGCCGCTGCCACGCCGATCAATCGTACCCCCTGGCGCCGTCGCCGCGCTTCCTCGAATGCGGGCCGGAAGAGGAGCCGGGCCGGTGCCAGCAGCTCGGCGTCCAGGTCGGTCGCAACACGCAGCGTGTGCCGCCGGGTCACCGTGTGAAAGTCCCCATGCCGCAGCTTGAGCACCACGGTCCGGGCGACCAGCCCTTCCTCGCGGAGCTGCGCCGCCACCAGCCCGACGAATCGCACCAGGAGTCCGTCCAGGTACTCCGGATCGGTGGTGTCCCGGGAAAGGGTGGTCTCCCGGCTGACCGAGCGCGCCAGCCGGCCCGGATTGAGCGCCGCCGAGCCGTGTCCGTGCGCCCGCCACTTCAGTTCCCGAGCGTAATCTCCAAGCAGCCGCGTGAGCTCCTCCTCGCTCATTCGTTGCACCTGGGCAACTTCGGTCAGGCCCACCTGCTGGAGCTTGAGCGCCGTGCGCGGCCCGATGCCCGGCAGGGCCCGCAGCTCGAGTCCGGCGACGAAACCCTCTTCCCATCCAGCCCTGACCTCGCAGATCCCGCGCGGCTTGGCGAAGTCCGAAGCCAGCTTGGCGATCATCCGGTTGGGACCGATTCCGATACTCGAGTCGAGGCCGGTCTCGCGTGTCACCTCCTGACGGAGACGCTCAGCCACCGGAAGAAGGGACACCGGATGCAGGCGCTCGGTCCCGCCGTAGTCCAGGTATGCCTCGTCCAGCGAGGCCATGACCACCGTCGGTGCATGCCGTGCCAGCACCTGGCGGACGGCTCGGGAGGCGTCCCGGTAGTGGGCGAACTCCCCCTTGAAGAACGTGGCGCCGGGACAGAGGCGGGCCGCCTGCGCGATCGGCATCCCGGAGCGGACACCGAATTTGCGCGCTCCATAGGATGCCGATTGCACCACGCCGCGGGACTCCCGCCGCCCTCCGACCACCAGGAGTTCGACCCCCCGGAGTTCGGGATGATGCCGGCGGCACACCTCGACGAAGAAGGCGTCGAGATCCACGTGGAGGATGCGGGGCGGCATGGGCGCTGAGTGGTGGCCCGGGCTGGATTACGAGCTGTAAGTTATGAGCCGTGGGCTATGAGCTATGGGCTATGGGCTATGGGCTAAAGCTACCACCTCCTCCGGCATACGGCTTTGGCTCGATCGCACGGGCTCACGGCTCACAGCTCACAGCCCATAGCTTGTTGGGCGCCCCTGCGCGGAGGCTCGCATACTACCCCAGCCGCCACCCACCTTATACCCTTCACACCTCGTTGAGGCGAGGCCCTCGCGAAAGCCATCTCGCACCTCACAGCTCATACCTTCCAGCTCCCAGCCCCCTCCCCAGCCCCCATGACCCCAGCCGATGGTCTCCAGCCGATGAACGTGAAGGTCGGATTTCTAGGTTTGGGTGCGATCGGTCAGCCGATGGCCGGCCACCTGGCGCGGAGCTACCGGCTCACCGTGTGGAACCGTACCCGGGCCACCGCCGATCAGTTCGTCGCGGCGCACGGCGGCCAGGCAGCCGCGACGCCCCGCCAGGCGGTCGATGGAGCCGAGGTGGTGGTCACCTGTCTGCCAACCTCGCGGGAGGTGGAGGCCCTGCTGGATGGGCCTGACGGGATCCTCGCCGCCCTGGGGCGCGGGTCCTTGTTCCTGGATTGTACCTCGGGGGATCCGGAGTCGGCCCAGCGGATCGCCCGGCGGCTAGCGGAGCGCGGCGTCGCGTTTGCGGACTGCCCGGTGAGCGGTGGCACCAATGGGGCACAGGCGGGAACCCTCACCGTGATGGTCGGCGCCGATCCGGCGATCTTCGAGCGGGCCCGGCCGGTGCTCGCCGCCTTCGGCAAGCGCATCGAGCATCTCGGCCCTGTCGGCGCGGGGAGCGCGATGAAGGCGGTCAACAACGCGCTGCTGGCGGTGAATATCCTCGCCTTCGGGGAGGGCTTCAGCGCCCTGGTGAAGGCGGGCGTCCCAGCCCGGAAGGCACTGGAGGTGCTGAATGCCTCCTCGGGGCGGTCGTTCGTGACCGAGGGTCTGGTGCCCGATCGGGTGCTGACGGGGGCCTGGCCTAACACCTTTCGTCTGGCCTTGCTGGACAAGGACGTAGGGATCGCCGTGCGCTTCCTGGAAAGCCAGGGTGTGGAGTCGCCCCTGCTGCACCTTACCAGCGAGCTGTTCCATGACGCCCGCTCGGCCCTGGGTGATAACGCCGACTACCTGGAGGCGATACGGCTTCAGGAACAGCGCGCCGGTGTCGAAATTAGGGGATGATGACTGACTGGGCCGCGACCACCCGACTCTCCGCCAGGGTCTTCCTTGCCGAAGGCATGGTGATCCAGGGCGACCTGCACCTGCAGCCCCGGGTTGCGTGGCGGGATGGGCCGGAGACGCCGCTCGAGCTGCTCAACCGCGAAGAGCCCTTCTTCGTCATGAGCCTGCCAACCGGGGAGGTGGTGTTCGTGTCCAAGGAGCAGGTCGCGGCCCTCGTGTACCGGGAAGCAGTGCCCGAGGCCGAGCCCGAGCGGGAAACGGCCGCGCGCCACATTCCGCTGGAGGTGATGATGACCGGCGGGGCGGAGTACCGCGGTGAGGCGGTGAGCGAGCTGCCGCCGACCCGGGCCCGGGCGCTCGACTTCCTCAACGCGCGGGAGCGGTTCTTCTCGCTGCACACCAACGATGGCACCTGCTGTCTCAACCGGCGTTTCGTTCGCGCCGTCCGACCGGTGAGCTGATTCCCCGTGGCAAGACTCGATCGATTCATCCAGGCGATGCGCGACCACAAGGCCCAGGGGCTGGTTCTCGCTCCGGGTCGTCCCGCCAGCCTGTTGCTCGATGGCGGGCCTCGCCCCATCACGCGCGATGCCCTCACGCCGCCCCAGATCCTGGCGTTGGTTCGCGAAGCGATTCAGCCGGGCGAGCAGGAGCGCCTGAACGGGGCCGTCACGGCTTCCTTCCAGTACGCCGGCCCGGGAGGCCCGGTCGGCATCGAGTTCATTCCCGAGAACGACGGGCCGAGGGTGGTAGTGCGCCCGGACACGGCCGCCCCCCGTGCCGCACCCGCTGGCGCTGCGGCTCCCGTGGCTTCGCCGGCCGTCGCCAGCCCCGCGCCTCCGGCCGCCCAACCGGCGGTCGCCACGCGCGACCTGGGGGGGGCCCAAGCGATGATGGAGCGGCTCCTCCGGCTGACCGTCGAGCTGCACGCCTCCGACCTGCACCTCCGGACCGGCGAACAGCCGATCCTCCGGCGTGACGGCGAGCTGGTGCGCCAGGAGGGTCAGGTGCTTGATGCGCAGGTGCTCGACGACATGCTCGTCAGCATCATGTCGCCACCGGATCAGACGGCCTTCCGCGACATCGGGGATGCCGACTGGGCCTATGAGGTCACCGGGCTTGCCCGATTCCGCTGCAACGCCGCCCAGGAACGCCGCGGCCCGATGGGTGTGTTCCGGGTCATCCCGTCCAGGATACTCACGGCCGAGGAGCTGGCGCTCTCACCCGACGTCCAGAAGCTGTGCTGGCTGACCAAGGGTCTGGTCCTGGTCACCGGGCCGACCGGCTCGGGCAAGTCGACCACGCTGGCTGCGATGGTGGACCTCATCAACCGTACCCGCACCGACCATATCCTCACGATCGAGGACCCGATCGAGTTCGTGCATCCTCCCAAGAAGTGCGTCGTCACCCAGCGCCAGGTGGGTCAGCACAGCCGCTCGTTCAAGGCGGCCCTGCGGGCGGCGCTGAGGGAGGATCCGGACATCATCATGGTTGGGGAGATGCGGGACCTCGAAACCGTGTCCATCGCCATCGAGACCGCCGAGACCGGCCACCTTGTCTTCGGAACCCTGCACACCACCACGGCTGCCTCGACTATCGACCGGATCATCGATCAATTCCCCGCCGACCGTCAGCCGCAGGTCCGGGTGATGCTGGCCGAGTCGCTCAAGGGCGTCATCGCCCAGGTCCTCTGCCGGCGGATTGGCGGCGGTCGGGTCGCGGCCAAGGAGGTGCTGCTGACCATTCCCGCCGTCTCCAACCTGATCCGCGAGGGCAAGACCTTCCAGATCCCGTCCATCATGCAGACCAACCGCAAGGCTGGGATGGTGACCCTCAACGACGCCCTGCTCGAGCTGGTAGACCAGAAGCACGTCGAGCCCAGGGAGGCCTATCTCAGGGCGGTGGAGAAGTCCGCCTTCGCCACCATGCTGAAGGGCAAGCGCCACGACACCTCGTTCCTCGGGGACGCATAACCAAGGCTTGAGGCGCGGCTCGGGGGGTGTCTAGATTCCGGACCGTCGGCCCGACCCCCCTGTCGGACCGCGTCGGGATGGGTGGGCAGGCTGCCGCCGATCCCCGGAGCGTTGATGGCCGGCACGCCTGCCCCCGCAAGACCCGCTGCGATCCATACCGTCCCGCCCGATGCGCCGCCGGCCGACGCGGACGAGCTGATCGCGCTTCTCGATCTCGCGTTGCACGCCACTGCCGCCACGGTTGTTGCCCTGCTGGTTCCCGACGGCAGCCAGCTCCGCGTCCTGCAGGCGCGGGGTGCCGACGCACCGGCACCCCAGGAGCGAATCTCGCTCGAGGGCACCGTGGCCGGGGAAGCGTGGTACCGCGCACGGCTCGTCATCGGGCCCGAGGCCCCTCCCCGCGGCCGCCAGGCTGCGCTCTGGCAGGATGAGCGCACCGTCGACGTGATGGCAATGCCGGTTACCCTCGGCGGCAGGCCCGCTGGCGTCATGGTCCTGTACCACGGCCACCTCGGCCACTTCCGCAGGACTGACGCGACCTGTCTCGGGCGGCTTGCCACCATCGCCGCGGGGCTGTGGGGCGCCCCTGCCGTCGGGCCCAGGGCCGAGCCTCGCTCGGTTCGGGAGGTTGGGGCCGGGACCACCGGGGCCGGCGGGGTCCCGCGCGAGTCCGAGCGTGACGGGCGACTCTTCTCCGAGGCCACCGACGCCCTCTTCACGCTGGACCGGCGGGGAGTCATCACGTCGTTCAACGAAGCTGCGGAACGCCTGTGGAGCGTGCGCGCCCGGACCGTGCTGGGGACCCGGTGGGACACGGCATTGCCATTCGAGAGCCCCGCGGTGGTTGCCGAGCAGATCGCCCGGGCGATGACCGGGGATTCGTGCACCTTCGAGGTCTGGCTGCACCGGCCCGACGCCGAGCGGAGCGGGGTCATGATGAGCATCTCACCACTGGTAGAAGAGGGGCGGGCCACCGCAGTGTTGTGCATCGTGCGGGACGTGAGCGATCAGCGCCGGGTGCAGTCCCAGGTGCTGCAGGCGGAGAAGATGTCGGCCATCGGGCAGCTGGTTGGGGGCATGGCCCACGAGATCAACAACCCGCTGGCCAGCGTCCTGGTCAACATGGAGTTGCTCCTGAGCGAGGCCAAGGAACCCTCGCAGCTGGAGATCCTCAGAGCCATCAAGACCGAAACCGATCGTGCGGCGCAGGTCGTCCGCAACCTCCTGACTTATGTCCGAGGCCAGGGCTCTGTCCGGTCGCCCATCGATTTGCGCGATGCGGTCCGCGGGGCCGTCGCCCTCCGTCGGAGTCAGCTTCTCAAGCAGGGGATCCAGGTTGAGGTACAGCTCCCGCCGGAACCGGTGACCGTTTCCGGCAACACGGTGAACCTGCAGCAGGTCCTGATGAACCTGCTGGTGAACGCAGAACATGCCGTCGGGTCGCACCGGGACAGCGGGCATCTCTGGGTCCGGCTGACACGCGCCGGGGGCCAGGCGGTCGTCACGATTGACGACGACGGCCCCGGCATCGCCCCGGAGCTGCTCAGTCGGATATTCGATCCGTTCTACACCACCAGGCCGGAGGGCGAGGGCGCCGGGCTCGGCCTCTCGGTCAGCGCCGGGATCGTTGCCGACCACCGGGGCCGGATCACCGCCGCGGAGCGGCCGGGGGGAGGCGCCCGGTTCACGGTGGAGTTGTCCCTCCTGGAAGGGAGCCAGCCTCCACCTCCGGAGGAGGCTGCCTGCCCGGCTCCAGCACCGGTCGAAGGGACGAGCCGCAGGCGGATTCTTCTGGTGGATGATGAGCCCGGCATCCGGCGCAGCATCTCCCGCTTTCTGACCCGAGCCGGGTGGGAGGTGGACCTGGCTGACTCGGGTGAAGAGGGATTGCGAGTGCTGGCGGGGGGCGACTACGCCGCGGTGCTCTGTGACCTGCGCATGCCCGGGATGGGCGGCCACGAGTTCTATCGCCGGTTGCAGGAGATGGACTCTCCCGCCGTCGAGCGGCTGATCTTCATGACGGGCGACGTGCACTCGCCCGAAGTCTCACGCTTCCTGCAGGAGGCCGCCCGGCCGGTGCTGTCCAAGCCGTTCACCCTGCAGGACCTTGCCCAGGTGCTGGAACAGGTGACTCGCGGCTGAGGAGGTCCCGCGGTCACCAATCTGCGTTTCCCGCCGGCTCGAATGCGGACTCGGCGCGCGGAAGGCGGGACTATCTTTGGTGCCATGACCCCGCCAGCCCCGATCCTCGTCCTCGTCGCTCCGCAGGACATCGTCAACATCGGCAGCGCGGTCAGGGTCGCCAAGAACTTCGGGCTGTCGCAGGTCCGGCTGGTGGCGCCCCAGATCTTCGATGCCTGGCGGATCGAGGGCATCGCCCACAACACCGCCGACCTGATCGAGCGGATCACCATCCATCCGACCCTCGCCGAGGCCGTCGCCGACTGCATCTGGACGGTGGCGCTCACCGCGCGGGAGCGAACCGCCAAGCGCAGCGTATATCGGCCCGGACCCGCCGCGGCGGAGCTCGTGGCTCGCGCCGAGGACGGACCGGTGGCATTCGTGGCCGGCCGGGAGGACAAGGGACTCTCCAACGAGGAACTGGACCAGTGTCATGCCCTGGTCACCATCCCGACCAACCCGGAATACAAGTCGCTCAATCTGGCCCAGGCCGTCGCCATCATGTGCTACGAGACCATGCTCGCCCGGGGAGGGGAGCGGCGGCCCATCAAGCCTCCCCGGAAGCCGGCGGAGCCCGCCTCGAAGGAGCTGCTGGAGCGGCTGTTTGACGACTGGCGGCGGGCCCTGTGGGCGATCGACTTCTTCAAGACCCGCCAGGCCGATCACGTGATGCGCTCCTGGCGCGAAATTCTGTTCCGGGCCGACCTCGATGGCCGTGAGGCGTCGCTGGTCCGGGCCATGGGGATCGAGGTGGTCCGGTTCCTCGAGCGCAGCGGTGTGCGGCTTCCACCGGAGGCGTCCGGGATCGGGGGTGGGGGTGCGCAGGAAGGCGAGGCCTGACGGAACGTTGCACTTTCGGCGCTTGGAGGAAGCCCCGGAACTCCTTAGTTTTACCCGACCCGTTACCCATCTTCCGAGGGAGCCGCAGCCGTGGGGCGATCCGCCGCATATTGGGCAACCAATCTGTACCCCAACTCCCGCCAGGAACCCAAGCCCTCGGCTCCGTACAAGGACCTCCCCGCCACCGCCGCGGCACGGTTCCGCCGAGTGCGCGAAGGGCTGCTCAAGCTGCCCGGCGTCACAGAACACGTGAAATACATGGGGCCCTCGTGGCACTGGACCTGGGAGTTCGCGGTCGGGCACCGCAAGCTCTGCTGGGTGCATGTCATGCAGAGCGGCCCCGCCATCACGTTCACCATCGCTGACCAGGAAGAGCCCAAGGCGCTCGCGGTCCCGCGTCTGCCCGCCGCCATCGGCTCGGCTATCCGAAGCGCGCAACGGACCGGGCCGGTGCGCTGGTGCGCACTCGATGTCGGCGATCAGAAGGCGGCGGATGCGTTCCTGAGTTTTGTCAGGCGGAAGCTGGCTTGGCTGGTGGCGGAGACCCCGGGAGCGGGGACCGGCCGGCGGTCCCTGGTGAGCTGATAATCCAGAGTTATTTCGTCGGGTAACTGGCGTATCGCAGGTTGGTTGAATGGACGACTGCGAGTATACTTGTCGCCCAACGGCTTGCCGCTCGTGAAACAATTCACAATAAGTAATCCCCCAGAACCTCGCGGGTTCTGTCGCCCCGCGGCCGCGAGAAATCATGCGTAAGCTGGCACTTCTCGGAATCGGTTCAGCTGCCCTGGCCCTCTCTGCGGCGGCCGTGTTCAGGAGTCCCGCGAGCAGAGCACAGACGCCGGCCCAGGCGCCGGGGAAGCCCGATTCCCTCGTCGCGTGGGTGCTCGCCCCCGGCGACACCGCCAATCTCCAGGGTCCCCGCCAGCCGGTCTTCTTCCGGCACGACATCCACGTCGGCGTCTACAAGACCCCTTGTCAGTACTGCCATTACTCCGTGGCCGAATCGAGCGAGCCAGGCATACCGAGCATGCAGACCTGCATGGGGTGCCACCTGGTCATCGCTGGCTCCGATACGACCCACAAGGTCGAGATCAAGAAGTTGCGCGACGGCTGGAACAACAAGCAGCCCATCGAGTGGGTCCGGGTTCACAGCGTGGCCCGTCACGTCCACTTCCCGCACATGCGGCACATCAAGCTCCTGGGTCCCAACGCGTGCCAGACCTGTCACGGTGACGTGGCCCGCATGCCCCAGGTCTTCAAGGTCCAGAACATCAACAACATGGGCTTCTGCGTCACGTGCCATCTGCAGCGCAACGTGAACCGCGACTGCTCGGCGTGTCACTACTAGGCCGCTGGCCGTCGGCCGTTGGTCGGTGGCAGGTTGCCACCGGCGGCGGCGGACAGTTTGCGGCGAGAGCCAACGGCCAACGGCCAAAGGCCCGCTAAATGTCAGACGAATCCATACCCGAAGGCATCAACCGCCGCGGCTTTCTGAAAGTGCTGGGCGTCACCGGCGCCGGCGCTGCCGTGGTCTCCGGTTGCTCGACTGCCAAGGTCGAAAAGCTCATCCCCTACCTGGTGCAGTCCGAGGACCAGGTTCCCGGGATACCGACCTGGTACGCCAGCACCTGCACCGAGTGCGCCGCCGGTTGCGGTCTCCATGTGAAGACCCGGGAAGCCCGGGCGATCAAGCTCGAGGGGAACCCCGCCCACCCGGTCAACGCCGGCAGACTCTGCGCCCACGGCCAGTCGGCGCTGCAGGGGCTGTATAACCCCGGCCGCCTCCGGGGGCCGATGGCGCGCCAGGGCGACGGGAGCTTCAAGGAGATCACCTGGGACGAGGCGATCGCCCTGCTCGCCGGCAAGCTGCAGGCGGCGCGCGGCAAGGTTGCGGTCATTTCCGGCGCGGGCCGGGGGAGTTTCTCCGATCTGCTCGCCGCATGGACCCAGGCGCTCGGCGGTAAGGTGGTCCGCTACCAGCCCTTCGGGTTCGAGCCCGTGCGGGCGGCCAGCGAGCAGGTCTTCGGCGTGGCCGAGGTGCCGGCGTACGACTTCGCCTCGGCGAAGTACATCGTCTCCTTCGGGGCCGACTTCCTGGAGAACTGGATCTCGCCGGTGGAGCACCAGCGGGGGTTCGCGGAATCGCACGGCTTCTCCAACGGGGAGATGGCCAAGCACGTGATGTTTGCGCCGCGGATGTCGCTCACCGGGCTCAACGCCGACGAGTGGCACGCCTTGAGGCCGGGGAGCGAGGCGGTGATCGCGCTGGCGATGGCCAATGTGATTCTCTCCGAACGGAGCGTGAATCCGGCCGACGCCAACGCCCTGCGGGGGGTGCTCGCGGCCTACACACCCGAGAAGGCCCAGCAGGAGAGCGGGGTCGGGGCTGAGATCATCCGTCGCATCGCCCGGGAGTTCGCCGGGGCCCAGCCGGGTCTCGCAGTCGCCGGGGGCGTGGGCAGCCAGCACCGGGGCGCGGTGGAGGTGTGCGCTGCGGTCAACCTGCTCAACTACATCTCGGGCAACGTCGGACGGACCGTGAGATACGGGGCCGACCAGGACACCGGCGACGGCTACGGCGCGTTGCTCGGCCTGCTCGCGTCGATCGACCGGGGGGAGGCCCAGGTCGCCATCGTCCATGAGTCGAACCCGGCCTACTCCCTTCCGATGGCGGCCGGCTTCGAGGCGAAGTTCAAGAAAGCCGGGTTCAGGGTTTCCACTTCGCTCTACCTGGATGAGACCGCCGCGCAGTGCGACCTGCTGCTTCCCAACCACCACGCGCTGGAGCGCTGGGACGATCTGCGGCCTAGAAGGGGCGTCACCGGGCTGATGCAGCCGGTGATGGAACCGGTCTTCAGGACCCAGGCGACGGGCGACGTGCTGCTCAAGGTGGCGCAGAAGGTCGGCGGGACGCTGGCCCCATTCAACGCCCCCTCGTGGGAGGCCTATCTCAAGGCCCAGTGGCTCAAGTCAGTCGCGGGTGAGCAGGGCTGGAGGGACGCACTGCAGCGGGGGGGCCTCTACGGCGAGCCTCCCGTCACTCCCGTGCGGCTCGCGCCGGGCGCCGGTCAGCTGGGCTACCACGCGCCGGGCTTCGACGGTGAGGCAGGGGAGTCGGGGTTCTGGTTCGCGCCGGTCGCCTCCGTGATGGGCGACGGCCGGTTCGCCAACCGGCCCTGGCTGCTGGAACTGTCGGACCCGGTCACCAAGATCACCTGGCACTCCTGGGTGGAGCTCCACCCGGAGACCGCGGCCCGGCTGGACGTGCGGGAGGGCGAGGTGGTGCAGCTTACCTCGCCGCACGGGACCATCGAGGCCCCGGTCTACGTGTATCCCGGGATCCACCCCGACGTCGTGGCCGTGCCGCTGGGACTCGGGCACACCTCCTATGGCGACTACGCCACCGGCCGAGGAGTGAACCCGCTGGACCTGCTCGACGGCGCGGAGAGCCGGGGATTCCTGCCGTACTTCTCCGCCCGGGTGACGCTCACGCGGACCCGCAAGTTCCACAAGGTGGCCAAGACCGAGGGTACGACTCGGCAGCTGGGGCGCGGCATCGCCGACGCGATGAAGCTCGAGCAGGCGAAGAGGGGGCTGACCCCGGCGCTCGCCGCCCGGGAGGAGGGCCACGAGGAGCACGAGGTCAACACCGACCGCGAGGTGGAGGCGATTGAGGGCTTCCGCGCGAGCCAGCTGGAGAAGCGGAAGCGCGGGGGGTACGCCGTCGAGGGTCTGCCCCAGTGGGGCATGGTTATCGACCTCGCGCGATGCACGGGCTGCTCCGCCTGCGTGACCGCATGCTATGCGGAGAACAACATCCCGTGGGTGGGCGAGACGGACATCCTCCGGGGCCGCGAGATGACCTGGATGCGGATCGAGCGCTACTGGGAAGGCGGCGAGTTCGGTGAGCCGCTGGAGGCCCGGTTCGTTCCGATGCTGTGCCAGCACTGCGACGCCGCCCCCTGCGAGCCGGTCTGTCCGGTCTACGCGGCCTACCACACGCCGGACGGGCTCAACGGCCAGGTGTACAACCGCTGCGTCGGCACCCGCTACTGCGCCAACAACTGCCCGTACAAGGTCCGCTACTTCAATTGGTACGCCTACAGCAAGCAGGCCTTCCCCGAGCCGCTCAGCCTCGGGCTCAACCCTGACGTGACCGTCCGGGCCCGCGGCGTGATGGAAAAGTGCACCTTCTGCATCCAGCGCATCCGCGGGGCCCAGAACCAGGCGCGGCTGGAAGACCGCCAGATCCGGGACGGTGAGATCGTCACCGCCTGCGCCCAGGCCTGTCCCTCCGGGGCGATCGTCTTCGGCGACACCAAGGACCCGGCCAGCCAGGTCAGCCGGCTCCGGGAAGACCACCGTGGTTACCACATTCTCGAGGACCTGAACGTGCGTCCAGCCGTGACCTATCTGGCCAAGGTCCTTCACAGCGCGGAGGCCTGACCGATGGCCGTCATCGCGCACGATCCGAGCACGCCGACCCAGACCCAGCACGAGGTCACCCGGGACGTCGTCAATACCCTGGGGACCGCGGGGCGGGGCTATTACCTCCTCACGGCAGCGATCACCGGACTGTTTCTGGTCGGGCTGGTCACGTTCATCCTGCTGCTCAAGGACGGGCTGGGGCTGGCCGGATACAACCCGCCGATCTTCTGGTCGGTCTACATCACGACCTTCGTCTTCTGGATCGGCATCGGTCACGCCGGCACCCTGATCTCCGCGATTCTGTTCCTGTTCCGCTCTCCGTGGCGCACGGCGGTCTACCGCGCCACGGAGGCCATGACGGTGTTCGCGGTCATGACCGCGGCGCTGTTTCCCATCATCCACATCGGGCGCCAGTGGTTCTTCTACTGGCTGCTGCCCTATCCGAACCAGCGCTGGCTGTGGCCCAACTTCAAGTCGCCCCTCGTCTGGGACGTCTTCGCCATCTCCACCTACTTCACCGTGTCGGCCACCTTCCTCTGCGTCGGCCTGGTCCCGGATGTCGCCGCGGCGCGTGATCTGGTGACCGGCTGGCGGCAGAAGGTGTACGCAATCTTCTCGCTGGGCTGGAAGGGCACTCACAACCAGTGGCGGCACTACACTCGGGCCTATCTCTACCTCGCCGCCCTGGCCACGCCGCTGGTGCTCTCGGTGCACTCGGTGGTGTCCTGGGATTTCGCGATGTCCATCATCCCCGGCTGGCACGGGACCATCTTCGCGCCCTACTTCGTGGCCGGCGCGATCTACTCCGGCGTCGGCATGGTGCTGACGCTGTTGATCCCGCTGCGCAAGGCGCTCAAGCTGGAGCACATGATCACGGAGTACCATTTCGACAATCTGGCCAAGCTGACCCTGCTCACGGGCTCCATTCTGTTCTACGCCTACGCGATGGAGTACTTCGTCGGCTGGTACAGCGGCAACATCTTCGAGCAGACCACGTTCTGGCTCCGGGCGTTCGGGCCGTCCTGGTGGGGCGGCTGGACCATGATCATCTGCAACGCGTTCGTGTCGCAGCTGTTCTGGTTCAGGAAAGTGCGCACCAACCTCAGCGCCCTGTTCGTCATCTCGATCTTCATCAACGTCGGCATGTGGTTCGAGCGCTATGTCATCATCACGTCATCGCTCAGCAACGATTTCATTCCCAATGCCTGGTCCCAGATGAATCCCACCTGGGCCGACTGGGGCATCCTGGCCGGCTCGTTCGGCTGGTTCGGCATGTGGTTCCTGCTCTTTGCCCGCAGCTTCCCGGTGGTGGCGATCCAGGAGCTGAAGGAGCTGATACCGATGCCGCGGCTCCGGAAGGGAGGCCACTGATGGCCAGAAACGTGCCTGGTGTACTCGCCGCGTTCCAGCACATCGACGCGGCGTGTGACGCCATCACCGCGCTCCGGGCACAGGGGCGGAAGGACTTCACCGTGTACTCCGCCGCGCCCAACCACGAGCTGGAGTACGCTCTGGGAATCGAGAACAGCCCGGTCCGCATGTTCACGCTGGTCGGCGGCGTCACCGGTGTCTGCG
>Ga0153915_10004033_pt1 | contig 13516 bp, 11 predicted proteins | sample Opewatmetagenome_2_FD_107003 | JGI IMG/M metagenome (GOLD analysis project Ga0153915, IMG submission 107003) | Freshwater wetland microbial communities from Ohio, USA - Open water 3 Core 3 Depth 3 metaG | ecosystem: Environmental > Aquatic > Freshwater > Wetlands | place: USA: Ohio, Lake Erie... | reverse complement strand
GTGGGCGACAGTCGCGGCTGGATCGTGTCCTGCTACCAGAAGCTGGAGCCCGGCGACCGGGCCGGGGAGAAGTACCGGATCAAGCTCAAGAACCGGCTGCGCCGGGCCGCCGAGCGCCTGGGCATCCTCGGCTTCTCGCACGCTGACCGCGAGGCCGTGGTCGCGGACCTGAACCGCATCGAGGCGTTCTTCCGGCACCCCGGCAACCTGTCCGGCGGCCGTGGGATCGCGGTGTTCGCGGCCCGCGGCCTGTTTCGCGTCGTCCAGCTGCCCTACGTGCTGAAGAGCCGCGTGATGGTGGACCGGACGCCGGTGGTGGGCGAGCTGGTGGCCCTGGCGGAGGCCGGCAGCAGGCTCCTGGTGGTGGTCGCGGACCGGCGGTCCGCCCGGTTCTTCGACGTCGGCCTCGACGGCGTGACCGAGCTTGACGGCCTGACGGCTCTCGGAGCCACGCGGCAGGCGCGCTTCCATGGTGAACGCGGTACGGCGGCAGGCGCGGTGCGGCGGACCGGCTTCACGAGCGCCTTCGGAGCGGGGGAGTACCGGTTTCACAACCGGATCCGCGAGGAGCACCACCGGCATTACGCCTCGGTCGCCGAGGGCGTGGGTCTGCACCTCCGATCCAAGGCGTTCGACGGCTTGGCGGTTGGCGGTATCGGCGTCGCCGCCGGCGCCCTGCTGCCCTTCCTGGCTCCGGCGCAGCGATCCCGGGTGCTCGGCGTGCTGCGGCTCGCGCCCAGAAAGGTGAGCGCAGCGGAAATCCGCGACCGTGCCCTCGAGCTGCTGGCCGAAGCGGCACAGCGCTCCGCGTCCGAATCGGTGGGCGAGCTCGTGTCCCGGCGCGGCTCCGGTTGGGTCACGGAATCGGTGGAGCCGACCCTTCGTGCCCTGGCGCGCGGGCAGGTGCGCACCTTGCTGGTGGACGCCGACGCCGAAGTGTCGGGGTACCGGTGCAGCGCCAGCGGCCGGCTGACGGAGTCGGCGGCAGCGGGGCGGAGCGAAGGCGATGTCGTTCCCGTCGCCGATCTGCTCGACGACGCGATCGAAGAGGCGCTGCGCCAGCGGGCGCGGGTCGCGGTCGTGCACGGAGCCGAGGCGCGGCGCTTCGACCGACTCGCCGCCATCCTGCGTTTTCGCACGAGCCGGTAGGTTGCTCAAGGCCGTCTTGTTCGACGCCGGCAGCACGCTGGTGCACATCGATTACGCGCGGGTGTGCGCGGCGCTCGCGCGCACGGTTGGCCGCGCCCCGTCGGAAGCGTCGCTCGCCACGGCAGAGTACGCCGGCCGGGATGCGGTCGAGGCTGCGATGGCGTCCGATCCCGCTCTCGCGGACGGCTCGCGCTGGCAGATCTACTTTGCTGGAGCGCTCGCCTCGCTGGGCTTCTCGCCCGAGGAATTCGCGCAGGCGGGGCCGGAGATCCGCGCCGAGCACTTCCGATCGAACCTGTGGTGCGTCGTCCGCCCCGGCACCGTCGAGGCGCTCGCCGGGCTCCGGGCGCGCGGGCTGATGGTCGGCTGCGTGTCCAACTCCGACGGGTCCGTGGCCGAGCTCCTGCAGCGCGTCGGCCTCGCCCCGCAGCTGCATTTCATCGTCGACAGCGGCGTCGTCGGCATCGAGAAACCGGATCCCGGGATCTTCCGCGTCGCGCTCGACCTGGCCCGCGTCCAGCCGGCCGAGGCCATGCACGTCGGGGACCTGTTTCCGGTGGACGTGGTCGGCGCGCGCCGCGCCGGGATCGAGCCGGTGCTACTCGACCCGCTCGGCCGCTACGCCGATCGCGGATGCCGGACGACCCCGGACATCGCGACGCTGGCCCGCGAGCTTGTATCGTCCCTCGGCCCGGGCTAGGTTCCGCGCGCTATGACCGCGTCGAAGAGCGCCACTGCCGGATCCGTTCCGCGGCCCATCCGCGTGCTGGTCGCCAAACCCGGCCTCGATGGGCACGACCGTGGGGCGAAAGTGGTGGCCGCCGCGCTTCGCGACGCCGGGATGGAGGTCATCTACACGGGGCTGCACCAGACGCCGGAGATGATCGTCACCGCCGCCGTTCAGGAGGACGTGGACGTCGTTGGACTGTCGGTGCTGTCGGGCGCCCACATGGCGCTGTTCCCCCGCGTCGTCGAGCTGCTCCGGGATGCCGGCCGCGGCGACGTGCTTCTGACCGGCGGCGGCATCATCCCCAGGGAAGACATGGAGGCGCTCACGGCGCACGGGGTGGGGCGGCTGTTCGGCCCCGGCACGCCGACCTCGGAGCTGATCGGCTACATCCGGTCCTGGGCCCGCGAGCACCTGGGGCCGTAGTGGCCTCGCACGCCTCCCGCTTGAAGCTGCTGAGTGACGAGTACCGCGCGCTGGCCGAGCGCCTGCGCCAGGGCGGCGGCCCCGACAAGATCGAGCGCCAGCACGCCGCGGGGAAGCTCACTGCCCGCGAGCGCATCGCGCTTCTGACCGACCAGGGCGCGCCGTGGCTCGAGATCGGCCTGCTGATGGCCTACGACCAGTACGATGGGGCGGCGCCGGGCGCGGGCGTGGTGACGGGCGTGGGAACCGTGGTGGGCCGCGAGGTCGTGGTGGTCGCCAACGACGCCACGGTCAAGGCGGGGACCTGGTGGCCGGAGACGATCCGGAAGATCCTGCGCGCGCAGGAGATCGCCATGCGCCAGCGGATTCCCATCGTCTACCTGGTGGACTCCGGCGGCGTGAACCTGCCGTACCAGGGCGGCGTGTTCCCGGGTCAGTATGGGGCGGGCCGGATCTTCTACTACAACTCGCTGATGCGTCGCTACCTCAAGGTGCCGCAGCTGTCCGCGGTGATGGGACCGTGCATCGCGGGCGGTGCATATCTTCCGGCGCTCTCCGACACCATCGTAATGGTGGACGGTACGAGCTTCATGGGGCTGGGCGGTCCCAACCTCGTCAAGGGCGCCACCGGACAGCTGGTGGACGGCGAGGCCCTGGGCGGCGCCCGGATGCACACCAGCCGAAGCGCCGTGGCCCACTACATCGCCAAGGACGACCAGGAGTGCCTCGCCATGCTGCGCGAGGCCGTGGCCCGGCTGCCGCGCCCCGACCCGCAACGCGTCGCACCGCAGCGCGTGAGCCGGCCGCCGGCGCGCGCGGCCGAGGACCTTTACGCGCTGCTGCCCGCCGACCATCGCATGTCGTACGCGATGCGCGACATCCTGGCGTGCTTCCTCGACGAGGGCGGCCTGGACGAGTTCCAGAAGGATCTCGCCCACGAGATGCTGTGCGGGCACGCGGCCATCGACGGGCGTGTGGTGGCGGTCATCGCGAACGAGCGCAAGCTGATCAAGGGCAAGCCCGGCGAGCCGCCGCGCTTCGGCGGCATCATCTATTCGGAGAGCGCGGAGAAGGTCGCCTACTTCATCGAAACGGCGAACCGCGAGCGCATCCCCATCCTGTTCGTGCAGGACGTGTCCGGCTTCATGGTCGGCCTCGAGGCGGAGAGCGCCGGCATCATCCGCGCCGGCGCGCAGTTCGTCGAGGCCATGGCTACCGCGACCGTTCCCAAGGTCGTGCTCACCGTCAATCACGCGTCGGGAGCGGGCTACTACGCGATGGCGGGGCAGGGGTTCGATCCGGACTTCATCTTCTCCCTGCCGACGGGCCGGATGGGCGTCATGGAGGGTGAGTCAGCGGTGCAGGCGGTCCACGGCCCGGAGCTGGAGAAAGCGGAGAAGTCCGGCGGCCCGACGCCGAAGCTCAAGCAGGCGGTGGAGAAGATGCGCGAGGACTACGAGCACTGGCTCGACGCCCGGTTCGCCGGCGCCCGCGGTTTTGTGGACGCGATCCTGACACCGGAGGAGCTGCGACCGCAGCTCGCCTACACACTGCGCATCATGGCGAACGACCCCGGGCCGCACCTCGGGCCCTTCGTGCTTCCGGCGACGCTCGCGTGATTTGGGTGCCCGGAGTCCGCCCGCTGGTCGGCCTTGCCGCGGTCCTGCTGGCCTCGTGCGCGACCGCGGGACGTGGCCCCCTGCCGACCGGTCCCGCGCCCGCCGCTGCAGGGGCGGTGCCGGTCGCTCCCGCCCCCGCGGCCGCCGACATCACGGCGGCGAAGCCCAGGGAGCCAGTCGCCCCGCCGCAGCTCGCGTACCGCCTCGGCCTGATGTCGCTGACAGGGACTGGCGTTGATGTCTGGAGGACCGCGCATCCGACCTATGACGGCCGCGGCGTCCTCATTGCCATCCTGGACAGCGGCGTGGATCCCGGCGTGGCGGGGCTCCAGCGCGCGTCCACCGGCGGCGCGAAGATCCTCGATCTCAGGAACTTCTCCGGCGAAGGCGACGTCGCGCTCGAGCCCGTGCGACCCGGCGCCGACGGTCGCCTGGCGCTGCCGGGAGGTCCGACGCTCACCGGCCTCGAGGCCCTGCGGGGCATCGCGGCCGACACAGCGTGGTACGCCGGCGTGGTCCGCGAGCTGCCGTTCGGCGACGCCCCGGCCTCCGACTTCAACGGCAACGGTACCAATCGCGACGGCTTCGGCATCGTGGTGGTCCGGGGAGGGTCGGGGTGGCTGGCGTTCATCGACACCAATGGTGACGGCTCGCTCGCGGACGAGACACCGCTGGCGGACTACCTGGCCCGGCACGAGACGTTCACGTTCCGGCTCCCGTCCGGCGCCCCCGGCAGCGGCCCCATCACCGGCGCGGTGAACCTCGGCACCGACGCCGCCGGCCACCCGCGCCTGTCCCTGTTCCTGGACACGGCTGGCCACGGCACTCACGTCGCCGGGATCGCCGCGGGCCACGATCTGTACGGCGTGCCTGGCTTCGACGGCGTCGCGCCCGGCGCCCAGATCCTCGGCCTGAAGATCGCCGACGATGCGCGCGGCGGCCTGTCCACCACGGGCTCGATGATCGCCGCGATGGAGTATGCGGCACGGTTCGCGGCGGATCGTGGTCTGCCGCTGGTCATGAACATGTCGTTCGGCGTGGGCAACGAGCAGCCGGGTGCGGCCGCGATGGATACGCTGGTGAACGCATTCCTGCTCGCCCATCCCGACGTCGTGTTCACCATCAGCGCGGGAAACGACGGCCCCGGCTCCGAGACGATGGGGCTGCCAGCGTCGGCGGAGTTCGCCCTCACCGTGGGGTCCACCTATCCGTCGCAGTTCGCCCCGTTCCAGTTCGGCGCCGGGAGCCCGGACGTGCTCGGCTGGTGGAGCTCGCGCGGCGGAGAGCTGGACAAGCCCGACCTCGTCGCTCCGGGAATGGCGTACTCGACGGTCCCGACATGGAACACCGGCGAGGAGATCAAGCTGGGCACGTCGATGTCCGCGCCGCATGCCGCCGGGATCGCCGCCCTGCTCGTCTCCGCGTTGAAGGCGGAGGGGCGCCAGGCGAGCGGGGTCGCGATCGTGCAGGCCCTGCGCGCCACTGCCCGGCGCCTGGACGGCGAGGCACCGTCGGATCAGGGCTACGGGATGCCGCAGGTGGAGGCCGCGTACGCGTGGCTGCACGCGGGCCACGCCGCCGCCCGGTTCCAGGTCCGCGCGCTGCCGGCCGCGCGACCTTCGACGGGCATCGTGCCCGGGCTGCGCCCGGCGCGGGCGGCAGTGGTCCAGCCGCGAGACCAGCCCACCGCGGCATACCGTCGCACCGGACTCCTCGCCCCCGATGACACGATCCAGGCCTTTGCGGTGACCCGCGTCCCGGGGCCGCGGGGGCCCGGCGGGGCCGGGCAGACCTACGGGCTCACGTCGGACGCGCCGTGGCTCCGGCCCGCCGTGCCGACCGTGCAGCTTGGCGCCGACGGCACGGTCGAAGTCGAGGTGCGCTACGACCCGGCCCGCCTTGCGCGCCCGGGCAGGTATGACGGCGCCGTGTACGCGGTGGACGTCGCAGATACGTCGGCGGGTCCCGCGTTCCGGCTCGTCAACGAGATCATCGTGCCTGACAGCGGCCAATGGCGGACGCTGGACGAGCCGAGCGAGACGCTCGCGCCGGACCGCGCCCGGCGCTACTACCTGAACGTGCCCGTGGGCGCGGCCGATCTCTCCGTTCGCATCGCTGTGCCGGATACCAGCGAGCGCGGATTCCTGTACCTGTTCGAGCCCAGCGGCCGGCCGTCGCGCACCAAGGATCGGGTTGACATCGGGGGTGGGAGCGGGAAGGTGGGCGTCCTGTCGGTTACGGCCAACGACATCCGGCCGGGCGTGTGGGAAGCTGTGGTCCAGGCGGTGCCCGGGCGGACGCTGACTTATGCGTTCGCCGCCAGCGTACCCAAGGTGTCCATTACGCGCGTGGACTCCAGTGGCGCGGCCAGAGGAATGTCGCTCCTGTCTCTGTCGGCGCGGGATACCACGCTGCAGGTGACGGCGAAGCAGCTCGGCGTTGCGACCGAATGGGCGGCCACGGTCGAGCGTGGCTTGCCGTACCGCCGGAACCTCGACGCGCCCGGGTGGGCGACCCAAGTGATCGTGGAGGTGCAGCTCACTCCGGAGTTGTGGAACACCGTCACGGACTTCGGCATCGTCGTGTACGATTCCGTCGGTGCGCAGCTGGGTCAGGCCGCGATGAACTACGTTTTCCACCGGCTCACGGCCACCCTGCCACCCAAGCGCGGCACGAGCTTCCCGGTCACGGTGGAGCTGTTTCCTGCCTTCGCGCACCCGGCGCCCCCGGCCAGGTTCACGGCTATGGTCCGTGTCGCCTTCGCCGGCGCCCCGCGGACCATCGAGCTGGCGGGCGCCCATTCCCCCGCCGTGCTCGCGCTTCCGGCCCACGGCACCGCCGAAGTTCCGATCCCACCCTTCGCATCGCTCGCGCCGTCCCGGGAGTGGTGCGACCTGGTCAAGGTCGAGGCGGTGGGCCAGGCGGGCGACTGGATCGGCATCGAGCGGCAGATACCCATCTGCCAACCCTAGCCCGGCCACTGGTGATCACCGTGGCGTTCGCCGTGTGGCGACTCCTCCGCACTCCGCGCCGGCGTCTCCCGTGACCATTCGCATCGCGTCGGGTCAGGGTTTCTGGGGGGACTGGTTGGAGGCACCCGTCAGGCAGATCGAGGGTGGGCCGATCGACTACCTGATGATGGACTATCTGGCCGAAGTGACGATGTCCATTCTCCAGAAGCAGAAGGCGAAGGATCCCTCGCTCGGTTACGCACGCGACGTGGTGCCGCTCATGCGGCGCATCCTTCCCCGGCTGGTGGCCCGGGGCATTCGCGTCACCACCAATGCCGGAGGGGTCAATCCCGAGTCCTGCGCCAGCGCGATCGCCGACGTCGCCCGGCAGCTGGGGCTGGGTGGCAAGCTCAAGATCGGCGTCGTGACGGGCGATGACATCCTGCCGCGGCTCGGCCAGCTTCTGACGAAGGGCATCCCGCTCTCCGACATGGACTCCGGCCGGCCGCTGGCCGACATTCGCGACAAGGTCCTGTCGGCGAACGCCTATCTTGGCGCCTGGCCGGTGGTCGAGGCGCTGGCGCAGGGCGCGCACGTCGTCGTGACGGGCCGCGTGACCGACACGGGGCTGACGCTGGCGCCGCTGATTCACGGCTTCGGGTGGTCACCGCGGGCCTGGGACCTCATGGCGGCGGGCACGGTCGCAGGCCATACGATCGAGTGTGGCGCGCAGTGCTCGGGGGGCAATTACCTCGCCGGATGGCCCGCCATAGCGGGACTTGAGGACGTCGGCTACCCCATCGTCGAGGCGGAGCCGGACGGGTCGTTCGTGGTGACCAAGCACCCCGGGACGGGCGGGGCCGTGACCGTGGCAAGCGTCACGGAGCAGCTCGTCTACGAGATGGGGGATCCCCGCGAGTACATCACGCCCGACTGCGTCGCCGACTTCACCAGCATCCGTCTCGAGCAGGCCGGCATGGACCGGGTGCGCGTGCATGGAGTCCGGGGGCGGGAGGCGACCGACATGCTGAAGGTTTCGATCGCCTACGCGGCCGGATACAAGGCGATCGGGACGCTGGTCTACGCCTGGCCCGATGCCTACGCGAAGGCCAGGGAGGCGGATCGCGTGCTGCGGGCGCGCCTGCGCTCGCTGGGCCTCGCGTTCGACGAGATCCTGACCGAGTTCGTAGGCGCCAGCGCGACGCACGGCCCGCTGGCGGGGCCACCCTCAGCCGACCTGGCGGAAGTGCAGCTCCGGGTCGGCGTGCGCTCGAACGATCGCAGCGCCGTGGAGCGGTTCACGCGCGAGCTGGCGCCACTGATCCTCAGCGGCCCGCCGGGTGTCACGGGGTTCGCGGGTGGGCGGCCCAAGGTCGAGGAGGTCGTCGCCTACTGGCCGGCCTTGGTGCCCAAGGGCGAGATTCATCCCACGGTGCGGGTCTTCGAGGCATGAGCGGCCTGTTCAGCCCGCCGCGGCGCGAACCTACGCCCCCCGGCCACGACGAGGCCCGCGCCCTCGTCAAGCGGGCACGGCAGGAGGCGCGCCGGTGGATGTTCCGTTCCGTCATGCTCGCGCTGGTGAGCGGTCTGGCCATCGCCCGACACTGGTTTTTTTTCGGGCTGATCTTCCTCGCCCTGACCGTGATGGGAGTGCAGTTGTCCCGGTCCACGCGGCGGCGCGCCGCGAAGTTGGCGGAAAAGCTGAAGCTGACGGAAACGCAGTGAGGGTCCGCCTGCTCGACCTCGCCCACGCGCGGAGCGGCGACAAGGGCGATACGGCCAACGTCGGCGTCATCGCTCGCAAGAGCACGTTCTACCCGCTGCTGGTTCGCGAGCTCACGGCCGATCGGGTGGCGGCCCATTTCTCGGGCATGCTCACCGGCGGCGTCGAGCGGTTCGAGCTTCCGAATCTCAACGCCCTGAACTTCCTCCTGCACGGGGCCCTGGGAGGCGGCGGGACGGTGTCGCTCAAGACCGACGCGCAGGGCAAGACGCTAAGCACGGCCCTTCTCAGAATGGAGATCGAGGTCCCCGATGGCACCATCTGAACCGGCGGGCACGGCAGCGCGGGTGCAGGTGACCCGGCGTGATAGCATCGCGACGCTCACGCTCAACCGGCCCGACAAGCGGAACGCGCTCGACCAGCGGATGATCACGGAGCTCAAGGCGGCGCTCGAGCAGTGCGATCTGGCGGCGGACGTGCGCGTCGTGGTCGTGCGCGGGGCGGGGAAGGACTTCTGCGCCGGCCTGGACCTGGACGAGCTGCTCGCCACCGCCGACCTCTCGATAGAAGAGAACGAGCGACGAGCGATGGAGCTGGGGGAAATCTTCCTGGCCCTGCGCGCCCTGCCGAAGATCACGGTGGCTGCGGTGGAAGGTCACGCGCTGGCGGGCGGGTGCGGACTCGCCACGGCCTGCGACCTGGTCGTCGCGCGCGCGGGAGCCCAGTTCGGCTACCCCGAGATCAACCGTGGCTTCGCCCCCGCGATCGTGATGACGATGCTCCGCCGCGCGGTCGGCGAGAAGGCGGCGTTCGACCTGGTGGCGACCGGGCGCCTGGTGGTCGCCGAGGAGGCCGAGCAGCTGGGACTCATCTCCCGGGTGATGCCCGCCGAGGACTTCGAGGACGAGCTCCGCGGGCTGCTGTCCCGGCTCGCGTCGTTCTCGCCGTCGGCCCTCGCCCTGATCAAGCATCAGTTCTACCAGGTGGAAGATCTCGGGTTCGAGGCCGGGATCAGGCTCGGTGCCCGCGTCAACGCGGCCGCCCGGCTGACCCCGGAATTCAAGCGGACCATCCAGGCATTCCTCGAGCGATGAGCGGCTGGACCCTCGCCAAGTACCTGCTCGCGCTGAGTGGCGTGCTGATCGTCATCTTCGCGGACAAGTTCGGCGCCCCATCGTTCGGCTGGATCGGGCTCGGCCTGGTCCTCGCCGCCTTCTTCCTCCGCTTCTGGCAACGCGCAAGAGCTCGGCCCCACGATGGATCGGGTTCTCAGTCCTAGCGCGGCAGCCTAGCTTCGCCCCGGGGTCGCCGAAGCCGACTCGAAAATCAGGCTGCAGCAGGTGACCCCGCCTTCGGCCTTCTGCAGCTCCGAGACGTCGATCGCCCTGACGACGATGCCTCGTTCCTCCAGCCGTGCCCGCGAACGCCCGTAACAGGCGGGATAGACAACCGTGTCACCGATGAGGAGGGCGTTGGCGGCCAGGGGCTCGTCGGGACTCACCTCGATCCACTCCAGTCCCTCGAAGGCGTCCACGTCCACCCACTGGCGATTGACGAGCAATGTCTGTGGGTCTACCTGACTCACCGCCGACTTGAGGTGGAGACATCCGTGCACGGCCACCGGTCTCACGCGATACCCGAAGGGCTCGACGGCGTCCGCCACCTGGGCGATGCCCACCGCGTTGGTGCGGCGCGAGCTCCCGACGTAGATCGTTCTGCCGATGCGGAGGATGTCACCGCCGTCAACGGTGCCCGGCGCACCGATGACCGCCAGCTCGCGATGTTCCGCCAGCGCCTTCGCAACGGACGGAGTCTCCGGCTGCCGCGCGTCGGCGCCGGGTCGCAGGATCAGGGCGAGCTCATCCAGAACCAGCGCAGTGTCTTCGACGAACACCGAGTCAGGCAACGCCGGCTCCGCTTGGAGCGAGACGACGTCGCAGCCAAGCTCAGCCAGCGCCCGCTCGTACGCCAGGTGCTGTGCCCGCGCTAACTCCAGGCTGATTTCGGTCCTGGGCACGTAGCTGAGCTCACACCGCCCGATACTGGGACTGACCTGTCGCGTCAGGGCAAGCAGCACGGCGCGTCCTCCCTCCCTGTTCCCTAGATGTGGCTTCGATTCGCAAAGGGCAAGCTCCGATGCGGGGCGGCGAGCGGGGGCGGGCGAGGGACCGGGGGGCGTGCCGCCGCCGCCGCTCCGTCTCAGGCGGCGCGCAAAAGGCCAGTCCCGCAATGGATCGGGTCCGCGACTCCGGCCTCGCAGCCTAGCTTGCCGCGGCGTGACGCCGCTCGCCGAACGGATGACCCGGGCCCGGGAGCTGCTGCGGGCGCGCTTCGGCTACTCCGAGTTCCGGCCCGGCCAGCTCAGGGCCGTGCGGGCGGCCCTGGCGGGCCGGAACGCCCTGGTCATCCTGCCGACCGGTGGAGGCAAGTCCGTCTGCTATCAGATCCCGTCCCTGGTGTTGGACGGCCTGACCGTCGTCGTCTCGCCGCTGATCTCCCTGATGCAGGACCAGGTCGGCGCGGCCCGGGCCCGCGGCATCTGGGCCGCCTCGCTCACCAGCGCATCGCCCCCTGCCGAGCGACAGCAGGTCCTCGAGGATACGCTGCGCGGCGGCCTCCGACTGCTCTACCTCGCGCCCGAACGGCTGATGAGCGGCGAGACGATCGCCGTCCTGCGCCGGGCCCGCCCGATTCTCCTGGCGGTGGATGAAGCTCATTGCGTCTCGGAGTGGGGCCACGACTTCCGGCCGGCGTATCGCCGCATCGGCCTGGCGCGGATCGCGCTCGGCCAGCCGACCACGCTGGCGCTCACTGCCACCGCCACCCGGGCCGTCAGGGACGACATCGTGGGGACCCTCCGGCTCGGCCTCGTTGAGCGGATCGTGGGCAGCTTCGACCGCCCGAATCTCTTTTTCGCCGTGACCCGCGTCCGGGACGACGACGAGCGTCGGCGCGCCCTGCTGGCCCTCCTCCGCCCATACCGGGGCCCATCCATCGTCTACGTACCCACGCGTCGCCTGGCCGAGCGCTGGACGCGGAGTCTCATCAGCAACGGCATCGCTGCCACGCCGTACCATGCAGGGCTGGAGCACGCTGTCCGCAAGGGGATCCAACAGCAGTTCGTGGCGGATCGGGTGGAGTGCGTGGTGGCGACCACCGCGTTCGGGCTCGGCATCGACAAGGCCGATGTCCGGCGCGTGGTCCACCTGGGGCTCGCCACCAGCCTGGAGGCGTACTACCAGGAGGCCGGCCGCGCCGGGCGGGATGGCCGGCCCGCGCGCTGCGAGATGCTGTGGACTTGGCAGGACCTCAAGCTCCAGCGCAAGGTGGTGGCGGACCAACGGCGGCTCGATCCGCTGCTCCGGTACGTCACCGCCTTCGGCTGTCGGCGCGCCCTGCTGCTCGCGCACTTCGGGGAGCAACTGCGGCGCTGCGGCGGATGCGACAGGTGCGAGAAGTGGCAGAGATGGTTCGGCAAGCGGGAGCCGATAGAGAGGGTTCTGGGGCGCAGCTCCTAGCCGCGCACGGCCGTGGCCATGATCCCCATCGCCCGCGCGAGCGACGGCGCGGCCTCGAATCGTGCCAGCTTCGGCCCGAGCGCGGCAGCCGCCCGGTTCGTCACGAACCACGGCGGCGTCGGCCAGACCCGGAACGGCGCACGCACGACGGACTTCTCGGGCTGCGAGAACATGAGAGTGTTGTGCACGACGCCCGTGCCCGATTGGATGTCCATGGTCGCGTGGCCGGGGAAGGCCCCCCAGGTCGTCACGCCGAGAGCGTAGGCGACCGCCGACCAGTGATTGATGCTGACGGAGCCGTAGCGGAGGCTCGCGATCGCCTGCTCCAGGGCGTCACGGCTCGCCGGATCCCCGACCGATCCGGGATGCACGACGATAGTGGCGTTCAGAGTGCCCCACAGGATCTCGTTGCAGAACTGAACAGCGCGCTCGAGATACTCAGGCACATCGGCGCTCTCGAGGGCGGTCTCGGCGAAAAACCCGCAGAACGCCTCCGTCGTGTAGCAGATGTCCACCGACTCTCGCGCGGTCATCCCTGCGACGAGCATCCAGGGCAGGGAGCCGTCCGACGCCTCGCCGAACCGCTCGATCTCGGGATGGGCGGCGGCAAAGGCCGCCGCCCGGTTGGCGGCGCCAGGGTAGTACGCCTTGCGCGGGGGCACGCGCGCAAGAAGGGCGCGGACCTCGTCCATCAGGCGCTGTCGGCCGGGCCAGTTCGCGTCCTGGACGATCACGCGGGTCGCGTTGCAGTTGAACCCCGCGTTGTTCGTGAGCATTGAGACCAGATTCGCTGCCTGGTAGCGGATGTCCGACGCGCTCCACCGACCCGGGACCACGATCACGGGACTGACGTTTCCCAGCTCTGCGGTCACGTGCTTGGAGATCAGTGGCCGATCCTGCTGCTTGCGCCAGCCGGCGTCAGGCCCCGTCCCGAAGACGATCGCCTCCCAGGTCTTGTCGGAACCCGTGACGTGGATCTCGTCCACTCGAGGGTGCTGGCAGAGATACTCCCCTTCGGCCGCGCCACCGTACACCAGCCGGAACGCCCCACGATCCGCCACGCAGCGGAACGCCTCGTCCATCAGCGGACCGAGATACGCGTTCACCGGGTGCGCCTTGTAGACGACGACCTGATTCTCCACGAAGAGCTTGTAGAGAACGTCCATCGGGCCGATGGACGAGACGTTTCCACCACCCAGGACCAGCGCCACGCCGCCCACCGCCGGCTCCTGGTACGCCACGGCCTGCGTCTCCCGCAGCTCCTTAGCGGTAATGCCAGCCTGCATCCAGACTTCGGCGGTGAGGCCGGCATAGAACAGACGATCCCAGATGCTGGCCGGGAACACGGCGGCGGCCACACGGCCGTCCTCGCGCGTCCAAACCGGCCCCGGAATTCGCGGCGC
>Ga0153915_10004032_pt1 | contig 13516 bp, 13 predicted proteins | sample Opewatmetagenome_2_FD_107003 | JGI IMG/M metagenome (GOLD analysis project Ga0153915, IMG submission 107003) | Freshwater wetland microbial communities from Ohio, USA - Open water 3 Core 3 Depth 3 metaG | ecosystem: Environmental > Aquatic > Freshwater > Wetlands | place: USA: Ohio, Lake Erie... | reverse complement strand
TGCGGCGGATGCGGTCGACGATCTGGCTAATCGGATCCTGGTCCATGTCGTTTCGATTTCGCCATCAGGGCGTCGAGCCGGTCCTCGTACTCCGGGACCGGGTTGAGGGCGAAAAAGAGCTCGGGATTATATCTCAGGTTGATGCGGGAGGCAAGGACGTGACGGATATGGCCCTTGCGCTGCTCCAGACGGGCCAGGGCGCCGGCCGCGTCCCCCCCGGCGAAGACGGACACGTAGACGCGGGCCGTCTTGAGGTCGGGGGCCACTTCGACCCGGGTCACGGCCAGGAGTCCGGCGCCGAGGTCCTGGAACTCGCGGATGAAGAGCCCGCTGAGCTCGGCCTGGATGAGGCTGGCGACGCGCTGGGGCCGGACGCCGGGCTTGGCCATGTCCTCCTCGCTCAGAAGTAGCGGATCTCGTGTCCGGCGATCTCAGCCTCCAGGCAGCCTGTCGCGTCGGCCAGCACGCGCTGGAGGAGCTCGTCGACGATATGAGGCTGACTATTGAGCGTGACGATCCCGACCCGCGCCCGCTGCCATTTGTCCTGGTGGTCGAGCTCGGCCAGGGCCGCGTTGTAGCGGCTGCGGACGCGGTCCCGGAGGCGGTTGAGGACCATTCGCTTGTCCTTGAGCGACCGGGCATGGGGGATGTGCAGGTCGATGATGAGGAGGCCGATGACCATGCGCGGGCCGGGCCGATCTCAGATCGGCCGGACCTTCTCCTTGACGAAGGCCTCGATCGTGTCGCCCGGCTGGATGTCCTGGAATTTGTCCAGGGCGATGCCGCACTCGTAATTGGCCTTGACCTCGTTGACGTTCTCCTTGAGGTGCTTGAGGGAGGCGATGCGGCCCTGGTGGACGACCTGCTTGCCGCGGACGAGACGGACCTCGGCGTTGCGTGGAATTCTCCCCTCGCTCACGTAGCAGCCGGCGATCGGGCCGACCTTGGAGATCTGGAAGACCTTGCGGACCTCGGCCCGGCCGAGGAACGTTTCCTTGATCACGGGTTCGAGCATCCCCAGGACGGCCTTCTTGAGCTCGTCGGTGAGCTCGTAGATGATCCGGTAGGTGCGGATCTCGACGCCCTCCTTCTTGGCCAGCTCGAGGATCTTGGGGTGCGGCTTGACATTGTAGCCGATGACGACCCCGTTCGTGGCGGAGGCCAGGAGGACATCCGCCTCGTTGATCGCCCCGGTCGCCGCATGGGCGACCCGGACCTTGACCTTTTCCGTCCCCAGCGTCGGCATAATCTCCTGGAGGACCTCGACCGAACCCTGGACGTCCGCCTTGACGACGAGAACGAGCTCCTTGGATTGGCCCTCCTCGACTTTCTTGAACAGCTCCTCGAGGGTGGAGCGTTCGGGACGGACCGGCTCGTCCTTTTTGATCCGGGACTGGCGGAATTCGGCGACGAGCTTGGCCGTAGCGAGGTCGCCGACGACCTGGAAATAGGTGCCTGCTTGGGGCACCTCGGAGAAGCCGAGGACCTCGACCGGGACCGAAGGGCCGGCGCTCTTGACCGGTCGGCCGTGCTCGTCGAAGGCCGCCCGGATCTTCCCGTAGGAAGCGCCGCAGACGAAGGTCTGTCCGGAGACGAGGGTTCCCTGCTGGACGATGACCGTCGCGGCGGGACCGCGCTGGGAGTCAAGTTTGGCTTCCAGGACGACCCCCTGGGCGGGGACCTTCGGATTGGCCTTGAGCTCCATGATGTCGCTCAGGAGGAGGACCATCTCCAGGAGCTCGTCGATATTTTTTTTGTCGCGGGCCGAGATGGCGACGGCGATGGTCTTGCCGCCGTACTCTTCGACGAGAAGGTTCTCCTTGGCCAGCTGCTGCTTGACCCGGCCGGGGTCGGCCTCGGGTTTATCGATCTTGTTGATGGCCACGATGATGGGCACGTTGGCGGCCCGGGCGTGATCAAGGGCCTCCTTCGTCTGGGGCATGACGCCGTCGTCGGCGGCTACGACCAGGACAACGATGTCCGTGAGTTTGGCGCCGCGGGAGCGGAGCTGGGTGAAGGCCTCGTGGCCCGGCGTGTCGATGAACGTGATCGGCCGCCCCTTGGCCACGACGCGATAGGCGCCGATGTGCTGGGTGATGCCTCCCGACTCCTTGTCCACGAGGTTCGAGGAGCGGATCGCGTCGAGGAGCGTCGTTTTGCCGTGGTCGACGTGGCCCATGATGGTGACGACCGGGGCCCGCGGCGCGGTCTCGCCGGGCTTGGCCGCGGCCAGCCGCCGGAAATCCTCCTCCAGGGTGACGAACTCGGCGTCGAAGTTCGTCGCCTTGGTCACCGCCTCGGTGAAGGCCTCGTCGACGAAATCGTTCGCCTCGGCCATGAACCCCTTGACTCCCAGGCGGTCAAGGAGGTCCTTGGGCTTGAGCTTCATCCGCTCCGCGGCCTCCATGACGGTCAGGCCCTCGCGGAAGGTGACTTTCAGCCGGGCTTTTGGGGCCTCCGGCGCCTTGACCGGCTTTTTGGCCGGCACCACAGGAGGCTTGGCCGGCACGGGGACGCCCTTGGGTGGCGCAGGGGCCGGGGCCTTGACGGGTGCCGGGGCGGGGGCCTTGGCCGGAGCAGGGGCGGGAGCCTTGACTGGAGCAGGGGCGGGAGCCTTGACGGGCGCCGACGGCTTGACGGGCGCTGCGGGCCTGACGGGCGCCGCCGGCTTGGCAGGCACTGCCGGCTTGGCCGGGGCCGCGGGTTTGGCGGGGGCGGGGGTCTTCTTAGCTTGGGTTGTCATGCGTCGCTTCTTGTTTGATGGAGATTTTCCAGCCCACGAGTCTGGAAGCCAGTTTGACGTTGATGCCTTTTTTGCCGATGGCCAGGGACAGCTGGTCGGAGGGGACCTCGGCCATCATGGCCTTGTCGTTCTTATCGAGGATCGTCAGCCGCTCGACGCGGGCCGGGCTCAGGGCGGCCTTGGCGTAGGCGATGGGATTGGGCGACCAGGAGATGATGTCGATCTTCTCGCCCTGGAGCTCCCGCGAGATGGCCAGGATCCGGTTGCCCTTGACGCCGATGCAGGCCCCGACGGGGTCGATGTCGCGTTCCCGGCTGGTCACGGCGACCTTGGAGCGCTCGCCCGGCTGCCGGACGATATCCTTGATCTCGATCGCCCCGTTGGCGACCTCCGGGATCTCCGTCTCAAGAAGCTTGGCCAGGAAGCGCGGGCTCGTCCGGGAGACCACGACCTGCGGCCCCTTGGGGCCGCGCACGACCTGGGTGATGGCCGCCTTGACCGTGTCGCCCCGCTGGAATTCCTCGGTCGGGAGCTTCTCCCGGACAGGGAAAACGACCTCGGCCCGGTTGACCTCCACGATGAAGACGGTCTCTTCGACCCGCCGGACGGTCCCGGTCACTATCTCCCCCAGACGCGGGGCGAACTCCTCATAGACCTTTTCCTGCTCCGCGTCCCTGACCTTCTGGAAAATGACCTGCTTGGCCGCCTGGGCGGCGATCCGGCCCAGGGTGTCTGCCGGCAGGTCGATGCTGACCTCGTCGCCGACCTTGGCCTGACGGTCGACCTTGCGGGCCTCCTCGAGGGTCGCTTCCTGGCCGGGTGACTGGACCTCCTCGACGACCTTCTTGCGCGTGAAAACCCTCAGCTCGCCTTTTTCGGGCCGGAATAGGATCTGGACGTTCTCGCCGTGCTGGAAGAACTTGGCCGCCGCCACGCGGAGCGATTCCTCGATGGCCGCGATGATGATCCGCGGCTCGACATCCCGCTCCTTGCTGAGCTGGAGGATCGTATTCCAAACGTTGACCTTCATAATGCGGCCTTTTTTCGCCCTCGAGGAAAAGGGAGCAGTGATTATAGCCGAAACCCTGGGGAAAGGCAATCCGGGCCCAGGCTCAGGCCTGGCGGACTTCCTCTCCCCGCAGGCTGTAGGGGCCGACGGAGGTGATCCGGACCTGGGCGAAGCGACCGATACCCTCGACCGCGGGAACGAAATTCACGACTTGGCCGCCCTCGCTCCGGCCGGCGAGGAGGCACCCGCCCTTCTGGCTGGCTCCGAGGACGAGCACGGTCAGGGTCCGGCCGACGAAGGAACGGTGGAGCTCGAGCTGGATGGATTTCTGAAGAGCCTGGACCTCGATGAGACGATGGGCCTTGACCTCGGCCGGGACGTCGTCGGCGAGCTTGGCGGCCGCGGTCTGCGGGCGAGGGGAGTAGCGGAAGGAGAAGATATTCGCGAAACGGATCTCGCGGAGGATATCGAGAGTCAGCCGGTGATCCTCCTCGGTCTCGCCGGGAAACCCGACGAGGATGTCCGTGCTCAAGGAGAGGTCCGAGAGCGCCTTCCGCAACAGGCCCACAAGGCCGAGATAGTGTTCCCGGGAATAACGGCGGTTCATCCGCTCGAGGACCGCCGTGGAGCCCGACTGGAGAGGGAGATGAAGCGCGCGGCAGATCTTGGGAGACGCGGCCATGGCGTCGATGATGTCGTCGGAGAAATCTTTCGGATGCGAAGTGATGAAGCGGAGCCAGGACGGGCCCTCGACTGCGGCGACCGTTCTGAGCAGAGCGGCGAAAGATATCCCCGTCTCCGAATCCCGGTAGGAATTGACGTTCTGGCCGAGCAGCTGGACCTCGAGGTAACCGCGCTGGGCCAGGTCCTCCACCTCGCGGATGATGTTCGGCAGAGGACGGTATTTTTCCCGGCCCCGGGCAAAAGGAACGACACAGTAAGCGCAGAAATTGTCGCAGCCTTCCATGATCGTAACGTAGGCGCTCACCGGGCTCTCGCGGACGATCGCGCTGGGGCCGAATTCGTGCCAGACGTCGTCCCGCCCGGTTTCCAGAGCCCGAGCGAGGGATGCTCGAGCGACGATGCGGGCGAGATCCTGGTAACGGTCCGGGCCGACGAGAAAGTCCGGGCCGGGCTTCCGGCCGAAGAGCTCGTCGCGGCGGAGCTCGGCAACACAGCCGGCGACCCCGATGATGAGGCCTGGCCTCTTCTTCTTCAGGGCCGCGAGGCGGCCGAGGAAGGAATAGAGCTTCTCCTCGCTCTTTTCCCTGACGGCGCAGGTGTTGACGATCAGGATGTCGCAGGACTCGGCCGCATCCGCCGGCCTCGCTCCCGCCTGGGCCAGAACGCCGGCCATGTGCTCCGAGTCGCTCTCGTTCATCTGGCAGCCGAAGGTCCGGATGAAATACGCCAATCCGGCGAGCGAGGCGGGGTCTTCGTTGGTCATGGGCGGATTTTCGCCCCTCATTATACACGAAGGGTTGGCCGGGGCGTCGGGGGCGTCAGCGGCCGGGCAACAGTTTCTCGAGGATCTCCACGGCGTCAGCGATGAGCCCCTGACAGAGGTTCTCGTGCAGGTGCCGATCCTCGGCCTCTTTGGCGCCCGCCGGCGTGCCGATGTCGCAGCCGAGCAGGTCGCGGCACCGGACGGCGCCCCGCCGCGCCGTGAACTCCTTGACGAACTGCTTGACCAGGTCGTACGTCTTGTCGCGCGCCGCGATGTCCGCCGCCCGCGTCCGGCCGTGCCGCAGGCCGATGACCATTAGGGCTCCGGTCACGGCCCCGCACCAGTCGGCCATGCGGGCGATCCCGCCCCCGAAGGGCTGGGAGATCTTGAGCGCCAGCTCGCGGTCCAGACCTTCGTCGGCGGCGAAGGCGGCCAGGACCGCCTGCGAGCAGCTGAACCCTTCCTTGAACGAAGCCCGGGCGTCGTCTTTTTTGGTCATGACCGTTCTTTCAGCCTTTCTTCACGTTCCCGGCCGCCCCCGCGGCGATCATTTCGCGGGCGATGCGCAGCGTCGCCTCGGTGACCTGGCTGCCGGCGATAAGCCGGGCGACCTCCTCGGCCCTCTCGGCCGCGCTTAGCTTGGCGACCGAGGTGAATGTGCGCCCCTTCTCGACGGACTTCTCGATCCGGTAGTGCTGACCAGCGCAGGCGGCGATCTGCGGGAGGTGGGTGATGCAGATGACCTGATGGCGGGCGGCCAGCTGACGCAGCTTGCGGGCGATGAACTCGGCCGTGCGGCCGCCGATCCCGGCGTCGATCTCGTCGAAGATGAGGGTCTTGAGGTCCTCCTTTTCCTTGCCCACGGACTTCAAGGCCAGCATCGTCCGGCTGAGCTCGCCGCCGGACGCGATCCGGCGGAGCGGCCGCAGCTCCTCGCCGGGGTTGGGCGAGATCATGAACTCCGCCGTCTCGGCGCCCAGGTCCTGGATCGTCGCCGGGTCCTCGAGCGCCGGCGGCCGGGTCGCGAGCTGGATCGCGAAGCGGGCTTTCTTCATCCCGAGCTCGCCGACCTCGCTCTCAATGAGCCGCTGGAGCTCGACGGCGCCTTTCTGGCGGAGCTTAGTGAGCTTCGCGGCCCGTTCGACGTAGGCGGCGAAGGCCGTCAGGATCTCGGCCTCGAGTTCGGACAGCCTTTCCTCGTTGCGGCCGAGCTCGGCCGCCTCGGCCTTGACCCGCTCGAGGTGGGCCAGGACATCGACGACCGTGGCCCCGTACTTGCGCTCGAGCTTCTCGATGAGGGCCAGCCTCTCCTCGACTCGCTCCAGGTTCGCCGGCGCGTCGGCCTGCCGGCCCTGGAATTCGCGCAGGGCCTCGGCCAATTCCCCGAGCTCGATGGCCGCCTGGTCGAGTCCCGGCCGGCCGGCGGCGAGCTGCGGCGCGTAAACGGCCAGCTGGTCGATGACGTTCCGGAGCTTGGCCAGCCGCGGGATGAGGGCCTCTTCCTCCTGGTAGGAGAGGTCGAGCGCCTGTTCGACGAGGCCGGCGATCTTCTCGGCGTTGCGCTGGATCTCGCGCTCGCGACGCAGCTCCTCGTCTTCGCCCGGCCGTAAGGCCGCCGACTCGATCTCCTTGACCTGGAAGGCGATGAAATCGAGACGCTGCTGGCGCTCCCGCTGCCGCTTCTCGAGGTCGCGTTTCTCTTCCAGTTTAGCGCGTAGCTCCCGGGCGGCCCGGGCCGCCTCGGTCCGGAGCGGTTCGGCTTCGATGAAGGCGTCGAGATAGGCGAGGTGGTTCTCGATGTGCAGGAGAAAGACATGATCGTTCTGGCCGTAGACATCGGCCAGGCGCGGAGCGGCCTCCCGGAGCCGGCGCACGGGGACAAGGACGCCGTTGAGGTAGGCTTTGCCGGTCCCCTCCTCGGTGATCTGCCGTTGGACGAGAACCTCGCCGTCACCGCCGGCGGCCAGGTCGTCCGCCTCGCCGGCTGGTCCCGCCGGAGCGCTGAAGACGGCCGCCACCGTGGCGTCCTTCTTGCCCGTCCGGACGATGGTCGGGTCGGCTTTCTCGCCGAGCAGCAGGCGGATGGCGTCGATGAGGATGGATTTCCCCGCGCCCGTCTCGCCGGTCAGGATCGAGAAGCCGGGCTCGAAATTGACCTCGAGGTCCTCGATCGTGGCCAGGTTCCGGACGCGGAGGGACTTGATCATGTGCTCAGTTCATCGGCCCGGATTTCAATTTGGCCGGGACGAGGGCCCGCTCCAGGTTGATCCGGCCGTAGCCGAGGTACTTGTCGATGCCGGGGAGCTTGTCGCCGTTGACGTCGTCGGCCGTGTAGCGGATGACGTTCATGATGTCCTTGGCCGTGAGCCAGGGCCGGATGGAGCGGACGAGCGCGGCCAGGCCCGAGACGTGCGCCGCGGCCATGGATGTGCCCGAGCGGAACCGGTAGGGGAAATCATCCGCGGCGACCGACCAGGTCGGGACGAGGCTCAGGATGCTCTCGCCCGGCGCGGCCACGTCGACCTCCGAGCCCGGGGCCGAATAGGTCGGCCATTCGTCCTTGTAGTCCGTCGCCGCGACGGCCAGGACATAATCGTCATAGGCCGCCGGATAATCCACGTTCTTGCCGTCGTTGCCGACCGAGGCGATGCAGACGACCTTCTTGGTGTAGGCGTACTTGAGGGCGTCCTTGAGCGCTTCGGCGCCCTCGTCGCTCCCGAAGCTCATGTTGATGACGTTGGCGCCGTTGTCCGCGGCCCAGATGATCCCCAGGACGATCTGGCTCACGGTCCCGACGCCGGTCTTGTCCAGGACCTTGACGGGCAGGATCTTGCAGTTCCAGGCGACGCCGGCGATGCCGAAGCCGTTGTTGGTCTCGGCCCCGATGATCCCGGCGACGTGCGTCCCGTGCCAGTGGTCGTCGGAGGCGTCCAAGTCGTCGTTGACGAGGTCCCGGCCCCGCGAGACGAGCTTGTTCTTGAGGTCCGGATGGGCCACGTCAACGCCCGTGTCGAGCACGGCGACGACGACGCTCGACGAGCCCGTGGTTTCCTCCCAGGCCGCCGTCGCGTGGATGTCCGCGTTGGCCGCGCCCGTGGGGCTCCCGGGCAAGGCGAGCTTGTCGCCGGGATTGGAGAGGGCGTACTGACGGCCGAAGAACTCGTCGTTCGGCGTCGTGTGGATGCGGAAGTAATAGTCGGGCTCCGCGTAGACGACCTCCGGGTTGGCCCGCAGAGCGGCGACCGTTTGTTCCACGGTAAACCCCGCCGGCGGCTCCACGACGTACAAGCCGCTCCGCAGGGCCCGCCCGAGGCGTGTCAGGCCGTAGGCTTTGAAGAACGCGGCGGCAAAGGAAGGCGAGCGGACGGTGTCGAGCTTGACCAGGACGCGGCCGGGAGCATAAGGCCTCTCCTCCGTCGGCGAGGACGCGCCGACGAGCGCGACCGCGGCGGCCGCCAGGAGGACCGTCAAGAGGCCGACAGCCCGTTTTGTCGCGATCGGGATCCGATTCATGTCACGCTCCTTTCGCTTCAGAAGGAGAAGCGCAGGGCCCCGCGGACATTCCAGTCCACGCCGCCCGAGCGGGGGATAAGCCCGGCCTCGCCCCAGACGGAGACCCGGCTGCTGAGGTCGAGCGTCGTCCCCAGCGCGGCCCGGACGATGCCGAGCCCCTTGACCTTCTTGAGCTCGCTCCCCTCGAGCTCGCCCATCGTCTCGTCCATCTTGAAATCTCCCCAGAGCCAGTTCGCCGTCACGGCCAGGTAGGGCGCGGCGTTCTGAAAGCCCGCGTAGACCAGCCGGGGCCCGACTTCGGCCAGGCTCCAGTTGGGCTTGCCGATCGCCTCGCCGGGAGCGCCGAAGCCTTCGATCGCCCAGGTCTTGCTTGTCCCCAGAGAAGTGACGTAGCGGCCCCAGATCGCCATCTCAATCGTGTCCGAGGAGATGATCTTCGTCTTGATCTCTCCGCCTACGTAGATGCCCTGGACGAATCCCGCCTCGTAATCGAGCGCGATCGGGAGCTCCCGGAACGTCAGGGCCGGAAAGTCGGAGAGGGACAGTCCGCCCACGACGGACAGGGTCAGCAGGCCGCCGAACTCCACGTCGAACTTCAGCCCGGCCAGCAGGGCCTTTAATTCCGAGTCGCGGCTGTCCTCGTCCCAGCTAATCCTCCGCGAGAGATATTCGGCCGTCAGGTTGGCCTTGAACGAGGAACCGGGCAAGGCCGGCCGCTGCGCCTGGCCGAAGGCCGGGACGGCGGTCAGGATGAGCAACGCGGCCATGACGGCCCGCGCTGTTTGTTTCATTGGAACCTCCTGTCGGGCCGCGGGGACGCCCCCTCCGCGGTTCCCTCAGTTCTTGCCCTTGGCGGGCACGGCGCGGCTGATCTCCTTGAGCAGGTCCTGGGCCTTCTTGGCGAACGGGCTCTTCGGGTAATCGGAAACCAGCTTGGTCAGGTAAGGAACGGCCTGGTCGTTCTTCTTCCAGCGGAAATACGAATCCCCCAGGTAGTAATAGACCTGGGCCATTTTGGTGTAGTTGGGGTAGGTCGTCAGGATCTCGCCGAGCCTGTCGGTGGAGGCCTTGTAGGCCCCTTCATTGTGGTATTCCTTGCCGATGGCAAAGGTGTGCTCGGCGAGCCGTTCCTCGCATTCCACGATCTTGTCCTGGGCCGCCTTCGCCTGTTCGCTGCCCGGGAAGTCCTTGAGGACCTGCCGGAATTCGACCAGGGCCTGGGCCGTCTTCGATTGGTCGCGGCCGGCCCGATAGGCTTTCCTGAAGAAGGTCATGGCCACCTGATACTGGCAGTAGGCGGCCGACGGGCTGTAGGGATATGATTTGATGAACTCGCGGTATTCCGCCGCGGCCAGGATCATGTTGCCCTCGTCGCCCCGCTTGAAATAGGTGTCGGCGATGAGGAGCTTGGCCCGCTGGGCGTAGAAGCTCTTGGGAAAGGAGTCGATGACCTGGCGCAGATAGAGCAGCCCCTTTTCCTCGTCCTTCTTGATGGACTGTTCGCCGAGCTTGAAGAGCGCTTCGTCCGAGGCCGCGACCTCGGGTGCGACTTCGACGGCGGCCGCCTTCCGGCAGCCCGCCGTCAGGACGGCGAGCGCGACGAGGACGACGCCGAACGCCGCGTATCGCTTCCAGGCTTGAATGCTCATGATGATATCCTTCCGAGCCAGGTCCATTCTTCGCGCAGGCCGTCGGGCAGGGCCGTCCGCGGCGCATAGCCCAGCTCGGCCCGCGCCTTCCCGATATCGGCCAGCGTGTCGGGAACGTCGCCCTTCTGGGCCTCGTGGCGGACGACACGGGCCTTCCGGCCGGCGACCTCTTCCATGACGCGGATGACGTCGGCCAGCCTCTCCCGGTGTCCGCCGCCGACATTATAGACCTCCCCCGCCCGGCCCCCGTCCAGGGCGGCCAGGCTGCCGGAGACGATATCGTCGACGTAGGTGAAGTCGCGGGTCTGGCTGCCGTCGCCGTAGAGCGTAATCTCGCGGCCCTCCGCTAGGGCCTGGAAAAAGCGATGGAAGGCCATGTCCGGCCGCTGCCCGGGCCCGTAGACGGTAAAGAAACGGAGGGCCAGCGCCGGGACACCGTGGTTCCGATGGTAAAGCAGGCAGAGGTGCTCGGCGGCGAGCTTGGTGACACCATACGGGGACAGGGGCTGCACGGGACTCGTTTCCCGCATGGGCAGGTCGGGTGTCGCGCCGTAGACGGAGGACGAGGAGGCGAACACGAACCGGCGGAGCGGGCGCCCGCGGGCCGCTTCGAGCAGCCGCTGCGTCGCCCGGATGTTGTCCGCGAGATAGGCCTCGAAGCTCGTTCCCCAGCTGGCCCGGACGCCGGCCTGGGCGGCGTAATGGAAGACGGCGTCCGCGCCGTCCAGCAGCCGGCCGAGGTCCATGACGTTGAGGTCCTCGGCGAGGAACTGGAACGACGGCGATGTCCGCAGCGGCGCGAGGTTCCCCTCTTTGATCCGCCGCGGATAGTAATCGGTGAAGCAGTCGACGCCGGCGACGGAATGCCCGGCGGCGAGAAGGCGGGCGGCGAGCCGCGAGCCGATAAATCCCGCGGCTCCCGTCACGACGCACTTCATGACCGGTTCTTCGCGGCGCGCGCCGCCGCGTCCTTCAGGCTGCGGATGACGCCGGGCGGGTCGGCCGCTTCGAAGACGGCCGAGCCGGCGACGACGACCTCCATGCCGTCGTCAAGGAGGTCCTGGAGGTTGTCCAGCTTGACCCCGCCGTCGACCTCGATCTCGACGGCGAGACGGCGGGCCCGGATCGTCTCCCTCAGGTTCCGGATCTTGGCCCGGGACGAGGGAATGAAGGCCTGCCCGCCCCAGCCGGGATTGACGGTCATGAGGAGGACGAAATCGAGCTCCGGGAGGATCTCGTCGATCGTCGGGAGCGGGGTCGCGGGATTGAGGGCCAGGCCCGGCCGCCGGCCGAGGTCGCGGATCATCGTCACGTCCTTGTGGAGATGGGACGAGGCCTCGACGTGGATGGAGATCCAGTCCGCGCCCGCCTCGGCGAAGAGGGGGATGAAATGGCGCGGATTGTCGACCATGAGATGGACGTCGAGCGGCAGGCGGGTCAGCCGGCGGAGCGAGGCGACGAGCCGCGGCCCGAAGGTCAGGGTAGGCACGAAATGGCCGTCCATGATGTCGATGTGGATGAGGTCGGCTCCGGCGGCCTCCGCCATGCGGACCGCGTCGCCCAGCCGGGCGAAATCGGCCGAAAGGATGGAGGGCGCGATGCGGATCATGTCCGGCTGACCTCCAGGGTGATAGGATAGCTCTTCTGGATCCGGAAGCCGCCAGGCGGGGACTGCTTGACGATGAGCCCGGCCTCGAGGCCCGGATAATAAACATAGCGGATGTCCGAGACCTTGAAGTCGAGGGCCTGCAGGCGCTGGACGATCCGGGCCGCCTTGCGTCCGATGAGGTCTGGCATCAGGTAGCGTTCTTCCGCTTGCCCCTGGCTGACGAGGAGGGCGACCGGTGTGCCGCGCTCGACGAGCGTCCCGGAGGTGGGGAACTGGTTGATGACCTTGCCGGCCGCGTACTGGCCGGTGTGGATCTGCGCGAGGGGGCCGCGCGCCAGCCCCGCTTCGCGGAGGAGGGGCATGACGGCCTCCAGCATCTTCCCTTCGAGCGCGGGCACCTCGGCCCGCTCGCTGCCGGCGCTGAGGATGGCGCGGACCTGCTTGGTGGCCTGGATCCGCGACCCCGGCCCGGGGTCCTGGCGGATGATCTTGCCTTTCTCCCATTCGTCGTTGAACTCCGACCCGGCCGAGGTCAGGCTGAGGTCCTTTTTCGTCAGCTCGGCTTGCGCTTCGGCCACGGTCTTGCCCGTCAGGTCCGGGACGGTCACGGTCTCCGAGCGCAGGATGAACCGGGCCAGGACGACGGCGGCGAGGAAAAAGATGATGAGGAAGATCAGGCCGTAAAGGGAAACCCTATAGAGGACCTCTTTGAGCATGCGTCGCGTTCAATCGTCGGGGACGCCCCGCCTCATTTCTACCACAGAATGATAACCAAGTAAACAGCCGGCGGGTTGCCCTCGTGCCGTTTTGCTCGCCGCCTCACCCTCCGCGAAGGAAGGAAATGCTTTCAGAGTCTTGAGATTCCCATAAGGAGGTACAGATAGCTTTGTTCGAACGGCAAACAGGCTACTTTTTACAAAGAAGGCGAGGGGGAGACGGGCGACGCGACCTAGGCGTGAACTTTGGAGTGGGAACCCCTGCGGAGGGGCTCGGGAGGACGGGCTCCGCTCGAGGCGGGTTCCCAGCGCCGCGAAGCCCTCAGGCTTTCTCGGCGACTGCGCACCTCGCGCGTGCTACCGCAGGCTCGCGCTCAAACATGCTCGTCGCCCCGAAAACGGGATTCCCTCGAAACCCTCGGGCTTCTGGCGGAACCCGCCTATGTCGCGTAGCCCGTCTCTCCCTCGCCCTGAACTCTTTAGCGGCACCCTCCGCGAAAGAAACAGAAAAATGATTCTGAGGACGCTTGAGAATGTGTCCCCCGCGCTGGGGGGATAATAACGAGCGGGACACCTCAATATGAGCTGAGCGCGAAGGAGGGCGGCCGAAGCGGGATTAAGGAGCGACGAGCAGCACTCCTTAAAGATCGGGGCGAGGGAGGGACGGGCGACGCGACATAGGAGGGTTCCGCCAGAATCCCGAGGGTTTCGAGGGAACCCCGTTTTCGGTGGAACGCCGAAAACGGGGCAGCGAGCATGTTTGAGCGCGATTCTGCGGTGGCACGCGCGAGGTGCGCAGCCGCCGAGAAAGCCCGAGGGATTCGCGGCGC
>Ga0153915_10004031_pt1 | contig 13518 bp, 15 predicted proteins | sample Opewatmetagenome_2_FD_107003 | JGI IMG/M metagenome (GOLD analysis project Ga0153915, IMG submission 107003) | Freshwater wetland microbial communities from Ohio, USA - Open water 3 Core 3 Depth 3 metaG | ecosystem: Environmental > Aquatic > Freshwater > Wetlands | place: USA: Ohio, Lake Erie... | reverse complement strand
GATTATCAATGCCTGTAATGAGCGCAAAATAGTTTGTCTTGACGGCTATGCGCCGTTCAAAAATTATTATTCCCTGAAAAAGTTTGCGGTTCATCCGCTCGACTATCATCCCAACGGATTATTTAACAGTGAGCTTGTTGATTATATCCGTAAAAAAGATTTTGTAACGGACAGATCGGATTTAAACGGGACGGCCAAATAAAATATCCTAAATGTACTTGTGCCGAAAGAATATTCTCTATCGACACTTAAAATATTAATCTTTTATTATTGACAACATTAAAAGGTTATGTATAAAAAAACAACAGAATGAATGTTCATTCATTTATTAAAATATGAAAAACTCTAATAAACGTGACGACATACTTCAGGCCGCCCTGGAACTTATCGCGGAGCACGGATTTCACGAGGCTCCGATGTCCCTGATTGCCGAAAAAGCCAATGTTGGTTCGGGAACTATATACATTTATTTCAAAAGCAAGGATGACCTTATTCAGGAGATTCACCTGATGCTGGAAAAGAAGATATTATCGGTTGTGGAAGAATATTACCCTTCCGGTAAAGATATAAAAGAAAGACTTATTCATATCGGCAGGACGGTTATCACATATTTGCTGAATAATCCTGTCCATTTTCGTTTCATCGAACAGTACTTCAATTCGCCTTACGGAGAATCGCTCCAGAGGGAAAGGATTTTCGGGGAAAACGAACAATTCGATATATTCCGAAATCTTATTGAACAGGGGATTAAAGAAAAGGTCTTAAAGGATTTACCGGTTTTTATGCATTTCGCGCTTGGTTTCGGTCCAACGGTTATAATGGTCCGGGATCATGTTCTTAATCTGATCGAACTTGACGATGTGCTGATCAATCAGGCGCTGGAAGCATACTGGGATGCCGTTAAAAAGTAATGTAGTGATTTATTATACTGAAATAATACTGGGGAGGCTTGAAAAGCGATGACTGAGGCGGAAAATAATAACAATAATAAATCGAATAGAAAAAAAATGATAATCAGTTCCATAGTAATAGCAGTGATTTTTGCTGTAGGATGGGGCATTTATACCTGGTACATGAAGACTTACATCAGTACGGACGACGCCTATATTACGGGACGCATTCATCTGGTTGCGCCTAAAATAGCCGGAACGGCCGCTTCCGTATATGTAAATGACAATCAATATGTAAAAGCCGGAGAACTTCTGATGGAAATCAAGACGGAAGATTACGAAGTTAAGGTGCGGCAGGCATCTTCGGCTCTGGATATAGAGAAATCACAGCACGCGGATGCGTACAACCAGATTGAACAGTCTCAGAAAATGACTGTGGAAGCAAAAACAAGGATTGCCGCGGCGTCTGCCGCCATTGAAGCTGAAAAAGCGAATCTGCACAAGGCGGAGACAGACTTCAAACGCGCGGAGAAATTGCTGAAGGCGCAGGCCGTTTCGCAGGAATTTTATGATCAGGCAAAGACGTATTACGATATGTCCCGCGCGAGGATGAAAACCGCACAGGAAGGATTAAATCAGGCTCTCGCATACTCAGATGTGCAGGACGTGTCTGTAAAGAGGGCACACTCGGCGCTGTTGACAAAGTCATCTGTTGTCAAACAGAAAGAGGCCGCGCTGCAGGAGGCAAAACTGGGCATGAGTTACACAAGAATTTATTCTCCCGCGGATGGTTATGTCACCAAAAAATCCGTTGAGGCGGGCGACCAGCTCAGACCCGGTCAGCCTGTCATGGCGATTGTTCCCATGGATGATGTTTGGATAATAGCAAATTACAAGGAAACGCAATTGACGAGAGTAAAGCCCGGCCAGAAAGTCAATATAAAAGTGGATACGTATCCGGGCCGCACATTTGAAGGAATGGTGGAAAGCATTACGGCTGGCACCGGTTCCGTTCTTTCAATGTTTCCGCCGGAGAATGCTTCGGGAAGTTTTGTCAAAGTCGTTCAGCGCATTCCGGTAAAGATAATTTTAACCGGTAAGACCGATCCAGCGCATAAGCTGCGTCCGGGAATGTCCGTCGAACCAACTATTATTGTAAAATAATCCACTATTATGAAGCAATACGCAGTAAATAAATGGCTGATCGTCCTGACGGTCATGCTTCCCACTTTTATTGAGATCATGGACACATCGGTCGTCAATGTCACCCTTGATCATATGCGGGGAACAATGTCGGCGGGGATAGATGAGTCCACATGGGCTATTACCTCGTATATCGTATCCAACGCCATCATAATGCCGATGAGCGATTGGCTGAGCCGCATGTTCGGCCGCAAGCGGTATCTGATGTTTTCCGTCGCGCTGTTTACCGCGAGCTCGGTGCTGTGCGGACTTTCCTGGAGTCTGAATTCGCTGATATTTTTCCGCGTACTGCAGGGAATAGGCGGAGGGGCGCTGGTGCCGTTGTCGCAGGCTATACTGTTTGAAACTTTTTCGGAAGATGAACGCGGCAAGGCCATGGGAGCCTTCGGCATAGGGACAACCGTCGCGCCGGCGCTGGGACTTCCCCTGGGCGGTTGGATCGCCGACAACTGGTCGTGGCGCTGGATATTTTACATCAACCTGCCCATAGGCATTATTTCCATTTTCCTGATTATGGCGAACATCAGGGATCCGCATTACCATAAAGGTGAAAAACCGAAGATAGACTTCCTTGGCCTGTCGCTGCTGATAATCGGCCTGGCGGCATTGCAGATCGTTCTGGACAAGGGACAGCGTGAAGACTGGTTTGCTTCCAACTTTATACTGATATTGAGCATTATAACCGTTGTGGCGCTGGTTTATCTGATTTTCGCGGAGCTTTCCACGGACAGCCCCATAATCGACTTGAAAATTTTCAGGAACATATCCTTCAGTTCGGGTACGATAGTTACCTTTATTATCTTCTTTTCGATGATGTCCATCTTTGTTCTCACGCCGGTCTATGTCCAGAGCCTGTTGGGATACAACGCCACTCTTGCCGGACTGGTCATGATGCCGCAGGGCTTATGCATGATGGTATCCCTTGGTTTTGCCGGAGTGCTGGGCTCAAAATTAAATCAAAAAGTTGTTCTTGTCACAGGAATTATCCTTATGGCCTTTTCAGCGGGCCTGATGGCCCAGTTCAATCTGGCAACGGATTTCCGGACGGTCACGTATACCATGTGCCTGCTGGGTGTAAGCACGGGATTTATTTTCGTGCCTTTGTCAATACTCAGTTTTACGGGTGTAAGCAACCATAAGATGGGCAATGCAACAGCGCTGTGGAACCTTTTAAGAAACATCGGCGGCAGCGTGGGAATAGCCATCATAATGACTCTCATAACGCGGGGAGGGCAGATTCATCAGAACTATCTGGTGGATCACATGACGCCGCTGGACAAAGGATATCAATTGACGATGGAGAGATTGACGCCTTTGCTTGATTTGAAGGGTTTTGCGGGAGGCGCCGAAGGGACAGTTTACGGACAACTCGTCAGGCAGGCCACGATGATTTCCTTTGTAGATGTATATCATCTGCTGGTTTTTATGATGCTCGCCTGCATTCCTCTTGTCTTCATTATGAAAACAGGAAACGGAAACGGTCAGAAGCCCTCTGTTCATTAATCGCGTTGTGTGTAATTCGGGGGACACACAATGAACCTGCCCCGGTTTAACGGACGCTTCAGAAAGGAAACATACAAGGAAGCAGGGAATTATAAATGACAACTGACTCCACGATTCCCTTGACACGCACAGCCTTGGTCCTTATAATCCGGTCATTCGGCAGAAGCATTCGCCTGACCGGATTATAAGTTCTTGCTCCATTGGTAAAAAGAACACCTGCTATCAAAATACAGAGGTTGCCAGATGTCGGCTTTGGATGTGCGGCGCGAAAGAGTTGTGGTGGAAACAGACCGTTACCGGGTGGAAGGTGACATAACGCTTTCTCAGGAGGGCTATGGAGTTGAACTGGCGGACTACCTGAACCGCAGCAATCAGGAGTTTGTTGTTATTGTGAATTCCGAGGTAAATGCGCTCGACGGATCAGGCGACTGGAATGTTTCTGTTATCATGCTGGCAAGAAAATATATCAAAAAAATTGTATCGCTGGGACCTGCCGAGTGCCATTAGAAATTATGTCCATAAATTCATGCCATTACGGAGGTAACGGATATTTTTAATTACGACATTTATCTGGGAAAAATAAAATCCGGCCAAAAGGGAATAAATCCTTTCCTTGATTACATGGGAATAACTCTGGTTGATTTGAAAGACGGTTACGCCAGATTCAGTATGCCGGTGCGTCCGGAATTTTTACAGGGGGCTCAAACCATGCAGGGCGGACTTATTGTCGCGATGGCGGACGAGACAATCGCTCATGCCATGATGACTCAATTAAGTCCGGAAGAAGGCCTGACTACCGTGGAATTAAAGAGTAATTTCCTGGCAGGCGTCAGCGAAGGAGAACTTATTGCCACAGCCACAGTCTTTAAAAAAGGACAAAGTCTGGTTATCGGAGATTGTTTAGTTACTGATAATAATGGCAAAAATGTCTGCCGCGTTTCAGCCACTTTCCTGCTTTTAAAGAAAAAGTGAAAATAATTAAATACCTGCATATCTTTATTGACTCTCAGTCCCAAATTTGCTAAGTGAACCCATTGTTTCCGATTGTTCCCGCAGATTTGAAGCAATTGATAATCAGGATGTTTTAAGTGATAGATTTACATACTCATTCCATTTTCAGCGACGGCGAACTGATACCGGCGGAATTGGCTCAACGGGCGCATGCCGCCGGTTATGACGTTATAGCCATTACCGATCACGTTGACCATTCCAATATGGATTTTATCATTCCAAGGATTGTCAAAGTGTGTTCCATGATAACGAAAGCTGGAAAAATAAAGGTTCTTCCCGGTGTTGAAATAACGCATGTCGCTCCCGCCCAGATATCCGGACTTGCTGATGAAGCAAGAAAATCGGGGGCAAAGATAATAATTGTGCATGGAGAAACCGTTGTTGAACCCGTTCCCGCCGGAACAAATCTGGCCGCGCTCAAATCATCCATAGATATCCTGGCTCACCCCGGACTGCTGACGGAAGAAGAAGCCCTTCTGGCGGCTCAAAGGGGAATTTATCTGGAAATCACAACGCGGAGGGGTCACGGTTTTACGAACGGGCATGTCGCTGCCATGGCGATAAAATTCAAGGCGAATCTGATTCTGAATAACGATGCCCATTCACCGGCCGATTTCGTCGGCGGTAAAATGGCAGTAACCATTGCCAGGGGCGCCGGACTGACCGAAGACGAAGTATCCGCAATGTTGGAAAACTCTCGAAGGGTGGTACAAAAAGTCAGTATATGAAAAGCAAATCCGATTCAAAGCCGTTAAAAATCTGTCTGTTGACATACAGGGGCAATCCCAATTGCGGCGGGCAGGGTGTTTACATTAAGCATTTAAGCAAGGCTCTCAGCGATCTCGGACATCAGGTTGATGTTATATCGGGGCCGCCTTATCCGCATCTTGATCCAAAGGTTCGTCTGCATAAACTCCCAAGTCTTGATCTTTATAATCCCGAAAAGCCTTTTCGCCTGAAAAAGGTAAGCTCTCTGGCAAATCCCCTGAACATGTATGAATTTGTAAACATGTGCTTCGGCAGATTTCCCGAACCTTATACTTTCGGCGTCCGGGCCTACAATTATCTGCAGAAAAATAAAATGGATTTCGACATCGTTCATGACAATCAGTGTCTTGCCTACGGTATCGGAAAAATTGCGCAAAATGTTGTTCCTACCATAGCGACAATTCATCATCCCATAACGGTTGACCGGAAGGAAGAGTTTAAATCGGCGACATCCGCCAAAAATATAAGAAAAATCAAGCGCTGGTATTCTTTCATTAAAATGCAGAAGGAAGTGGCGCGGACTTTGTCGCATATTGTTACCGTATCGGAATGCTCAAAGGTAGACATTGCCGAGGAGTTTTCCATAGATCCGTCAAAATTCTACGTTGTACCCAATGGAATCAATAATGAATTTTTTTATCCCGTTGATAATAAATCAAGGCCGGAAAATAACATTATCGTGACAAACAGCGCGGATACGCCGTTAAAAGGCCTCAGATATTTGCTGGAGGCTGTTTCTCAGATACGGAAAAAACAACCCGTTAAGTTGACGGTCATAGGCGAACCTAAAAAGAACGGAATAATTAAAAAAGTTGTAGCGGATCTGGGAGTAGGCGACATTGTCCATTTCACAGGCCGCATCGAAAATGAAGAATTTGCCGGTTATTATTCAAATGCCACGATAGCTGTCGTGCCTTCCTTGTACGAAGGTTTCGGTCTGCCCGCCGCAGAGGCGATGGCCTGTGGCGTTCCCCTGATAAGCACGAGCGGCGGAGCGCTGCCAGAAGTCGTTGGAGACGCGGGAATTCTTGTTCCTCCTGCCGATTCAGCCTCTCTGGCCAGAGAAATAATGCTTTTATTGAATAATCCGGCTCAGAGGAAAAAAATGTCCAAAGCAGGCATAGAGCGGGTGAATTCCGTATTTAACTGGTCTATAGCCGCCAAACAAACGGTTAAAGTATACAGAAAGGCGATTGATGGTTACCGTAGATCTGCATGAGCTGAATCTGAAGCCGAATGATGTTGTTCTCGATGCCGGCTGCGGGCTGGGCAGGCATCTGCGTCTTCTGGCCAGAATGCCCCGGTTAAAAATTTTCGGCATAGATAAAAGCACAGGGGCGCTCATCGAATCGAATAAATCACTGGAAGCAATGCCGGACAGGCAATCAAATGATTATCTGCTTTCCATTGCCGATGTAACAAAACTGCCTTTTGCCGACGCGTCCTTTGACTGTATAATCTGTTCGGAAGTAATGGAGCATATCCCCGATCATGAAAAAGCCCTCAAAGAGATGGACCGGATATTGAAACCGAAGGGCACTCTTGTAGTCAGCGTGCCGCGTTTTTTTGCCGAGAAAATTTGCTGGTTAATTTCATGGGATTATTATAATGAAAAGGGCGGTCATATACGTATTTACAAAAAAAAGCAGCTCAAGAAAATGCTGACCGGTCAGGGATTCAAGTGCTGGAAGATAAATTACAAGCACGCTCTGCATTCCCCGTACTGGTGGCTCAAGTGCATGGTCGGACTGAAAAATGAAGATCATCTGCTGGTAAGGTATTACAGGAAATTCCTGGAATGGGATATTATGAAAAAGCCGCGTCCGGTACGGATGCTGGAAGAATTGTTGAATCCGATAATGGGCAAGAGCATTGTCTATTATCTTAGAAAAGGATAATTTTAATGGAACTGAAACTTTCCGTAAGTGAAGAGTTGAATCCGGTTTCCATGGAAAAAGCCGGCGCTTTCATTGCTTCACTTCAGAAAGAAAACGGCGAGATTCCCTGGTCGGCGGGAGGAAAAACCGATCCGTGGGATCATGTTGAAAGCGCCATGGGTCTTAGCGTCGGCGGCTTTTATGCAGAAGCCCGAAAAGCTTATGAATGGCTGGCCGAAACACAGCTTGAAGACGGCAGCTGGTGGTCGGAAATTCTCGACGGAAAGATTATCAATTCCAGCAAGGAATCGAATTTTTCTTCCTATGTTGCCGTGGGAGCGTTCTATCATTACCTCATTGCCGGCGACATAAAATTCCTGAAAACCATGTGGCCCGTGATTTCCAAAGGCGTTCAGTTCGCGGTGGATTTACAGGCGCCGGAAGGGGGAATTTACTGGGCAAGAAACAAGAACGGCGACATTGATAAAATGACTTTGCTTACCGGTTCCAGTTCCGTATATATGAGCATCAAATGCGGTCTGGCGATCGCGGGGCTTCTGGGTAAAAAACGCCCGGGCTGGCGCAAGGCCATGGATGCGCTGGGTCACGCGATAAAAAGCAGGCCGGATCTCTTCAACATGATAAAATCGCGCTATTCGATGGACTGGTACTATCCCATTTTATGCGGGGCGATAACCGGTGAAGAAGCCAGAAAACGCATAGCCCATTACTGGGAAAAATTTGTCGTTCCCGAATGGGGAGTGCGTTGCGTCAGCGACCGGCCATGGGTGACAATGGCGGAAACAGCCGAGTTTATTTTGACGCTTTCGGCGATTGAAGATATTCCCAGGGCTAAAGCCATATTCAGCTGGCTCAACGACAAAACTTTTTCCGACGGTTCTTTCTGGATGGGAGTAACTTTTCCGGATGGAGTTATCTGGCCGGAAGAAAAAACAGGCTGGACAGCGGCGGCGGCCATGATGGCTTGGGACGCTTTGAATGAAATAACTCCGGCGGCGAAACTTTTTAATCACAAGTTCTGGGCTTCAAGGAAATAGTGAAGGTCCCACCGGTGTGCGGTGTTTTCGGATTTTGCTCATAATCAATTTCTACAGTAAAAATTGACCCGGCTTAACAAAAATCCACTTTAATAAAGGCAAAGCATTGAGAAAGGATTATCGTCCATATTACCTTAAGCGCTTCTACAACAGGTTTCAGAAGTGGTATGCGCAGTATTTTCTGGCTCCCCAGTTCGAATATTTCGGAAAAGGTTGTGTTTTTATGAAGCCCTGGCACGTGGAAGTATTCGGCGGCCCTGTTTATTTAGGGGATCAGGCAACGGTAATTGGCACCCCGGACAGAAAGGTCAGATTCACCGTCTGGCCCGTTTGGGACGGTGCGGGAAGAATTGAACTTGGCCGGTGCTGCCTGATTTGTCCCGGTACGAGAATAATGTCCGCCACATCGGTGACCATGGGCGACGGCTGCATGACAGCTCAGAATGTCAGCATCAGCGATGCCGACTGGCACGATATTTACGACCGCAGCGCTCCGGTAGGCAGCACGAAGGCCGTCAAGATAGGCAACAATGTCTGGCTGGGAGACAGTTCAATTGTATGTAAGGGAGTGACGATAGGAGACAACGCCATTATCGGCGCAGGTTCCATAGTAGTAAAGGACATTCCCGCAAACGCCATAGCCGCCGGTAATCCGGCCAAAGTCATAAAATATCTTGACCCGGACAAGCCCATGAGAACAAGGACAGACTGGCTGGCCGATTCCGCGAAACTGGCCGCTGATTTTGAAATCATCGACCGCGCGTTCATGAAGGGCAACACTCTGAGAGGCTGGTTCCGGTCAATTCTTTTTCCGCGCAGAGGAGATTAAAAATGCGTATAGCTATTATTGCACCGCCTTATCCGCTGGAGGAAATTCCCTCTCCGCCGCTCGGCGTAACTTATGTGGCCTCGGCATTCATGGCCGCGGGTGCCGAAGTAAAAATACTCGATTACATTGTCTGCCAGTACTCCAAGGAAAATCTGGTGAAGGAACTGGAAGCGTTCCAACCCGATGCCGTGGGCTCCACTTCCGTGACCATGAATTTTTATCAAGCGCAGAAAATCCTGCGCGACGTCAAGGAATACAATCCCGAAATCCTTACCATGATGGGCGGACCCCACGTGTCATTCACGGCGGCGGAAACCCTGAGGCAGTACCCGGAAATAGATTTAATTGCCATCGGGGAAGGGGAAGACACCATCGCCGAACTGACTCCCGTATTAAAGCAGAAAAACAAATGGCGCAATATTCTCGGCATCGCTTACCGCGAAGGTGATGAAATTGTCATCACCGGCAAACGGGATTTTATAATGGATGTTGACAGGATTCCCTCGCCGGCGCGTCATCTGCTGCCCATTTCACGTTACCGGGCGCTGGGATTTCCGGTAAGCCTGATTACCGGCAGGGGTTGTCCCTATTCCTGCATTTTCTGCCTCGGACGCAAGATGGTCGGCTCCAAAGTGCGCAAAAGAAAATCAGAGCTGGTTCTGAATGAAATAGAAGAAATCCTCGGCTACGGTTTTGAACGAATCAACATTGCCGACGACCTTTTTACATCTGATAAAGACCGCGTCCGCGAAGTCTGCGAGGGAATCAAGGAACGCTCGCTCAAGTTCCCGTGGAGCGCGTTTGCCCGCGTGGATACCGTGAATCAGGAAATATTCGATATCATGGCCTCCGCCGGTTGCGACAGCGTCAGCTTCGGCGTGGAAAGCGGCAATCCCGACATGCTCAAACGCATCAGAAAGGGAATAACCCTTGCGCAGGTCGAGGAAGCCGTCAAAATGTGCCAGCAGGCGGGCATGATAGCGCATGAATCATTCATCATCGGCCTGCCCGGAGAAACAATGGACACTCTGGAGGAATCCGACAGATTCGCCAAAAAAACAAAGGCCATTTACGGCTATCATTTTCTCGCGCCGTTCCCCGGCACGACAGTGTGCGAAAAGTTAAAAGATTATGATCTGGAAATCCTGACGGACGACTGGTCACTCTACGACGCCAATGACGCAATTGTCCAGACCTCATCAGTCAAGCCTCAGCAGATGCGCGACTTCGGCGCGCGCTATGACTCCGAAATGGAAAGCGACTGGGCTAAAATGTATAAGAGATACTACGAAGGCACCGGTTCGACAGACGACATCATGCACATTGAAGGCCACTGGCGCATGAAACTCTCCTATCGGATTTTAAAAGAAGACATTATCGAAAAATGCGGATTCATCGAACCCGCTTCATTTGACGGCACGAAAGATAGCGCGCTGGCCTGCCTCTGCAAAAAAATAATCGATTACACCGGCGTGGATTCCAAAGTGGTTACTGACACCATCAAGGATTTCGCGGGAAGAAAGTATCTGAAAGCGGAAATCACAGACAAAGGATGTCAGTGGTCCTGGTCTTGATTCCGGTTTAAACTTTGAGCGCTATCTTCGTTGGCCGCGTCGTCAGCTTCCTCAACGTATAAGTAATACGCCTGCGGAGCCTCCTCCTTGCCACCTCGATATCATCTTTAATTTTGGATTGGCATTAATTACGTGATTATCGCCAGTAAGGGACCTCATGTTGGGGAAGATCAAAGTAATTGGCGATTAAGTTCAATCTCTGACCAAATACAAATGTGGCAAAACGCGATAGTAGTTTTTCAAGTGGATGCCCCGATATTGTTTGGAATCGGCAATACTTATCCGATTTGAGGAGACAAAGTTGCCGAAGTTCCCGCTCTACTTGAATACGGATGTCAAGCTGTTCAGCTTCCTTAAGAACCTCACAAATTGCTGATGATCCTAATTTGTCATAAGCCAATGCCCAATCATTAAGCATTACCAACTGATCTCCCTCTGTGGCGGCAAAGAGAGCTTCTGGATTTATTGGCGGCAAAAGCCGTTCAAGATCCACAAAATAGACCTTACCTCCCGATAACCCAAACTCGCCCCACTCATGGCGATCAAATGTACAAAGAGCTAAGGCACGTGCTACTTGTAATTCATCTAGTTTAATTGCACATTCCCTTCCCAATGGTTGCCAGTCCTCATGATGCTTGACGAGGATTCCAATGCGTCCGGGTTTAGCATTGTATTGATTAATTCTGAGAGCCTTGGATACCCAGAAACCATGCATTATTGGGACTCGAACACCGATTGCCTCAGCTATTTGATAGCCAAATACTTCACAGATTGAAATCAGATCGAACTTAAAGATTGACTTGGGCACTCCGTATACGTCTTCTGTTATCGTGCATAGGTTATAAAAAGACTGATCGCTTTTATTAAGAAACTTTGGATGCTTGCACAACTCTATGATTTCAGACATTATGCCTTTCTCCCAAGTTAGGTCGAGTCACGATTTATCGGCATTTTGACCCAACAGTTCATAAGCGACAACCAAGTTAAAAAAGACTCAGCTTACACTGCATCCCTGATCCGTCATAGCCTTCAATCAGGACATGTTTGCATGGATTTTTATAGATTCTTTACTCTGTAAAACTTTAAGAATTCCGGCAAGGCTATCCATGCGGGGATTGCCCTTGGGACCAAGCATCCTGTGAATGCTCTTGCTCGATTTATGAAGTTTCTGCGCCAGCACCGGAAATGTTATTGTCGCATTTATATAATCACGGAGAATTGACTTGGCGACATTGTGATCGCCCGCAAGCAATTCATTGATAGCCTCTACAAGCAACGCGTGGCGGAAATCCGGATCGGAAATCACCCTTTGTTGCACAGTGTCTTTAAATTTTCTTGTAAGAGCCATGTTTATGCTTCCTTTCTTTTTCTACTCTTATAATCCTGCCAATATTTTATTGCTTTTTTGATATCCCTGCTCTGCGTTTTCTTATCTCCTCCACAGAGCAGAATTATCAGTTTACTTCCGTCTTTCCCGAAATAAATTCTGTAACCCGGTCCGAAATTTATTTTATATTCAGCTATCCCGCCGCCTAAATATTTTACATTGGAATGATTCCCAATCTGAAGTCTGGTTATCGCTACTGTCACCTTTGCAGCCGCAACGGCATCAAGCTCGTAAACCACAAACCAAACGCAGATCGTCCATTAATTTCCAGTTCTTCCACTTCATAGAAGGAATAAGTCATGTAAGGATGGTAGCATATAAGTTACCATATGTCAAACACATTTTAATCAGGCTGATTGAAAGGGGGAGGGAAAATCGAATATCTTTTTTAATAGGAGCCCAAAGAAAATTTTATATTTTAATACCTTTTAAAGGACTTTCCGCCGCTCCGGCGAAAAGTCCAAGTTTAAACCGGTATATTATATAATTAATTAGAAACTTAGATTTCAAGAACTGATATCATTATTTACTTCATGAAGTTCTAATTCTATTTTCTTCTCAAGTTTATTAAAATCTTTTACACTAAAAATAGCTATATTTTCAGATTTATCCCATAATTTTAATAACCCATGCATTTTATTTGCAATTTCTGATGAAGTTTTATCCAGTGAAAAAACATAAATAGCCTTCGAATAATTTGATGTTGCGGTACCAGCATCATTATAACCAGCAAAACCCACGGAAGAGAAGTTACATTTGGCTAATTTAAAATCACAATTATTTAATTTAATATTAACAGCATCAATTAATGTATATCTTCCTTTACCCACTTTATTTATTTCATCAATTGCCAGATGCAAATCTGATAAACATGTTTTGTCTGTACCGACTAAATTTTTGATTTTTTGAAAAGAAGATTCGCCTCGCGTCCTGAAACTGAGAAAAGTTGCAAGAAAGACAGCGAACATTGCTGATATTAAAAATACAATTCTCAATGTTTCATCAAAGTTGAGTGAATTCATTTTTATTACTTGCGAACTAATATCCCCAGCGACTCGCACATGGGCATCACTTCGTATAGTCCCGATTCCACGGCTTTCATATAGACAAGATAGGGGGCCTGTCCGCCTTTTGCCGGATCGGAAAAGATATCGTGAAATAAAAGATACCCACCGGTAATAACGTTCTTCGCCCATATAGTATAATCGCTCAAAACCGATTCGTAAGCGTGACTGCCGTCAATAAAAATCAGGCTGACCGGCGTCTGCCAGACGCTTCCGATGGTTGCCGAACGGCCGACAAGGGGAATGACCACATCGTCCAGGCCGAAGTCGAATATTGTTTTGCGGAAGTGTTTCAGGGTGTCCACTTTGCCGGTTTCCTTGTCGAACAAATCAGGGTCGAAATATTCCTGTCCG
>Ga0153915_10004030_pt1 | contig 13520 bp, 11 predicted proteins | sample Opewatmetagenome_2_FD_107003 | JGI IMG/M metagenome (GOLD analysis project Ga0153915, IMG submission 107003) | Freshwater wetland microbial communities from Ohio, USA - Open water 3 Core 3 Depth 3 metaG | ecosystem: Environmental > Aquatic > Freshwater > Wetlands | place: USA: Ohio, Lake Erie... | reverse complement strand
CGGCGAGCGGATCGCGATGTCGCTCCTCGCGATCGCCGTAAACGCGCGCGGTTGCCGCGCCGCCTCCTACACGGGCTCGCAGGCGGGGATCATCACCGACACCCAGCACGGGAAGGCGAGGATCGTCGACATCCGCCCCGGCCGGATCAAGGAGTCCCTCGAGGCGGGCAACGTGGTTATCGTCGCCGGATTCCAGGGCCTGTCCACTTCGTACGACATCACCACGCTCGGTCGCGGCGGCTCGGACACCACGGGGGTGGCCCTCGCGGCGGCCCTCGGGGCCGAGGTCTGCGAGATCTACACCGACGTCGACGGTGTCTACACGGCCGATCCGCGGATCGTCCCTGGAGCCCGCAAGATCCCGAGGATCTCGTACGAGGCGATGCTCGAGCTGGCGGCGAGCGGCGCGAAGGTCCTCCAGCTCCGGTCCGTGGAGTACGCTCGCCGAAACGATGTGCGGATCCACGTCCGGTCCTCGTTCGACGAGGAGCCTGGCACGTGGGTCGTCAAGGAGGAAGAGGTCGGCATGGAACAGGCCCTCATCTCGGGAGTTGCACTCGACGACGAGGAAGCGAAGGTCACGCTCGAGCAGGTCCCGGACCAGCCCGGCGTCGCGGCGGCCATCTTCAAGGCGGTCGCCGCCGAGGGTGTGAACGTGGACATGATCGTGCAGAACGTCTCGCACGCGGGAACGACCGACATGTCCTTCACGGTTCCCCGGGCCGAGCTGCCGCGCCTGCGGCCCACCCTGGAGCGCCTGACGACCCAGATCGGCGCCCCCCGGTTCTCGACCGACGACGCGATCGCGAAGGTGTCCCTGGTTGGAGCGGGCATGAAGAGCAATCCCGGGGTCGCGGCCGACATGTTCGACGCCCTCGCCTCCGAGGGCGTGAACATCGAGATGATCTCGACCTCCTCGATCCGTGTCTCGTGCGTCGTCCGGGCGGCGGACGGGGCGCGCGCCGTGCGGGCGATCCACGAGCGGTTCGGGCTCGGCGACGGGAGCCCGACGGTCGCGGAGTGACCGGCCGCGCGGGCTGGCCGGTACCATGGAACGACCATGCGCGTTGCCGTCGTCGGGGCCACGGGAGCAGTCGGCCGCCGGATGGTCCGCATCCTTGAGGAGCGGTCCTTCCCGGTCGACGAGCTCGTCCTGCTCGCCTCCGAGCGATCGAACGGTACGCGCGTGCCGTTCGGGGGCACGGAGCACACGGTCGGGGTTCTCTCCCTCGACGCGCTCCGCGGCGTCGACGTCGCGCTCAGCTCCTGCGGGGGCTCGGTGGCGAAGACATGGATCCCGCAGGCGGCCGGCGCGGGGACTATCTGCATCGACAACTCGAGCGCCTTTCGGATGGAGCCGGAGGCCGCGCTCACGATCCCCGAGGTGAACCCGGAGTCGCTCGAGGACCGTCCCCGGATCGTGTGCGTTCCGAACTGCACGATCATCACCGCGCTCATGGCCGTCGCGCCGCTCCACCGCGCCGCCGGGCTGCGTTCGCTGATCCTGTCCTCGTACCAGTCGGTGTCCGGTGCCGGGCAGAAGGGGATCCGCGAGCTGGCCGAGCAGGTTGAGAAGCTCCACGGCATGGAGGAGGAGCTCGGCAGCCCCGATCTGTCCGCGTTGCCGGTCGGCGAGGTCTTCGGCAAGACCATAGCGTTCAACGTGGTGGCCAAGATCGACGCGTTCGACGAGGAGTCCGGGTTCACGTTCGAAGAGATCAAGATGGCCAGGGAGGCGAAGAAGATCCTGTCCCTGCCCGACCTCGAGGTCTGTGCGACGGCCGTTCGCGTGCCGGTGCCGGTCGGACACTCGGTGTCTATCCACGCGACCTTCGCGCGCCCGATCTCGGTGGCCGAGGCGCGGGAGGCGTTGTCGGATGCGCCGGGGGTGCAGCTGCGCGACGACCCCGCCAACGGCGTCTACCCGAGCCCGCTGGAGGCAGCCGGCATCGACGACACGCTCGTGGGGAGGATCCGGCAGGTGCCGGGTCGCGACGATGCGCTGCTGCTGTTCTCTTGCGCCGACAACCTGCGCAAGGGGGCGGCGCTGAACGCCGTCCAGATCGCCGAGCACCTGTTCGCGTGAGCGACTGCATCTTCTGCCGCATCGTGGCGGGCGACGCGCCGGCCGAGATCGTGTTCGAGGACGACCTCACGCTCGCCTTCATGGACATCTTCCCGGCCACGGACGGCCACGTGCTCGTCGTCCCGAAGGCGCACGCCGAGGACGTCTATGCGCTCGAGCAGCCGCACGCCGACGCCGTGTGGCATACGACGCTTCGGGTCGCGCACGCCGTTCGCGCCGCGTTCGCGCCGGAGGGGCTCACGATCCGGCAGGCGAACGGCCGGGTGGCGAGCCAGCACGTCTTCCACTTCCATGTGCACGTGATCCCGCGCAACGAGGGCGAATCCAGGGGAGATGCGTCCCGGGTCGGGGAGATGGCCGGGCGGCTTCGCCCGCACCTGGCCTGAATCGGACCGACTAGTCCTCGCCCATCGGACCCCGGCGCGGGACCCAGCGCGGGTCGAGCACCTTCACGAACCACTTCCCGTAGTCGAGCCAGCCCTCGCGACCGTAGAAGGCGTGCGTGCGCTCGCGCCAGCCGGCCGTCTCGAGCGACATGCGGAAGCAGCCCCGCTTGCGCGCCATCTCCTCGGCGCGGTCGAGCAGCGCCTTGCCCACGCCGAGGCTCCGCGCCGACGCCGTCACGACGAGGTCGTTCACCCACGCCTGAGGCCTGGGGTGCCCGAGGCGCTGCCGGAACTCCATGTCGAGGAACCCGATCAGCCGATCCCCGGACTCGGCGACGAGCGTCCGCTTCTCTCGCTGAGCCAGGTGCCCGCCGAACAGGATCGAGTACGAGGGGTTCGAGGTAGCCGACGGCGACACGTCGCGTCCGAGCTCGACCAGGAGCCGGGCCACCTGCGGCCAGTCCTCCACGGTCGCGTTTCGGATGCGGAAGTCCATCGGAGCTTCAGAAGAAGTCGTACATGAACGGCTCGGGTCCCGTCAGCAGGTGCGCGAGAAACGGCGCCGCGGGGTCGCCGGCGTCGAGGTAGCCGAGCCGCACGGCGTCGTAGGGCGAGAGGTACCCCGTGTACATGGACGAGAGCGCCCCGATCGGGATCGGCCGCGGTGCCCGTCGACCTGCGCCCGCGGGGCCGTCCGCGCGCGTGACCCGCACCGCGCCGCCGTCGGCTTCGATGCGCCACGGGCCGCGGTTGTCCGCGAACGTGGGGTCGTCCACCGAGATCACGGCCTCGCCCGAGACCGGTGGGTAGCCACGCCTCTCGAACGCGCCGGGCACGTCGAGAACACGGTTCATCCACCGGAAGGTCCAGACCGACTTCACCCGCTGCTCGTCGACGAGCAGCGCGATCGGGTCCCGGTGGCCGGAGATCCACTTCAGGTCCTGGCCGAGGCCTCGATAGCCCCGGAAGTAGCCGAGGAGCGAGCGAAGCCCCGCCTCGGTCGAGGCCACCAGGTGCTTGCACGAGATCGCAAACGAACCGGAAAGCTCTCCCTCGGCCTTGTCGTAGACGAACGCCGCGTATCCCTCGGCCCCGCCCTCGCCTCTGGCCACGACCGCCCGCGCCACCTCCTCCGGATAGGGATGCGACAGGATCCGCGCCGGCCACCAGTCCTCCTCGTTGCAGTCGATCGGGCCGTTCTGCGCCGAGGCGACGCGCCGGTAGCAGGCGCGGACGCCCTCCAGGTCCTCGCCGGGCCGGTACTCCTCCACCGGCAGTGGGCCGGGTCCCGACGGGAGGTCGTCGAGGGAGATGCTCTGCTCGACGAAGCTCCCCGCGATCTCGAACCCGAGCCGCCGGTACACGTGCAAGGTCGCCGGGTACAGCCCCGACAACGGAACCTCCCGCTCTCGGGCCTGGTGCAGGAGCTGCTCGATGGTCCGCACGGCAAGCCCCGCGCCCCGGTACTCGGGCACCGTGGCCACGCCGTGGATGCCGCTCATCGGGACCTCGCGCCCGCCGAACCACTGCCCGAACGACCGGGCGGCCGCAGTGGCCAGCACGCGACCGCTCTCGTACGCGCAGAGATAGCGCGAGAGGTCGAACGTGGGCGCCCGCTCGCGCACCCAATCGGGCCCGAAGTTCAGCGCCACGCGGAGGAGCCCGGCAACCTGCTCGCGGTCTTCCTCGGTGGGCGTTCGGAACTCGATCATCGGGCTCCCGAGTCTATCGGCGTGCCGGAGGGCAGCCGCCGCGCGACGATGATGAGCGTGAGCGCGGCCGCCAGTCCCACGCCGAAGGCTCCCGCCAAGCCGGGCGCCAGGCCGATCCCGGCATCCTTGGCGATCGCGATGCTCGCTCCGCCCAGCCCGGCGCCGATGCCGATCCCGAGGTTGTCCATGAGCAGCGTGGAGGACAGCTCGCCGGCTTCCTTTCCGGCGGTCGCCAGGCCCATGACCGCCAGCGGGATCGTCGGGAACGCGATGCCCATGCCGATGCCGGCGATCGACCAGGCGACGTAGGGCGCGGCGATGGGACCGGAGGCCAGCGCCGTGGCGCCACCGGCGATCCCGATCGCGATCATCGCCCCGCCGATCGTGACGAGAGGGACGGCGCCGAGCCGGCCCATCTGCCTCGACTGCCACCAGCTTCCGAGCGCCCAGCAGACCGTCACGAGGGTCACCACGACGCTCGCTTCTGTGTACGAGAGGTGGCGCACCCCGGTCAGCATGAGCGGCACGAATCCCTCGGCGGCGCCGAACGCCACGGAGAGCAGGAAGGCCGCCATCGCGGCTGCCGGGAGCCCGGGCCGCGCCCGGAAGGTGCCGGTAGGCGCGATTCGTCGGAGCGCAGGCAGGCCCGCGGCGATCCCGGCGGGCACGAGCACGAGGCTCCACGCGGACGGCTCCGTGACCCCGGCGAGCAGCGAGCCGGCTCCGAGCATGAGCTGGACCGGCCAGCGAAGCGAGAGCGTGACGGCCGCGTCGGGTTCGACCCGCACGTCCCGCATCGTGGGAAGGATCAACGCGCCGGCAAGTGCCATGAATGGAATCGGCGCAATGAACGCCCACCGCCAACCGACCGTGCTCGCGAGCAGCGCGCCGAACGACGGGCCGATCAGCCCCGGCAGGATCCACATGGATGCGAGCAGCGCGAGCACGCGCGGACGAAGCCCTTCGGGGTAGGTCTTCGCGACGGTTCCGAGCGACACGGAGTAGAAGGCCCCGCCGGCGCATCCTTGGACGAAGCGGCCGACGACGAGGATGAACATCGAGGGCGCGACGCCCGAGACGACGAGTCCGGCGATGTAGACGCCGAAGGAAAGCCCGAGCGGCCCGCGCGGCCCGTACCGGTCGGTTGCGCGCCCGGCGATCGGGATCGTGGCGAACGTCGCGAGCGCGGAGGCGCTGAACGCCCAGCCGTAGTACTGGATCCCGCCGAGATCGTGACGCACGGCGGGCAGGATCGTGGTGACGACCAGCGCCTCGATGGCCACGAGCGCCTCCAGGAGGAGCAGGCCCGCGGTCAGCCACCCCCGCCGACCGTGGAACACCTCGCGCCACGGCGGCGGCTGCAACGGCTCACTCCGCGGCTCTCCCGCCCCTCTCGTACGGTCACGCATGTGCGGATCAGCCTACGGCCGGGCACGAAATGCCTGGTGGGGGGACTTGTCTACCGGGTGGTAGATAATCCATAATCTGCCGCATGGTAGAGAGGGCGGCGAAGCTCCCCGCGAAGTCGAAGCTGGAGCCCCCGGCGAAGTCCAAGCCCCCGGCGAAGGCGAGGGTGAAGGCGCCCGAGTCGATCGTGAAGAAGCTCGCGGGCAAGCGGGTGCTCGTCACGGGCGTGACCGGCTTCCTGGGGCAGGCCGTCTTCGAGCGGCTCCTCCTGGACTTCCCCGACACGAGGCTCCTGCTCCTCGTGCGACCGCAGCTCGGTTCGACCGGGCGCCAGCGCGTCGAGTCGCTGATGTCGCGTCCGACGTTCAACGTGCTCCGCGACCGGGTCGGAGGCGACGGCATCCTGCGGATTCTCGACGAGCGGGTCGAGGTGATCGACGGGGATTTCTCGGAGGACCTGCCAGCGTTGCCCCCCGACATCGACGTCGTCGTGCACTGCGCGGCGGCGGTGTCCTTCGACCCACCGATCGACGAGGGATTCCGAACGAACCTGCTCGGTGCGGTTCGGTTCTACGAGGCCGTCGTCGCCGGCGGGAGCCGGCCGCATCTCGTGCACGTCTCGACCGCATACGTCGCCGGCAACCGCAAGGGCGTGATCCCCGAGGCGACTCTCGATCACCGAGTCGACTGGCGTGCGGAGGCCGACCTCGCGCTGCAGGCGCGCCGCGACGTCGAGGCGGCCTCACGCCGCCCCGAGCTGCTCGACGGCCTTCTGGCGAAGGCGAAGAAGGAACACGGCCGTGCCGGCCCGCAGAGCGTGGCCGACGATGCGGAGGAGCGTCGCAAGTCATGGGTGACGAAGCGGCTGGTCAACTACGGCCGGGCCCGTTCCCAGACCCTCGGCTGGCCGGACAACTACACCTTCACGAAGGCGATGGGCGAGCGGGCCGTCGAAGAGCTTGCGGCGCGAGCGAACGTGCCGCTGTCGATCGTTCGACCCTCGATCATCGAGAGCGCGATCGAGCACCCGTACGCGGGGTGGATCGAGGGCTTCAAGATGGCGGAGCCGATCATCCTCGCGTACGGGCGCGGCACCATCCCCGAGTTCCCCGGCATCCCCGAGGGCATCGTCGACATCATCCCGGTGGACTACGTGGTGAACGCGATGCTCGCGGTGGCCGCGAACCCGCCGGCGCCCTCGGCGCCCGCCTACTATCACGTGAGCTCCGGCCACCGGAACCCGCTCCAGTACCAGGGTCTGTACGTGCTTGTCCGCGCGTACTTCGAGGAGCACCCACTCCCCGAGCGTGGGCGCGGCGAGGTGAAGGTTCCCGAGTGGTCATTCCCCGGGAACCTGAGGGTCGAGCGTCTGCTGAAGAGCGCCGAGAAGCTCGTGGCGGGCGCCGACAAGGTGGTGTCGCACCTTCCGAAGTCGAAGAGGATGCGCGACCTGGGCGCCCGCGTCGATCGCGACAAGGGGCGCGTCGAGTTCATCCGCCGCTACGCCGATCTCTACGGCGCCTACACGGAAGCAGAGGTCATCTACACGGACGACCGCACGCTCGCGCTGTTCCGCGCGCTCGCGAAGGCCGATCAGAAGACGTTCCCGTTCGACTCGGCCGCGGTCGACTGGCGTTACTACCTGCAGGACGTGCACTGCCCGGCCGTCACGATGGGGCTTCGCGCCCTCTCGTCCGGGCGCGTGAAGCCCAAGGTGCGCATCCGCGAGCGGGAGCAGCTCGTGCTCGCGCTCTTCGACATGGAGGGGACGATCCTGCCCTCGAACGTCGTCGAGTCCTACGTGTGGGCCCGGATGGCGGACCTGCCGCTCGAGGACTGGCCGAGGGAGCTCTTTTCGGTGTTCTCGAAGATCCCGTCGTACCTACTGGCCGACCGGCGGGACCGAGGGGAGTTCCTTCGAACGTTCTTCCGCAGATACGAGAACGCATCGGTCGAGGGGATCGACCGGCTGGTCGACGAGGTCGTCTCCGAGTTCATGCTCCAGAAGGTCTCCGCCGCGGCTGTTCGCAGGATCCGTGAGCATCGCGCGGCGGGGCACCGCACGATCATGATCACCGCCGCCGCCGAGCCCTTCATCCGGCCGCTCGCGCCGCTGTTCGACGTCGTGATCGGGGCGAAGCTGGCCGTGAAGGACGGCGTCTACACCGGGTATCTGGCCGAACCACCCCTGGTCGGCGAGGCGCGCGCCGCGTGGCTCCGTCGGTACGCGGCCGAGGAGGGCGCCGACCTCAAGCAGTCGTACGCCTACGCGGACAGCCACTCCGATCTCGCGTTGCTCCGCGCGGTCGGCAACCCGGTCGTCGTCTCGCCCGATGCGGCGCTTCTTCGCGTCGCCCGCCGGCGCCGGTGGCCGGTCGAGGAATGGGGGATGTCCGGCGGGATGCCTCGCGTGCGCTTCCCGAAACCGGCGGTGCGCTGATGGAGGTCGCGAGATGACCATCCAGGCACTCGAGCTGTTCCGGTCGGTACCGCGCTACCTGACCGCGCGCGCCGTCGGCTCGAAGGTGCCGGGCCTGGTCTCGGGGCCGCTCGCGCCGCTCCGCCTGGTGAACCTGAAGGACCCCGAGCCGCTCGGCGAGGGGTGGGGCCGCGTGCGGCCGATCCTGTCCGGCATCTGCGGCTCGGACCTGGCGACGATCTCCGGAAAGTCGTCGTTCTACTTCTCGCCGCTCGTGTCGCTGCCGTTCGTGCCGGGTCACGAGGTCGTCGGCGAACTGCTCGACGACGTCACGAGCGTTCACGTCGGGAGCCGGGTCGTGATCTCGCCGGTCCTTTCGTGCGAGGCGCGAGGACTGGAGCCGTGCCCCTCGTGCGCGGAGGGCCTCACGGGCCGCTGCGATCGCGTCACGACCGGTCACGTCTCCCCGGGGCTCCAGACCGGGTACTGCGCCGACACCGGCGGGGGATGGAGCCGGATGCTCGTGGCGCACGCGTCGCAACTGCGTCCCGTGCCCGAGGCCTTCTCCGATCGCAAGGCAGTGCTACTCGAACCGCTGTCGTGCGCCGTCCACTGCGCGCTCCGCGCGAACGTGCAGCCCAACGCCGACGTGCTCGTGATCGGCGCGGGAACCGTCGGCGTCCTCACCCTCCTTGCCCTTCGCGAGCTCACGCCGGCCGGCCGGATCACCGTGGTCGCCAAGCATCCGAAGCAGCGCGAGTGGGCCGAGGCGTTCGGCGCCAGCGAGGTGGTCTTGCCGGGTGAGGCCGTCGGCGAGATCCGCCGCTCGACCCGGGCCATGAAGCTGAAGCCCGAGCGCGGCCAGAGCTTCCTGCTGGGCGGCGTGGACGTGGCGATCGACTGTGTCGGCTCGAAGGACTCGCTCGACCTCGCGCTTCGCACGACGCGCGCCGGTGGGCGTGTGGTCCTGGCAGGCATCCCCGTCGGCGGCGCCGATCTCACGCCGCTCTGGTTCCGCGAGCTCGAGCTGGTCGGCGCCTACACGGGCGGGGTCGAGACCGTGAACGGCAAGCGCCGCGATTCGTTCCTCGTGGCGCAGGAGCTTGCCGCCGCCGCGCCCATCGATGGGATCGTCGGCGCGACCTATCCGCTCCGCCGCTGGCGCGAGGCGATCGACCACGCGCTTGCCGCCGGGCGCCTGGGAACGCTCAAGGTGGCGTTCGACCCACAAGCAGACTGATGCGGGAGACAAGGAGAGGAACGTGACGAGACCGGGGTTCGTGCTGGAGGTCGACGAGAGGACGCCGCCCTTGCTCGTCCACGAGGGTGAGGGGTTCCGGCTCCAGCGGTTTCCGCTGGGGACGCGGGTCATCTACCCGCCCGACGCGTTGCCGAGGATCCGGGACGTCCGCGGCGCGATCCGTCACGCGCTGGCGAACCCGCACGACTCCGAGCCCCTGTCGGAGCTCCTGAAGCCCGGGATGAAGCTCACGGTCGCCTTCGACGACATCTCGCTGCCACTTCCGCCGATGCGGTCGCCGGACGTTCGGCAGCTCGTCCTCGAGGAGGTCATCGAGCTCGCCGCTCGGAAGGGCGTCGAGGACGTCAAGCTCCTCGTCGCGAACTCGTTGCACCGCAGGATGAACGCCGATGAGATCAAGCACGCAGTCGGCGAGCGCGTGTTCCGCTCCTTCTATCCGAACGATCTGACGAACCACGACGCCGAGGACGGCGACAACCTCACGCACTTCGGCACAACCGACCAGGGCGAGGACGTCGAGATCAACAAGCGCGCGGCCGAGTCCGACCTGATCGTCTACGTGAACATCAACCTCGTGGCGATGGACGGCGGACACAAGTCGGTGCCGGTCGGGCTCGCTTCCTATCGCAGCGTCAAGCCGCACCACAACGTCCACACGATGCTGCACTCGAAGTCGTACATGGACCCGCGGCCGGGCCACTCGGCCATCCACGACTCGTGCGCGCGCATGGGCAAGGTCCTCAAGGACGCCGGCGTTCGGATCTTCACCATCGAGACCACGCTGAACAACGAGACGTTCCCGGAGCCGTTCGGCTTCATGAACAAGCGCGAGTGGGAATGGTCGGTGAAAGACCAGGCGGTCTACCTCGCCGCGAAGAAGGCGAACGACGCGGCGCCGCCGGATCTTCGCCATCAGGTGTGGATGCGGCTCCAGTCGCCCTCCGGCGTGACGGGCGTGAACGCCGGCGACACCGATGCGGTCCACGAGCGGACGCTCGCCAGGCTCCACCAGCAGCAGCTCACGGAGGTCGACGGGCAAAGCGACATCCTGGTGCTCGGTCTGCCGTACATCGGTCCCTACAACGTGAACTCGATCATGAATCCGATCCTCGTGCACTGCCTCGGGCTCGGGTACCTGTTCAACATGTACCGGAACAAGCCGGTGGTGCGGCCGGGTGGGGCGATGATCATGTTCCACCCGGCGCCCTGGGAGTTCCACCAGGTGCATCATCCGAGCTATGTGGACTTCTTCGAGGAGGTCCTCTCGGAGACCACCGATCCCTCCACCATCGAATCGAAGTACGAACAGCACTACGCGACGGATCCCTGGTACATCCACCTGTACCGCAAGAGCTACGCCTACCACGGGGTGCACCCGTTCTACATGTGGTACTGGGGTGCGCATGCTCTCGACTACCTCGGTGACGTGATCCTCGTCGGCGGCGACCCCAAGACGTGCGCGCGGATGGGGTACCGATCCGCTTCGACCTTCCGGGACGCCTTGGAGATGGCCGGAGAGACGGTGGGACGCTCGCCGTCGATCTCGTACCTGCACGTGCCGCCCCTGACCATGGCGGACGTGCGCTGATGGCCCGCTCGCGCAAGCGCACGCTGGCCGGGGAGCTCCGCGACGTCGCCAAGGGCTGGCGGTGGGGCCGCCGCCCAGTGATCCCGCGCGCGGCCGAGGCCCACACACCCCCTCCCCGGCGCTGGACCTTCCCCACCGACTGGGCCCGTACGCCGGCCGCTCGCGCAGCGCGCGAAGTCATCCTCTCGGGCGTGATGAAGCCGATCGTGTGGAACGAGACCTCGCCCGAGGTGTTCGGGCTGGACAACCTCGAGGGGTTGCGGGGCCCCGTTATGTTCATCAGCAACCACTCGAGCCACCTCGACGCCACGCTCATCATGACCACGCTTCCGCAGTCGTGGCGAGACCGGACGGCCGTGGCCGCCGCCAAGGACTACTTCTTCGACGTGTGGTGGCGCTCGACCTTCACGGCGCTCGTCTACGGCGGCGTGCCCATCGAACGCGGCGGCGGCGAGCGGGCCACCGACAAGGTCCGCGAGCTGATCCGCGACGGCTGGAGCCTGGTGGTGTTCCCCGAAGGGACCCGCTCCACGGACGGATGGATCCAGCGGTTCCGACACGGGACGGCGCGGCTCGCGATCGAGATGGGCATGCCGGTCGTGCCGATCGCCATCGTGGGCGCCTACGCCGCAATGCCAAAGGGGCGGAGCTGGCCGAGACCCGGACGCCCTCCGGTCCGCGTTCGTTACGGGCGCCCGCTCTTCCCCGAAGAGGGCGAGACGCACCAGCAGCTCTCGCTTCGGATGCAGCAATCGGTGGCCGAGTTGTTCGACGAGGACCGTACGAGCTGGTGGGACGCCCTCGGGCGAGCCCACCGGGGCCAGACGCCGAAGCTGTCCGGTCCTGCCGGTCCGAGGTGGACGCGGGTCTGGGAGGGCTCGCGCCCGGTTCGCCGAAGCGGCAAGCCTCCCACGTGGAGATGAGCGCGTGAGCCGCACCGGCGGCGAGAAGCGGCGGCACGAGCTCATCGAGGAGGCCATCCGCCACTTCGGCCGCGACGGGTACGGGGGCGCGAGCCTGGACGCGATCGCCACGGCGGCCGGGATCCGCAAGCAGACGCTGCTGTACTACTTCCCCACGAAGGAGGCGCTGCTCGAGGCGTGTCTCGCAGCGGCCGGGAAGCGCCTGGCCGAAACCCTGAACGAAGCCCTCGCGGGCAAGGAGATGTACTGGGAGCGGGCCGAGGCGGTCATCCACTCGGTGTTCCGCCTGGCCGGCGAGTGGCCCGAGTTCCCGATGTTCGTGCGCGAGGCCGGGCGGCTCGGTCCGGAGGCGTTCGAGCGGTTCGCCGCGGTGCTGGATCCCTTGCGGCAGAGGGCTATCGGGTTCCTCGAGGCCGGGATGAAGGAGGGCGAGATCCGCCGGCAGGATCCGGCGCTGTTGCTGTTCACGCTGTACACGGCGGTCGTCGGGTCGCTCACCGAGGCGAGCGTGCTGCGAGCGGTGGTCGGCGAGGACAAGAGCCGCGCGTCGCTCCGCTTGCGCGAGAAGGAAGTCGTGGCGTTCGTGAGAAGCGCGCTCGCGCCTGCGCAGTGAACGGATCTGAGGCTCAGGGTCTGTTTGACCGGGCGCTGGCCGCCGAGCGCCTCAGGGGATAGAAGAGGAACACAGACGATGGTTGCGAGTCCACCGACCACGAGTCGCGACGCGGCGACGCCGCGCCTCTGGCCACCGCCTACATCGTCATCGGGCTCATGAGCTGGAAGCAGTTGTCGTCGGGATCAGCGAACGTCGCGATCAGCATCTCCGGTCCCTCCTCGGGAGCGCCCGGGTCGTAGGGCTCGCGCACCACGGTGGCCCCGGCCGCCGTGAAGCGTTCGAACTCGCCCCGCACGTCGGCCGTCTCGACGTTCCAGATCACCCTGCCGGGGTGAGCGTTCTGCCCCTTCACCTGATCGTGCGGCCCGATCGTCACCCAACCGCTCCCGATCTGCCAGCTCGTGTAGCCCTGTCCCTCGAACGACGGCGCGCCGAAGAGCTTCGTGTAGTAGCCAACGAGCCGTCTGGGATCCTCCGATCCGATCAGGACTCCGTTCAGGTTCATCGGTCCTCCTTTCGATCGTCGTGCAGCTCCGTCATCGAGCGGGCTCATAGGTGAGGATGAGACCCCCGGTGCTGGTCGTCTTCGAGTCGACGAGGCGCAGGCTCCTCGTCCGATCGCTATCGGGGAACAGCTTCTTGCCGCTACCGAGCACGATCGGGTACACGGCCAGGGAGTACTCGTCGACCAGGTCGTGCTCGATCAGCGTCTGCACAAGGTTCCCACTGCCGAGGACCGCGATGTTCTTGCCGGGCTGCTCCTTGAGCTTGGCGACCTGCTCGGCGACATCCCCTTGGAGCAGCGTAGAGTTCTGCCACTCGACCTTCTGCAGCGTCCTCGAGGCGACGTACTTCTGCACGCTGTTCAGATGCCTCCCGTACGGGTCGTCGGCCGGCGCGGTCGGCCAGTAGCCGGCCATGATCTCATAGGTCTTCCTGCCGAACAGGTGTGCGTCGGTCTCGGACATTCCCCCGGCGGCGGCGGTTCCGAGAACGTCGTCGAAGTAGGGCCGTTGCCACCCACCATGCCGGAACCCGCCCTCGATGTCCTCGTTCGGGTCCCCGGGTGCCTGGTACACGCCGTCCAGAGACAGGAACTCGATGACGACCAGCTTCCTCATG
>Ga0153915_10004029_pt1 | contig 13521 bp, 14 predicted proteins | sample Opewatmetagenome_2_FD_107003 | JGI IMG/M metagenome (GOLD analysis project Ga0153915, IMG submission 107003) | Freshwater wetland microbial communities from Ohio, USA - Open water 3 Core 3 Depth 3 metaG | ecosystem: Environmental > Aquatic > Freshwater > Wetlands | place: USA: Ohio, Lake Erie... | reverse complement strand
ACGCCATCTTCCCTGACGGCACCTACTGGCTCCGCGTGGCATACGGCGTCCGCTGCGTGGCAAACTGACGCCCCCCCTGTAGTCCGTTCTGCCAAGTCTGTGACGCTGGCGTGAGGCGAGCCGACTCGTCTCCGCTGCACCTCGTGGGAACCATCACGGGTAAGGACCAGACTTGCTGGTTTGGGAAAGCTCTCCCAAACAAACCGTTGCAGATTGCCCTTGAACTCCGTCTCTGGGTCGGGTCCCAACGTTCGACCGACGAATCGCTCTGGCTCGGGGGCTCCTGCGGGGTCCCGTGGCGACGAACTACTCTGGGTCGGGCTTGTGGGGTGGGGCTTGGGCTGGGCAATCCGCTCGCGACGCGCGATCGATCGTTCAGCCGAGCACCCGCCTTGCGGCCTCGCAGGCGCAAGCTGCGATCTCGGCCTCGTCGCCGCCGAGGAGGCTGCCCTCGCGGAGCCGGACATGGCCGTCGATGATGGCCCAGGCTGCGGGGGCGCCGGCCCAGAGCAAAGCCGCGTCTCCGCCCGGAGCGTCGGGGAGCGGCACCGACGGCCGCCAGTCGAGGAGGACGAGGTCGGCGAGAGCCCCTTCCTCGACGGCCCCGACGAGCTCGCCGAACAGGTGGGAGACGAGAGCGCCGCCACCGGGCCAGACGACGCGCCCGAGGAGCTCCGCCGGCGGCGGGCCCTGACGCCCGCCCCGGCGCAGCTGCATCGCCAGGGCCACGGCCTCGCCGGCAACGTCGGGGAACAGGCCGTCGGTCCCGAGCGCGAGCTGCACCTCGTGCGCCGCCAGCGTCTCGACCGGCGCGGCGGTCGACCCCCAGAACGAGGCGGAACGCGGCGTCACCGCCACCCAGCTCTCGGTGTGCATGAGCAGCGTCGCCTCTTCCGAGCCGAGGGTGCTGCCGTGGCCGACGACCGTCCTCGGGCCGAGAAGGCCGCTCGAGCCTAGGAGCTGGACCGGCCGAAGGGATGACCGGGAGTAGGTGTCGGCGAGGTCGGCGTCGTCCTCGGCGACGGACGCGTGGAGGCCGTGGAGGCGCGCCGGGCCGGCGAGGGCCGCCAGCGTCTCGGGCCCGGTCGCGGCGAGGCCATCGAGGCCGGCCATCCCGCGCAGGAGCGGCTCGGTCCGGACCTGCTCGGCGAAGGCGGCGGAAGCGCGAGCGCCGGCCAGGCCCCGGCGTTCCCCGCCGAGGTCGTTCGCCCCGTAGGCCAGCGCCGCCCGGATGCCGGCGCGGCCCGCGCCGCGCGCCACGGCGGGCAGGGCCTCCTCCTCCCGGCCCGGCGCGGAGCGGGTGAGGTCGAGGACGCACGTGACGCCGGCCTTCAGGGCGGCGAGCGCCCCGGCAGCCGTCAGGGCCTCGAGCGCCTCCGGATCGAGGCGGTCCTCGAGTGGGGCGCGGACCCGTGCCCGGAGCTCCGGGACGGAGCCGGGGAACCGGGCCGGGAGGCCCGCGAGCCGCAGGAGCGCCCCCGCGGCGAGGTGGGCGTGGGCGTCCACGCCCCCGGGGACGAGGAGCCGGCCCGCCGCGTCGATCTGCCAGTCCCCGGGCCGGGGCTCGACACGCTCCCCGGCCCCGGCCACGCGGGCGATGCGCCGCCCCTCCACGATCACGGTGACGCCCGCACGCGTCGGCTCGCCGGCGAGCAGGGCGTCCTGGATGACGAGGCGGGTCTCCACCGTGCGTCCATCTTCGCCTCTGTGGGCCCCCGGCTCAAGCGGGAGTCCTTGCCGCCGGAGGGCGAATGCCGTTAAGAAGGGCCCTCCGATGCTGTCCCCCGAGATCCTGAAGAAGCTCGAGTCGATCGAGCAGCGCTACGAGGAGCTGAACGCCCAGCTCTCCGACCCGGCCGTGGCCTCCTCCGGCGACCGGCTGCGCAAGGTGGCGAAGGAGCGGGCCGGGATCGAGCCCACGGTCCTGGCGCTCCGCGCCTGGAGCCGGATGGTCCAGGAGATCGCCGACAACGAGGCGCTCCTCGCGGAGAAGGACGAGGAGATGCGGGAGATGGCGCGGGAGGAGCTGGCACGGCTGCGTCCGCTCGTCGCCCCCGCCGAGGAGCAGCTCAAGCTCTATCTCGTTCCGCGGGACCCGAACGACGAGAAGGACGTCATCCTCGAGGTGCGGGCCGGAACGGGCGGAGACGAGGCGGGCCTGTTCGCGGCGGAGCTGCTCCGCATGTACCTGCGCTACGCGGAGCGCCGCGGCTGGAAGAGCGAGATGGTGGACGCCTCGCCCGGCAGCCTCGGCGGCGTCAAGGAAGCGGTGGTGAACATCTCGGGCAACGCGGTGTACTCCAGCCTCAAGTACGAGTCGGGCGTCCACCGCGTTCAGCGCGTCCCGGCCACCGAGCAGCAGGGGCGCATCCACACGTCCACGGTCACGGTGGCGGTGATGCCCGAGGCCGAGGACATCGACATCCAGTTGAACCCGGCCGACATCGAGATGGACACCTTCCGCTCCACGGGCTCCGGCGGCCAGAGCGTCAACACCACCGACTCGGCGGTCCGGCTCACCCACAAGCCCAGCGGCGTGGTGGTGAAGTGCCAGCAGGAGAAGAGCCAGACGAAGAACCGCAGCATGGCCATGAAGATGCTGCGGGCCAAGCTCTACGAGATCCAGATCGAGAAGCAGAAGAGCGCCCGCGACGCGACCCGCAAGAGCCAGGTGGGCACCGGCGAGCGCTCGGAGAAGATCCGGACCTACAACTTCCCGCAGGACCGGCTCACCGACCATCGCGTCAACTACACCCGCCACAACCTCCCGGCGGTGATGGACGGCGACGTGGAGGACGTGGTCGAGGCCTGCCGCACCTTCTTCGCCGCCGAGGCGCTCCGGGAGGCGAGCCGCGAGGAGCCGAAGGCCGCGGCCGAGAAGCGCGCGTGATCCCAGGGGGCGTGGGGGGGCCTCATCCCCCCGCTTCGATGACCGTCTGGACCCCGCTCAAGCTCATCCAGTGGACCCAGGGCTTCTTCGCCCGGTCCGGCGTGGACTCGCCGCGCCTCACCGCCGAGGTCCTGCTCGCCCACGCGCTCGGCTGCGACCGGGTGCGGCTCTACCTCGACTTCGACAAGCCCCTCGGCGAGAGGGAGCTGGCCGCCTTCCGCGAGCTGGTGAAGCGCCGCGCCGCCGGCGAGCCCGCCGCCTACCTCACCGGCCGCAAGGAGTTCTTCGGCCGCGTCTTCAAGGCCGACCGCCGCGCCCTCATCCCGCGGCCCGAGACGGAGCTCCTGGTCGAGGCGGCGCTGCGCGCGCTGCCCGAGTCCGGAACCGCGCTCGACCTGTGCACGGGATCGGGCTGCATCGGCGTCACGCTGGCGCTGGAGCGGCCGGGGGCGCGCGTCGCCCTCGCCGACCTCTCGGCCGACGCGCTGGCGCTCGCCCGCGAGAATGCCGAGGCGCTCGGGGCGAAGGTGGAGCTGCTGCAGGGCGACCTCTACGCGGCGCTGCCCGAGGGCCGGCGCTTCGACGTCATCGCCGCGAACCCGCCCTACGTCCCCACGCCCGAGGTCGCGAACCTCGCCCGGGAACTGTCCCACGAGCCGCGGCTCGCCATCGACGGCGGCGAGGGCGGCCTCGCAGTCGCCCCGCGGCTCATCGCCGGCGCGCCGGCACGGCTCGTCCCGGGTGGTACGCTCGTCGTGGAGATGCACGAGAGCCACGCCGCGATCTTCCCCCGCCTCTGCCGCGAGGCGGGATTCGCCTCCGCCGAGGCCTTCCGCGACCTCGCCGGCCTGGCCCGCTACGTCGTGGCGAGGCTGCCGGGCGCGTGAGCGGCGAGTTCAGGTAGAATGCCGCACCTTTCCTGAGGGAGCCGGATGGACAAGATGGTGGTGGAGGGCGGCGTGCCGCTCGCGGGGACCGTGGCGGTGTCGGGCGCCAAGAACGCGGCGCTGCCGATCGTCGCCGCTGCGCTCCTCGCCGAGGGCGACCACGCGATCCGGAACGTTCCGGACCTCGCCGACGTCCGCACCATGGGGCGCCTCCTCACGCACATGGGGTGCGAGGTGGGGCGCAGCGAGGACCGCCGCACCGTGACGGTGCGCGTGCCACGGGCGGTGAAGCCGGAAGCCCCCTACGACCTCGTCCGCACCATGCGCGCGAGCGTGGTGGTGCTCGGGCCGCTCGTCGCCCGCTGGGGCCAGGCGCGGGTCTCGCTCCCGGGCGGCTGCGCCATCGGCGCCCGCCCCATCGATCAGCACCTGAAGGGGCTCGAGGCGCTCGGCGCGCAGCTCACGCTCGAGCACGGCTACGTCGAGGCCCGCGCGCCCCGCGGCCGTCTCCGGGGCGCCACCTTCGTCTTCGACGGCCAGACCGTCACCGGCACCGAGAACGTGATGATGGCGGCGGCGCTCGCCGAGGGGCGCACCATCCTCGGCAACTGCGCTCGCGAGCCCGAGGTGGTGGACCTCGCCGAGGCGCTGAACCGGATGGGGGCGCGCATCCAGGGCGCGGGCACCGCCGAGATCCGGATCGAGGGCGTGGAGCGGCTCGGCGCGCTCTCCCACACGGTCATCCCCGACCGTATCGAGGCCGGCACCCTCCTCGTCGCCGGCGCCCTGCCCGGCAACGACGTGACCGTGGCGGGCTGCGTCCCGGCGCACCTCGAGGCGCTCCTCGAGAAGCTCAGGCAGGCCGGCGCGTCCATCGAGCCCGTTCCGGGCGGCTTGCGCGCGGTCGGGGACGGCCGCCCGCGCCCCGCCGACGTGAGGACCGCCCCCTTCCCCGGCTTTCCCACCGACATGCAGGCGCAGATGATGGTGCTGCTCGCCCTGGCGGACGGGTCGTCGGTGGTGACGGAGACGGTGTTCGAGAACCGGTACATGCATGTTCTCGAATTGCGCCGGCTCGGGGCGGACATCTCGGTGGACGGCAAGGTCGCCGTCGTGAAGGGCGTCCCCAAGCTCTCGGGCGCGCCGGTGATGGCGAGCGACTTGCGCGCCTCGGCGGCGCTGGTGCTCGCCGGGCTCGCGGCGCAGGGGACGACCGAGGTGCGGCGCGTCTACCACCTCGACCGCGGCTACGAGCGGCTCGAGGAGAAGCTCGCGCCCCTCGGTGCGCGCATCCGGAGGGTGGCGGCGTGAAGGGGCGCAGCGAGATCATCACCGTGGCCGTGCCCAAGGGCCGGCTCCTCGAGGAGGCCTCCGAGGTCTTCGAGCGGGCGCTCGGCATCTCTCCGAAGAAGCTCCTCGAGGGCTCGCGCCGGCTCGCCGCCCTGGCCCCGGAGGCCGGGCTGCGCTTCATCTCCATCCGGGCCGCCGACGTGGCGAGCTACGTCGAGCACGGCGCGGCCGACCTCGGCATCGTGGGCCTGGACGTCCTGCGCGAGGAGCCGCGCGACCTCTACGAGCCCCTGGACCTCGGCATCGGCCGCTGCAAGGTGGTCGTGGCCCGCCCGAGATCGGCGAGGCCGCTTCCGAAGGGCGTCGCCCCGCGGGTCGCGACCAAATACACGGCCCTCGCCGCCCGGCACTTCGCCCGCAAGGGCCTGCCCGCCGAGATCATCCCCCTTCACGGCTCCATCGAGGTGGCGCCCTCGCTCGGCCTCGCCGACCTGATCGTGGACGTCACCGAGACCGGCGAGACCCTCAGGGCGAACGGGCTCGTGGTGGAGGAGACCGTGCTCGAGGTGTCCGCCCGGTTGGTGGTGAACCGGGTGGCCCTGAAGCTGCACCCCGAACGGCTCCGGCGCCTGATCGCGGCGCTGCGCTCGGCCACCGCGCCCGCCCCCGCCAGGCTGTCCCGTTGATCCCGGCGCAGGCTTCCGCCTATCATTCAGATCGTATCCCGAAGACGACCCCCACCCCTGAAACGAAGAAGTCCCCGGGTCCCAAGGAGGACCGCGTCGCCATGGATTGCCCTCGGTGCAGCGTCGAGATGACCGAGATCGCCGGAGAGGACAGCCTCCTCCAGCGGTGCTCCGACTGCGGAGGCCTCTGGCTGGACGTCGCCGACGTGAACCGGTTCCTGCTGCACGCCAACCTGCCGGCGCTCACCAAGATCGGCGGATTCCTGGACCCGGAGGAGATGGCCGGGCAGTGCCCCGCCTGCCACGTGGATCTCGTGGCCGTGGAAGGGGGCGAGAAGCGCTCCCTCCACTACGACACCTGCGAGTCCTGCGGCGGCATCTGGGTGGAAGGCCCCGAGGAAGGGGACGTCCCCGAGACGAGCGACTGGAAGACCTCCGAGAAGGAAGTCGTCGCCTTCTACAAGCGCTTCGCGAAGAAATAGGGCGGGGGGCTTGCCCCCCGCCCTGTCGCGATCCGCCAGCGCCTCAGTCGTACCGGTCGTTCCGCCAGGGGTGCGCGGTGGTGGAGTAGCCGTTCTCCTCCCAGTAGCCGCGCCGGTCCATCGGCATGAACTCGATGCGGCTCACCCACTTCGCGCCCTTCCAGGCGTAGAGCTGGGGCGTCACGATCCGCACCGGGCCGCCGTGCTCGCGCGGCAGTGGCCTGCCATCCACGGTGTGGACGAACAGCACGTCGGGCTTCAGCGCCTCCTCGAGCGGCAGGTTGGTCGAGTAGCCATCGTGGCCGTAGGTCATGACGTGGCTCGCGACCGACGTGGGACGGGCCAGCGCGGCCAGGGTCTCGAACCGCACGCCCTTCCAGGCGAGGTCCATCTGGCTCCAGCCGGTGACGCAGTGGAAGTCGGAGACGTCCTCTGCCTGCGGGAGCGCGAGGAAGTCCTTCCAGGACAGGGCGAGCGGCTCCTAGACCGCTCCGTCCACGACGAGCCGCCAGCTCTCGAGCGGCACCTCCGGCAGGCGGCCGAGGTCCAGCACCGGCCACTTGGTGGTGGGGGTCTGGCCCACCGGGAGCTTCGGCATTCCGTGGCGATTCGCCGGGCCCGAGCCCATCGGCCGTGGATCGGCGGCGCCCGGCGTCCGCCGCATCTTCTCGAGGAAGCGCTGACGGAGCCTCATCCGCGCCTCGACGATGCGCTGCTCCTTCTCGTCCATGGCCCGGATGTAACGTCCGGCGAGTGTGGCTACCAGTTGCGGTCGTCGCGCCAGGGGTAGGCGGTGTTCGAGTAGCCGCGGATCTCCCAGTAGCCGCGCCGGTCGTGGGTCATGAGCTCGATGCGATTCACCCACTTGGCGCCCTTCCAGGCGTAGAGCTGCGGCGTGACGATCCGGACCGGACCGCCGTGCTGGGTGGAGAGCGGCGCGCCGTCCACTGCATGGACGAGGAGGACGTCGGGCTTGAGCGCCTCCTCGAGGGGGAGGTTCGTCGAGTAGCCGTCCGAGGCGTGGCACATGAGGTGGGTCGCCGCCGGCAGCGGCCGCGCCAGCGCCAGGACCGTCTCGAGCCGCACGCCCCTCCAGGCCATGTCGAGGCGGGAGAAGCCGGTGACGCAGTGGAAATCGGAGACGTCCTCGACCTGGGGAAGCCTCATGAAGTCGTCCCACCGCAGGACGAGCGGCTCCTCCACCGCCCCGTCGATCTGGAGCCTCCAGCGCTCGGTCGAGACGACCGGCTGGTCGCCGATGTCGAGGACCGGCCAGGTCGCGAGGACGTTCTGCTTGGGCGGGACCTGCGGCATGCCGTGACGGTTGCGCGGGCCCGAGCCCTGCGGTTCGCGGTCGGCGAGCGACGGCGTCGCGTGCATCTTCTCCGCGAACCGGGCCCGGAGGAGGGCCCTCCCCTCGGCGATGCGACGCTCCAGATCGTCCACGCGCGGAGTCTATCCCGGGACCAGCCGGGCCGCAGGCGAGCGCCCGCGCCGCGTGCGGCTCCGGCTTGACGAGAGGGGGCCCTTCGGGGCAGATCGATGGGAGCTTTGCGGGAATAGCTCAGTTGGTAGAGCATCAGCTTCCCAAGCTGAGGGTCGCGGGTTCGAATCCCGTTTCCCGCTCCAGTCGCAAGGCCGGAACTTCCTGGGGCTTCGCGTCAGGGGTTCCGGCCTTCCTCTTCCCTGCGCCAGCGCTTCGTAGCAAGGGCGTAGCAAACCCTGTCACCGCGGGCCCGAACGACAACCTGTCCACCTCAGACCGCAGGTATTCGGGCGCCAGGTGTGCGTAGACCTCGGTCGTGATCTTGGGGTCGCTGTGGCGGAGGATGCGCTGCACCGCGGGCAGGTTCGCGCGGGACATGATGAGCAGCGACGCCGTCGTGTGCCGCAGGTCCTGGAACCGGATGGGCCGGACCACCGGCTTGACCCAGAGCTTCCGCTTGTCTTTCGGGCAGCGGCGCTGCTCCTGGTCGTTCGCTGCCTCGGCGTGGCCGCAGCTCTTGCGGCGGCAGACGTGCTTGTAGCCCTCGACGACGCCCGCGCGGCCGAGCGCCCGGCGAAGGGTCATTTCGAGGTTCACGTCCCGCCGCATCATCGAGCCGTCCTTGCGGGGGAAGACCAACCCCGACGGGGACGCGGCGATGGCGACGCGGAGGAACGGCACGAGCTCGGTCGCGATGGGGATGCCGTCAGCGTGGCCGCCCTTCGTCGTGTCGCGGTCGTGCGAGCGCGCCACCGTCAGCATCTGCCGTGCGAGGTCCACGTCCGCTTTGTGGAGCGCCAGCAGCTCGCCCTTGCGAAGGCCGGTGTAGATGGCCGTCGCGAAGAGCGGGCGCCAGCGCGGGTCCAGGGCTCGCAGTAGCAGCGGGACCTCGTGCGGTCGGAGGTAGTCGGGCTTCCGCCCCGGGATCTTCCGCTTCCGCACGTCCTGGACCGGGTTCGGGCCTGGCCACCGGCCGGCGCGGCGCGCGGTGTTGAAGGCCCGGCTGAGGTAGCCGCGGAGGTGGTTCACCATCTGGGGCGAGACCTCGCTGCTCTTCGCCTGCAGGAAGCTCTCGATCCGGCCGGGCGTCGCCGCCGTGAGCGGGAGCTGGGCGAGGTCGGAGGCGAAGAAGTGGACGCGGATCGCGCTCTCGTTCGAGACGTGCGATGCGAGTGGCTTGGAGTAGGTGTCGAGCCACCACCGGAACAGCTCGGCGAGCGTCCCGCCACCGTCCTCGGGAAGCGGCGGCTCGACGCCGAGCCTGACATGCTCCGCCTTGCGCTCGAGCTGCGCCTGGAGCTGCCGCGCCTCCGCCTTCGTTCGCGCCGTCGAGGCCTTCCCGCGCCAGTGACCGGCCTCGTCCTTCCAGCGCAGGTACCACTTGCCGTCCTTCGGATATGGAGACGCCATGTCGACCTCGCTACCCGGTCAACGTTTGCAGTTCGCTTGGTGCTGGTAGTCGCAGGCACCTCGCGAGCTATCCCAGCACCCGCCCTTGTCCAGGCAGCGATCGATCTTCATCTGCCGTAGGGACTCTAAGAGCAGACGGGACCGCTAGGCCAATGGCGTTGCTCACGCGCATATGGGGGATCCACCCCCCGCGACCCCCCCCCCGCGGAGCGAGGGAGAGGGTCGGCGGTGAGGGGGCGATCGCCAAGGACTTGGCGGCGGTGTCCAGCTTAGCTGCCCCGCCTGGTGAGCCTGTCAGCGGCCGGCGTCGCAGACTTAAGCCACAGGCTGATCGCATCGACCGCCATGCGCCTTGCTTCAGCGAGCGTATCGCCCTCGGTGAGGCAGCCAGGAAGCTTGGGCACCTTCACCCAGTAGCCGCCCGTGTTCCGGTCGGGCGTCAAGACGGCGCGATAGGTCCGACCCCCGATGCGCAGCCTGATCGAACGGCGGCGGCCGGGGGTCCGCATTCTCGGTGCCCTTCGCCGTTGCTCAGGAGCCAATTGCGGACCTCCACGTGCCGAAGTCTCTCCTCACCTGCCACGCCGTCGAAAACGACCCGTAGCTGCGCCTGGCAACTTCCGCAGCCGAGAGCGTCCGCTCCCGCTCCAGCGCCGCCCACATGTCGGCCCTGTAGGTGGGACCGATGACGAGACGCCAGCGGTAGGCGCGGTGTTGCCTGGCGAACTCAACCGGCGTCAGCACGTCGGCTGGCCGGTCCCGCAGGACGTTGGCCGGGGCGCGCAGCTTCGATCCGGCGAAGCGCGGGTCCTCGCCGTTCCTTGCGACCTGGAAGGCGGTCCCCGCGGTCAGCAGGTCGACCCGCGGCCCACGGTAGCCTCGCGCCAGCCGGGTGAAGCGGTGGTCGGATGCGCGCCAGTGCGCGAGGGCACTCCAGAAGGCGCGGACTCGCTTCGACTCCTGCAGCCCGACGAGCCGCGTTAGCCGGTCCGCGTTGACCCTGCCGAGGTGCACCCCGAACCAGGTGACGAGCACCGCGAGCACGCGGAGATCGCCGTGCTCCATGCCCTCGATCGAGGCGAAGAGCAACGTGTCCTCGATGTTCGGGTCGCGCGACCCCGTTCCGCCGACCAACATGCCGATGCCGACCATGTCGGCCGTCAGGGCGTCGGCCGACGGGGCCTGGGCCGGCGTCAGTGCCCGGCTATGGGCCATGGCCGAGCCTCCGGGCGAGGTCCTCGAGGGTGGCCCGTACGTGCGCGGGCCAGCCGGGATTCAGGTCCTGCGGCTCGAGCCAAGCGACAGCCTCCGCCAGCTCGGCCGGGGTAGGGGCTAGGGCGACGCAGTCGGGCAGGTCGAGGCCGCGGTCGCAGAGGGCGAAGAGCTTCACCTTGAGCAGGTCCGAGCGGTGCAAAGTGCGCAGAACCACCGCCCGGCCACGAAAGACGTCCTGCAGCCTCAGGTCCCAGCCCGCCGGAAGGAGTGGAGCGAGCTGACTCGGACCGTTGTTCAGCCACTCGTCCCCAAGCACGCCGCCCCCCGCCCGCACCTCGGCGGCGAAGGCACGGGCGGCGGCCAGGATCTCCGCCGGCAGGGCCGGGTGGAGGATGTCGCAGTCCCGCGTCTGCCTCGTGACGAGCCCGAGCAGGCTCAGCGCCGCGCCACCCACCACCACTGCTTCCAGGGCGAGGCTCCGGTCGGCCAGGTACCTGTCGAAGGCGGCGAGTGTGGTCCGGGGATCCATGGCGTGGTATCATTATAACAGATACTGCACCAGGATCATCGGCTGGCTGCCGTGGGACGCCGCCAGCGTGCAGCCGCGGGCCGCGCCGAGCTCCTCGAGCGTTCCGTCCCTCAAGAACGGCTTCCCCCGGTCGATGCCAGCTTGAGGGCCGCTTTGAACAGGGCTGGGATCAGATTGGCTCGGAAGCTAATCGCGGCGATCGCAATCTTCCTGCCGTTTCCAAGGACAGCCGCTACACGGGGGCCGAGCACCTGTTCCGGCTGTGCCAGGGTCTCCACGACCCGCAGCTGCCCCTGGTCAAATGCCGAGAGCTCCCAAGTCGAGAGGGTGTCGGGTTGCGCCTTCTCATCGCCGATGATGTCGAGTATCGCGTCGCAGATGCCGCAGAAGCGAACCCGCCGTTCTCCGAGATAGACCCGCAGAGAGAGATACGTGTGCAGACTCATCGGATCAGCGTTCCCGACGAAGGCAAGCGGCACCGACGCGTCTGATGCCAGTCCTCCGAGGATGGCCGCCTGCGCCCGAGTAACCATGCCAACCGCAACGACAACAGCAAGGTCAGCGGGCCAGTCGGATCGTTTCCACCTCTTGAGGGCCGCTTCGCTGGTCACGACCATAACTCGGCGTGGAGCCCGCTCGCCTGCGAAGACTTTCATGGGATCTTCGCCTACCAGGTCTTCGCCTCCCCACTCGCCGGGATGGCATTCAACTAACCGACGGACTCGCAACCAGGACTTCTCTAGTGCACGCGCGTCCATCACGTCGCTCCCTCGTCGCCCATCGCCACCACACTGATTTGGTCTGCCATCTCCGGTTCCGAGTTACGGCATACTACTGGCTGCCTCGGAAGACTTGAACACAGAGAGTTCGTAATGACCTCCAGTCAGGGTTCCGGACAGATGCGCGAAGGAGCCGCGACGCGCGTGGCCACTCGCCGAACGGCGCTGGTCGTCTGGTACGTCATCTTGGCGGGCGTCCTCGGGCTCACCGGTGTGGCGGCTATCTTTGGCCCCGGAATCTGGCCGCGTGTCAGCGACGCCGGGGCGGTTGTCGCCTGGGTTGTTTTCGCCATGGCACTGGCGTGCTTGCTGGTGTCGAGGCTCCTGCCGAGCCGGATCAAGCAGCCGGGGGCACCGGTCGAGAACATCGCAGTCGCCCGAAGTCTCGTCGCAACAGCTCTCAATGGGAGTATCGCGCTGTTCGCACCGCTCGCCTGGATGGTCAGCGGAAAGATGATCGCTCTCGTCGCTTTGGCAATCTCCCTCGGCGGCTTGCTGCTTGTAGTTCCGTCTCAACGACGCTGGCAGAAGCTCAGTCGCGCTATCGACGTGACTCTGGGTCAGCAGCTTGCGGGCGCTGCCGACGTCTCGCAGCCGCCACCGCGCTTGTCGCGGAACGTGGTCGCGTTGCTCGGCCTCATGGGCCTCGGCGGGGCGGCCCTGCTGGTCCTGGTGGGCAACATGTTCTGGTCCGAGGAGGTGCTCCGAAGGCCATCCAGCCCTGTCGTCCGAGCGCTCTTGTTCTTGATCATGGCGTTGATGATGACCGGCTTCGGCGTCATGAGACTTGTTCGTGCTTCAGCCGGCAAGCGCCCGCGCTGGCAGCGTGCCTACGGTGTCCTGCTCCTGCTCGTTGCGGGCTACATGCTCGTTCAATTTGTGCGGATCGTCTGAAGGGAACTCGGGGCTCGCGGGGGAAGGCACTCTCCCGAACGGACGTGCTTCCACGGGTGCACCCGCCGTCCAGGCGCTTGGCGGCCACATATCAGCCGCGACGAGTGGGGAGCCCACGCGTGACAGCCACCAGTGCATCCGGTGCGATGCGGACCACGTTCAGGAGTCGAACGTGCGCGAGCTCGCCGCGTGCGCAGAGTTTGTAGACCGTCGCCGTGGACACTCCGAGCAACCGCGCCGCCTCGCGGACCGTAAGCATCCCTTCGCGTAGTGCACTGACAGTCACTCTTTCGGGTAGCAAAGGGGTAACAAGAAATCCGAAAACAACCTGTTTCGGCTGGGACGGCTGGACCCGAGTCGCCACCCCTTCTCCAGGGGTTCCCACAGCTTGCGAAGGCTTGACATCCATTGGACTGCCGGTGAAGTGCGTTCCCAAGCTGAGGGTCGCGGGTTCGAATCCCGTTTCCCGCTCCAGTTCAAGGGCCGGGAATTCTTCGCGGAAGGCGAATGGGTTCCCGGCCCGGTTTCTGCCGGCCCCTGCTCGTGCAGCAAGGATGCAGCAAACGGCGCGGGAAACGCGCCCGCGGCGACCGCAGGCAAGGCTTCAACCGGTGCCGGCACTCCGAGCCGCAGTCGCTCCACCTCTGAGCGCAGGAAGTCGGGCGCGAGGGCCGCGCGACGAAAGAGGAGGAGGGCCAGGCGACAGAACCGCGCTCATCCGTCCTTCCTGCACCGGGCAGCCGGCCTGACACTTCACCCGGCTCGGCGCCTCTTACGGGCTCGCCGCTCTTGACGCGCCTGCGCTAGGCGCTCTTGGCGCTTCTCCTCGCAGGCCCCGGAACAGGTTTGGACGACGACGAGCCGATTGGCGGATCGTGGCGGCGGCGGCGCTTCGCCTGGGCCTCGTCGTAGCCGCACCCGCACTCGATGCAGCGCCATCGGGCCAGGCGAAACGGTAGCACGGCGCGCCCTT
>Ga0153915_10004028_pt1 | contig 13522 bp, 11 predicted proteins | sample Opewatmetagenome_2_FD_107003 | JGI IMG/M metagenome (GOLD analysis project Ga0153915, IMG submission 107003) | Freshwater wetland microbial communities from Ohio, USA - Open water 3 Core 3 Depth 3 metaG | ecosystem: Environmental > Aquatic > Freshwater > Wetlands | place: USA: Ohio, Lake Erie... | reverse complement strand
GGCGCCGGCGGAACGGCCAGGGCCGTTGGCCACACCCAGGTGGCGGTCACCGCTCCGGGAGACACCACCCAGGCGGCCATGCAGGCGCCCCAGCCGGTGGAAGCGCCGCCCGTAGAGACGCCCTCGGTGGAGGCTCCACCCCCTCCGCCGCCGCCGCCGCCCGGCGATGCCTCGGCGCCCACCATCTTCTCGCGCCGGCGCGCCGCGGGCTATCGCATAGGCTCCACCGGCAGCGACAACTTCCGCTATCGTCCGGTCCGGCGCGGCGAGTTCTACTCCGCGGGATTTCTCACCGAGGGTGAGTCCTTCCCCTGGGGCAACGTCCGTGGCGAGGCCAACCAGCCGGTCGAAGAGCGGACTGCCGAGACTTCCTCGGCACCCATCTATGGAACGGTGGAGCTGTCGGCCCCCGGCGATGCGACCTACCACGTAGGCGACTCGCTGCTGGTGGCGAGTCTCACCCGTGACGTGCCGGGGTGGGGGACGGTGGTAGTCCCCAGCGGCATCGTCCGGGTCAGTCACGTGCAGGACCGCGACGTCCTGGCCCAGGTCATTACCCAGTTCGGGCGCGTGGTGGACGGACAGGTGACCATCCCCCTGGAGCCGTTCCACGACCCGGGACTGGTGGACCCGGTCCCGGTCGAGAACGGTCTCACCGCCACGATCATCGCGCCCCGTGACATCCACCCGGTGCAGGGGCAGCAGAACATCATGTTCATTGACGCCGGGAAGGAACAGGGCGTGGCCCTGGGGGACCTGTTTGAGGTATGGGAGCCGTTGAGCGCGGCGCGAGGTGAAACCCAGCAGGCGGTGGCCCTGTTACAGATCGTGCATGTGCGCAATCGGTCCGCGTCCGGCTTTATCCTCCAGATCTACCAATCGGGGATCCAATCGGGACAGCCAGTGCGGCTCATCCGCAAGATGCCGTCGTGACCGACGGCGGCGTTGAAGCCGCGTGTTCACCGAGCTCCATCTCGCTGCACTAGTCTGTTACGCGCTGACCAGCGCGCTCGTCGCGGTTCCCCTGCTACGCCTGCCACGGGGAGCCGTGCGCGGGGCGTTGACGCTGGCGGCCGCCTCGGCCGCCGTCACCCTGCATTTCGCGGCCCTGCTGGCCTATGCCCGGAGCACCGGGGCGGTGCCGCTCGCCGGGGTGGCGGCCGCGCTGTCTTCGTTCGCCTTCCTGATCGGCCTGCTCGGGCTCCTGGTGCTCTGGCTCACTCGCGAGCGGGCCATCGCCCTGGTGGCGGCCCCGCTGGTGTGCCTGCTCCTGGTGGCCTCCCTGGTGACCGGCTTTGGACCGGTGCCGCCCGACGTGGTTCCCCGCGGCGCCTGGTTCATGCTGCACGTCGGGACCAGTCTCCTGGGATTGGCGCTCCTGGCGGTCGCCTTCGCCGCCTCCGCGCTGTACCTGCTTCAGCATCGGGAGCTCAAGGCGCGCCGGTTCGGCGCCGTCTTTCAGGTATTTCCGCCCCTGGAGCAGCTCGACCGGTTGAACTACATCGCCCTGGTGCTGGGCTTTCCAACCCTCACCCTGGGTGTGGTGTTGGGGGCGGGGTATTTCGGGCTGGAGGTGGGGGTGCGGGCCATGGGGCCGGCCCATCTGGCCGTGGGATTCTCGGCCTGGGCGCTCCTGGGGACGATTGCGGGGCTCCGGCTGGCCGGACGGCTGCGCGGGCGGCGCGCGGCGCTCGGCTCCATCGCGGGGTTCGTCCTGGTGACGGCGGGGTATATCACGCTGGTGCTGCTCCAGCGCGTCCCCGGCCGGTTCTTCTGAGAGCGCCATGGCTCTTACGCTCCTGGGTCTGAATCATCGCAGCGCGCCGGTGGAGGTGCGCGAACGGCTCTACTGGCCCGTGACGGAGGTGCCCGGCGTGCTGCAGAAGCTGGCGGGGGCCAGCGGCGCCCGGGCGGTGCTGCTGTCCACCTGCAACCGCACCGAGTTCTACCTCACCGACGGCAGCCCGCAGGCGCTGGAGGTGATCGCGCAGCAGGCGGGCGCCAGACTGGGTCAGGCGCTGGACTCCTACAGTTACGTGTTGCAGGAGCGCGAGGTGGTGGAGCACCTGTTCCGGGTGGCGGCGGGGATGGACTCCCTGGTGCTGGGCGAGGCGCAGATCCAGGGGCAGGTGCGCGAGGCCTGGGAGGCGGCCCGGGCTCACAGCGACCCGGTGTTGAACCGGCTGTTCCAGAGCGCCCTGCGGGCCGGGGGCCGGGTACGGGCGGAAACGGCGCTGGCGACGGGCGCGGCCTCGGTGCCCTCCGCCAGCGTGGAGCTGGCGCACAAGATCTTCGGCGACCTCTCGGGGCGCAAAGCCCTGGTGCTGGGGTCCGGGGAGATGGCCGAGCTGGCGATGGGCCTGCTGGTCTCCGAGGGAGTCCGCACCCTGATGGTGGCGCACCGGAACGTGGAGCGCGCCACCCAGATCGCCGAGCAGCTGGGCGGCCGGGCGGTCTCCTACGGGGAGGCGTGGCCCATGTTCGCGGAGGTGGACATCGTGATGTGCTCCACGGCCGCTCCCCACGCGATCGTGACGCGGGAACAGGTGGGTGAGGCGGTGGCCCGGCGGGCAGGCCGGCCCCTCTGCATTCTGGATATCGCGGTCCCCCGCGACGTGCAGCCTGAGGTGGGCCGGCTGGACAACGTGTTCCTGTACGACATTGACGATCTCCAGGGCGTGGTGGCCGCCAACATCGCAAACCGGCGGCGCGAAATGCCGGCTGCGGAACGGATCGTCCAGCAGGAATTGCGGTATTTTTGGGAGTGGTACGCCGAGCGCGGCGCGGTGGATGCCATCCGCGAGCTGCGGGAGCACGTGGAGACCCTGCGAGCGGCGGAATGGGAGCGGGCGCTGAAGCGGCTGCAGCATCTGGACCCGGCCGACCGCGAGCGGGTGGAATACTTGACCAAGGCCTTGATGAACAAGTTCCTGCATGCACCAACGCTCATGCTCCGCGCGGCTGCGGGCAACGGCCGGGACCGCGAGTTGGCGGAGGCGGTCCGGCAGTTGTTCGACCTGACGGAGCGGGAATCCCCCTCGGGAGAAGGGTCAAACTCACAGTGACATCGGTACTGGTGACCGGGGGTGCGGGCTTCATTGGCTCGCACGTGGCGGAGGCCTATCTGGCGGCGGGCTATTCGGTGACCGTGCTGGACAACCTTTCCAGCGGCAAGCGGGAGAACGTGCCGCGGGCGGCGCGGTTCGTGCACGCGGACATCGGCAGCCCGGAGGCGCGGGACCTGCTGACGGGGGGAGGATTCACGCTGCTGAATCACCACGCCGCCCAGATGGACGTCCGGGTGTCGGTGGCGGACCCGGCGTTCGACGCGCGGATCAACCTGCTGGGCCTGCTCAACCTCCTGGAGGGGGCCCGCGGCGGCGGCGTTACCCGGGTGGTGTTCGCCTCGTCTGGTGGCGTGGTGTACGACGATCGCGGCACGCTGCCCCACGCCGAGGAAGCCCGAAAGCTGCCGGTGTCGCCCTACGGCGTGAGCAAGCTGGCATCGGAGCACTATCTTGCCGCGTACGCCCGTCTGTACGGCATGGAGGTGCTCTGCCTCCGCTACTCCAACGTCTATGGCCCGCGGCAGAATCCGCACGGCGAGGCGGGCGTGGTGGCGATCTTCGGCTCCCGGATCAAGGCGGGGCAGGGGCTCACGGTGTACGGCGACGGGAGCCAGACCCGGGACTACGTGTTCGTGGGCGACGTGGCGCAGGCCAATATGGCCGCGAGCCGCTCGCCCGCGCCGCCGCCGGAGAGCATTGACGCCATGGCGTTCAACGTGGGCACCGGGGTAGAAACCAGCGTGAACCAGCTGGCCGCGCTCATGATCTCGGCTGCCGGGCGCGAGGTCCCCATCGCCCGGGCCCCGGCACGGGCGGGCGAGCTGGCACGCAACGCCCTCAACAGCGGGAAGGCGTCCCGCGCATGGGGCTGGAAGCCCGCCGTCCGTCTGGCCGACGGGCTCAAGCTCACCTATGACTGGATCCGGGAGGTCGCCGCATGATGTTGCAGGTGCGGGGCGCCGTGCCCACCACGCCATGGGAGCTGATCATGAGCTCCAGCACGGCCACCTGGGTAGTGATGGGGGTGCTGGCGTTCTTCTCGTTGCTGAGCTGGTTCTTGATCGTCCTCAAATGGTGGCAGTTCCGCGCCGTGCGTCGTCAGGGAGACCGCTTCTTCAGCCAGCTGGAGCGCACCACCCGCCTGGAGGAGGCCTATCACGCGGTGATGAAGCTGCCGCCTTCTCCCTACGGGCGGGTGCTGCGCGAGGGGGTCAATTTCTTTTCGGAGCTCCGCCCCGGGGTGTTGCGCGAGACCGACGGCAGCACCGCGCCGCTCACCGTGACCCAGCTCGAGGTCCTCCGCATGATGCTGGCCAAGGAGATTGGGGCGGAACGCGACGCGATGGCGCGGTTTATACCGTGGTTGGCGAGCATCGGCTCCTTGAGTCCCCTGATGGGCCTCCTGGGAACCGTGCTGGGCGTGATGGACGCGTTCATCGGGATCTCGACCGGCGGCAGCGGTAACATCTCGGCGGTGGCGCCGGGCGTGGCCGAGGCGCTGGTCACGACCGTCTTCGGCCTGGCGGTGGCCATCCCGGCCATCTTCGCCTACAACATTTTCGCCAACCGCCTGGGGCTGTTCGCGGGAGAGCTGGAAGGCTTTGCGCACGAGATCATCGGCACCATGGCTCGCGAGGGGAGGGTCTGACCATGGCCCTTGGCGGATTGCGCGGGCACGGCGAGGCGCCCCTGGTAGCGGATATCAACGTCACGTCGCTGGTGGACGTCGCCTTCGTGCTGCTCATCATTTTCATGATCACGGCGCCCATCATGCAGGGCGGCGTGCAGGTGCAATTGCCGCGGGCGGAGGCCAGGCCGCTGCAAGCCAAGGAGGGAATGGTCGTGTCCGTGGACCGGGAAGGCCGGATCTTCGTGGACGAGACCCCGTTGTCATATGACGATTTCCGCGCCACGTTCGGCGCGCTGGTGTCGCGGCGCCGGCCCCGGGGCGTCTACCTGCAAGGGGACACCCGGGCGCAGTATGGTCAGGTGGTACGGGTGCTGGCGGTGATGCGCGCTTCGGGGATCAACGACGTAGGACTGGTCGCGGAGCCAGAAGAGGTCGAGCGGTGAAGGTCAACCGTGGCGTGCTGATCCGGCGCCGGCCGGCTCAACGGGGCGCCGGCCTGGCGCTGGCTGCCACGGTCCTGGTCCATTCGGCGGCCGCGGGGGCCCTGTTCACGCGGCCCAGTGGGCGGGTCAGCCTCATGCCGGTCTACGCGGTGCAGCTGGTGGCCGCTCCCGCCGCCGCCCCGGAGGCGAAGCGTGCGCCGGAGGTGGTGGAGCGCCCCGCGGCGGAGCGTCCGGCGCCGACCGTGACGCGGAAGCCGCCCCCCAAGAGGACCTCGGTGGCCAAGGAAGCTCCGCCTCCCACGCCACGCTCCGCCGAACGGGAGCCGGCGCCGCGCACCAGCTCGGCGGAGCAGCCACTCCCGGGCGTGCAGCCCTCCACCGGGACCGACGTGGCGACCGTGAGCCTGCCCGGCGTGGCCTTTCCCTATCCCGAGTACCTGCGCAACATCGTGTCGGAAGTGTTTCGGCGATGGCACCGCCCGGTGGGCGAGACCCCGTTGCAGGCGGAGGTGATGTTCTTCATCCGGCGGGACGGCTCCATCAGCAACCTGCAATTCATCAAACGCTCCGGCAGCTTCGCCTTTGACCTGGAGGCGCAGGGGGCCATCGAGGCGGCGGGCAATGCCAAGGCGTTCGGGACGCTGCCTGATGGCTACGGCGCCGACATGCTGCCGGTGAGCTTCTTCTTCAATCCTGGGGCCATCCGGTGACGGGTCCGGTCTTTTCTTCTTCGTCTCCGCGGACTCTGCGGTCTCCGCGCTTGGTCTTTTTCCCCGGTGCGCCATGGGCATGGGCCGTCGCGGCTGCGGTGGCGGCGTGGTCCGCACCGCTCCGGGCCCAGGACACCCTGCGCCCGCCGGTGGAGCAGGGGGTGCGGGTGGGTATTACCTACACGCCGGGCCTGCGCCCCGGGCTGTTGGTCCTCGGTGGGCCCCGGCGGGATCTGCTCGATTCGGTCCGCGCCATCGTGCGCCGGGACCTGGACGACTCCGATCGCTTCGAGATGATCACCCTGCCGGGCAGCGACAGCCTGATGGTGGCGGTCGGGGCGGGGATGGGGGCGCCGGCGGCGGGGACCAAGAGCGGATCGTTCGTCAACTACGCGCTCTACCAGGCGCTGGGGGCGGATTACACGGTGGACGTGGTAGACCGGCCCGACTCCGGGATCGCGGTGATGGTCTACGACGTCAAGGGCGGCGGGGTACGGAAGGCCATTCCCGTGCCGGTAACCGACCTCAAGAGTCCCGATTTCCGTTTCGATGTCCACCGCGCCAGTGACGAGGTGGTGCGGGCCGCCGCGGGCACTCCGGGGATCGCCGCCACGCGCATCCTCTTCGAGAACAACCGTCGGGTGTACCGGGTGGATGCGGACGGGGCAGACGCCGTGGCGATCACGCAGCCGGGCGGCGGAACCATGTCCCCCACCTGGGCGCCGGACGGGCGTCGCATGGTGTATTCGGAGCAGGCGGGTCCTATCCGGCGGCTGGTGGTGGTGGACGTGGCGAGCGGCCAGCGGGACGTCGTGGGGCCCACCACCACGGGCGTCAATTTCGCGCCGGCCTTCTCCCCCGACGGCCGAACGCTGGCCTTCTCCCGGTCGGACGAGGACGGCACCCACATCTACGCATATAACCTCGCGGATCACTGCTGCTTACAGCGCTTGACGGCGGGCCGTTTTTCAGATAACCTGTCACCGACATTCAGTCCGGACGGCCGGCGGATCGCGTTTGTATCCACCCGGGCTGGCGCGCCGCAGATCTACGCCATGTCGGCCGACGGGACGGAGCAAGAACTCTTCGCTCCCTTCGACTACGGCGTGACCGGCAGTTCATACGCTCCCGAGTGGTCGCCTGATGGTCTGCATCTGGCGTTCCACCGTGACGTGGCCGGGACGTACCAGATCTTCGTGATGGATGTCGCGTCGCGCTCGGTGCGGCAATTGACCAGCGCGGGTCGCAACGAAGATCCCACGTGGGCGCCGGATGGGCGCCACCTGGCGTTCGTTTCCAGCCGGACCGGGACGCGCCAGATCTGGGTGATGGACATGGACACTGGACGGGTGCGCCAGCTCACGAGACTAGACGGGGCCCGACTACCGTCGTGGTCCCCACGGGTGTCCGATACCAACCACCACTGACAGCGGAGTGAACATGCGACGTGCTATGCCACTCGCGTTTGGGATTGCGGTGCTCGCCATCGCCGCGGCGTGCGGTGGAAACCCACCGCCCCAAGCCCCGCAGCCCAATGCCGACTCGCTCGCGGCGGCGGAACGCGCCCGACAGGATTCTCTGGCCCGGGAGCAGGCGATCCGTGACTCGATCGAGCGCGCCCGCCGCGAGGCGGAAGAGCGCATCCGTCGGGCGTCGGAAGACTCGCTGGCCGCCCTGCGCCGCGGCACCGAAGAGGTGCGCGGGATGGTGACGGCGATGATCAACTTCGACTTCGATAAGTCGGACATCCGGCCGGGTGACGCCCAGGTGCTGGACCGGAAGCTGGCGGTCCTCCAGGCGAACCCGGGTCTGACCATCGAGATCGTGGGGCACTGCGACGAGCGCGGCTCCGATGAGTACAACCTCGCGCTGGGCAACCGGCGCGCCCTGTCCGCCAAGCAGTATCTGGTGAGCCGGGGCATCGACGCCGGGCGCATCAGCACCCGTTCCATGGGCGAAGAACAGCCCGTGAATCCGGGGCATGACGAGACCGCATGGGCGCAGAACCGCCGGGATGAGTTTGGCATCACGGCCGGGGGCGACGTGCTCATGCGGCCGCCGGGGATGTGAGGGTCGCTTCCCTCGCTCCCGCGCTGGCCGTCGCCCTGAGCGCCTGCGCGCTCAAAGGCGACGTCCGGCGCGTGGAAACGCAGGTCGCCACCTTGCGGCTGCAAGCGGCCCGCGCCGACTCGGCGCGGGCCGTCGCGCTGCAACGCCTGCTGACTGAGGTGCAGGCGCTGCAGCAGGTGGTGCTGGACTCCCTGGGCGCCCAGCAGCGACGCCTCACGCTATCCCAGGGCGAGCTGCGGGAGGATGTGAGCGACCTGCAGCGGCAGCTGGTCCAGATCCAGGAGCTGCTGGGGCAGAGCCAGCAGCGGATTACCGAGCTCAGAGGGCAAATCGAGCAGCGGCGCTCGCAGGCGACGGCGCCCGGGGGAGCGGACAGCGCCGGTGGGGCGCCGGGCGAGCCGGGCGCGGAGCAGTTGTACGACCTGGCCGTGCGCCAGTTGCGCGCCGGCAGTCCCCAGACCGCCCGGCAGGCCCTGCAGAAGCTGTTGAGCGACTACCCGCAGCATGATCGGGTGCCGGACGCCCTGTTCCAGCTGGGCGAGAGCTGGATCGGTACCAGCCCGGATTCGGCCGCCCAGGCCTACGAGCGGATCGTCAAGCAGTACCCCGGCTCGCCGCGCGCGCCGGCCGCCCTGTACAAGCTCGGGCTCATGGCCGAGCAGCGCGGCGACCAGCGTGCCGCCCGCCTGTACTACAACCGGGTCGTGGCCGGTTATCCACGTTCTGAGGAAGCGGCCCTCGCCCGCGCCAAGCTCTCCGGCCGCGGCGGCTGACCCCGGTCACGGGCTCGGCCTCGCGCCATGACGGACAACAGCAGCCGCGCGGAAATGCCGTTCCTCGATCACCTCGAGGAGCTGCGCTGGCGCATCCTCTGGAGCCTGCTGGCCCTGGTCGTCGGGTCGGTCATCGGGTTCTGGGTGGTGGAGCACTACGACGTGCTGGCGCTGCTCAAGCGGCCCATCGCCGGGCTCCTGCCCGGCGGGAAGCTGTTCATCACCCGGCCCACCGACGCGTTCATCATCACCCTGAAGTTGGCGGTGCTGGTGGGCGCGGTGCTGGCGTCGCCGGTCGTCCTGTGGCAGCTCTGGGCCTTCCTGTCGCCCGCGCTGTACGCGCGCGAAAAGCGTTTCCTGATTCCGATCCTGATCGCCGGCCTGCTCCTGTTCCTGGGCGGCGCCCTCATGGCGTACCTCTGGGTGCTGCCCACCGCCCTCAAGCTGCTGTTCAGCTTCCAGCGCCCGGATCTCGAGTTCATCATCACGGCGGACGAATACTTCTCGTTCGCCAGCCTGTTCATCCTCGCCTTCGGCGTGGTCTTCGAGCTGCCGCTGGTCATCGTGCTGCTGGCGGCCTTCGGCGTGGTGCATCCCAATTTCTTCGCCAAGAACCGCCCCATCGCCCTGGTCGTGGGTGCCATCGTCGCGGCCCTGCTCACGCCTCCCGACGCCGTGTCCATGATGATGATGCTGGTCCCGCTCATGGTCCTCTACGAGGTCGGTATTCTGGTGGGGCGCCTGCTGTGGAAGGCCCGCAGCCGGCAGCTCGGCCGCGACGCGTCGGCCGCCCTGGTGGTGCTGCTGGCGCTGGGCGCGGCGGGGCGCGCCCAGGCCCAGCAGCGGCCCCCGCCGCGGCCGACCGTGCGAGACACGACGGTTCGCGATACCACCGTGGCGGACAGCCTGCGGCGCCCACAGGCGGTGGACACCGCCGCCGCGCGGAAGCTGGGATTGCCCACCGGGCCGTCCCGCAGCTTCCCCCAGGCGGATTCGGTGATCCAGGAGATGCTGAAGCGGGAGGGCTTTCACTCCACGCGCTACGCCGGCGACACCCTGACCCTGTTCGCGGACACCAAGGAGATCCTGCTGAATGGTTCGGCCCTGGTGGAGCGCGAGGGGAGCACGCTGGAGGCGGACACGGTCCGTTTTTTTCAGGCGGAGTGCCGGCTCCAGGCGGTGGGTGAGCCCAAGCTGTTCGATCAGGCCACGGTGCTGGTGGGCGAAGGCATGCGGTACAACACCTGTGAGCGCCGGGGGATCGTGGCGGACGCCTTCACCAGCTTCAAGCAATCCGGGGTGGAGTGGTTCCTGCGGGGCCAGCTCGCCGTGGATTCGGCCTCCACCCGGCTCTACGCCGGAGGCAGCAGCATCACCAGCTCCGACCTGCCGCTGCCGGATTACCACTTCGCCGCGGGCGAGATCAAGTGGGTGACCAACACCATCATGGTGGCCCGGCCCGCGATCCTCTACGTGCGCGATGTCCCGGTCCTGTGGCTCCCGTTCATTTTCCAGGACATGCGGCAGGGACGCCGCTCAGGGCTCCTGGTCCCCAATTTCGGCATCAACGACCTGGTCCGTCCCAACCGGGGCTATCACCGCCACGTCAGCAACCTGGGTTACTACGTGGCGCTGAACGACTACCTGGATGCCGAGGGGTCCATGGACTGGTACGCCCAGAGCTCCATCCGGCTCAACGGCCGGCTGCGCTACCGGTGGCTGGACCGCTTCGTCCAGGGAGAAGTATCGGTCTCGCGGATCTACGAGACCGGCGGCTCGCAATCGTCCCAGCTCATTCTCAATCACAATCAGCAGTTCAACCAGCGGACCCGGCTCAACGCCAGCATCAACTACGCGACCAGCGCCCGCGTGCTGGAGCGCAACTCCGTGGATCCCACCCTGGCGACGGCCAGCCTCACCAGCGCCGCGAACTTCAGCAAGCAGTACGACTGGGGCTCGCTGGCCCTGGGCGGCAGCCGCAACCAGGACCTGTCCAGCGGCCTGATTACCCAGACGCTTCCCACGCTGAATCTCTCCCCCCAGCCCCTCAACCTGTCGGGGAGCATCACCTGGTCGCCGTCATTCAGCGTGACCAATTCGCAGAACCTCAATCAACGGGGATCCATCCTGCGCCTTCCGCCGGCGGACGGCGTGCCGCAGGCCGACACCCTGCGATTCGACACCCGGAACACCTCGGCCCACCTCAATACGCCAATCCGCGTCGGACCGTGGAACTGGTCCAATGACGTGCAGATTACCGATCAATGGACCGATCAGCGGTCCACGGTGCGGTTGCTGGATCCCGATAATCCCGCAGACAGTCTCACCCGCACCTACGGAGAGACCTATTCCACCGGCGTGGATTGGAACACCGGGATCGGCCTCCCGATCCTGTTCGCCGGGACCTGGCGGCTGGCGCCCCGGGTGGGCATTCAGAACGCCACCAGCGGGCCCTTCCTGCTGCGAAACCAGTACACCGGTGGGAGCTGGGTGCAGCAGGGCAAGCGGTTGTCGTTCGGCGCCTCTATTTCGCCCGCGCTGTTCGGGTTCTTTCCCGGTTTCGGGCCGCTGCAGCGAATCCGCCATTCCATTTCGCCCAGCGTGGCGTGGCAGTACGCTCCCGCGGCGTCCGTCCCCGACGCGTATTTGCGGGCTCAGGGCCCGTTGGCCAACGCCCGCTCCCGGAGCCTCGCTCAACACTCCATCACGTTCGGCCTCTCACAGACCTTCGAGGCCAAGCTCAAGCCCCCGCCGGGCGACACCGTCGCCGCGCAGAACCCCCGCAAGCTCAAGCTGCTCAGCATTCAGACCAGCAGCGTGTCGTACGATTTCGAGCAAGCCAAGGACTCGGGGAGGACCGGCTGGACCACCCAGGGACTGTCCAACACGTTCACCAGCGACCTGCTCCCCGGGTTCAGCCTGTCCATGTCGCACGACCTGTGGAAAGGCCAGGTGGGAACCGACACCGCGCAATTCTCTCCCTTCCTCACCAGCATTTCCACCCGGTTCTCTCTTTCGCCGGCCACGTTCCGCCGGATCGCCGCGCTGATAACGGGCGGATCGGTGTCGGCGGAGGGCCCCACCACGTCCGGCGCGCCGGCGGCGCCGGCTGCCGGGCCGGCCATGCCTCCTCCCCTGGGGCCCACCAGCGCGATGCCTCGCTTGATGGGAACGGAAGACATCACCGCCGGCCGGGGAGGCGGCGGCGGCCTCAACATGTCGGTGGGGTACGACGAGCAGCGGAGCCGGGCCCAGACCAGCACCACGCCGGGGGCGCTGGCGTCAGAGGCCCACCGTACGCTGAACCTCAGCACCAGCTTCTCACCCACCAGGAACTGGTCGGTGTCGTGCAGACGATGTACGATCTGACCACCAGCCAGTTCGGTCAGCACATTCTCCGGCTGGACCGCGACCTGCGCCGGTGGCGGGCGACGTTCTCGTTCCTCAAGTCGCCCAATGGGAACTTCGCGTTCAACTTCAACATCGTCCTGCTGGACGAGTCCGACATCAAGTTCCGCTACGACCAGCAGTCGGTGAGAAACCGCTGAGCCCTGCTGTCCCCAAATCGGGACAGCGAGGGGGCAGCGTCCCACTAACGTAACCGCTTGTAAGACAACGGTTTGTAATGCAGCGTGCTGCTTGGCACGGCTTCTGCGCTTTAGAGACAGCGACCACCGACCGGTGAGCGAAGCCATGCGTACCGTCACCCGATTTGGCCTGCCTGCTCTGGCGCTGTTGGTCGCCACCGCCTGCGAGCGCACCGTGGAACCGACCATCCAGGCGCCGGGAAACCTCACCTACCAGTTGGAGCCCAGCGGCGACCCGGCGGCACCGGCCGCCGTCATCTTGAGCTGGGACCCGGTGCAGGATCCCGGCCTGTCGATGTACCGGGTGTACTCCCGGGCCCAGGACGGCGCCAGCTACGATCTGCGGGGTGAGACCACCTCGCCCACCTTCCATGACGCCGGCATGCCGGACCTCGACTATTACGTGACGGCGGTGGGCAACGGAGGCGAGAGCGCCCCCAGCGAGGTGGTGCGCATTGATGAGCGGCTGCGGTTGCCGGCGCCCACCTGGCTCAGCAGCACCAGTCTGAACAGCGCCATCCTGCTCTACTGGTCCGACAACGCGTTCGAGAGCGCGCCCAGCGGATTCAAGCAGTACCGCGTGTACAGCGCATCCTACTCCCTGGACCAGAACTTGTGCGGCACCACCTGGACCCTGGAGGGGACCACCATCTCGCCCGAGTTCCTGGCCGGCGTGATGACCAACGGCGTGCCGCGCTGCTTCGGGATCTCGGCGGAGAGCGTGGAAGGGTGGGAGAGTCTCTGGTCCGATCTGCGGGCCGACACGCCCCGGCCGGACGCGCGGAACGTGCTGATCTATCCCTTCCAGGCCGACCCGGACCACAGCGGCTTCCGGTTCTTCCAGGACCTCAACGGCGACGGCAAGGTCGGCGCACTGGAGCTGGGCATCGTGGCCGCCGGGGACAGCCCCAACGTGGACTTCTGGCTGGATCGCGACGCCGGCGGGGACCTGTGGATCACGCCCGCCCGGACCGGAGTCCAGGTCGCGCTGTACGGCAACGCGCCGGTGGAAGATCTCACCTCCATTGATGTCGCCCCCACCACCGGCTACGCGACCTCGGCCATTCAGGCGGTGCCAGGCTGGGGCTACGTATTCCAGATGCCCGGAGGCGACGGGTTCGCGCGCTTTGGCGCGCTGCGGGTGACGCATGCCAGCAGCCAGTACCTGATCTACGACTGGAGCTATCAGACCGATCCGGGCAATCCGGAGCTGCAGATTCGCGGCGGCTTGCCGACCTTTG
>Ga0153915_10004027_pt1 | contig 13523 bp, 11 predicted proteins | sample Opewatmetagenome_2_FD_107003 | JGI IMG/M metagenome (GOLD analysis project Ga0153915, IMG submission 107003) | Freshwater wetland microbial communities from Ohio, USA - Open water 3 Core 3 Depth 3 metaG | ecosystem: Environmental > Aquatic > Freshwater > Wetlands | place: USA: Ohio, Lake Erie... | reverse complement strand
GCAACCGGTAGGTCAGCGTCACCGAAGTTATCCTCCTCTTTTCCAAGGTCAAGGACCACCTGGCCATTGATTTTACCTGCGGCACAGGCGACAGGGATGTCACGCATGGGAATCCCAGCATCAATCAACGCGACCCCAGCGGCAGTAAGCCCAGCGCATCTGGTTCCTGCCTCAGCATCGAGCACCTCGATGTTCACATCGACGCTTGCGCGGGGGAACTGTTCGGTGAGCACAACCCTTTCGAGTGCCTCTGAGATGACTTTGGAGATCTCCACGCTGCGGCGGTCTGGGCCAGGGCGTTTCCGATCCTCCACGCTAAAGGCAGCCATGTTATAGCGGGCTTGCACAATCGCTTTCAACGGGTCCTGCGTGTGTCGTGGCACTGCTTCTCGAGGGCCATAGACAGCGGCGAGGACTTTGTTCCCACCCCATTCAAGGTAGCAGGAGCCGTCCGCACGATGAAGCACGCCGGCCTCAATCTTGATAGGGCGTATATCATGGAAACCTCGCCCGTCTAACCGTTTTCCTTCGTCAGTTAATAACTTAATTTCTGATTTCATTATCTTACATCCTTTGCATCTTTTTTCAAGAGTTCTTCTATTCTGTCAGTGAGTCCAAACGTGATGGCTTCACTTTCAATCTTGGAGACTGCTTGGAGCACCTTCTGGATGCCCTCCGCATCTCCTTCAATCCAAATACGCCCGTTTTTACCGACCTTGATGCGGCAGCGGGTGTATTTTTGGATAATCTCAATCATGGAAAATTTCTTTCCAATGATACGGCGATAGATCGATGGTTCGAATTCAATGAGATGACCACCTTTGAGTTTGAAGAGGTTCCGGTCTTTGAGTGTTATTTGCAGTTTCTTTGATACATCGACTGAGAGGACTTTCGCCAGTATGGTATCACCAGTGTTTAAATATTTTTCCGTATCAGCGAATTCGATTTCCCAGGGAACCTCATTGACGTGTAACAAGGCGGGGTACGGGGCGTTGATATCCACCATCCAGTTGGAGGTTGATGCCTCCTCAACGACGCCGATAACAAAATCACCAACAACTGGCTCATAGCGTCCTTTCAATGGAATAATATGGATGAATTTCTCCTGTATGTTGAGGACCCCAAGTCGTTCCGCATAGATTTTCTTGTTTTCGACAAAGGTCCCCCGTCCTGGGCGAAACTCGGAGATATCACCAAGAAGTTGGCCAGGAATGACTACTTGTCGTCCTTCGTTGGGCATAAAACCAATTATCCTTTTTATCGTCCTTTATTTTAAAATTCTTGTCTCTATATTTCCTTTGGTTAAGGTGTTGAGTCGATCATAAAAATCTGTTTGCATACCAGCCGGCAGTTTCACGATGCCAATCCAGGAACCATCCGATTGCCATTCCTCCCGTTCCAAGGTTCCGAAGTTACGAACCGCACCATATGTTTTTCCAACATGCTCCGGGGGGATTTTTATGGAAATCCGCACCTGCTCCATGGAGATGGGAATGATTGGTCTAAGAAGCTCGATGATTGTCTTCATCTGCTGGTTCACCGATTTAAACGGATCGATATGTACCTTTGCCTCGTCCATAGCAAGCTCAATGCGGGTCCGCGGGTGAGGCATCTTTGTCTTTGGATCCATCGCATTCTTTACGATGAGATCCACAATGCGTTTCTTCTTCGATTCCTGCATCTCCCGGCGTTGCTCGGTCGTGAGCTGGATTTCTCCTTTCTGAATGATTTCCTTGGCGATCGCTGAGATATCCATGGTTTTAAAGTGCTTCTGCAGTGATTCAACAGGAGCATGGGTCCCTTTCTTCGAATCGCTAAACACCGCATCGATCGCGAGAGCGGAAAGGATATTTTCGACTTTTCCTTCCATGATATGCTCTGCCTCATGGGGATCGACGAGGACTTCGAAGCGATCTGCTCCTTTGTGCAACCGTGCAATGACCGCCTTATCAAGGCTAACCACTTATTTACCTCCGATCGCTTTCGTCACATACGCTTTGGTATCCGCTGGTGACAAGATATGGAATTTGACATTCTTTTTCACCACACCGATCTCAACCGCATCAGGGTTTAATTTCCCCTCTGTTCCCTTGTGTAACGCTTTAATGCCAAGGTCAATTGCCTCTTCCATCGCGATGTTCTCCTTGTAATGTTCCTCGAAGTACGCCATTGCCCCGGTGCGGCCTGCCCCTTCGCTGGCAGCCTTGTACTCCATGAGCGCACCGGACGGATCTGTGGAGAACAGCCTGGCTCCTGTTTGGTCCACCCCTGCGATCAGCAACGCGGTTCCAAACGGCCGAACACCACCGTACTGGGTGTAGGTTTGTTTAAAATCACAGATTCGCTTCACCAGGGTCTGGACTTGGATTTTTTCACTGTAGGTGATCTCGTTGATCTGTGCATCCAGGCGAGCCCTGTCGATGAGGGATCGCGCATCAGCAACAAGACCTGAGGTTGCACAGCCGATGTGATCATCAATGACGAAAATCTTCTCAATGGAATCAGGCTCGATGAGTCGGGAGGTAATCCGTTTGTCAACAATCAATATTACACCATCTCGGAATTTCACCCCAACGGTTGTTGTTCCCCGTTTCACCGCCTCTCGTGCGTATTCGACTTGGAATAATCGTCCATCAGGGGAAAAGACGGTAATCGCTCTATCGTACGCCATATTTGATGGTTGCATTTTTTATTTCACCTCATTTTTTCTTCTGTTTTTTCTTACTGTTGTCGCTCAAATTCAACCATGAATGCACTTTTGATGTATATAGTTTGTGTTCATGTTTCATCTGGAGAGAAATACGATAGGAAAACGAAAGAATTTACACTCCTTTTTTTGTTCCCCACACATACTTGTGCAATTGGAGGGACAGACGGACTGGTAATGCGTCACGGAGGACCCATGAGGCAAGTTTCTGCGGGTCAATCCCCCAGACCGGCTGGAAAAAAACAGTGCATGCGGGTTTATAGCGAGAGATAATATTTTTCGCATAGGAATAATCTTGCCTATTTTTAATGATGAATTTCAGCTGATCCTTTTTCGTCAGAGACGAGATATTTTTTAATATCATTTTTGTATGAGACTCTGAGGAAGGGCATTTGATGTCAAGGGAGATGAGTACTAATTTCTTGCCTACGTAGTCTTGGATATCATAGCTGCCGTTTGTCTCAAGGCAAATGGTATAGTGGTTGTGAAGCAGCTGTCTGATGAGCGCTGGTGTGTCTTTTTGGTGGAGTGGTTCTCCTCCGGTCAGACAGACATGTGTACACTGTATTTTTCCGATTTCAGTGAGTATCTCCTGGATGCTTATCTCTGTTCCTTTATGGTACGCATAGGTCGTGTCGCAGTAGGTGCATCGGAGATTACACCCAGAAGCCCTGATGAAGATCGTTGGGGTCCCGACCAACAATCCTTCGCCCTGGATTGAATAGAAGATCTCATTGATTTTCATTGCTGTGCAGTATTTGGAGGAGTCATTAAAAATCTTTGCGTGAGAAAAAAACTTACGTCAACAGGAAGAAACGTGATGTAAAATTATTTATAGGGGAAATTGTATTACGGGTAAGCCGTTCCAACATTACTTGATATAGAGTGCACTATATAAAATCAGTGGAACTGTGGCCCATATTTGGGCCTGTAGCTCAGCTAGGTAGAGCATCTGGCTTTTAACCAGGTGGCCAAGGGTTCGAATCCCTTCAGGCCCGCCTTTCCTCAAGAGGAACGCAGGAGGAATGCAGTATCGCAGCCCCCCCAAAAAAATATTACGACATCTTAGGACATAAGCTGGTTCCGGATCATACTATTTTATCTGAGAAAGAGAAAAAGGAGTTGCTGGAGAAATACGATATTAAAACCGATCAACTCCCGCGTATACTAGCCAACGATCCTGCTGTACTATCGGTTGGGGCAAAACCTGGGCAAATTGTGAAAATCACCCGGAAAAGCCCGACCGCGAAGTCTGCGACCGCCTATCGGTTAGTTGTTGAGAGTGATACCACTGAGAGTTTTGCCTTCGCTGAGCCCTCGTCTGAGGATTTCAGCCCGGTCAGTGAAGAAATGTAAAAAAGGGGATTTATGAGGAGTATTTATGAGAGAACTTGTTGATGCGTTTTATAGAGAACGAAGTATTGTCAACCATCAAATCGCCTCCTACGACGATTTTTTACGGCACCGTCTGCAGCGGATTGTCGATTCTACCATCATCGGTCAGGAAGAAGAAGGAATGAAACGAGGGTACATTTACCCTGAGATCGAAGGATATAAAATCAAATTCGGGAAAATCAAGGTCGGTCTCCCGCAGGTAAAAGAAGCAGATGGGACAGAGCGGCCGTTGACTCCGATGGAGGCGCGGTTACGAGACCTCACCTACGAGGCGCCTATTGAACTGGAGTTCATTCCCGTGAAAAACGAGGTTGAGTACGAACCTGAAACCGTCCGCATCGGCGAACTCCCTATCATGGTTAAGTCATTACGCTGCAATATCTCACAGAAGGTGTTAGAAGAAAAATTGGACCGGCCGCTATCAGAGGAGGATTACCGCAAGGAACTGCAGCAGATGCAGGAGGACCCTCTGGATCCAGGTGGGTATTTTATCAGCAATGGAACGGAACGTGTGTTGATTACGGTTGAAGATCTGGCTCCAAACAGGGTTCTTGTTGAGCGATCAAGTCGGTATGGCACCGATGTTGAAGTCGCAAAGGTGTTTTCCCAGCGGGAAGGGTACAGGGCATTGACCGTCGTCGAGAAACGAAAAGACGGCATGCTCATGGTAAGTCTCCCGACAACCTATGGGCAAATCCCCCTGATCGTGTTGTTACGAGCATTAGGAATGGAGAACGACAAAGAAATCGTTGATGTCATCTGCGTCGAACCGAAGATGGAGCCGTACGTCCTGGCAAACATCGAGGAATGCGCCAAGGAATACAGCATCACGACAAAGGAAGAAGCAGTGGCGTACCTTGGGAAGAAATTCGCAGGTGGGCAGGCGAAGGAGTATCGGGTGAAACGGGTGGAAACCATCATGGACCGTCATCTGCTCGCCCATCTTGGGAATGATCCTGACGACCGGTTGAAAAAAGCGATTTTCGTGGCTCGCATGGGGATGGCTGTCCTGGAGCTTGCGTTAGGGAAACGTGAGCAGGACGATAAAGACCATTATGCGAACAAGCGTCTGAAGCTCGCAGGGGACCTCATGGAGGATCTCTTCCGAGTCGCGTTCACCGCCCTCTGTAAGGATCTCAAATATCAGATTGAACGTATCAATGCAAAAGGCAAAGAAATCAAGATTGCGTCATCGCTCCGATCCGATGTCTTAAGTCAACGGATCCATCATGCGCTTGCCACCGGGAACTGGGTTGGCGGCAGGGCTGGGGTCTCACAGCTGCTGGACCGGACCAGTAACCTTGCGGTGCTGAGCCATTTGCGGCGTGTCACCTCACCATTGACCAGGTCGCAACCGCATTTCGAGGCCCGAGATCTCCATTCAACGCAATGGGGCCGACTCTGCCCAAATGAGACACCTGAAGGACCGAACTGTGGCCTGGTGAAAAACCTCGCCCTGACCGTGGAAATCTCAGAAGGATTCGGAGAAAAAGAGGTTGAAATGGTTCTGCGTGAACTTGGTATCAAAGAAATCACAAAACATGTTACTGGCGCCCGTGTGTATCTCAACGGGGACCTGATCGGGATGCATCCTAATGGAGCTGATCTGGTTAAGAAACTACGGGAGAGACGACGAAAAGGGATGCTCAGTAATGAGATCAACGTAACCTATGATATTGAAGGAAACGACGTGATTGTGAACTGTGATTGTGGAAGATTGCGACGGCCATTGCTTGTTGTTGAAAACGGCAAGCTCCTCCTCAATCAAAAAAACCTCGCAGAGTTAAAAGAAGGCAGAAAAAAATGGAGTGATTTGATCAACGACGGGATTGTCGAGTATATCGATGCCGAGGAGGAGGAAAACGCACTGATCGCATTACGAACAGAGGATATTACGACGGACCATACCCATATGGAGCTTGATCCGATGTGCATACTCGGGATCGGTGCCTCCCTTGTTCCCTATCCGGAGCATAATTCATCTCCGAGGATCACCATGGGCGCAGGGATGGGAAAACAATCCCTCGGGTTCGGTGCGTCAAACTACCGGATCAGACCAGATACGCGCAGCCACCTGCTCCATTATCCGCAAATGCCGTTGGTGCAGACCCACCCGATTCGCTACATCAAATTCAGGGAACGCCCTGCAGGGCAGAACTACATTGTCGCGGTTGCATCCTTCCAGGGGTACAACATGGAAGATGCCTTGATCATGAGTAAGTCTGCCATCGAACGTGGGCTTGGTCGAAGCACCTTTGTTCGAACCTACAACAGCGAAGAGAAACGATACCCTGGTGGCCAAGAGGATCACTTTGAGATTCCGAATCCTGACTGCCGTGGTGTCCGGAGTGAAGACTCCTACAACAACCTCGGGGAGGACGGGTTGATTTCACCGGAATGCGGTGTGAATAGCGGAGATGTGTTAATCGGAAAAACATCGCCCCCACGATTTCTTGAAGAGCCGACTGATTTTCTGACACCCCAGAAACGAAGGGAAACATCGGTCACCGTCCAACATGGTGAAGGTGGTGTTGTCGACAAAGTCATGCTTTCGGAGTCTGTGAATGGCTCACGAATGGTGAAGATAAAAGTCAGGGAACAGCGGATCCCTGAGCTGGGGGACAAGTTCGCCTCGAAACACGGTCAGAAAGGGGTGATTGGGTATGTCGTCTCAGCAGAAAACATGCCGTTTAACGAGCACGGGCTGTCACCTGACCTCATCATTAATCCTCATGCTATCCCGTCAAGAATGACGGTGGCACATGTCCTGGAGATGATTGGTGGGAAGGTCGGGGCGCTTGAGGGCCGAATCGTCGATGGCACCGCGTTTAGCGGAGAACCAGAAGAGCAGATGCGCGCTGCACTGCTGAATAATGGTTTTAACCATGCGGGAAAAGAAACATTCTATGACGGCATCACAGGACGACCCTTGGAATGCGATATTTTTGTGGGATGTATCTATTATCAGAAGCTTCATCATATGGTCGCAGGGAAGATCCATGCCAGATCACGCGGTCCGGTGCAGATCCTGACCCGCCAACCAACAGAGGGACGAGCCAGGGAGGGTGGTCTGCGGTTCGGAGAAATGGAGCGAGATTGCCTCATTGGGCATGGTGCATCCATGGTCATCAAAGACCGCCTGTTGGATGAATCAGATATCACGATGAAGTACGTGTGCAACACCTGCGGTCATATCGCGATGATTGATCGTCATGGCCGGTTACATTGCTCGATCTGCGGTGACAAGGCAGATATCCACCCGGTGGAGATGAGCTATGCATTCAAGTTGCTGATTGATGAGTTGAAATCCCTGGTGGTTGTCCCACGGATTAAATTGGAGTCACTGGTGTAGGGGGTAAAAAGATGGCAGGAAGAAGTATCACAAAAAAGATAGGATCCTTGGAGTTCGCGGTGCTGTCACCAAACGAGATACGGAAGATGAGTGCGACGAAGGTCATTACTGCGGATACGTACGATGATGACGGGTTCCCAATCACCATGGGACTCATGGACCAGCGTCTCAGTGTCATCGAACCAGGGTTACGGTGCAAGACCTGTGGGCTGAAAGTCGGGAAAGACAAATGCCCAGGGCATTTCGGACATATCGATCTTGCGATGCCGGTAATCCATGTCGGATTTGTCAAAACGATCAGGAATTGCTTACGGGCGACGTGCCGGAAATGCGGCCGTATCCTTCTCTCAGAGAAAGAAATCGAGGAACACAGGAAAACAATCATAAGAAACAACCAAGAGGGCCGCGACAATGCCTATGTGTTCAAGATGATTATTAGCAATGCGACAAAAACTGAGGGATGCCCACGATGTGGCACCATGAGTGGGAAAATTGACCTTGACAAACCCACGTCATTCCGGGAGAACGGAAAAAAACTGACGCCGACAGAGATCCGCGAGTGGCTCGAGAAAATCACTGATGAGGATCTCCCGTTACTCGATATCAACATAAAATCTGCGCGACCAGAATGGATGGTCTTAACAGTGCTACCGGTTCCACCGGTCACCGTGCGACCATCGGTAACCCTTGAGTCCGGTGAACGCTCAGAGGATGACCTCACCCATAAACTTGTCGATGTGATCAGGATTAACCAACGGTTACAGGAAAACAGGGACGCGGGGGCTCCGCAGCTCATTGTGGAAGACCTCTGGGAGCTTCTGCAGTACCATGTGACCACCTATCTGGACAATCAGACCTCTGGCATCCCCCCAGCGCGACACCGATCAGGAAGACCGCTAAAAACCCTTGCACAACGCTTGAAGGGAAAAGAAGGACGATTCAGGAGCAATCTATCTGGAAAGCGTGTGAACTTCTCTGCCAGAACCGTCATATCACCAGATCCGAACCTCAGCATTAACGAAATCGGCGTCCCCATAGAAATCGCGCGGGAACTGACAATCCCTGTTCGAGTAACAAATCAGAATCTTGAATGGTGCAAAAAACTTATTAAACAAACAGCCCAGGTAGAAAAACCTGGCGACAGCTACAGGCCTCATGTGAATTATGTGAAACGCTATCGTGAGGGCGTGGAACAGCGGATGAAGGTGACAGAAAAAAATGCGGAGGATATCGCAGAGAAACTTGAGCTCGGGTTCATTATCGAACGACAGCTCATGGACGGCGATATCGCCTTATTTAACCGTCAGCCCTCCCTGCATCGTATGTCGATGATGGCGCATCGTATCAGGGTCATGCCGAATCGGTCGTTCCGGTTCAACCTTTCCGTGTGCCCTCCCTACAACGCTGATTTCGATGGCGATGAGATGAACCTGCATCTCTTGCAGGGTGAAGAAGCAAAGGAAGAGGCAGAAATACTGATGAAGGTGCAAGAAAATTTGATGTCACCTCGTTTTGGTGGTATCATCATCGGCGGGTTACATGACCATATTTCAGGCTGTTTCCTTCTAACATATAAAGACAAGACCTTTTCGAAGGAGAAGACTTCGGAAATCCTGGCGATCTTCAAGTATAAGGGGAAGTTCCCCGAGATCCATGAGGAGAACCAAGAAAACGTCGTGTATGGGAAAGACATCTTCAGTGTACTGCTCCCGAAGGATCTGAACATCGAGTTTAAATCAAAAGCCTGTTTTCACTGCGACGTCTGCAAGTCTCCCGAATGCCCGCATGGCGCGTATGTCATCGTGAAAAACGGAAAATTGAAACAAGGGATCATCGATGAAAATAGCATTGGATCGTTTAAAGGGAGAATCGTTGAGCGGATTATCAGGGACCATGGGACCACCGCCGGCAGAATATTTATCGACGATGTCACCCGCCTTGGAATCGCGGTCGTTACGATTATCGGGTTTACGACCAGTATCGATGACGAGGACATCCCCACTGAAGCAAAACGGCAGATAGAAGAAGGACTACAAAAAGCTCAGAACAAGATCAACACCTTAGTATCAGCCTATGAGCGGGGTGAGTTGGAATCTCTTCCTGGTCGAAGCCTTGAGGAAACGTTAGAAATGGAGATCATGCGAGTCACTGGTCGCGCACGTGACATGGCCGGTGAAATCGCCAGTAAGTACCTCGGATTAAACAACAGCGCGGTCATTATGGCAAAATCAGGAGCGAGAGGATCGATGCTGAACCTCTCCCAGATGTCCGGATGTGTCGGTCAGCAGGCGGTCCGAGGAGAGCGGATCTCGAGGGGGTATAAGTACCGGACGTTACCGCACTTCAAGAAAGGGGACCTCGGAGCAAGCGCGAAGGGGTTTGTTGCGAACAGTTATAAATCCGGGCTGAACCCGACAGAGTACTTTTTCCATTCGATGGGAGGACGGGAGGGTCTCGTTGACACGGCGGTGCGGACTTCCAGGTCTGGATATATGCAGCGACGGCTCGTCAACGCGTTGGAAGATCTCAAAGTTGAAAGCGACGGGACCGTGCGACACACGGGCGGGGAGATCATCCAGTTTAGATATGGAGACGACGGGATCGACCCGACGAGAAGCTCCACAGGAAAAGCAGTGGATCTCGACCGGATCATTTACGATGTGAAACAGGAGGGATGACCACATGGTGACACTGACGGTTAAAAAGCACGCACCAAAAAAGGAGAAGAAGAAATCCGTGAAACATCCAAAGCCAAAATCCGCTCCTGCAAAGACAAAGAAACGGGTAGTCCAGGTCGCCGGAAAGAAGAAGATTGCTGCGAAAACGATAAAAGCCAAGACCCCTGAAAAGGTTCAAAAGAAGAAAAAACCAGTAGTATCGAAGGCTGAAACTGCAATCGCCGAGAAGAAAATTGAAAAGAAAAAAGAACCGGAACGCACGTTCATCCCTCCGCCGATAAAAACAGAAGTTGAACCGAAAGAATACAAGCCGATACGCGCAGAGGTCATGAAGTTACTGAAGAATATTTTTCTTCCGGTTTCCATTATCGATGGGATCGTTGAGCGAACAGCACGGGATAAAAAACTAGAGGGAAAATTAAAACACATCGTTGAAAAAGCACTTGAGGAATACTCGAAGAACCGGATCGATCCCACTGAAGCGTGTGGGATGATCAGCGCCCAGAGCATTGGGGAACCGGGTACCCAGATGACGATGAGGACGTTCCACTACGCTGGTGTCGCTGAGATTAATGTCACGCTTGGGCTGCCGCGGTTAATTGAAATCGTCGATGCCAGATCCACCCCGTCTACCCCGATGATGAATATTTACCTTCGGGATGAGTACCGGGTGAACCCTGATTTGGCAAAAGAAATCGCGAACAAGATAGAGATCACGCGGCTCACCGATGTCGCTGATATCGAAATGGACCTCGTGAACATCACCATTGCCATTAAACCGAATAAGAAGACGATGGAGAAAAAAGGAATCGTCATTGATGACCTTTTGGAGCGGGTACAGTCAATGCGGAAGTTATCCGCGAAAATCGAAAAAGAGAGCATCAAAGTCACGTTGGATGAGCCGGGATACAAGATTCTGCAGAACACCAACGAGGCATTAAAGAACCTGAAAATAAAGGGAATCGACGGGATTAAACGAGTCATCATCCGGAAGGAGCCGAACGAGGGGTATGTTATCTACAGTGAGGGCAGCAACCTCAAGGAGGTCCTCGACATCGAGGGTGTTGACCCTTATCGGGCCACCACGAATGACATCCATGCGATCGCCCGAGAGCTTGGCATTGAAGCAGCCCGGAACATGATCATCCAAGAGGCGTATTCCACGCTCTCGGAACAGGGTTTGAACGTCGATATGAGGCATATCATGCTTGTCGCTGATGTGATGACGGCCGACGGCACGGTCCGCGCGATTGGCCGCCACGGGGTGAGTGGCGAAAAAAGCTCGGTGCTCTCCCGAGCAGCCTTTGAAATCACAGTCAATCATCTGCTGCTTGCCAGTCAGCGGGGAGAATCGGACGGGCTGAATGGTGTTGCAGAAAACATCATCGTCGGTCAGCCAGTGAACCTCGGGACAGGAGCAATCGAACTGGTGATGAATACAAAAAAACCAAAACAGAAGGGAAAGTAAATGGTAGACGTAAATAAAGCGTTGAAGGACGTTGCTAAGAAAGGAACAATCATCATAGGTGAAAAACAAACGAAAGCGGCAATCCAGAAGGGGAAGGCAAAACTGGTGGTTATGGCGATGAACTGCCCGTATGCAACCATCATTACCACACTGGTCACAGAGAATAATGTGCCCCTCTACAACTACACCGCCACTGGTGTCGACCTTGGGTACACCTGCGGGAAGAACTATGCTGTTGCGTGCTTCGCGGTTATCGAGGAAGGGGATTCGAACATCTTACAGCTGGTCAAGAAAAGGAAATAACGAACATGGCAGAAATCATCCTTTCAAACGAAACCGTGCAGTACATCAACCTTGCATCCAAGGTGACTGGGGCAAGCATCAGAGACTGCCTCGTGGAAGACGACCGGGTGGTCTTTATCGTCGAAAAAGGGCAACTCGGGATCGCTATCGGGAACAAAGCAAAAAACCTGGAGAAACTCCGCTCGATGTTCAAAAAAAGCGTCAAGTTTGTTGAGTTAGACGATGATAAAACCAAGTTTATCCTGAACCTCTGCAAACCCTATGAGGTCACAAAGGTGAGCTTTGAAGGAAACGATAATGAAAGCGTGGCACGAATAGAAGTAAAGCTGCATGACAAGTCGAAATTAATAGGAAAAGGCGGACGTAACATTAATATGATTCGAAAAATGGCACAGCGTCATCATCAAATAAAAGATGTTCAAATCGTCTAACACAATCCTTCGGTAATATTTTAAAGGGTAGCATATTCCAGGATGGTAGGGGATATCGCGTGCGCATACGGTCTCATCCGATTATTGATTTTAAAAAAAAGAAACAGCTCCCGTTTTATTTCCAAAAGAAGAAGATATGCGGAGAGGAAGGAGACACGATTGCCTCTGCGTTGCATGCCGCAGGGATTCGCACATTGACAAAGAGTACGAAGTATGAGAGCCCTCGAGGTTTTTTTTGTGGGATCGGGAAATGCTCCTCGTGTCTGATGCGGGTGAACGGTGTTCCGAATGTACGGACCTGCATCGCGCCGCTGAAAGAAGGAATCATCGTTGAAATGCAAGATAAACTTGCACGGCTCCCTGATGCCGTGTTCCCCGGGGAACCAACGCAGACGTTGAATGTCGATGTCCTTGTTGTCGGTGCCGGTCCTGCCGGCTTATGCGCCGCAATCGAGAGTGGACGACACGGCTCGTCGGTATTGCTTGTCGATGAAAACCAAACTCTTGGAGGTCAACTTGTCAAGCAAACGCATAAGTTCTTTGGTTCAAAACACGAACGTGCTGGGACGCGAGGGATAGATATTGCAAAAGAGCTTGAAAACGATGTTCGGAACCTCGAACGTGAAGGGAAGGTCCAGGTGATGACCGATGCGACCGTTATCGGGTATTACGAAAGTAAGAAAAAACATCGGTTTGGCGTGGTGAAACGTACTGACTATAAAAGCAAGTTATATGATGTTCGATGCAAGGCGGTAATCCTCGCGTGTGGTGCGATGGAGAATATGCTCTTGTTCCCTGGGAATGACCTTCCAGGGGTATATGGGGCAGGTGCTGTTCAGACCCTGATGAATGTCTACGGGGTAAAACCTGGTGACCGTGTGCTCATGGTCGGTGCTGGAAACGTAGGTCTCATTGTCGCATATCAGTTGTTGCAGGCAGGGATCGCCGTCGAGAGGGTTGTTGAAGCTGCTCCGACGATCGGGGGGTACAGCGTCCATGCAGCAAAATTACGACGATGCGGCGTCCCAATTCTTACGTCTCATACCATAAAAGAGGTATGTGGGGACTAAAGAGTCGAAGGCGCGGTCATCGTAAAACTCGATGAACAATGGAAACCGATTAAAGACTCGGAGGAATATATCAAATGTGATACGATTTGTCTTGCGGTTGGTTTAACACCTTCAACACG
>Ga0153915_10004025_pt1 | contig 13527 bp, 10 predicted proteins | sample Opewatmetagenome_2_FD_107003 | JGI IMG/M metagenome (GOLD analysis project Ga0153915, IMG submission 107003) | Freshwater wetland microbial communities from Ohio, USA - Open water 3 Core 3 Depth 3 metaG | ecosystem: Environmental > Aquatic > Freshwater > Wetlands | place: USA: Ohio, Lake Erie... | reverse complement strand
TGTCGCTGTTCGGGAGCCTGGCCCAGACCCTGACACCGCGGCGGTACTCCGACCTGCTCCCGCACGTGGCGGGCGTGACGTCGGCCGTCGTCGTGTTCTTCGTGAGCGTCATGCTGGCGTCGGCCAACCCGTTCGAGCGGCTGCCCTTCACGCCGGCGGACGGACGGGGGCTCAACCCGCAGCTCCAGAACGTGGGGATGGTGATCCACCCCCCCATGCTCTACCTCGGCTACATCAGCATCACGGTGCCGTTCGCGTTCGCGGTGGCGGCGCTCCTGTCCCGCCGGCTGGACACCGGGTGGATCCACGCCATCCGCAAGTGGACGCTGGTTTCCTGGCTGTTCCTCTCGATCGGCATCACGCTGGGCATGTGGTGGGCGTACGTGGAGCTGGGCTGGGGCGGCTATTGGGCCTGGGATCCGGTGGAGAACGCGTCGTTCCTGCCGTGGCTGACGATGACTGCGTTCCTCCATTCGGTGATGATCCAGGAGAAGCGCGGGATGCTGAAGAAATGGAACATCGGGCTGATCGTGGGCTCGTTCCTGCTTTCGATCTTCGGCACGTTCCTCACCAGGAGCGGCGTGATCAGCAGCGTCCACAGCTTCGCGCAGTCAAACGTGGGCTGGTTCTTCCTCGTCTTTCTGGTGCTGGCGGCGGTGGCGGGCTTCGGTTTGCTGGCGTACCGCTGGCCGGCGCTGGCGGCGGAGTCCCGGCTGGAGTCCATGGTGAGCCGCGAGGCGGCGTTCCTGTTCAACAACCTGATCTTGATCGTCATCGCCTTCTCGGTGCTGTGGGGAACGCTGTTCCCGATCATCTCCGAGGCGGTGCGAGGTACCAAGGTCACGGTGGGTCCGCCGTTCTTCAATCAGGTCAACGTGCCGCTGGGGCTGCTGCTGCTGCTGCTGACGGGGATCGGGCCGCTGATCGCGTGGCGGCGGGCGAGCACGGCGAACCTGAAGCGGCAGTTCCTGTGGCCGGTGGCGGCGATGCTGGTGACGGGGGCGGCGCTGGCGGCGGTCCGGATGTCGGACGCGTGGTCCATCGTGGCCTACGCGCTGGGGGCGTTCGTGGTGGTGACGGTGGCCCAGGAGTTCGTGCGCGGCACGGGGGCGCGGCACCGCCTGCACGCTGAGGCGTACCCGCTGGCGCTGGTGCGGCTGATCGGCCGGAACCGGCGCCGCTACGGCGGCTACGTGGTGCATCTCGGGATCGTGATGCTGTTCGGCGCCTTCGCCGGGCTGGCCTTCAAGAGCGACACCGAGGTGACGCTGAAGCCCGGGCAGTCGGTGGACGTGAAGTCGCCTTACGGCTACACCTACCGCATCACCCACCAGGGGATCTCGCAATACACCCAGCTCAACCGCTTCGTCACGGCGGCGAGCGTGGACGTGACGCGGGCCGGCAAGTACATCGGCACCATGAAGAGCGAGAAGCGGCAGCACCTCGACTCGCTCGGGAACCCGACCTTCGAGCCGTCGACCGCGGTGGCCATCCACAGCGACCTGCGTGAGGACCTGTACGTCGTCTTCGCGGGCGCGGTGAACGGGACGGAGGAGGCGGTCTACCGGATCACCATCAATCCGCTGGTGTGGTGGGTGTGGTACGGCGGGCTGGTGCTCGCGATCGGCGGACTGATCACCCTGTGGCCGACGGCCCAGGGCCCGACGCCGGTGAGCCGGCGCCGGGCGGAGCCCGCGGGCTATGTGGCGCAAGTCGGCGCTTAGTCTCCTCGGCCTGGTGCTCGCGGCGGGTCTCGCCGCGCAGACGCCGCCGCCGGGCGCGTTCAGCCCGCAGGACTCGGCCCTCGGCGCCGCGGTGCACCAGCGCGCGGGCGACTCGCTGGGCCGGCTCGAGGCGCCGGAGGCCGCGGGGCGGCCGGCGCAGCGGGTCACCGCGCGGGACAACGAGGCCCTGGTGAAGGACCTCGAGCACAAGATCCGCTGCACCTGCGGCTGCAACCTCGACGTGTTCACCTGCCGGACCACCGACTTCACCTGCACGACCTCGCCGGCGATGCACCGGCTGGTGCTGGCGCGGCTCGACTCCGGCATGACCGAGGCCCAGGTGCTCGAGTCGTTCCAGCGGCAGTACGGCGAGATGATCTTCATGCAGCCGCCGAAGCACGGCTTCAACTGGGCGGCGTACGTGATGCCGTTCATCGGGCTGGGCCTGGGGATCGGGCTGGTCGTGGGCGTGGTGCGGCGCTGGGCGCGCGCGACGCCGAAGCTGAAGGACGCCGGGGCCACGGCCGCCCCGGGCGAGGCACTGCAGGGCGTCTCGGCGGAGGAGATGGAGAAGCTGAAGCAGGAACTCGAGCGGTTCGAGGCCTAGGGTGGTGATGCTCGTCGGGCTCGTGCTCGCCATCGCGGCGGTGCTGCTGGTGCTCGAGCCCATCCTCCGTCCGGGTGGGGCGTCGGCGCCGGTCCCCGGCGAGGCGGAGCCCGGGGAGGATCCGAGGGAGCGTCGCAAGGAGATGGCGCTCGCAGCGCTGAAGGAGATCGAGTTCGACCGCGCGACGGGGAAGCTGAGCGACGCGGATTACGAGAGGATGCACGCCCGCTACACCAAGGAGGCGGTCGAGGCGCTGCGCGACGCCGAGGCGATGGCGGGTGTGGCCGGCGGCAACGGCCACGGTCCGGCGCCGGCCGCGGGCGCGCCGGTGGCGGCGGGCGCCGCCGCGGACGATCCCGTCGAGCGGCTGATCACCGAGGCCCGGCAGGCGAGCAAGGGCCGGCGGTTCTGCTCCAACTGTGGCGCGGCGCTCGAGGGCAGCGGCCGCTTCTGCGTGGAGTGCGGCGCGCGGGTGTAGGGTAGACGGACACTGGATTCGGGTTTTATGCGGCGCGGCCCTGGCGGGCCGCGCCGCTTTGCTTCAACTTGGCCCGGCCTCTGTGCGTAGCCTAATCGTCCGCAGTGCGGGTTTCGCACCACCACCTCTATCCGAGATGATGTCCATGCCGACACGTCGCATGTCCGCCTTCGCACTCCTCGCGCTCGCCGCCTTCGCGGTGCCGAGCGTCCATGCCCAGCGGCCCGGGGGGCCGCCCAACCCGCAAGGCCCGGGCGGCCAGGCTCCGGCCGCGCAGGCCGGAGGGGGGCTCCGCGGCCAGCAGCAACAGCAGGGCCCGCGTCCCTACGCCGAGGTCATCACCGAGAAGGCGACGTCCGACACCGGCGTCTTCATCGTCCACCGGATCGGCGAGCAGCTCTACTACGAGATCCCCCGCGCGATGCTCGGCCGCGAGTTCCTGCTCAAGGTGGCGCAGCGCGGCACCGTTCCGGGCGTCGGCTACGCCGGCGAAGAGGTCACCGACCGCGTGGTGCGCTGGGAGCGGCTCGGCAACCGGGTGCTGTTTCGGATGGTGAGCTACCAGATCCGGGCGGACAGCAACCTGCCGGTCTCCCGCGCGGTGCAGCTCAGCAACCAGCCGGCGATCCTGATGAGCTTCAACATCGCCGCGTTCAGCCCGACGGATTCGAACCTGGTGATCGAGGCGACGCCGCTCTACACGACCGACGTGCAGGAGCTGAACCAGCGGCAGCGCATCCGGTCGCGTCGGATGGACCCCGCGCGGTCGGTCATCCAGCGGGCGAGGGCGTTCCCCGAAAACATCGAGGTGAGCGCGCTGCAGACCTTCGAGGTGGATTCCGTGCCGGGCGCCGGTGGCGGCTTCGGCGGGGGGCGGGGGACCAACACCATCACCATGCTGCTCAACTACTCGATGGTGCTGCTCCCGGCGAACCCGATGCAGGCGCGGCTGTGCGACAACCGGGTCGGGTTCTTCGCCGTCAACTTCGAGGACTACGGCCTGGACCGGCCGCGGGTCGAGCGGCGCTGCTTCATCAGCCGCTGGCGGCTGGAGAAGAAGGACGCCAGCGCGGCGGTGAGCGAGCCGGTCAAGCCGATCGTCTTCTACATTGATCCGGCCACGCCGAGCAAGTGGGTCCCTTGGCTCATCAAGGGGGTCGAGGCGTGGCAGCCGGTGTTCGAGGCCGCGGGGTACCGCAACGCGATCATCGCGCGCCCGGTGCCGACGCCGCAGGAAGACCCGAAGTTCGACCTCGACGACGCGCGCTACTCGTTCATCCGCTGGCTGCCCTCGACGACTGAGAACGCCTACGGGCCGCACATCAGCGACCCCAGGACCGGCGAGATCCTCCAATCGAGCGTGGGCTGGTACCAGAACATCACGTCGCTGCTCCAGGCCTGGTACTGGGTGCAGGTGGGCGCGGTGGATCCGAGGGCGCGCACGCTCCCGTTCCCCGACTCCCTGATGGGCCAGATGGTGGCGTACGTGGCCACGCACGAGGTCGGCCACACGCTGGGCCTGCCGCACGCCATGCTGTCGTCGGGGCTCTATCCCACCGACTCGCTGCGGAGCCCGACCTACACCCGCGCCAACGGCACCTCGTACTCGATCATGGACTACGCGCGCAACAACTACGTCGCGCAGCCGGGCGACGACGTGCAGCTCATGCCGACGCTCGGGCCGTGGGACTACTACACGATCAACTGGGGCTACCGGCGCTGGCCCGGCCTCGCCACGCCGGAGGCGGAGCGGCCGGTCCTGGACTCGCTGGCGCGCCTCCAGGATGCGCATCCCGAGTATCGCTTCGGCAACATGGACGGCATCGATCCCCGGGCCGAGCGTGAAGGTCTGGGCGACGACCCGGTGAAGTCCACGGGGTACGGCCTCCAGAACCTGAAGCGCGAGATGCCGATGCTGCTGTCGGTGACGACGGCCAACGGGCTGGAGGACTACGACCTCCTGAACGACATGTACGGCCGCGTGATCGGCCAGTGGGGGCTGGAGATGAACCAGCTCGCCGTGGTGCCTGGCGGCGTGTGGCGGCACGAGAAGTATCCGGACCAGCGGGGCGTCATCCACCAGAGCGTGCCGCGCGCGCGGCAGGCCGCGTCGGTGAGGTTCCTGGTGGACAACGCCTTCACCACGCCCACCTGGATGCTCGACACGGCGGTGTTGCGCCGCATCGAGCCCACGGGGAGCGTGGAGCGGATCCGCACCCGGCAGACGGCGCTGCTGACGACGCTGCTGCAGGACCCGCGGCTGTCGCGGATGGCGGAGCAGAGCGCCTTCGCCACGGCGGCGAATCCGGCCTACGGGATCGCCGACCTGCTCGGTGACCTCAGGCGTGGCCTCTTCACCGAGGCCACGGCCGCACGCCCGCAGACGGATGAGTACCGGCGCAACATCCAGCGTGCGTTCGTGGACGAGATGGACCGGCTGATCAACACGGCGCTGGACGCCAATGTGCCGCGGCGGCTGCCGGCATTCCCCGGCTTCGTGCCGCCGCCCCCGCGGCCGGCTGATGCCCGGGCGCTGGCGCGCGCGACGCTGCAGGAGCTGGACGCACAGCTACGCACGGCCGGCGTGCGGACGACGGACCCGGTGACGAAGGCGCACTGGGCCGACCTCCGGTTCCGCATTGACCGGATCCTGAACCCGCGCGGCGGGACCACGGAGACGCGGCCCGCTCCCACGGGCTTCCCCGGCATGATCGACGACGGCGTAGACTGGTGAGGATGGTGATCGCGGTCGCGGCGGCGGCGCTCGCACTGGGCGCCTGCCGCCGCGGGCCGGACCCCGAGGTCATGCGCGCCGCGATCCGCGACGCGGATCTCGCCTTCGCGAAAGCCACGAAGGAACGTGGTGCGGAGGGGTGGGCCTCGTTTTTCGCCGACAGCGGCATGATGGTCACGCCGGGCCACAACTACGTCGGGCGGCCGGTGATCCGCGAGCTGATGGCGCCGGAGCTCGGCGACACCACGCGCACGCTCACCTGGAGCCCGACCTCGGTCGAGGTCTCACCAGGCGGGCATCTCGGCTACACCATCGGTCGCTGGGAGCGCACGGCGCGGAGCGGGGACAGCACCGTGGTCCGGCGCGGCAGCTACGTCACCATCTGGAAGAAGCAGGGGGATGGGACGTGGAAGGTCGTGCTGGACATCGGGAACGCCGACCCCAACCAGTAGGGAAGCGAGGAATCAGCGGCTGGGGTTCAGCGGGGCGCGCGTGTCAGTCTCGGCGTCCCGACCTCACAGGCTCGAAGGTTCGGACGATGCTGGAGGTGAAGAGCACCGTCACTCGCCGTTGGCCCGCGACGTCCGACAATCGCAGCAGAGCGCTTCCATCCTCGGCATTCCACGAGTAGTCCGCACACTCCTGCTGACTCGGTTCCCCAAGCTCCTTCTGGAGCAGGGAGTAGGCGGCCATCGAAAGGCCGTCTGCGTCCGTCCTGTCAGATAGAGCTGCCTCCGCCGAAACCCTGTAGACCGTGTCGCGCACGGCGGCCAGCTGGAGGTCCCAGCTGTGCTCGAGCCATCGCTGTGCGGGTCCAAGCTTGATCTCCTCGCCTTGGAACGATGGCTGAAGGCGGAGGCGCTCCGCCTCGCCGAGAGGGCGAAGGTCCTTCATCGAGCTCAGTGGCTGACGGAGCAGGCTCGCGGGCCCCCCGAGGCGCTGGAGCCATCCCTTCTGGGCTCGCGGGTGCACCGCGCGCCGCGCTCCAGCCGGCACGTTTGCAGCGCAGATGAGAGCGACCAGGATCGAAAGCGAGACGGACGAGTGGATGGACATGGCCCCTCGCCTTCACGACTCGGCCCCGTACGGCTCTACTTCCCCCGCTTGGTTTCGACGACGATCGCTCCGCCGGCGGCGCTGAGGCCGTACAGCGGCTCCGCAGCTTCGGCGTCGAGAATGTGAATGGCGAGGACGTCAGACGCGGGTATCTGGCTCAGGTACTGGATATCGGACACCTTCACGCCGTCCACGACCAGCAGGGGGGTCTCGTCGGCGACGACGCTTTGCTGCGCCTGAATCCTCACTCGCGTGGGCCGGCCCGTCGGGTCCAGGCCGAAGGTGAACCGCGGCGCCCGCAGGCGCACCGCATCCCAGGCGGTGTGCACCGACATCCGGGCGATATCGTCTTCCGTGATCAAGGTCTCGCGGCCCGCCATAGGCGCCACGGAGGTGGCGGCCCTGGGCTGAAGATGGCACGCACCGATCGCGATCGCGGCGAGCACCGCGAGCGGAATGGCTGCTCGGGCGATTGTGGACGGCATCCTCTCGGCACGCAGCATCATCATGCGCGATACTCGCACACGGCGGGGCGACGGTCAAGCTGAGCGGCTGTCGGGATTGCCGCATGCCGGAGAGACGCTGCGCGCCCAGCCCTTGACCCACGGCGATGCCGCGGTATTCTGAGCCCAGGCGTCCAGGACGCCTCCCGTCCGCGGGCAGGACCGAGTCCACCTGGGTGTAGCTGCTGAAGCACGTCGGCTCTCGCGAACCTCCTTAGGCCCGACGCACGCGGACACCGGGCATTCTTCAAGGAGGCTCGTCATGCCCGCTCGTCGCCTGCCCGTCCGCCCCGACCTCGAGCAGCTCAAGCACCAGGCCAAGGACCTGCTGCGCGCCATCCGCCGCGGCGAGCCGGACGCAATCGCGGACCTCGAGCAGTACCACCCGCGAAAGATCTTGCCGGAGAACGCCAAGCTCGCCGACGCGCAGCTCGTGCTCGCGCGGAGCTACCAGGCGCCGAGCTGGCCGCGGCTGGTGGTCGCCTGCCGGCTGATAGACGCCATCTGGCACGATGACGTGGAGACCGTGCGCGCCCTCGTGACCGGGGATCCGCGGCTGCTCCACGAGGCTGCCGTGATCCGCGAGAGCAACTGGGGCCCGCCGCTGAGCTACGCTGCCAACCTCGGCCGCGACCGGATCATCAGGATGCTTTGCGACCTCGGCGCCACGGACCTTGAGCACGCCATGGAACGCGCGGTCCTGCAGGGCCGGATCGACACGGCGCGCGTGCTGCACGAGATGCTGGGCCGGCCGCGCCCGCCGCGGGATGCCCTGGGCAGCCCGGCCTACACCCTGAGCGCGACGGGCACCGCCTTCCTGTTCGAGATCGGTGCCGGGGTCTATGGCGCGAGCGGCGAGAGTCTCGCGCCAGTGGCCACGGTGCTGCAGACCGACAGCCGCAACCCCGACGCCAAGCACCAGATCCTCGAGATGTACGTCGCGCACGGGCTCCGGCTGCCGGACACGCCGGTGACGGCGCTGCATCGGGGGCGCCTGGACCTGCTGGAGGCGCACCTGCGGCGCGATCCGGCCCTGCTCCGCCGCACGTTCCGTTACGAGGAGATCTTCCCGCCGGAGCTCGGCTGCCACGAGCAGCGGCTGCCGGGCACGACACTCGAGGGCGCGACGCTGCTGCACGTCTGCGTGGAATTCGACGAGCTGGAGATCGCGCGCTGGTTGCTGGACCACGGGATGGACGCGGACGCCCCGGCGGCGGTAGACGCGGAGGGCTTCGGCGGCCACACCGCGCTGTTCGGCGCGGTGGTGTCGTATCCCAACTTCTGGATGAACTACACCGGCGGCGGGGCGGCGCACGCGAAGCCCCAGGATTCACCCTTCGCGAGGCTGCTGCTGGAGCATGGGGCGAGTCCCAACGCCCGGGCCTCGCTGCGCGAGCGCGTGATGGAGGGGAATCCGTACGCGCTTCGCGAGGTGCGCGAGCATCGGGACCTCACGCCGCTCGCGTGGGGCCGCGTATTTCATAATCGGATGGTCGTGAGCGAGCCGGCGATGCACCTGATCGCTGAGCGTGGAGGACATGCCTGAGGCGGGTTGCGGCCCTGAGCGCAGTTGCCTCGGGCCGTTGCCGTGGTCCGGCGGAGTTGCGGCCGAAGAACGACGCCGATCTCCAGGCGATCCGCGTTTCCCGGCGCCGGTCGCACACGACGCCGTCTGCTGGGGAGCGACCCCTACTGCAGTCGCTTGGCGGTGAAGATGCCGTTCGGCTGCCGGCTTGTGAAACCTGTCACGGCCCCCGACTGATCGGTCGTGAACACGAGGCTGAATCCCTGCAGCCCCCGCAGATCGAACTCCGTGCGGCGGTAGGGCACGAGCTGGACGGGCTGCTGCCCGGGGACCGTCACGACCAGGGTAGTGCCCTGCCGGGTGATCGTGACCGTGTCGGTCACGAGCGCATAGCGGCCGGTGAATCGGCCGATGAAGGTCGAATCCGACAGTTGGGCATCCGGCTGCCGATGGAAGTCTGTCGCGGCCACCGATGCCTCGAACGGTGCGAGGACGACGTCGATGTCGCCCTTCATGTTTCCTTGGAAGCTGTACTTCATGTCCTCGAAGGTCGGATCGGCCGAGACGCGCAGCCCGTTGAACACGTCATAGTGCCAGTGCTCGAGCGGCGTACGGATGCCATTGTACGTCGCCACCAGCCGCCCGGAATCCAGCGCGACGCGCAGTGTGCCGTAGCCCGAATCGGCGTAGTCCCCCACGTAGTCCGCGAGCGGGTGCGACGGTTTGGTGTTGGCCACGCGCACCGACTGCTTGCGCTGTTCGGCCTGCCGCTGCTCGGCTTCCACCGTCGTGCGCCGCCGCAGCGCCTCGCCGTTCCAGTCCCGCTGCGGCGGCCCGAAGATGCGATCTGCCGCGTGCAGCGCGATCAGCCCCGGCAGGGCGGAGGCGTCTTGGTTCGTGAGCACCACGATCCCCAGGCGCTCCCTCGGATACAGCGTGACGAGCGCCGAGAAGCCGTCGATGTTTCCACCGTGCGAGACGCGGTAGTGCCCGCGGTAGCTGGTCAGGAACCAGCCCATTCCGTAGTCCTGCGCACCGTACTCTGGCTGAGTGGGGAGGCTGATGGGCATGTGGGGCGCGTGCATGTCCTGCAGGGTGGAGGCCTGGATCACCCGGCGGCCGTCCATCGTGCCGTCGGAGAGCTGCATCCGCACCCACTTTAGCATGTCGTCCACGTTCGAATTGATGGACCCCGCCGGCCCCACGAGGTTGATGTCGCGGAACGGCAGCTGGCGGATCGTGTCGCGCCGCACCTCGTAGGGGAGTGAGAAGTCCGGCGCGCGCCGCATCTCCGCCACCGAGAAGTCGCTCCCCGTCATGCCGAGCGGCTGAAACACCAGCGCGCGGATCGCCTCCTCCCAGGACGTGTTCATGACGGTCCCCACGAGGTAGCCCGCCGTCACGAACATGAGATTGTTGTATTGGAACGCCTCGCGGAGATCCTTGTTGAGTGGCAGGTAGCGGAGCCGCCGCACGAGGTCCTCGCGCGTGGCGGTGGTGTTGTTGTACCAGGTGAGGTCGTGCCGCGGCAGTCCCGACCGATGCGTGACGAGGTCGCGCACCGACAGCCGCCGCGTCACGTCCGGATCGTGCATCCGGAACCACGGCAGATAGTTCACCACCGGCGCGTCCCAGGCGATCCGGCCCTGGTCCACCAGCGTGCCGAGCGCGAAGACCGTGAACGCCTTGGACGCCGATCCGATGGCGAACAGCGTCTGCGTGCTCACGCCGAGGTGCGCTTCGCGGTCGCGCAGCCCGTGCCCACGGGCAGAGACGATCTCGCCGTCCACGACGATGCCGACGCCCGCCCCGACGACGTGCCAGGCGGTGAGGGCCGAGTCCACCCAAGCGTCGAATCCCGCGAGCGCCTGGCGCGCGGCCGCGGCGGGGCGCACGCCGCGCTGCATGGCGAACGGGAAGGTCTGACCGCCCTGCGTGAAGTCGCCACTCACTGAGGCGCCGTCCGCGGCCCGGACGCCCCGGAAGGTCGGATCGCCGGGTACCCCCTGGATGGCGAAGCCGATCGTGTCTCCGCGGACGCTAATGCGCTGGAGCGGCAGGTCGCGCGCGTTCTGCGCGGGAATCGAGATGTCGCCTGTCCAGGCATCACCCGTCTGGGCGAGGTCCACGTCGAACGCCAGCTCGGCCGCCGGAAGCCGGATGCTGCCCGTCCAGTGTCCGGCGAACGATGGCGCCGCCTGCTGGGCCGCGCATGGTGTCGGAGCGGCAACCGAGACTGCGGCGCCCAAGAGGCCGATCATGACGATTACGGGAAGGCGCATGGATTCTCCCGAGTGAGACGTTCCGGTCCGCCGAGCAGGTGCGCGGGCACCGCTCCGGCGGCGTCCTGCGGAGCGCTTGAACATGATGCGGGCGGTGGGCGGTGGAAAGCGCCGCCTTCGGTGCCGGGTGCTGAATCCCGGTCAACCTCCGAGCGTTTGTCCCCGGATGATGCTTTCGCGGCTCCTGTCGGAACCTCGGTGGCTCAGCGTCCACACGCTGCGCCTCGATTCGCGGTGGGACCCGACCCGCAGCGATCCGCGGTTCCAGGCGCTGATCAGGAAACACAGTGGCCGCCGGCGGAGGACTCCGGTGACGTCCGGCGCCGCGCCGGAGCGCTTGGCGGCGGCCGCGGCCGACCGCTACGCGATCGAGCGCGAGCCGGGATTCGGAGGCAGTCCTGGCTGCACGCGCAGCGATCCGGCCACGACCCGTGTCACGTTGTACCCCTCGCGTGCCGAGCGTACGTTACGATCGTCACCGGTCTGAAACAGGGAGTAGCGGATGCCGGTGACGGCGAGGCTGTCGAAGCGGATCTACGAGGTGCTGGGCGAGGACGTCGCCAACGAGCTGGTGGACTGGTTCAACGCGGTGGACCTGACCTGCTGAGGACATCTGGTAGGCGGTGAAACGGGGGCCCGAGTGGCGCGGAACGTCGAGATCAAGGCCCGCATCCCGGACATCGCCGCCGCCCACAGCCTGGTCGCCGCTCTGGCCGACCGCGGACCCGTGTCCCTCTCGCAGATCGACACCTTCTTCCACGTCCCCTCGGGCCGCCTCAAGCTCCGTGAGTTCTCTGACCGACCGGCCGAGCTGATCTACTACCGCCGCCCCGACACGCCGGGGCCGGCGGCGTCCGAGTGGACACGCATCTCGGTGCCGGACGGCCCGGCGCTTCGGGAGCTGCTGACGGCGGCCCTCGGCGTCCGGGGAGAGGTCAGCAAGCGGCGCCTGGTATTCTCTGTGGGGCGGACCCGCGTGCACCTGGACGAGGTGCGGGATCTGGGCGCCTTCCTCGAGCTGGAGGTGGTCCTCGAGGAGGGCGAGCCGGTTGGCGCCGGCGTTCAGGAGACGCACCGGCTCCTCGGGCTGCTCGGCGTGCCGGCGGATGCGCTCGTCCCGGAGGCGTACATCGACCTGCTTGAGCGGCGAGGCGGACGGGGCCGCTGACCCCTCAGAACTCGAACTGCTCGATCTTCTTGAGCGCAATCCTGAGCGGCACGACGGTCGCCCCCACGCACACCCCGACAACCAGCAGGAACGCCCCGATCATCAGAGGCGAGATCACCAGCGGCTCGTCGTTGAAGGCAGCGCGCAGGTACCGGTAGACCGGCACCGACTCGATCACGATCACCAGCGCCAGCAGCGCGATGGTGGTCATCATGAACACCAGGCCGCCGAAGCTGGTGGGGATCTGCGCCGCGTTCTCGGTCTCGAACTGCGGGTAGAGGGCGCCGAAGGTGAGCGCCAGTGCGCTGATCGCGAGCGTCAGCAGCACGATCGTCCCGATCCCCACGGCCATCATGAACGGGCTCGCCTTGAGGATCACGTTGGTGAGGATCGTGATGGCGAGCGCGAGCACCAGCAGCGGCAGCGTCCCCACCCAGTACTTGGACCAGACCAGCGTCCTGAGCTCGAGCGGGCTCGAGCGCAGCAGCCACATCTGCCGCCCCTCGAGACTCACGGCGGGGAAGATGAAGCGCGCGGCGATGGACGCGAGGACGAATCCCGCCAGGGCGAGGTTGAGGAAGGACACCACCGACCGCAGGTAGAACGGCACCTGCTCGCCGCGGAACAGCGGCAGAGCCTTGATGTTGAAGAGGTAGACGAGGAGCAGCGCCGCCAGCAGGATGAGCTGGCTCCACTGCGTGGTGTCGCGGAAGAAGAGCTTCAGGTCCTTCAGCACGAACTCGCGGCGCGCCGCGCCCAGCGGCCTCAGGAGCCAGCCCAGCGTCCATTCCCACAGCCCGCCGCGCACGAACCGCTCCGCCCCCTCCTGCGCCCGCGTGAACCCCGTGTGGTAAAGCCGCCCGTGCAGGACCGCGCCCAGGACCACCGCCGCCCCCGCCGTGGTCCACAGGAGGTAGAGTGGCAGCCAGTCCATCCTCCCCCCGAGAAAGCCCATCACCGAATTGGTCACCCACTCGCTCGGGAGCAGCGGGCTCGTGGGCGTGCGCAGCACTGTGATGAAGTCGAGCAGGTTGCGGAAGCCCTCGGGCCGCGCGAGCTGCTCGGGCCGGATGATGCGGAACAGGATGATGACGCCAGCCGCCGCGCCGAGCGCGATGATCGAGAGCAGGTCCCGCGTGCGCCGGGCCGGGAACACGTTCACCAGGATCAGCGTCGCCGCGGAGCCCGCGACCGCGGGCAGGACAAGGAAGGGAAGGAACGATGCGACAGCGACCAGCGGGAAGAGCACGCCCGCCCTGTACACCACGCCGTAGGCGGCGAAGATCGGCACCGCCATCAGCGCCACCATCCAGGAGGAGTGGAGCAGGGTCTCTCCCAGCTTCGCCACGTAGATCCGCACCCAGTCCACCGGCGAGGAGACCAGCAGGTCGAGGTCCCGCGCGAGGAAGAACGACGACAAGGCCGTGATGACGTTGGAGAGGAGCAGCAC
>Ga0153915_10004024_pt1 | contig 13528 bp, 15 predicted proteins | sample Opewatmetagenome_2_FD_107003 | JGI IMG/M metagenome (GOLD analysis project Ga0153915, IMG submission 107003) | Freshwater wetland microbial communities from Ohio, USA - Open water 3 Core 3 Depth 3 metaG | ecosystem: Environmental > Aquatic > Freshwater > Wetlands | place: USA: Ohio, Lake Erie... | reverse complement strand
CCGCACCCTTCTCAGCGTCCCCGCCAATGTGCTCTTGAGAAACCCCCTCAACTCGATGCGAACAATTCGAATGATGGCCTTATCTTCTCATACAATCCCGCAGGGCTAATGACCCTGAGATCGGTCGTTCAGATCGACCCCCCGCTACCAGTTCCTTCTGCTGCTTCGCTGCGATCGCGGTGGTCTAGGGTGCAGACTATGTCAACCGAATGTGTGATATCATGGGCGCAGTTGCCGTCACGATTCTCTCTGAACAATAATGGAGAAAAGGCATGGCACCTACGCACTGACAGGTGCTCGAAAACCGGACATGACGGAGGGTAGGAAGCATGATTGAATCAGCAGGGTCACGACTGCGCCTCGCCGCGGCTACACTGGCTGCAGGCGCACTTGGCGAACTCCTTTCGCCGGATTTATTCCTCTACGGAGTCGGCGTGGACGGAGTGATTGTCCTTCAGATCTCGTTCTTTGGCCTGATCCTGTTGGGCCTCTACATTGCGTCGGGAGAGATTCTTCGCAAAAGACGGCTTGCGCAGTCACCCTCTGTCCCAGTGCCAGAGAACGTGAGCACTGAAACCCCCGGTGCCAGTGCCGAGGAACTCCAAACACGGCTCGACCAAAAAGTGTTGGATCGTATATGGTTCTTTACGATTCTTGTAGGAGGATTGCTCTACATCCTGCTATTCTCGGCGGAGCCAGATAGCACTATCTTCCTGCTCGAGGTTTCGTCACTCGTGACAGGTTTTTACTGTGCCGTGTCTACTCCAATCCTTCGGATGGGGATAATCAGCCATAATCATGCAATAGTCAACTTCTGTTCTTTCGTGCTGGTCGTGACCAACGTCTTGTGGGTGGCCGCTCAGCGGTTTGCGTATCTGACTCTCGTAGGGGACCTAGCGGCCTCGGGCTACGTTGCGCTGGCCCAATTGTCAAGCGAGGCTCTATTGGCTTATGCCTCCTTAGGCCTGCTCGAATTGGGTCTTGTCATCTACTTTTCTAGACCTAAGGGTCTTAGGACTGTGGAGCCCGCACAGAAGCAGGCATAGACTACTGGCCAGATTATACCATCCCGCGCGGCTCATGACCCTGAGATCGGTTGTTCAGATCGACCGCCCGCTACCGCTCATACCAAGAAGTCCGTTCGAGCCACCAGAATCAGTGATGTTCATACTCAGTTCATTCACAGACTGTCGGTAGGCTAATATCTGCGCAACACATCAGAACAATGAAACCTTTGACGTCGGGTGGCAGGAGTTTGAGAGACGCCTTCGTGGCTCTTCTATCGCTGATTCCGTCAGTACTGGCCGGATGGTGGTTCTGGTCCAACGTAGGTTCAGGCCTTGCCGATGGTATACTCCTAACTTTCGCTGTTCTTATCGGAACGTGGGGGTCATGCGGGTTTGGTATTATGTATCTAGACCTGAAATGGCTCATGTACAAGAAGAAACACCATGATGCTGCAACATACGTGCCAAGGCTTGATTTGTCGAGCAGGAGAATGAGCCAGACAGACTTCGAGCATCTATCAATTGAACCGGGTATTGAAGAGTTTACTGCTTCGAATAGCAGGCTCACCAGTATCGACCTGTCCCCACTGAGCGGCAACATCCAGCTCAGGAAAGTTGACCTGAGCTTTAACCAACTGGAGTCCATAGACTTGCGGCCATTGGCCACCTGCTCGGGAATCGAGGAGCTTGTTCTGCATACAAACGAACTGAGGGAGGTTGACCTTTCCCCACTAAGGAGTTTCATGAATCTGAAAGAGATAGTATTGCACTCGAATAGAATCAGGAGTATTGACCTGAGCCCGCTCGCTGCGCTGTCTGCTCTTGAATACCTGGACCTCAGTGGCAATAGCCTTGGATCAATCGACCTAAGCCCGCTCAGGTCATGTCCGAAACTGGAGACACTCGGTCTGGGCAGCAATCGCCTGCAATACTTGGATTTGGGCCCTCTTAGTCAGTGCAAAGAACTGCGCGCACTAGTCGTGGGTGACAACAAGCTGGAGGACCTGAACCTCCTCCCTCTGGCATCAATACCCGGATTGGAAACTATTAGTCTGAACGACATCGGAAGAATAGACATCTCTCCTCTGTTCCAGAGTTTCAGTCTCTTGAAGCTCTATGCCAGTGGATCACAGCTTGTCGCAAGACAGGCACCTCCCAGAGCTGATTGGCCCAAGGCTCTCAGAACGCATCGGATAACCATAGAAGAATGATGTACAGAAGCTCGGAAAACCCTGAAACCGGTCGTTCAGATCGACCCTCCGCTTCCACTTCTCATCTTCCAGCTTTGCTGCGACTCACCGTGATTCAGGGTGCGAGTACGTTTGAGCCAACACTGCAGTGTGGTCGGGGCGGCTGCTGTGCCGGTCCTGATTGAACAGTAGTACAGAAAAGGCAGGACGCCTGCATACCGACCCGTGCTTGAAAACTGGACGTGAGGGAGGACACAAGACATGAGCAAGAGAACAAAGCCGCGGGTGTTCCTTGCTTTGACTGCACTCATCGCAGGTGCACTTGGCGAACTTCTCTCTTCAACACTATTTGGTTATGGGGCCAGCGTAGACGGAGTGATTGCTCTCCAAGCGTTGTTCATTGGTCTGTTTCTCTTGGGCTTCTGCATCACACTGGGCGAGATTCGTCCAGACTGGGGGTCTACGCAGTCGCCTTCGGTCCCAATGCCAAGAAGCCCGAATACCGAAACTCCTAGTGCCGGTGTTGAGGGGCCCCAAGCAAACGTCAACCGAAACTCGGTGGACAGCCTATCTGCCCTGCTAGGGACTGCTATGATAGTAGTTGTCTTCTTAATGTGGGTGGGAGTCATGTATGCTTCATATGGCCTGCTTTCTGTATTCCCAGAAGACACCGTTGATTACGCTGTCGACCTACTCACAAGTACATCATTTGTGGCAGGCGCATTCCTCATCGGAATCGCGACATGCCTTCGAGCTGGGATGGGCAGCCATCACACAATGGTCAGGGTGTCTTCTCTCCTGCTAATCCTGACTGTCCTCTTGTGGGCGTTCGCACAGCGGACGGCATATGTGATTCTCCTAGAGTACTTGGGTTACATAGAGATCCCGGACCACATTGCTCTGGCTGGATTGTCAAGCAGGAATCTATTGGCTGTTTCCGCCATAGGTGCGCTCGCAAATGGCTTTGTCATGTACTACTTCAGACCCAAGGGTCTTGGGACTGCGGAACCAACACAGAATCCTGTATAGACGCCTCTTTAGAACATAGAATCCCGCAGGGCTTATGACCCTGAGATCGGTCGTTCAGATCGACCGCCGCCACCATTTCTCTTCCTGTATTGTGCCTCATACATCGTCTGCCGCGCTCTCAGTGTTCTGTCCCTCACCAGTGATATCGACTAGCCATTGTTTGAGATCTTCGAACTTCCTACTTGCACCGAACACAAGATGTGAGTCAAGTTCTACAGCCCTACGATATGCCTTTTCTGCACCATGAGGATCTTCCTCGCGGTACAGCCGGTACGCTCGGGTGTACATGTACTCTTTGCTCACACAAATCCTCAATCCGGTCCGCTAAGAAACGAATGCTGCCATACACCTTTCATGTCGAAGGCGTCCTGCTCCTCCAGATGTGACATGAGGCCACGACAAGCAAGATTGCATTCACTGCGTTCAATGCAAACGGAAGTTCCGACCCGGGCAATATCGTGAAGACGGGGAGGATCTGGCCGGGGGATGTGAACCTCGTCAGGGCCATCACAGCGTAGATTATGCCTGCCAATCCAAGGATGAACATGCAAGCCGATACGGTAAGGGTGATGCATCGACCTTGAGGCGTCGGCGCTGGTTTCAGTTCGCCTTCCAAGCCTTCACTGGGTTTCTCATTCCTCATACACAATTCTCCTCCTAGCGTTTCTGATTTAGAACAGCCGGCGTCCGTGAAACGGAACTCCTTAATAAGTACGCTTGGCGCCACCGTTCTCGTTCTCTGCCTTTGACATGATAACTGCGACACGCTTTCGTGTCTTGTAGGTGTCAGTGAATCTATCGCGGACTCGAGTCGTACCCGGTCCGTGGTCTGGGCGCCCCGATGATGTAGTCACAGAACCATCCGCAGGGCTCATGACCCTGAGATCGGTCGTTCAGATAGACCGCCCGCCACCGGTTCCCTTCCGACCTGAATCATGCACGCGGTCGGTCGTGCCTGCTCACTCTTCGTGCAACCGTCAGCAATCCACGTGATTGGGGCACCTGTACAAGACCCGGGAATCCTGCGACGATGACTGATGGCGTTTCCCGCATCTACATGCTAGGCGTCGGGGTAACCTATCGACTGTACCGCATTTCCCGTCATCTCGTGGTGGGGAGCTAATAGGGCTCGATCTTTAGGCCCTTGAACATCTGGAAGTGCCCCGCATTCCGTGTCACGATGGACTCGTCATGTTGAAGAGCTATTCCTGCTATCTGTCCATCTATCGGATCCACTATCTTGCCCGTCTTTCGCAGTCGTCCTACTTCAATCCCTGCGCGCCATGCGGAAACCGTGTCCAGTGGGAGGACCTGGAAACCTCCTAGGATATCGCCGACCTTCTTCTGCTCGTCCTTGGGCAGACTGGCCAGTGCAACACCGACTGCCAGTTCCATGACTGTAGGAGATGTGACATACTGCGGCTGGCCACTCTCTCTGATCTCTGCCAGCTTCCTCAGAGCCGGTTCGCTCTCGCGCATGAGGTCAATGATGAAAGATGAGTCAGCTATCATTGGGGCCTCATCCCATCATCTCTTCCATACTCTCGGACCAGACCTCACCTCGCCCTTTCCGGAAGGCGTCTATTGCGGCAGACATCCTCTCGATGGACTCCTTGGAGATGCATCCAACGAAGTCATCGAGTGACCGTCTACTGGCTAGTCTGATGACGACCTGACTGAAGCTCTCACTGTTTCTCTTCGCTTTCTTGAGAATCTCGTAAGCCTCGTCTGAGAGAGAGATTGTCTTGTAACCCATTCCTCTCACACTCTGTGTATGTATGTGCATGTATGGATTTAAGCTCATTCCATGGACCATGACGCGCCAGTTTCATGAAACAGTCGCAGGCTGATTCTCATGGGATGTGGCATGCCATAAGAAGAGTCCAGAACCATGGCAGCCGAGAGGGGTCGTTCAAATCGACCCCCTACCATCTCTCCAGTCCCGCATCGCCTTACTTGACAGCAATGGAGAAAAGGCGAGAAATGCTGAAACTCCAACTGCGCCTGTCAGGCAATCCCGGACATGTTTCGGCCGAAACTCGACTGACCGCACCTTTACTGGGGTGATGGAATGGTGAAACCAACGATTCTCCTGAAACGGATCTACGACGAGCCGGCCTCAACGGACGGCGTACGGTTCCTCGTGGACCGCTTGTGGCCCCGGGGGATCAGCAAGGAGCGGGCCCGGCTGGATGCCTAGCTGAAAGAGGCGGCGCCCAGTGATGAGCTTCGCCGCCGCTACCACCACTAGGCGGAGCTCTGGACCGAGTTCCGAGAACGATACTTCAAGGAGCTCGACGCCAATCCGAAGGCTTTGGATCCCATCCGTGAGGCCCTGAAGCGCGGTCCTGTCACCCTCCTCTTTGCGGCCAAGAATGCCGAGCTCAACAACGCTGCAGCTCTTCGCGATTACCTGCTCGAGCACCCCACGAAGTAGAGAGGCCAAGCCTGCGGCCCGAGCCGTGATTGCGCGTGCGGGACTCTTGCGTTCGACAAAAGTGTTCCTCGCACAGCCAACCCAAGAGCAGGGTTTCTGCCGCTTCGGCAGGTCCGGTCAGTCCTCGTGCGTCTTCCTGCCCTTCGTCACAATCCACGCCGCCAGACCCGTGAACACTCCATAGACCGCACCATTGAGGATGATTCTCGTGATGTATACCGCTGGATCTTGGAGAGAACTCGTTCCAGCGAACAATAGCTGAGTTGCTGGCAGTATCAGATTGGGATAGAGGTAAGTCAGTAGGGCACCCAGAAGGAATCCGACCATGAAGGACCCGACAATCTGACGGGTGACGATATGTCGTCTTTCCCTTACCAATGTTTCCGTAGACAAGCCTTTACGCCTCGGACTAACTATAGTTATTCTGTATATATGTCAAGCGTTGTGGTCCTCTATCAGGGAGTTGGGAGGCCCATTCCCCCAAGTAACGGCCCACGACCTAGGAGAAGCTAGCTGAAACGCTGGCGACACAGCTCTCGGACGATGACTGCGAGTGTTGCCCACTCAGAGCTGCCAACTGCATCACGTCGCATGAAGACTTGGCACACTATTTGTTGGCAGTGGCGTCTGGCTGCAACTTGGGTCCAGTAGTGGTTTCCTGTTCTAATTCCTCGACCTTGACTCTTGGCTCAATGCTCTTCGTCACGAGCACGATGAGAATCATCACATTCAGGACTATCGCCATCACTAAGAGTGGCGTGGCGTCGAGAAAGGTCTGGTAGATGTATCCTGAAATGAAGGGCCCGAAGATTCCTGTAACCAGAATCAAAAGAGTTGTGAGGCCAAGCATCTTTCCGAGCTCCTGTCGTGGGAGGGATTTCTGGACGTACGTCGATATTACCGAACCCCAGAGAACGTCGTTTGTGGCCTTTGTGGCTACTGCAATGAATGCAAGTGAGAAGACCACCTCCAGTCCGGGGTAGAGGCTGTGGAGATAGTTCACCCAAGTCGCGGGTGCAACATACTGCACGACCCTCGCGAGTATCAAGAGGGATAGTGCGAAGGGCATCACGGAATAGACTGCGACTGTTATTCTCCTTCCTCCGTGTCTATCGAACACCTGGCCCAGATAGAGGGTGATTGGGATAGAGACTGCCAACGTTATCAGGAGCATGAGATTGATCTCGCCGAAGCCGAACGCGAGCGTTTCGTTCACATAGAACAGGTTCGAGAAACTGTAGAAACTGTCGCTCAGAGCATCGAGCATCATCACGGTGATAAACACTGGGAAGACCCTAGCGAGCATCCTGAGACCTCTCGCGTTCTCGTGTAAAAAGTCCCTGAGCATACCGCCGGACTTCTGCCTCTCCCGAATCTTCGTCGATTCAAGCCATACCACTCTGACTCCAGCAGATACGAAGTAGACCACAGCCCCGAAGAAGAAGATCGGTCGCATGGCCTCCACTAGTGTGAGTCCACTGTTGAGCATAAGTGCGATCACGAAGAGAGGCCCGAGACCGAACAATGTTCCCAATGTGAACAGGCTTACGGCCACGCCACTGTGTTTCCGGTCCATCGTTTCGTATATGTATGCAGTGCCTCCTTGTCCCGTGAAGTTCGATGATGCTATCACGAAGAGTGCCAGTCCCGCCGTCCAGAAGTTAACTGCAAACGACATTAACAGAAACCCCAGACCATTGACCACCATGGTGATGATTGCGAGGTTTCTCCTGTTGTAGTTGTCAGCCAAGTAACCCGCGATAGCCGTGGCAATGAGCACCATGATGAGCATCGCGGACATTAGAGCCCCTATTCCTATGTACGGGATTCCTATGTCTCTGAGGTAGAGGTTGAAATACTGGCCAGCCACCTGGAGGCTCGCGAATATCCAGTTGGTAATCAGGAAGACGGTGAAGTTGCGATTGGTGAAGAGTTTCCTGACCGACATTCTCCACGTGATTCTGGTCGGTTCATTCTCTGCAGCGCCCGGTGTTTCCGCCGCAGAATTCGAGGCGTTGTCCGCACTAGGCATGTTTGTCATCCCACTCTGAAGGGACTGTCTTTGGCGCACGGCGGCGACCACATGCTAGATATATGCATGGTTATGCCAGCACGGTGATTCATAGAGTAGATACTGCTTTATGGCTCCCGGCCATCATCCTTCTGCAGACCATCGCACAATCCCAAGATACTCATGACCCTGAGATCGGTCGTTCAAATCGACCCCTGCTACCACTTCTTCTGACCTGCCATGACCAACCGGTTTGCCACATCTGTGCTCACGCGGCCTCATTTGTCCATTTGCGAGGAAGATTCGATAGCGAGAGAAGAATTCATATTACAGGTCTGCAGATTGTGCAGTCAGAGGGCTCAGGATGTTCTCGGACCCTGTTATGTATAGGGCAATTGCTGCAGGAAATGATCCTTCCCAGAGGGATGTGACATGACCGGGCGCTGGCAGAGGGATGGTTATGAACTTCGAACCGTCATGATGACGTTGATAGTGATGTTGATCATCACCAGCATCAGGCTATTCCCACTTGAGATTGCAGTGCTCCTGATCTTCCCCGAGATTGCAGTCCTCTCATTGTTCAACGTGCGAACTGGCTGGACGGCAAACAGGAGGAGTCGCACTCTTGTGCTCACTGTATGCACCTCGGCTCTTCTAGTACTACAGGCAGGACTTGTCTATGACCTCCAGTCTTACTACCAAGGTGAAATCAATAGAACCGGGTGGGAGGAATCTGTAGACCTTCCGCCCGAGGGGACCTATCATAGCAAGTCGCTATCAAACTGGTATACGGTAGAGAATCTGTATCTAGAGCTTTTTGATTGGTCCGGCAACGTCACATTCTACATAGTAGACGAGAACATCCCGCAGAACAAGTTCGAGCAAGGGAACTGCTCTCATGCTTGCGTTTTGAACCTCAGACTTCCGTACCGGTACTCTTACGCGTTTGTGGTCGCGAACTGGACAATCGGCCTCTACAACCCAAGCCAGAATGAAAGCATCCATGGTTTCATCACTAATTCCATGGCCGTGATAGCGGACGAACACTTCGGAGTAAGGCAGGCAGTCGTCATATTTCATGCATGGCCATTGACCGCCATTCTGACTCTCTGGGAATACACGGGGTTGTCACTGCTTTCTGCAGGTCTGAAGAAGTCCGTTTCACCTGTTCAGAAGGGCAATCAGTCGCAGGATGTTGAGAACACTACAGGCCAACAGAATCAAGACCAGACATAGCTGCCATACTCGGATGGAGGCCCCTGAGATTGCTCGTTCAGATTGACCGCCCGCTACCATTTCACTTTCCGAGCTTGAACTGTCTATATGCCCACTAAGATGCGACGCGTGCAGGGACAAGCATAAATGCTGCTCACCAGCAATAGGGCAGTAGCATCTGAGCTCTTGCGGTGGGAGTTGAAGTGCTAGCAGCGACAGAGCAACACGATATTGTTAGCAGACTGCTGTTCATCATTGGAGCCTTGGGCAGCATAGTTGGAGTGATTGCACCAATCAGTCGCTACGTGATCTATGAGCCGGAGATTCTGCAGACTTCCTTCTATCTGTGGCTTGACACGATCCTATGGGCGCTCTGGTACTCTCTGATGGGGCTCGGTTTCTTGGGGTTCCATCGAAGATATGGACGGACATGCCCATCATCGATCACTCTGCTAGGTCTCGTAACAGCAGCACTTCAGATACTTGAGAGTGTGCTACCGTCAGTGTTTATTGCCATTGTGGACCAGACTGCCGTATACCCGTATCTGATCGTATCTAGCTATTTACCTGTCGGGACGGTCACCACTCTTGCAATGGTAGGATACGCACTGAGGCAAACAAGAGAAAGGTCCAGAAACAGAATGCTCATGGGAATCACTGGAATTGGTCTGATAGTAGGAGGAATAGCGATAGCGGCACCATTTCGAATCGTCTGGTTGATCGCCAGTGTGTCGAGCCTTCTGGCGTTCTTGCTCTTCATCCAAGAGTGTAGGGTTCGCTAGTGTAATGTCCTTATGAGAAGCAGCCTGTGCTCCTGAATGTGGCGTCCTTGTTCCCACCGCTGAGGAGACGGCATGCAGGACAAGTAGCCTTTGGAGACGAGGGGTGGTAGGCGAAGAGTATCCTTGCACTATATGATTAAGATTCACCGTATCCCGCGGGGCTCATGACCTTGAGATCGGTCGTTCAAACCAATCGCCCTCTACCATCTCTCAACTTCTGCGTGGCTTCTTGTGCTTCTTTGTTGACCGCACACCAATTCGGACGAGATCTCACCGAAGATGTGGTACAGCCATCACCTTTGGGTGCGATACAGTTAATACCTTTGGGCACGATTGTGGGAATGGGTGAACTCATGGGTGAAACGAACGAGATTGACGAGCGGGGTAGAGTGACCATTCCGAAGGAAATTCGCGAGAGGACAGGTCTCAAGACTGGGGACCGAGTCCGGATATCTGCAAAGAAGGACGGTGTGACAATAGAGAGAGTCGTCAGTCTTGACACATTCATTGCCGAGCTTCGAGGATGCATAACCGTGGAGAGCGACTTGGACCCATTGCGTCTCAAGGAGATTTGGAGGACAGTGCCTTGATTCTCGTGGACACCAATATCTGGGCGTACTACTTCGACTCGACTCTTCCCGAGCACACACAGGTTGTGAAACCTCTTGAGAAAGTGCTGAAACGAAATGAGGCATCGATAAACGCTACAGTGGCTGTCGAGACCTTGCACTATCTCGTGAAACGCTTGGGTCCGCTGGCGGGAGGAGAGAAAGCCCGAATCTTCATGGACTATGACATTCCGGTGTACGCCTTGGACAGGCCAACACTGATGTTGACAATAACGAAGCTGTGTGAATTCGTGCATCTGGGAATCGGGGGTCGTGATGCCTCGCTTCTGGCGACGATGGATAAGGAAGCGATTAGGAGCATCATGACTCATGATCAGTCGTTCAGACATGTGCCGAACATAGAAGTCATAGATCCGTGCTTGACCTAGTGGGCGCAGTTGCGTACCTGACAGAGCGGCCTACTGTTCCACATTGAGGTTATTCCTCTTCTCGCGTGTACTCGAAACCCAGCATAAGATGAGGCTTTCACCACCTAGGTCATCATTCAGGTAGGAATCGTTGCGTAGACAACGAGCGAATTGAAGCTACAATGGCAGCAAGGATACCCTTGTAGGACTCTGGGGTTCCCCTTCCGTTCCGCAGGACTCATGACCCTGAGATCGGCCGTTCAAATCGACCCCCGCTACCACTTCTTTCTAATCACTCCATCTTTCGTCCGCTTATGAACTAAGTTCATAGACTAAGAACGCAGTATGTCACATGTCCCTCTCAAAACAGGACGGCGTACCTTCTCAAGAGGAAGGTTGAGTGAAGCCTGTCACGGTTCGTAAGGCATTTCAGGCTGTGAGGACATGACACCCGATCCAAAACCTGATTCCAAGCATACATCAGCAGAAGGGGCCTTCAGAAAAGCAGTGAAACTGGACCCAAAGGACGATGATTGGCAGAATGACCGGTTCTATAGAATCCGTTCTCATCTCACCAGGGTCCCGGTTGCCTTTTCCATCATGACTCCTCTGCTGGTTCTCTATAGAGCTTCTGATAGACCTTGGATATCTTTCCCTCCTTCTGGAGCAACCTGATGTACTCCTTTTCTTTCTGCAGGTGTATCATTCCAAGTTCGGCTTTCCTAGCAACCCACTCTTTGCCGTCCAGCTTGTACCATTTCCACAACGTGACTGCACTGACTATGAAACATATCGAGGGAATCAGCGCGAATCCTACCCGTATCCCAAAGATCGCCAGATCTGGCTGCGTATTCAGCGTGCTGTCAAACCCGAATGCACTAATGACCAGCAAGAACAATGCATTGGCGATGGAGATTGCAGGCTTCGTGATCAATGCGTTCATTCCAGCGTAAGTCGTTTCCCGCCTCTTGCCAGTCAATGCTTCATCATGGTCGATTACGTCAGCCAGCAGCGGGGACCATATCAACAAGACCGGAGCTAGACCTATTCCGACAACCGCAAGACTTAGCACCACACCAATCAGCCAGCTCCCCGAGAAGAGCAGTAGTATGAGCCCGGCACTCGTTACCAATAGCCCATCAATGTAGACCCGCTTCAGCCCCCGCTTTCTCACCGTCCTGTCAGCGAAGTAACTGAACAGAAGGATGAGTCCGAAGACCGCAGCAAACGGAATGGAAGCCATCAGACCTTGAAATCTCAGGACGTACTGTGCAAAGTATATCATGGAACCAGTCACTATCGTGAAAGCCATTTCGTGAGGGATGTTCATAGCTTCAAATGCCAAGAACTCCCTATTCTTGAGGGCCTTGACCATCGATTCCACGAAACCCAGCGGCTCTTCAGTCCTTGCATACTCGTTTTCGGTCAAGGCGTAGCTAGAAAGAAACAGGACTGTTCCAGCAAATACCCCTGCCAGCACCATCGCGGGCTTGAAGAGAGGGTTGAGTTCGGTCGATGACTCACTGGTGAGCAAGACCAATGGTAGTACCATAGCCAATAGCCCACCAATAGAGCCCAGAATCACGTTGTACAAGTTGAGATTGGACCTGGCCTTCTGAGTAATGCACATCTCGGCGGGCAAAGCTGTCTGTACCAGTCCGACCATAGTGAACATGGAATCGAACAAGAAGAGAACCAGCAGAAGATTCCAGAACAGGGCTATCTGAGAGTTTCCCAGAAACGGGACCCAGCAAATGATGAAGGTAAGAGCATAGAATGGTGCACCGTAACGCAGGACTGGGATGCGTCTGCCAATGTCTGTATTGATCCTCTCTTGGAGAATGCCAAACAGGGGGTCGTTAAGAGCATTCCAAACCCCGAACAGGAGCCAGGCAAGGGATATCCATTCTTCGCTTAGGCCTAGCTTGACATTGTAGTAGAAAGTGATTGCGGAACCAAGAGCTATGACCTGAAGCAGGTTGATGGAAGCCTGAGACGTGCCAAAGGCTATCTTCGACTTGACCGGCAAACGCTCGTCAAAGTCAATATCGGGGTCTTCCTTAGGCTGATTTTCAAGGTCTGTCATCTTGGATACTCTCTGGCGCTTCCTATGATGCTACAAAGACACAACCAGCGGGCGCCTTGTGACTAACACAACCATTGGAGCAACAAGTCTATCCTAGATAAGAATCAATTGAACCCCCATTGTCCTTTACCATAGAATCATCCCACGTAAAGCTTCTTGAACACCCGGCAGATAGCCAGTGAGATCCAGAGGTCATTAAACCTCCTGTCATTGGCGCTGGCAAGGAGGTACACCTTCCAGATGCCGCTTTTGTTCTGCTTCCCTACAAACCAGTCCAGTGCTTTTCTGACGTTCTGATTCCCAACTGTCACGCCAATTAGAGACAATGAGTCAAGTGATGACAGTATATCCGTCCACCAGAAGGGATATCTGAATCTCGTCCAGTAGCTGACGTCCGCCCTGTCAGGATAGGCGTCCTTCTGAAAGAATCTGGATGCGAGCAGTTCTGCTGCGTGGACTATCTCCCTCCTCTTCCTATATTCTTTATGAGCAGCAAATGCTCGGAGGACTATTCCTGTGGCCAAATGCGAGAACGGCTTGGATCTGTCGGGTTGAAGCGTTTCCTTATCCCTAATCACACTGTATTCGACTTTGTGTGTGCGCAGCGGGCCTGCCCAGCCGCCGTCATTCTGGCGCATGGAAAGTAGCCATTTCAGACCCCTGTCTATGTGCGGGTCATTCTCATACCCTGCCTTGATGAGCAGCTCCATTATGGCGGCGGAGTAGTTCGGGCTGTACTGATTCCCGTAGATGCCACGAAAGTCACCTTCGTCTGTCTGGAAGCTAAACAGGAAT
>Ga0153915_10004023_pt1 | contig 13529 bp, 12 predicted proteins | sample Opewatmetagenome_2_FD_107003 | JGI IMG/M metagenome (GOLD analysis project Ga0153915, IMG submission 107003) | Freshwater wetland microbial communities from Ohio, USA - Open water 3 Core 3 Depth 3 metaG | ecosystem: Environmental > Aquatic > Freshwater > Wetlands | place: USA: Ohio, Lake Erie... | reverse complement strand
GCCTCCAAACCGAGTCCATCGAGACGCCATAGATCCTACGAAATTGTCTGCGCAGGCTGTGGGAAAAGAGTCGTCGTCCCAGTCCCTCCACCCGAGGACAAGGAACTATTGTGCATGGAGTGCTTCAAGAAATGAAGCGGGTCCCCCTCTTCCTGTCCTCTGTGGACAGAGAGGAGAAAAAAGATCGGGGAGATCGCAGGGCGTTCCGCTGTGTCAACCCTTGGTAACGGACTCGTTGATCTCTATCTTCGCCTTGGCTTTTAACTGATCGAGCCAGTTTCTGAAAACCTGTTCTTCCTTCTGGTAAATCAACCGTTTTTCAAGATCCTTCTTGGCTGAGGGGAATTTGCTCTCGTCCGCCGGTTCCCGGCTGAGTAATTTCACCACGAAATATCCATCCTTCGTCTTCCAGATTTCTTTCGAAACAGGATTCTTTTCCGTCAGGGAGGAGAGAAACGGCATCAATTGCCCGGACGGCCCTATCCTAGGAACCACCCCTCCCGTTCGAGTGAACCACCCGGTCTCCTCCACCTGGAGCCCTTTCTCCTGGGCCGCTTCCCTCACAGATTTTCCGGATTCCACCTGTCTAAGGAGATCCTCAGCGCCCTGACGCGCTTTCTCATCAGACTTGACTTCAATGACCCTCTGCTTCGCCTCCTCTTTCACCTCCTCGAAGGAAGGAATGCGGGACTCCTTTTTGTCCACGCACTTCAAGAGATAGAAATTGGGAGCGAGGGTCACGACCGGAGAGATCTCTCCAGCCTTTAGAGAGAAGGCGGCCGTTTGGAAGGTTTGATTTGTGCCAAACTCGGGGACTTCGTCTCCCTCTTTGAAGAAGCCCGTGGTTCTGATCGGGATACCCTTCTCCTTCGCATAGGCTTCCAGATTCCGGGTCCGGAAGAGAGAATAGAAGGCATCGTCAGCTGCACGGGAGGCTTCGGCCTTTGCCTTTTCGGTCCTCAGGGCTTGCAGAATTTGCTCTCTTACTTCCTCCAGAGATTTTTGTTGTTCCTCCAAAATCTCCTCCGCCTTCAGAATGGTGAAACCGGCTTGGGCATTCACCAGACCGCTCACCTCTCCCGGCTTCATCGCAAACAGAGCAGTCTCCACCGATTCATCCCGAGCTCCTCTCTGAACCCACCCAATGTCTCCTCCTTTGGAGGCGGATTCCGACTCGGAGTATTGCCTGGCCACGGCCGCAAAGTCCTTGGCTTTCTTAGCTTTCTCCAGAATCTCTTCAGCCCTCTTCTTCTTTTCTTCAATCTTCTCGGCGGGATCCTCTGGGCCCACCTTGATCAAGATCTCCCTTGCCTTGACTCGCTTGGGAGCCGTGAACCTCCCCTTCTGAGCCTCGTACACGCGCCTGATTTCGTCAGGAGTCACCTGGACCCTCCCCTCGTCATCTGAAGGCCGGAACGTCAGGTACTGGATCTGTATGGCCGTGGGAATCCTGAATTCTTCTTGGTGATTCTGATAGTAGTCCTTTTCCTCAATCTCATTTGTGGTGACCTGTCCCCGGAAGGACGGGGGAGATACCTTCACGAAACTGAGATTGACCCGTTCATTGTCGAAACGATACATCTCCAGAACTTCGTCGTCAGATATCTTCCCGCCGTTAAGCCGAATTAGGTTGACCACCTTGGTCATCAGGAGCCGATCACGCTGTAACCGTTCGAAACCCTCCACGTTCATCCGGTTCAACCGGAGGAACCGTTCATAAGTCCGAGGGTCAAATTGACCATTGATCTGAAAGGACGGGATCGACTCGATCGCCTCTCTCAGTTCCTGATCGCCAACGTTCAGCCCCAGCCTTTCACCCTCCTGGAGGATCAGAACCCTGGCAATGAGATCGTCCAAGATCCGATCCTTGATCTTAAGCTCTTCAATCATCTTCTCCGAAAAAGAGGAACCCAGAGCATCCCGGTACTGTTTGACGGTGCCCTCATAGGCATCGAGGTATTCCTTCATATCAATGAGGGTCCCGTTGACCTTGGCTGCATACGTCACATTCCTCTCGCGGATGAGAGAATACCCTCCCCAAGAGATGAAGGTTACTGCGAACAAGATCAGAATCCCTCGAAGCATCCATGATGTTGCATGCTCCCTCAGTATCCTTAACATATGCCTTCTCCTTCCTTAACGTTGAATATTAAACAATCTCCCTAAAAAAAACAAGCTCTTACCCCATAATTTCCTTGAATCCGGCGAGGGGATTTGTTAAGATAGGGTGGTTTTGAAATGGGAGAGGAGAAGATAATGGTCTTTGATTCATTATGGGGACTTTTTTCGACAGATCTGGCCATCGATCTGGGGACCGCGAATACGGTCGTTTACGTCAAAGGGAAAGGGATCGTCTCTTCCGAACCCTCCGTGGTGGCGATCCAGAGAGATGCGCGAGGAGAAAAGCGTGTGCTGGCGGTGGGACGTGAGGCCAAGGAGATGTTGGGCCGAACCCCTGGGAGCATTTTTGCCATCCGGCCGATGAAGGATGGGGTCATCGCGGACTTCGAAATCACGGGAGAGATGTTGCGGTATTTCATCGCGAAGGTGCACAATCGCAAGGCGCTCCTTCGGCCGAGAGTGGTCATCTCCATCCCTTCTGGGATCACACCTGTTGAAAAAAGGGCCGTTCGGGAATCGGCCCAATCTGCAGGGGCTCGCGAGATCTATCTCATCGAAGAACCGATGGCTGCGGAGATCGGAGCGGGGCTTCCCATCACCGAGGCCTCCGGAAATATGATTGTCGATATTGGAGGAGGGACGACGGAGGTGGCGGTGATCTCACTGTCGGGGATCGTCACCAGTAACTCCATCCGTGTGGCTGGGGACAAGATGGATGAAGCCATCCTCCAGTACGTCAAGCGAAAATACAATCTTCTCATTGGTGAGCGAACGGCGGAATTGATCAAGATCAACATCGGGAGTGCATACCCCGAGGAAAATCCTCAAACCATCGAGGTCAAAGGAAGGGACTTGGTGACCGGAATCCCCAAAACCCTTGAGATCAGCAGCGAAGAGGTCCGAGAGGCCCTGGCTGAATCGATCAATACCATCATCGATACCGTTCGAATCACCCTGGAGGGAACCCCTCCCGAATTAGCGGCCGATATCGTGGACAAAGGGATCGTGTTGGTGGGTGGTGGAGCCCTTCTGAAAAACCTAGACATCCTCCTTCGGGAGGTAACCGGCCTCCCCATCACCATTGTCGATGATCCTCTGTCCGCCATCGTTTTGGGTGCTGGGAAGGTATTAGATAACGAGGAACTACTCCATACCGTGACGTTCCAGTATTGACATTGATGAGGATACGAGCCTTACCTCCTTTCCGGAGACATCCTGTTTCCTTCTTCATCGTCATCGTCTTATTGTCCGGTCTGATCCTGATTTCCTTACGGGTGAAGGAGCGCCAGGGTGTCACCTATTTTGATGCCCTCCTGTTGGAGGTTTGCTCTCCCTTTCAAAAGGCAGCAACCCACATCCTCGAGGCCGTGCAGGGGGTCTTCCAAAAATATGTCTTCTTGATTCACACGCAGGAAGAGAACGAGATGCTCAAACGGAGGATCGCGGAGCTCCAGGGCGAGAACCATCAGACGAAAGAGATGACGATTGCTAATGAACGTTTTCGAAGGCTCTTGCAGTTTCGCGATACGCTGGTGACGAGGACCCTAGCGGCAGAAGTGATCGGCCAGGACGCCTCTTCCTGGTTCAAGAGCGTGAGTCTCAATAAGGGCGAAAGGGACGGGGTTCAAAGAGGGATGGCGGTCATCGCGCCTGAGGGTGTGGTGGGCCAGGTTCTTAAGACCTCTTCCAGTTATTCCACGGTCCTCCTCATCACCGACTACAACAGTGCGATCGATGCCATTGTCCAAAGGACTCGAGCCAAAGCGATCGTTGAAGGGAAAGAAGAGAATCGATGTCAGCTGAAGTACCTCCGTCGAACAGAAGATGTCGCCGTCGGGGATGTGGTCGTGACTTCGGGCTTGGGCAACTTTCCCAAGGGTCTTCTGGTCGGGGAAATACAGGAAGTCGAAAAGAAAGGGTATGGGGTCTTTCAGTATGCGGAACTCGTCCCCGGTGTTGACTTAACAAGGCTGGAGGAGGTTCTGATCATCACAGAATCTTCCACGGTCTCTCTTCCTCCCCAGGAAGAGAAGGTCGAGAAAACCAAGAAGGCTTCGGGTGGGGGTCGGAAGAAAAAATGAAAAGGTTTTTTTTCCTCCTATTGACAGGCGTCCTCTTGATGACCCTTCAGACCACCCTCTTGGCCTCACTGCCCATCCGGAGGTTCCGACCCGACCTCGTCCTCATCTTCATGCTTTATCTTGGTTTTTCATTCTCAAACGTCTCCGGAGGTCTGTTGGCTTTCTTCCTGGGGTTCCTCATGGATCTTTTTTCTGGAAATACCTTCGGCCTTTACACCTTTACCAGACCCCTGATCTTTTTCATGGCCCAACTCGTTAGAAATCGGTTCTATTGGCAAGGGTTTTCATCCCAATTCCTCTTTGTCTTCGCCTTTTCTCTGCTCGAAGGTTTTCTTATCCTGCTGCTCCTCAGTGGGGTGAGCTCCACGCCTCTCCATAACCTTTACCCATCGATATGGACGCACCTCCTCCCTCAGTCGCTGTTCACGGGTTTGATAACCCCCATCCTTTTTGAACTATTCCAGAAAGGATCTGTTTCCCTCACGGAGAACCATCGGAGAAGCGTCCAAGCGGGAGGATAGGGCATGGTGGAGCTGAATACTCAGAAGATGGAGGAATTCAAAGGAAGGCGCATATACTTTCTTGTAGCCCTCGGACTTGCCTTTCTTCTGATCGTCATCCGTCTGTGGCAGCTTGAGGTGATCCAGGGGAACGAATTCCGTCGATTGTCTGAAAACAATCGGATCCGCCTACGGGAAGATCCTGCGGACCGGGGGATGTTGCTGGATCGAAAGGGAAGGGTGTTGGCCCATAACCGTCCTTCCTTTGCGGCCTTTCTGGTCCCAGAAGACGTCAAGGGGAACGCAGAGGTTCTAAGGACGGTGGCGGGAATTTTACAGATGGGCCCGGGTGAGATTGAGAGTAAGCTTCAACCCCAAAAACGACGCCCGCCTTTTCAACCTGTGAAGATAAAATCGGATATCGACTGGAAGGAACTGGTTCTTCTTGAATCGAGCCGGATCTATCTCCCAGGGGTCATCACGGATGTCCGGCCCACGAGGGCGTATAATTATGGCCCTCTTGCCGCCCATCTCATTGGCTACATAGGGGAAGCAGATGAGAACGAGCTGAGAAAAGGGAATGGAAATCCGTATCGGATGGGCGCCTTGCTGGGAAAATACGGGGTAGAGTATCAGTGGGAGGCCGATCTCCGAGGGGTGGACGGGGGCCGACAGGTGGAGGTCGATGCTCATGGACGGGAGATCAAGCTGCTCCGGAGCGTGGAACCGTTGCCGGGCGACAACCTCACCCTCACGATCGATCTCGATCTCCAACAATCCGCGGAAGAAGCCTTCCAGGACAAAACCGGGGCGTTCCTTGCCATGGATCCCCAAACGGGCCGCATTTTGGCGATGCTGAGCAAACCTTCCTTCGATCCAGGCCTCTTTACCGGCAACTTTTCAGCCGAGGAGTGGAAAGCCCTCCAGGAAAATCCCTTTCACCCCCTCCAGAACAAGGGAGTCCAAGGCCAGTATCCCCCGGGTTCTGTGTTCAAGATTGTTACCGCACTGGCGGGTCTCGAGTCTGGGATCATCACCCCCAATACACAGTTGACGTGCACGGGTCTCTATCCCTATGGCAATCGAGACTTCCGCTGCTGGAAAGAGGGGGGACATGGGACGCTCGATCTTCATCGAGCGATTGTGGAATCCTGCGACATCTACTTCTATCAAGTCGGACTGAAAGTGGGTGTCGACCGGATCGCTCGATATGCCGGCCAACTCGGCCTGGGAAGGCTTACCGGGATTCCCTATCCCCATGAAAAACAAGGGATTGTTCCATCCACATCTTGGAAGATCAAACACCTTGGGGTTCCATGGTACAGCGGTGAAACGCTTTCCCTCGCTGTGGGACAGGGGTACATTAGCACGACGCCTCTTCAATTGCTTCAGCTCATCTCAGCCGTCGCCAATGGGGGGAAGCTTTACCTGCCTCAGGTGGTCCAAAGAGTGGAAAACATCTATGGGGTTACCTCGAAGGAATACCCACCATTGGAGGTAGGAAGCGCCTTTGTCTCCCCCAACAACCTCGATTTTATTCGCGAAGCCCTCAGAGGGGTGGTGAACGATCCCCACGGGACAGGGGGCGCTTGTGCTTTAAAGGAAACGGTGGTGGCTGGGAAAACCGGAACAGCTCAGGTGGTTAGGATGGCCCAGGATTTCAAAAAGGGAGATATGGATCGCATGCCCTTGGAGTTTCAGGACCATGCATGGTTTGTCGCCTTTGCCCCTTTTGAAAAACCTCAGATTGCAGTCGTTGTCCTTGTGGAGCATGGAGGGTTTGGTTCGACAGCCGCCGCGCCCGTTGCCAAGAAAGTGATCGAGAAGTATCTTAGCCTGGAGCGCCCTTCTCTTTCGAAAATGGCGGTCCGCCCAGAGGATCCCAACGTTGCCGATCCGCGTGTGCCTTCCCGGTTTGCGTCGGGGGAGGGAAGGTAAGGTTTTTTCCACATGATGATCGATAGACGTCTCATCATCCACTTTAATTGGAAGCTCGTGGGCATCGTCCTTCTCATTGCCTCCATCGGCATCCTCAACCTCTACAGCAACACCTCAAACCCGGAAGCGGTCGGCACCCCTTACTATCTCAAACAGTTCTTTTGGTTGCTCATCGGGTTGGCAGGGATGATCGTCATCGCCTTCATGGAATATCGTTTCTATGCGGACTTTGCATACGTCGTGTATGGAGCGGTCATCTTCAGTCTGCTGCTTGTCCTGGCGTTTGGTGTGACGACCTCAGGGGCTCAGCGGTGGCTCAAGATCGGTGTCCTCTCCCTTCAACCGTCTGAATTTGCCAAAATCGCTCTCATCCTAGTGCTGGGAAAATTCTTCCAAAGGGCTCCCGGTCGCGAAGGGTATTCGTTGAAGGACCTGCTCTTGCCTTTCCTCCTCTTCCTGCTTCCCACGCTGTTGATTCTCAAACAACCTGACTTGGGAACTACCATCATCCTGTTCCTCATCCTCATCTCCATTCTTTTCTTTGTGAAGGTTCGCTGGACCTCCTGGCTTCTCCTTGTATTGACCGGGGTTTCCACCCTTCCACTGCTCTGGAGCTTTCTCAAAGGATATCAGAAGAAGAGGATCATGACCTTCTTTAGCCCGGACATGGATCCCCTGGGCGCAGGTTACCACGTCATCCAATCGAAGATTGCTGCCGGATCAGGGGGAATCCTTGGGAAAGGGTTCCTGCAAGGAACGCAGTCGAAACTTGGATTCTTGCCGGAGCAGCGGACCGACTTCATCTTCTCCGCTTTGGCAGAGGAGTGGGGCTTAATCGGGTCGCTTTTTGTGGTGGGACTTTATTTCATCCTCATCTTTTTGGGGCTTCGCATCGCTTTTCAAGCAAAGGATCGATTTGGTGCCGTTGTTTCGTTTGGGGTAGTGGCGATGCTTTTCTGGCACCTCTTCATCAATATCGGAATGGTGTTAGGTATGATGCCGGTCGCGGGGATCCCCCTGCCCCTGCTCAGCTATGGCGGGTCTTTCCTCGTCTCCACGCTGATCGGAATGGGCCTCCTCCTGAACGTCAGCATGAGACGATTTCTTTTCTAAGAATCAAAAAACAAGAGCCAAAAGGCACGAGCCTCAAACGTTCTTCTTGGATTTTTTTCTTTTGACCTTTGCCTTTTCACTTTTATCTAGAAGGGAACATCGTCATCAGGACCCGAAATGATCTCCTGATCAACCCCTTCTCCCTTGTCTATCTCCGCGGGAGCTCCAGCCACCCCGCCAGCGGCCCCTAACATCTGCATCTGGTTGGCAACAATCTCGGTCGTGTATTTCCGGTTCCCGTCCTTATCTTCCCACGAACGGGTTCGGAGGCGACCCTCAATATAGACTTGCTTCCCCTTGTTAAGATATTCTCCGCAGATCTCGGCCAACCGCCCAAACGCAACAATTCGATGCCATTCCGTAATCGTCGTCTTCTCCCCAGAGGATCGGTTGACACGGTTCTCACTGGTAGCAATGCGAAAGGTGGCTACCGTGGTACCATTGCTCAAATATTTCACCTCTGGATCTGCCCCCAGATTCCCAATAAGAATCACCTTGTTGACCCCAGCCATACCCCCTCCTTTTTACCTCCCAAGGGTTCGTTTACCAGAGACGGGTCTGCTCGCGGTGTTCGGGATAGCGATGCGCCGCGGGTAAGCCTTCCCTCAAAGGGCAAGCTTTTTACCGTGAGCAACCTTCCTCCTTGCAGAAGGTGGCAACCGTCCACCCGATAGAACCTCATCTGAAGGTCCCCCCAAGTGCAAGGCAACATTACCATTTCTAGAACTGCTTTTCAAGTGCGTGTATTGACCTAGCGAGGAAATTGTATTAGTTTGTCATTATAGCTTTCAGTCAGGAGACGGCCATGCGAAAAGAATCCCTTCCCTTGTGGGTGGTCTTATTCGGTCTCGCCTCTTTCCTGCCTTGCTCGGTCTCCCTTTGGGCCGCTAGCTCTCTTTCGCCGTCGAATTGCCCGTCCTGCCCTGAGTTCGGTGTTCAGCAGCCCCCGGAAAGAAAGGAGGCTCCTGCTTTCACCCTCAAGGGATTGGATGGAAGCCAAACCACCCTGAATCAATTCAAGGGCAAGCCGGTCTTTCTATTCTTCTGGGGCACCTGGTGTGATGCTTGCAAGGAGGATATTGTCCTATTGGAGAAATTTGCGGAGGGGAAAAAAGACCAACTCACCTTTCTGACGATTGTGGTTGACGGGGAGAGGGAAAAAAGGGCTCGACAGATCGTTCAAAAACTGAAAATTACACTACCCGTCCTCCTCGTTCTTAAGGAGAAAATCATTGATGATTATCAAATCACGATGATTCCTCAAGCGGTCCTCATCGATCAAGACGGCATGCTCGCGGGAAAGGTGATTGGCCAGAGGGATTGGTGCGGACCCCTCGCTTGGTACACCACGAAGGAACTCTTCAGCCTTCATTGACAAATACCCCTGCTTTCGTATAATAACCCCGAGTTACTCCGACGATGGTACCTTTTAGAGCCGGTTTTATTTCCATTTTGGGAAGGCCCAATGTTGGGAAATCGACGCTCTTCAACACCCTCCTGGGTGATAAGATCGCTATCGTCTCTGAGAAGCCTCAGACCACACGCAACCGTATCCTCGGGATTAAGAACGTCGAGGGGGGCCAGCTCATCTTTCTCGATACGCCCGGCATCCACGAAGGACGATCCCCATTGAACCAGCGGATGGTGTCGTCAGCCATCGCGACGGGGCAAGATGCAGATGTTCTCCTTTTCCTCGTGGAGGCATCCTTCCCTGTGTTCGAGGAGGATCGGAAGATGATCATATCTATGGAGGGAAGTCACGGGTTCCCTCTGTTGGCCATCAACAAGATAGATCGGGTGAAGAAGGGAAGCCTCCTGCCCATGATCGATCACTATCAGCACCTCCACCCCTTCCACGAAATCATCCCCATTTCAGCCATCACGGGAGAAGGCGTTGATGCCTTGGTGCGCACGATCCTCAAATACCTCCCGGAGTCACCCCCTCTTTATCCGGAGGAGATGATTACGGACAAGACAGAACGCTTCCTCGTGTCCGAAATGATCCGAGAAAAGGTGATTCAACAGGCTTACCAAGAACTCCCGTACGCAACGGCCGTCACCATTGAAGCCTTTGAAGAACGGTCTGACAAGAATCTGGTCTTCATTCGGGGGACCATCCATGTGGAACGGGATTCTCAAAAAAGGATTCTCATCGGCAAGGGCGGCCAGAGATTGAAGAGGATCGGGGAGGCCGCCCGGAAGGAAGCGGAGACTTTTCTCGGCAAAAGGATCTTCCTAGAACTGTGGGTGAATGTGGAGAAGAACTGGACGCGCAGTCCACGTGCCCTGGACCGGCTGGGTTACCAATGACCCGGGTTGATACTCTCCCTGTATCGAGGCGATCATGACGGATGAGATCGAATCCCTCGGACACTGTCTGAGAAGAGAGCGGGAACGCAGAAACATCTCCCTGAAAGAGGTGGCAAGCAATACGAGGGTAAGAGAATATTTCCTCAGGGCAATGGAAGAGGATCGATACGATCTCCTCCCTGCTTCCACCTTCGTCAAGGGTTTCCTTCACTCCTATGCCCGTTACCTCGGTCTGGACCCGAACGAGATCCTCCTGCGCTTTCAAGATGCCTCGAAGGGTGACCAAACCGCCGTTCTCCCTCCTCCTCCCGACAAGAAGCGGCTGGGGAGAAAAAAACTCCTTTGGTTCGGGTTGGCTGTGATGGTCGGAGGCGGGATCGGGTTTGGGCTCATTTTTTCCTATCTCTTTTTACCCCACCCTACTGAACCGCCTGTGGAATCTGCCCCTTCAAAACCAGAAGTGACAACCGTCGCCCCTTCCCTTCCCGCTCCTCCGGTGGCTGCTGAAACGACGGGAACCCCTGAGGAGAAATCTTTTTCCCTTCAGATGAAGGCGGTCGAGAGGACCTGGATTCGGATTCAGCTGGATCAGCAGCCGGATCAGGAAATCATGCTCCAACCAGGGGAATTTCTCTCATACCAGGGGGTCCATCGTATTCAAATCATCGTTGGAAATGCGGGGGGCCTTGACGTGACGCTAAACGGAAAGACACTGGAGCGATTCGGGAAGTCCGGTGAGGTCGTCGCCCTCACCGTCACGCCTGGGGAAACCGAGGTGAAGCGTTACGAAAAGCCCACCCCCTCAATGGAATGACGCTCTCAACTTTCGAGGTGGGTCAAAAGCTCGTTACAACTTGTAATACATCAACTCCCGGGCGTAGGATTTGACTTTATTGATCAGGACTTCCTGGTCCTTTTCCGGCATCGGTTCAAAGGACTGAGCGATGCGGACATTCATTTCAAGCTGTTCGATCGTATCGCACCCCACCACGGCGGTTGTGATCGGTTGGCTCAAAGCAAAATGGAGAAAATCCTCGATTGACTCCTCCCCAAAGATCTTGACGCAAACTCCCCGAGAGAGCGTTTTCATCCCTAAAATGCCCATTCCCTTCTTCTGCGCCTTCGACAGGACCGTTTCAAAAAAGGACCAATAATGGGGTTCCGCGGGATTGACCGGCATCAGCACAACATCGAAAGGGAAGAGGTCGAGGGCCCTTGCGAGGATGGCGGGTCTCCGGTGGCCCGAGACGCCAATAAACTTAATCAATTTGTTTCGCTTAGCTCCCTCAAAGGCTTTGATCGCCCCCTCGGATCCGAAGATCACATCAAGATCTCTCGGCGTTCGAACGTCGTGGATGATCCAGAGATCCAGGACATCGGTCTTCATGTTCTTCAGGGTCACTTCGAGATGCTTGAGGGCTCCATCCGCAGTGCGCTCCTGGGTCTTGCTGGCCAGGAAGATTTCTTTGCGTCTCTCTCCGAGAGCCATTCCATAGTAGGACTCGCTGCCCGCATAGGCTCGTGCGGATTCGCAATAGGTGATCCCAAGATCGATGGCGCGATGAATGAACGGGACGGCTTCCTTCTCTCGCTCAAACGTCCTCAAGATCCCTTCGCCTCCGAGACCCAGAATGGTCACTTCCGTTTTCGTTTTTCCCAGTAGTCTTTTCGGTAAAGAAACCTTTGTTTCCATCTTGTGGATAGCTCCTTCAAGGGTTTTCGTCCAGCGGCCCATTCAGGGAACGTCGGCCGCCGTATGCCTCACTCGCTGTGTCCTACCCCCAGGCGTCGTGTTGTCTCAGCGACCATGCACCAAATGATATCCAACGGCAGGTGGGCCTGGATCGTGGAATCGAACAGAATGGAGATTCTCGGAGGAAATTCCTCATCCCCCTTCCACAAGAGATAGGCGAGAGGGACTTTCGGAAAGACCTCCAGCGAAAATCCTCGGTCGCCGTAAAGGATTTCGCTGCCGCCCAGTTCCCTCCCGGCCTTTAAAAAGGAGTCCGGGTCTCTGCCGTAGCGATTCTCCAATTCCGTGACGTCAAGACGGTGAGGACCTCGGAAGAAAGTGGATCCACCCGTCAGATCCTTTTCGCTCACCCAGGTGTGGGAGGGTTGGATGTCTTTGGCTTCGATCAGATAGACAAGGATCATCAGGGATAGGAAGAACGGGATCTCCTCCTCGACTGGTTGATCGTTCCACGCTATCTTGAAGATCTTTTTTTCCCTTGGGAGAGTCAAATATCTCTGTTGATAGACAGGCAAGACGAATCCCTGCCGGGACGGATTGTAGAGCGCTTCTGAACGATTGCAGACGTCGGTGGGATGCATCTGGAGGAGTCTTTCCCAATAGAGAGGATCGACCACTGCTCGTGGGATGACTTCCTCTGTCATTTTCTTTCCCATGCGTTTTCCAATGATAATCAAATTCCATTTCGTTTTCAACCTCTTTTACAATGGCTCGACCCCTAGGAAAAAGGATCCCGTTCCCCAGCAACCACTCCCCTCTGAAATGCTTCAACGGTCTAACGACCTACCATTGAACCCCAAAAGTTGAAAATCCCCATTTCATTCGACATAATTGGATGAATCCGAGAGGAGATCAAGTGAAACGGGTCATCACTCATGGGGCAGTGTTCTTCATCTTTTTCGCCACAGTGCTCGCCTTCTTTAGGGATTCGGAAGCCGCTCCCCTGAAGCGGCCCTTTTCCTTTGAACAGGTCACGCAGAGGGAGGGGCTTTCAGGTGAGATGGTCTGTTCCATTGCGGTCCAAGGTGAAGAGGTCTGGTTTGGAACATACTCCGGTGGAGCAAACCTTTATCATAGGGCGAAGAAGACCTGGAAGGTGTATACAACGAAGGGGGAATCGCTTTCGGAAACGGATGATGGGAACACCATCCAATGGAAGAACCTTCCCTCCTATAATCATGTATCCGTCATCCTTCCGGATGGCGACCGTATCTGGTTTGGCACCTATTTCTACGGTTTCGGTGGAGGGGGGATCTCCTATTATGATCCTCTGAAGACCCCTCCCTGGAAACGCTTTAGCACCAATCACGGTGTAACCAAGAAGATCGTCTCCATGGCCGCCGACCGAGATCGGCTCTGGGTTGGGTCTGAAAAAGGCCTTTCCGTCTTAGATAAGACGACTGAAAAATGGGAAAGTTTCTATTCGACGCAGGACGGCCTTTCAGGAAACTTCGTCAACGCTCTTTTGATCCAGTCCGGCTTTCTTTGGGTAGGCACCAATGGTGGCGTCAGCCGATTCCATAAGGTCCAGAAGGTCTGGAAGACCTATTCTGAAAAGGAAGGTCTGACAGGAGAGATCAAATCCCTCCAGAGGGTCGGCCAGAAGATTTGGGCTGGAACCGCGGAGGGTGCACTCTTTGAATACGACCCTTCTGCCGATCGCTGGAAGAAGGTCGAGCCAACGGATCCTTTGAAGAACAGCGAGATTCAATC
>Ga0153915_10004022_pt1 | contig 13530 bp, 11 predicted proteins | sample Opewatmetagenome_2_FD_107003 | JGI IMG/M metagenome (GOLD analysis project Ga0153915, IMG submission 107003) | Freshwater wetland microbial communities from Ohio, USA - Open water 3 Core 3 Depth 3 metaG | ecosystem: Environmental > Aquatic > Freshwater > Wetlands | place: USA: Ohio, Lake Erie... | reverse complement strand
TCGGCGTTGCGCTGATTGCCGCTGCCGCGACATCGGCCGCCGCCGACTATCCGGACAGAAACATCGACATGATCGTCCCCTACGGCGCCGGCGGCGGTTTCGATACCTACGCGCGCGCCGTCGGGCGCATGCTGGAAAAGCACGCCGGCAAAGGCGTGAAAGTCATTCCCCGCAACATGCCGGGCGCGGGCAGCAAACGCGGGACCACGGCGCTCTATCACGCCCCGGCGGACGGCTACACGGTCGGGATTCTCGATCTGCCCGGCGCCGCGGTGCCGCAGATTCTGGGCGAGCCGGTCAACTACGACCTCGACAAGATCACCTGGCTCGGCGTGGTCAATGTCGGCGTCTACTCGATCGTCAGCGCCGGCAACTCCGCGTTCAAGACCTTTGACGCGTTTCGCAATCTGGGCCGCCAGGTTTTCTTCGCCACGACCGGCAGCAACGATTATGCGATGGCGCGGATCATGGTGGACGCGCTCAAGCTGAACGCGAAATTCATCACCGGGTACAACAGCGCGCCGGAAGCGCACCTGGCCGTCATGCGCGGCGAAGCGGACGCCTCGCTCGGCATCGACGTCACGGTCAATCCGCGCATTCGGGCGGGCGAGATGCGGCGGCTCGCCGTGTTGCGCGCCGGAGAGCCGGACGAGGCCGAACAGAACGTTCCCACGGCGACCGGCCTCGGCCATCCCGAGCTTGCCAATCTCGAGCTCTACCGGCTGTTCGCCGCGCCGCCCGATCTCCCGGTCGAGATCCGCCGAAGGCTCAACGAGCTGATGCAGCAGAGCCTGAACGACCCCGAACTCGTCGCATGGGGCAAGACAGCGAACTTTCCGGTGACGCCGGGGCCGGCGGAAACCGCCGCGACCTTCTACAAGGAACAGCGCGCGTTCCTCACGCGTTACCGCGAACTCCTGAAGTAGTCGGTACCCGCCTCTACAACGGCGCGGCCATCAGCTCGAAAACGTCGTCGCAGTTGATCAGATCGACCCGCTTCAGAACGATCTTGTAACCGGAATCGCTCCGCCGCAGCCGATGGGTGACGTGACCGGCGAACACGCGCTGCACCCGCACGCGGTAATCGGCCATGATCATGGTCGAGCGCACGGTGCATTCGCCGCGCTCGGGGTTGCGCTCCTGGATCGCGATGTTGCCAATGACGTGGCACGTGCGATGCGGCGGCGTCTGGGAGTGGATGCGCGGATGGCCGAGCCGCTCCAAGCGGGTCTGCATGATCGCGCGGTCGTCGTTGAACAGGGCCGACTCGGCGTCCGGGTCCGTCGCATCGGGGCGCAGCGGAACCCAGTAGCGTCCGTCCTCGGCGAACAGCTCGCGCCATTCCTCGAAGCGCCGATCGTCGAGGAGCTGCACCTCATGGCGCAGAAAATCCTCGATCTCGAACCGCTCGGCGAGCATCGCCGCCGATATGTCTGCCGAGCGTGCGGCCATGGGCTTACGTCGCCTCGCACATGAGCCGCGCCCAGGCGGCGTATTGCGCGCGCTGCTGGACCTCGACCGTGCCGCGATTCACGTAATCGCCCCGCGCGTCCTCGGTGTCGGTGTCGACGCCGCGGGCGAACCACACCCATTCCGCCCCGCCGGCGCCGACCCCGGCCTGGCAGCGGCGGAAGCATTCGAGGTCGTCGGTCTGGATCAGCGACGCCGCAGAATGCGTGAGGTTGAGGTGGCGAATGAAGCCCCGGTTCATCGCGTCGGGCGCGCCTTTGAGCTGCACCGGATAGACGTGAATCTCCGTGCGATCGACCGCGACAGGGATGATGACCCGGACGTGCTGGTTGAGCGCCTGCAGGCTCATGTTGGGGTAGAACGCGGTGTTGTGCCGCTTGGGCCGCAGGATTTCCTTTGCCCGCTCGGCGCCGTAGCGCGCTTCGAGCGAGGCCACATAGTCTCTGAACATCGGGTTGTCCGGCAGCTTTTCGGCGATCGGTTGGTGACCGGCGAAGCCGTGACCGCCCTGCCGCGAGCCCCAGGCGGTGCGCTGCTCCCAGCGCGCCGCTGCGGTGCCGCTGTCGCCGATTTCCGACGCCGCGCTCTCGCCGGGCCGGCGGCCGAACTGCCTCCCACCGCGTCCGACGGTCGACTCGTGGGAAAACGGCACGTGGTACATGTCCACGGTGTTCTCGAGCTGGAGCTTCCAATTGCCGCGGAACATGTATTTGTGGACGCCGCCGCTCAGATCGACCTGGCCGTCCGGCGCGCGGTCGACGAGCTCATCGATGCTGTCGCGCGCCGGGCCGAGATGCTCGGCGAGGCTCACCCCGTCCTCGGCCAGGCTCGCGAAAACGAAGCCGCGATAGGCTTCGACCCGCGGCGCGCGAGGCATGCCGAGGGCGGGATCGGCGAGATCGAAATCCTTGCCGTACCCGCGCGGCATCGATACCGCGTCGAGGGCGCCGTTCAGCTTGAATGTCCAGCCGTGATAGCAGCAGCGGAACAATTCCGCGTTGCCCTTGTCCTCGACGCACACGACCGCGCCGCGGTGGCCGCAGCTGTTGCGCAGGACGTAGATCTTCCCGTCGGCGTCGCGCGACATCACGACCGGCCGCGAGCCGATGCGCGTGGTGAGAAAGTCGCCGGGGCGCGGCACCAGGCTGTCGTGGCCGACATAGACCCAGTTGCGTTCGAAGATCCGCTCCATCTCGAGATCGAAAATGTCGGGATCGGTGTAGAGCGAGCGGTGGACGCGATCGCGATGGACCAGCGAGCGGAGCGTCTTGGCGTCGAGATGTTTCATGATCCGAACCCTACATCCGGAATTCGTCGGCTTCGGAGAATTCGGGCGCCATGAACAGATCGCTCGGCAGCTCCGTGCCGATGCCGCGCTCGCGGGCGATCTCCACCACCCGTTTGCACACGGATGCGAACTGGATTCCCATGCCGACGTTGTTGCTGTGCCACGTGATCTGCTTCATGCCCATGCGGCCGGGAAAATTCCCGATGCAAAGCTCGGATAGCTCTTTCACGCGATCCCAGCTCAGATAGCCCTTGCGGATCGGATTGACGATCTCCGGCTGCAGATCCTCCTGCGCCTGACTTATCGAGTTCACGACCACGATGTCGGCGCGTTGCGCCACTTCATCGTCGAGCTCGCGGCGCGCGTCGAAGAACGGCGCCCCGATCATCCCGCAAAGATGCACGCCTTCCTCCAGCCATTCGCCCTTGATGAAAGGGTCCGTGGCCGTCGTGGCGGTGTAGACGACATCCGACTCGCGCACGGCCGCTTCCGCGGACTCCACCGCGCGCGTCTTCACGTTGAATTCGCGCGCGATCCAGTCGGCGAACCGTTTGCGCCGTTCCTCGCGCACCGAATAGACCTTCACCAACTCGATCTTCGGCCGAACGGTGAGGAGCGAGGTGATCTGTCCGACCGCCTGCAGACCGGCGCCGATCATCCCCGCGACCTTGACGTCCGGTCGGCAGAGATATTTCGCTGCAACGCCCGATGTTGCACCGACGCGCAACGGAGAGATCGGCTCCTCCTGCACGATCGCGAGCATGCGGCGCGTGCTCATCTCCCACAGCAGCACCAGCCCGGTCATGCCGCCGGGATATTTCTTCCTGCGCTCTCCGCCAAGGAACGGAAAATTCGTGTGCCGCGCGTTGATGCGCACCGCAGCCACGTCATGGCACGGCACCGCGCCGGGGATCACGTTCAGCTGGAACCAGGTCGGCACCTCGTGGCCTTCGACCGGAATGTGCAGGCGCCGCCGATTGATGACCTGCGCCTTGTTGTGGCCGAGATCGGCGTATGCCTCCTCGAGAACCTTGATCGCCTCGGCCATCGGCAGCAGGCCGCGGACATCGTCATTCCTGAGGACCAGAACCGTGTCGTTTCTCAACCGAAGCTCCGCGACAGGTGAATGCGCCGTCAATCGTAGCGCCTGGACGGGGGAGTGTCACCGCGCGTCGACCAAGCCGTCGTCACGCGACGGCCGGCGGATCGTACGCGGTGATCGGCGGGAGCGGACCGCGCCAGCGTTCGACTTGGACCAGCGTCGATTGGGCGATCGAGCATTGCGCGAGCTTGGACGTGCCTTTGTCGAGCGTCAGCACGTTGGGATTGCCGTGCTTGTCGAGGCTGCCGGATATGCCGGGCTCCTCCGGGTCGAACCAGGCGCCGGTGGAGAGCTCCACCACGCCTTGCGCCAAGTCGTTGGTCAGAATTGCGCCGGCGAGACACGCGCCGCGCCGGTTGAATATCCGCACGATGTCGCCGTCCTTGATGCCGCGCGTCGCGGCGTCCGTCGCGTTGATCCGCACCGGCTCGCGGCCCGATATCTTGGCAGCGGCGCTGACCGAACCGGCATCCATCTGGCTGTGCAGGCGCGTGCGCGGCTGGTTCGAGATCAGATGCAGGGGGAAGTCGCGGGCCTGCGGCGCGCCCAGCCACTCGGCCGGCGCGAACCATGCCGGATGGCCCAGGCAATCGTCGTAGCCGAAGCCAGCGATCTTCTCCGAATAGATCTCGATCCGGCCCGATGGTGTCTTCAGCGGATTCGCCGCCGGATCGGCGCGAAATTTGCTGAACAGCACCTGCGGCTCGGCAGGCGAAGGCAGTTCGACGATCCCGGTCTCCCAGAACGTATCGAAATCGGGCAGCGCGTCGCCGCCCTTCGCGGCTTTCGCGATCGCCTCGTCATAGAGATGGCGCAGCCATTCCATCTCGCTCCGGTTCTCCGTGTAGGCCTCGCGGAAGCCAAGCCGATCCGCGAGCTCGGCGAAGATGTCGAACTCGCTGCGGGCCTGGCCGACCGCATCGATCGCCCGGTGCATGGCGAGCCAGGCGGAATCGAACGCGGACGCGGCGATGTCATTGCGCTCGAGCGTCGTCGTGACCGGCAGCACGATATCGGCCCGGCGCGCCGTCGGCGTCCACCACGGCTCGTGTACGATGATGGTCTCCGGCCGCGTCCAGGCACGGAGCACCTTGTTGATCTCCTGCTGCTGGTGGAACGCGTTGCCGCCGCACCAATACATCAGGCGGATGTCGGGATAAGCCCGCCGCGCCCCGTTGAAGTCGAACTCCTGGCCGGGGTTCAGCAGGGCATCGCTGATCCGGGCCACCGGAATGGTCCGCGTCACCGGATTCTTCCCGGTCGACAGGCCGGGCGCGGCGAGCGGCTTGCGCGGCCGGCCGATGCCGTTGATCGCGCCATAGCCGAACCCGAATCCGCCGCCCGGCAGGCCGATCTGGCCGAGCATCGCGGCCAAAACGGTGAGCATCCAGTAGGGCTGCTCGCCGTGATCGGCGCGCTGCACCGACCAGCTTGCCGAGAGCATGGTGCGGCTCTTTGCCATGCGCCGGGCGAGGCCGCGGATCGCATCGGCGTCGATGCCGGCGATGGCGCCGGCCCAGTCCGCGTCCTTCGGCTGGCCGTCCGATGCGCCGGTGAGATACGGCGAGAAGCGCTCGAAGCCGGTGCAATAGCGGGCCAGGAACGCCCGATCATGAAGTCCTTCGGCGAGGAGCGTGTGGGCGAGGCCCAGCATGACCGCGGTGTCGGTGCCCGGCCGGATCATCAGATGCTCGGCCCGCACCCCCTCCGGCGCGTCGCCGCGCGACGGCCCGAGATAGACGAAGTTCACCCGCGACAGCGCCTTCAGCGAATCGTGCAGATCGTGGTCGGACAGGCCGCCGGAATTGACCTGGGCGTTCTTGGGCGCGAGGCCGCCGAACGACACGAACAGCTGCGTGTGCTCGGCGATGATCGGCCAGGAGGTGACGCCGCCCAGCACCGGATCCATCGAGCCCACGATATGCGGCACGATCACGCTGGCCGCGCCGAAGCTGTAATTGGTCACCGGCTCTACGGCGCCGCCGAACAAGTTGAGGAAGCGGCTCATCACCGCCTTGGCATTGTGCAGCTTGCCGGGGCTGGCCCAGCCGCTGCCCTCGTAGATCGACTCGTTGCCGAAGCCGGATTTCACGCGCTGCAACTCCGCCGTGACCAGATCGAGCGCCTGGTTCCAGGAAACCGCGACGAACGGCTCGGCGCCGCGGAGGCTCCGGTCGCTGTTCTCGCGCCGCTCGAGGAAGCTCCGGCGCACCATGGGCTGCGCGATCCGGCAGCGGTGATGCACCGCGCCGGGAATCGTCTGCAGCATGGGCGAGGGCCTGCGGTCGCCCTTCAGCGGCTGGATGGCGACCAGCCGCCCGTTTTCCACATCGGCGGTGAATGCGCCCCAGTGCGCCATGTTCTGGGCGCGACGCTTGGTGGAAGCAGTAATCATCACCTTTCCCTACTGCGCAGCCGGACCTACGGCTCTTCGTCCAGAAAGCGGTCGACCAGACGGTCGGCGCGGGCCCTGCTGGCGATTTCATGCGCGCGTTGCAGGTTACGCGCTCCGGAGGCGAGGTAGAAGCGCTCGTACTGCTCGTTCCGGCTGCCGAGCGCGCTGGCCGCGAAATCCCAGGCGAGCCGGAAGACGCGCGCCCGCCGCTCGGCGTCCACACCACCCGCGCCGGGCAAATAGGCGTCGATGAGCCGCCGCAGCGACGGTTCGGCGAATTGCGCCGCGCGCGGCGTCGTCAGCAGGTTATGCGAGCCCATCAGGCGGATGATCTCGTTCACGCGCGGAAACCAGGCCGGAAGCATGGAGCGAAGCGCATAGAGCGGCCGCACGTCCGGCGCCCAGAAGCCGTTGCCGTAGTCATAGGCGCCCTGCTCGGACGCGATGATGGCGCTGCGCGTGAACTCGGCATAGCACCAGATCTCCCCCAGCATCGCGAGTGTCGCGGCATCCTTCGCATTTGTCGTTTCCGCGATGCGCCAGGCGAGGCCCCAGGCGAATTCCAGCTTCACCCGCGCCCGGATCATGGTCTGATGCATGATGTTGGGCATCCAACTCGTGCGCATCACCGAGTTGTAGACCGCGCGGTTGCCGTCGATGAAGACGCGCTCGCGCGGCACCTCCACGTCGTCGAAGATGACGATGGCATCCTGCTCGTCGAAGCGGCTCGACAACGGATGATCGAAGCGGTTGGCGCCGGCCGACATGCTGTCGCGGCAGATGAACTTGAGGCCCGGCGTCGACATCGGAATGCAGAAGCACAGCGCGAACGCCTCGCCGCCCTCGGGCGCCGGCGTGCGCGGGTAGACCGCGATCTCGTCGGCGAACGGCGCCAGCGTGGCGAGAACGCGGGCACCCCGCACGAGAACGCCGTGACCGGTGTCTTCCACCTTGTGCAGCGGAATCCGGTCGCCCGGGTGAGGTACATCGCCTTTCGTCTTGTCGATGTTCGGCTGTACGATCGTGTGCGTGAGCGCGAGATCGCTGCGGCGCAGATGTTTCTGATAGGCGATCAGCCGGTCGGCCCCCGCCTCGTTGCCGTGCGCCGACCACTCGTCAGGGCGGCCGGCGAATCCGGCGAATGTCACGTTCAGGTAATCCGGCGTGCGGCCCATCAGACCGACCGTGTAATCCGCGATCTTCTCGATGCAGGCGTGGCGGCGCTCCAGGTCGTCGCGGGAGCGCGGCATCATATGGCTGCGATTGATCGGTTCCCCGGTTTCGGGATCGGGGATCAGGCATGTATCGGCTTCGCGATGCTGCAGGTCGAATACCCCGGCAAGCGCGTGCGCTGCGCCGGTCAGCGCCGGATGATCGACCACATCCGTGACGCGCGCGCCATCGACCCAGATCTCGCGCGCGTCGCGCAGACCCTTCAAATACTCTTCACCGGACCGTGCAGGCATGCCGTCCCCTGAATCTTTCTATGTATCGCCAGGGCTACCATCCGGACGTGATGAAATCTACACTGGAACCTGGCGTGGCGGCGGTCGCGGTCGCGTCACGCAAAAATCGCATCGGGGGATGACATGAGCGCGGATATCAAGGCCCAGGCGCCGTTCGAGGCGCCGGTCGTCGATCAGCTTGCCGTCCGGGTCGTGGTGGATTCGTTCTACGAGCGATTCATCCCCAACCCCACCCATCCATCGGTCGCCATCGAATACGTGCGCGAGATACCGGGCCGGCAGATGTCGACGCTCGCCGGCGAATGGGGGCTGTCGCTGCACCTCGAATCCGCCGCGGCCGGCGCGAAGGCGCAATACCTCCTGGACTTCGGCTACACGCCCGAGGTGCTCAACCGCAATTTCGACCTGCTGGGAATCGATCCCGGTCGCATCCACGGGCTGATCCTCAGCCACGGCCACCGCGACCATTACGGCGGACTCGCCGGCTTCGTCGCACATCATCGCACCCGCATGCGCGACGATCTCGGGCTCTATGTCGGCGCCGAGGACGTGTTCCGCGAGAAATGGATCAAGGCCGCGGGCGATCAGATGGCGTCGTGGGGCGCGCTGGACCGCACCGCGCTTACCGCGCAGAACGTCGCGCCGGTGTGCTGCGGCCACCCGCACGGGCTCGATGGAGCGTTCACCACCGGCTACATCGACCGCCATTCGTTCGAGCGCACCTCGGGCGGGACGATGGTCGCCGCCGAGGATCATTTCACCGATGCCGAACGGCGCGGCAAGCTGGTGAAGGACCAGCATCCCGAGGAGCACGCCACCTGCTACATCGTGAAGGGCCGCGGCCTCGTCGTCATCTCGTCCTGCGGTCACGCGGGCATCATCAACACGATCAAGACCGCGATGGCGGTGTCGGGCGTACCGAAGCTGCACGCCGTGGTCGGCGGCTTCCATTTGAGCCCGTCGCCCCTCGATTACATCGAGCATACGGTGGACGAGCTTCAAGCGCTGAATCCCGATGTGGTGATCCCGATGCATTGCACCGGCGTCAATTTCAAGGAGGCGATGCGCCGGCGCATGCCGGAGAAGCTTCTCGCCGCCTATGTCGGGAGCCGCTTCACGTTCGGCGTGTAGCGCCCGATTGGCGAAGCGGGGACCGCGGCATGCCGCGGTGCCCAATGCCGCTGATTTACGTCGGCTCTTCAACTAGACTGCCGACCAGAGGCCACCCAACGGCAGGAACGTCGCCGGCGGCCGGGTCGACGCAAATCAATCGCCCAGGAAAATATGACCGCTAAAATTGACAGACAGACCGCGATCCGGGGCAAGCCCGAAGCGGGGACGATGCCTTGAAATCGACGCTCGAACGTCGTCCGGCCGAATTGGGAGTCGAGCAGGGGAGCGCGCCCCGATGATGGCCAGGATGCTCCTTTCAACGGTGTTGTCCGGCGCCGTGGCGATTTGCATGATCGTCGCGACCGGATCTCCGGCGGCTGCCTTCCAGCAGCGATACACATATCGAGTCCACGACTCCGTCTATGGCTCGATCGGGACTTACCGCAACGACGTCGAGAAAATCGGGGGTGCGACGACGGTTACCACGGAAGCGAACATCAGGGTCTCGCTTCTCGGTATCACGCTTTACAATCAAGACGTCTCCCGTATCGAGCGTTGGGTCGATGATCGTCTCGTTTATTTTCACGGGGTGACCATAGAGAACGGTCAGCCGACCGAAGTGGACGGTCGCGCGGAAGCGGATGATTTCATCGTCATCTCCCCGCAAGGCACGGTCTCCGCGCCCGGGACGATCCGATCGGCCAATCCGTGGTCGGCAAGCGCCCCCGGCGGCGACGCGCTCCTGATGCCGGATACGGGCCTCGTTGAGAAAGTGCGTGCCGGAGGCTGCGAAGATGCGTCGATCGCGTTTGACGGCACTTCGAAGCAAGCGCGGCGGTGTCAAATCGAGACGGCGAACGGGCGGGTGCGCTACGAAGTCTGGATCGATGATTCCGGAACGCCCGTGATGTTCAGCATGCAAAACGATACGAGCAAGGTCACCTTTACGCTCGTCAGGTGAATTCCGCGGCGCCGCGATGGCTGCAACCGTCGCTAGGTAGCGGTGACGGTACCGTTCTTAATGTCGCATTCTGGCGAATTTGCCGGCGTTAGGTTGCTGTGGACGCGTCGGCATGAATACGCAGAAGATCGGGGATGGTCTTCGGATCTCGTCGGCCGAATCCGCACTCCGTGCCGATGGCGAAGTCGCGGACGTATTTTTCCGCCGCGGTCATGCGTCGCCGCGTGCCCTCCAGCCCATCGGTGTAGTGCACGAGGCCGAGGCACAGCTCGGTCTCCGGCTGCAGCGCGAGCCTGGTCAGCGGCCGGAAATACGCATCGTCCGAGCGATTGCGCGGCACCGGCATGTGAATGAGCTGGATCGGCCGCCGCACCGCCTTCGATAGCCTGTTGGCGAGCTCCACCATGTCGCCCATGTCGGTCGGCTCCACGACGTGCCGGTGGTTCGAATCGCCGTAGCAGAAGTGGTACAGGAGGTCGATCCCGGCCGGCACGTGATTGCCGAGATCGGCGAGAATCCCGGTGAATTTTTCCGTCGTCTCCGCTTTGGTCCGGCCGTAGCCCGACGCCTGGTTGCGCTCGAGCCGCGCAAAGACCGCGGACGCAACGTCGAACTGGATCGCGAGATCGCGGTGTGGGATCGCGGCCGCGAGCTTGTCGATCTCGCGCTTCACCGCCGCGTTGTAGATCGGATCGACCGGCGCGTGCAGCGCGTCGATCAGGAACAGCCAAAGCACCGAGTGCGCCGGCACCAGGTCCACCTGAAACCGCGTGCCGCGCGGAACCGTGCCGCCATCGCGCAGCCGCTTGAAGTCCTCGTACGACCGTTTGGCGTTTTCCGCGTAGAAAAGGTTGTCGAACCTTATATCCGCCGGCACGCGTCCCGGCTTGAGGCGGTAGCGTCGATAGCCTTTCGCCTGTTCGTGCACGCGGAAGATTTCATCGGACGGCTCCAGCGCGGGATCGTTCGCGAACACCGGCTCCAGCCATGTAATCCAATCGATGCGAGGTCCGGTTTCGCCGTCCGGAATCCGCTTGATGCGCGCGCCGAGCGCCGCGCTCACCGTTTGGAAAACCTCGGCCGAGGATTGCAGCGGCACGCTCCCCACCAGATACACGTCGTGAGCCATATTGGCCGTCTCCCTTATGCGACTTCGCCCGCAGGACGATCGCGGCGTCAGAAATTGGAGCCTGCGTCTAGGCTTCCGCGGGCGGTGCGCTTTCGTTGAACCAGCCCTTCAGGCGATCGGTGTGCGCGAAGAGGCGCACGCCTTTGTGATCGATGAGCACCCAACCGCCGGGCCGCGCGGCGTCGCATGCCTCGTCCTCGGCGGCGCCGCACGCGGGGCAGCCGGCACGCCGGGCGGGAGGATTGAAGAACGCTTGCCCATCCGACACGGCGACGTCCCGCTCCGCCGCCGCGGCGGCCGCTTGCAACACGTCGAAATCGGCGGCGACGCGGTTAAAAAACTGCTGCTCGATTTCCGGCGCCGCTATCGTGGCCTCGAAGCGCCGTCGATACCACACGATCCTCGCCTTCGCTTCGGCGGCGTCCGCCGCCGGCAGGGAAATCGCGCAGTCGCTCGCCGCATCCAGGGCGGCGAACAGCGACTGGCGCATGAGATCGTGGTCTTCGTCGGCGAGGCTCGATGGCGGTTCGAGCGTGCTCAACACATACGAAACGAAATGCCAAATGGTGATCGCGGTGCCCACCGAGAGGATGCCAAGCGCGGTGCGCGCCGCCGACCCCATGTTCGTGCAATAAGCATCGAAGTCGGACTCGCCGGGATGCCGGCTGCGCCCACCGAACGCGGCGAACACCGGCGCGCACGCCGTGAACAACCGCGCGGAGAACGTCTCTGTGGTCTCCGGAAGACCGGGCAGATTGTCGGCGCCGTCAGGCATCTCCACTCACGCATACCGTTCCGGGCGAATTTAGCTTGCCGTGCGCGAGGCCAAAAGCGGTAACACCCGGATGTCAAAATTTTCGATAACGATGATACGAAATTATGCACAGCATGAACTCGATGCAAACAGTTGTATAAACCGTTCGTCTTGGCCGTTTTTCTCCACGTCTAAGCTGGGCGGCGTGCGGAGGTCAGCGGGGCGGCGTCGCGAACCGTTTCCACGCGCCGCGCCGAGGATGGAGACTGCGCTAAGCGACCAAATGGCCAATGTGGCCGATAAGTCTCGATCGAGAGCCATAACGATCCTCGACCCCTTGGGTCGTCATTGGATGGTGTATGAAGGACGCACTGAGTCAATCGGCGGAAAAAGGTTGAAGCCCGTCGCGACAGCATTCGCGATCGGCCTGTTTGCCGCAGGGTCGGGTTCGGTTGTCGCAGGCTGCTCATCGGTCATTGAGGGCGGCTCGCAAACGCTTACCTTTAATTCGGATCCGTCGGGCGCCGACTGTATTTTGAGCCGCAACGGCAAGCTGCTGGGGACCGTGACTACTCCCGGCATTATTAAGGTCGAAAAAACCAAGGACAACATTCAGGTCGTATGCTCCAAGGATAATTACGAAGACGCAACCGCAGTGCTCCAATCGCAAGTTGCCGGGGCGTCGTTCGGCAACCTCCTTTTGGGTCCGCCTGGCGGCATCGGGTGGGCGATAGACTCGGCGACCGGCGCCGACAGCAAATACGACGGGGTCACGCGCGTGAATATGACCCGCAGAGCCGACGCGTCGGCTCCGCAGGGGGCTTCGGCGGTACCGCGCTACGAACTGCTGCCGCCCCACGAGCTGCGCTATGTGCCGTTGCCGCCCCACGAGTTGCGGTACGAACTGCTGCCGCCTCATGAGGCGCCGGCGAAAGGCTCGTGACGCGTGAGGGTGTGGCAGGCGACCAGCGCTTTGGTAATTCTCCTCACCCTCGGTTCTTGCGCGGCCGGTCCGCTCATAAACCCGGTGAAGAGTGCGGCGTCCGACTATTTCAGCGGCGAGGACATGCGCTCCAGCGCCGCGCTGCAACAGCGGCTGCTGGACGAATGGCACAAGGAAGCGAGGCTTCAGGAGCTAAGGGCGTCCGTCTCGATCACCAGCGAATTGTTCCGAGATCGCTACAGCGTCGTCGTGGCGGGATATGCCCCGACAACGGAAGATCGCGACCACGCGATCGAAGGCATACCGACCATCCTCGGCCTCGACAAAAAGGACATCGTGATTTTGGACTTGGTAAAACTGGACGGTAGCGTAAAGCCGAACCTGTAACCGGCATTCGCGTCGTGACACGCTTGGCGCCGGTTCGCGACACGCGCTATTCGGCCGTCCAGCCGCCATCGATGGAGAGGTTGGCGCCGGTGATGTTGGCGGCGGCATCCGAGCAGAGGAACACCGCGAGCGCGGCGACCTGGTCCACGGTGACGAATTGCTTTGTGGGCTGCGCCTCCAGCAGGACATCGTTGATGACCTGATCGCGGGTGAGGCCGCGCGCCTTCATGGTGTCCGGGATCTGGTTCTCGACCAGCGGCGTCCACACATAGCCCGGGCTGATGGCGTTGACCGTCACTTTGTGGGTCGCGAGTTCGAGCGCGGCGGTCTTGGTCAGACCCACCAGTCCGTGCTTGGCCGAGACATACGCGCTCTTGAAGGGCGAGGCGACCAGCGAATGGGCGCTCGCCGTCGAGATGATGCGGCCCCAGCCCGTCTTCTTCATGTGCGGAATCACCGCGCGGATCGCGTGGAAGGCGGCCGATAGGTTGATCGCGATGATCTGGTCCCATTTCTCGACCG
>Ga0153915_10004021_pt1 | contig 13530 bp, 22 predicted proteins | sample Opewatmetagenome_2_FD_107003 | JGI IMG/M metagenome (GOLD analysis project Ga0153915, IMG submission 107003) | Freshwater wetland microbial communities from Ohio, USA - Open water 3 Core 3 Depth 3 metaG | ecosystem: Environmental > Aquatic > Freshwater > Wetlands | place: USA: Ohio, Lake Erie... | reverse complement strand
GTGACGGTGGGTGGCGGGGAGCCGTCGACCGGCAGATGCGTCCGGACCGGGATGACCAGGGTCGCCGCCACGCTGACCTTGGCGCGCAGCCCCGCCAGGCTGATCGGCTCGGTCAGCACCTCGCTGATGTCGACCAGGTCGGCCGGCGCGCCATGGAGGGTGACGACAGCCGGATCGACGGTCACGGACGCCACTTCGAAGCCCGTGGCGGGCGTCCCGGACAGCACCGGACGGATCGGGACGGTCTTGCTGGTCTCGACGGTCCGAACGTCGATGTCGACCTGCACGGTCGATGGCGACAGCTCGACCGACGGGACGGTGCGCCCATCGATGTCGACCGGCACCAGCTCGACCTGGTCATGCACGTCGATCCCCGACTCGTCGATCCGAACGCGCGCCACTGCTCGGTCGACCTGCTTCAGCCGGCTCTCCGGCCCGCTCGCCGTGACCTGCTGGTCGCTGACCACGGGGGTGCCGATCTCGAGCCCCACGGGCACATCGCCGCGGTCCACCACCACCCGCACGCTGCGCTCGCTGAGGCGATCGATGGCAACCGACACGGTCCTCGGCGAGAAGCTCAGGATGGTCATGCCGTCCAGCAGGGAGCGGACGCGAATCGGCAAAGACTGCGCCTCCGGCGAGGCATTCATGTCGTACGCGGACAGGTCGACGGTCACAGCGAACGATTCGGCCGTCACGCGCAGCTGTGCATCGGTCGAGACGCGGTAGCGCACGTCGACTGAACCGAGCTGCTGCGAGAGCAGGTAGGTGCCATCCGGCTGGTTGACCGAGGTCACCGGAATGACCGAAAAGGTCTGATCGCTGAACGAGCCGGAGAAGACGAGCCCGGTGTACAGGATCAGGGCCAAGGCGACCGCGCTGAGCTTGAGGTGCCAGTTGCGCAGGAGCCAGCGCATGTCAGGAGGGCCGATCGCCGTGCGTTGCGACGGCAGGCTCGGGGGCCTCGGCAGAGGCCTGCCGCGGGTCGCGCGGCGCCTCGATGACCCGCTCCTCAGGGTCGATCGGCAGGACGGCGTCGGTATCGGGGTGCATCCCCCAGCGACCCTCGAGCGTGCGGCGCAGCAGCGGCGCGGTCTTGCGCGGGGCCTGCGGGCGGATCAGGTTCAGGATCCGACGCCGCAGCTGATCCTCGGTGAGGTTCCGTTCGATCCGGCCGCGCATGACCAGCGAGATCGATCCGGTCTCCTCGCTGACCACCACGATGATCGCGTCGGATTGCTCGCTGATCCCGATGGCGGCCCGGTGTCGGGTCCCGTAACGCTCCGAGTCGAGCACGTTCTGCGAGAGGGGGAGGAGGACTCCTGCGGCGAGGATCTTCTGGCCACTCACGATCACCGCTCCATCGTGCAGGGCGGTGCCGTGATAGAAGATGGTGGCCAGCAGCTCGGCCCGCAGGTCTGCATGCAGCGGGATCCCCGACTCGGCCAGGTCGGCGAGGCCGGTCTCGCGCTCAAGCACGATCAGCGCCCCGTGCTTCGATCCCGCCAGCAGGCGTGCCGCGCGGCTGATCTCACGGGCCACGCGCTCGGCCGAGGTCACATCGCCGCTGACAAAGAAGCGGTTGAACGATCCGAAGCGGCCGATCTGCTCCAGGGCGCGCCGCAGCTCCGGCTGGAAGACGACCACGATCGCGAAGAGGCCGACCACGGCGCCGGTCTGGAGCAGGGTCGACAGCAGGCGCAGATCGGCCAGCTGGGCCCCGAGGTAGACCAGGTACAGGATCGACAGGCCGAGCACGATACGCACCGCGCGGGTGCCGCGGATCAGGATGAAGATCCAGTAGATGACGAAGGCCACCAGGCCGATGTCGATCAGGGACGTCCAGCGACCGCGAAGGTATGCCTCGTAGAAGGATTGAATGAGATCAAGCAAGGGAGGCGATGATACCAAAGGGCCCCGGCGAGCTCGCCGGGGCCGATCGGTGCTGTTCGGTCAGCGCTTCGTGTACTGCGGCGCCTTGCGTGCTCGCTTGAGCCCGTACTTCTTGCGCTCCTTGGCCCGCGGATCGCGCGTCAGCAGACCCGCTTCGCGCAGCGCATGCCGCGCATCCGGATGGGCGCTCACCAGGGCACGGGCAATCCCGTGGCGGATGGCGCCTGCCTGCCCGGAGAACCCGCCGCCGGCGACCAGCACGCTGGCCGAGTAGCGACCTTCGGTCTCGGTCACCCGAAACGGCAGGCGCAATGCGGCAAGCGGCGTCGAACCGCCGAAGTACTCTGCAACATCCTTGCCGTTGACCACGATGGCGCCGTCGCCGGGCATGAGGCGCACCCGCGCCACAGCCTCCTTGCGTCGCCCCGTGCCGTAGACGTAGCTCGTGCTCACCTGTTCCGTGTCCTCTTACAGCTCAGCAGCGGTCGGCTGCTGCGCCTGGTGCGGATGATCCGCCCCAGGGTAGACCCTGAGCTTCTTGACCATCGCCCGGCCGAGCCGGTTCTGGGGAAGCATCCCCTTCACCGCACGCTCGATCACGATTTCCGGCTTCCGCGCCATGAGCGCCTGGAGGCTCTCCTCCTTGAGGCCGCCGGGGTAGTTGGAGTGACGGTAGTACTGCTTCTGCGTCAGCTTGTTGCCGGTCACCCTGACCTTGGCCGCGTTGATCACCACCACGTGGTCGCCGGTGTCGAGATGCGGCGAGTAGATCGGCTTGTGCTTCCCTTCAAGCAGCGTGGCGATACGCGTCGCCAGCCGCCCGAGGGTCTGGTCGGACGCATCGACCACCCACCAGTGCCGCTCGATCTCGTTCGCCTTGACTGCGTAGGTCTTCACGTTCTCCGCTCTCATGCTTCTGGCCGACTGGCCATCGTCCCGTCGCCGGGACGCCCAACCGTATTCGAATAGACCACTCGCTCGAGCGTCAGCCCTCGCGCGGGAGCTGCACGCCCGTGCAGTGCCCGCTCCCCCGCTGACAGCAGACCGCGAACCTCCGCCGGTGGCAGCCGTCCGCGGCCAACCTCCAGAAGCACGGCCACCAGGCTCCGCACCATGCGCCTCAGGAAGGCGTTGGCTGTGACGCGGATCTCCACGCTGGACCCACGCCGCGTCACCGACACCTCGGTCAGGCGGCGCACCGTCCGGCCCCGCGGGTCGGACCCCAGTGCCGCAAAGTCCCGCTCGCCGATCAGTTCTGCAGCCGCGCTGCGCATGGCCTTCACGTCGAGCAGGTCCCCGATCTCGAGCGTCCGATGCCGATCCAGCGCTCGTCGATCGCCGCCCATCCGAATCCGGTAGCGATAGACGCGCCGCTGCGCGTGGCGCCGCGGGTCGAACCCGACGGGCGCCGGCTGGAGCGAACGCACCACCAGGTCGGCCGGGAGGACGGCGTTCAGCCGTCGCCTCAGCTCGGGCCATCCGAGCCCCGCGCCGCGTGAACGGCGAGCGAGGCAGAAGGCCGCGACCTGGCCGGTGGCGTGCACCCCGGCATCGGTTCGCCCGGCGAAACGGACTCGCACCCGCTCGCCGGTCAGTCTGTTAAGCGCCTCCTCCAGCACCCCCTGCACCGTCCGAAGCTTCGGCTGGTACTGGGAGCCGGCGAAGTCGGTCCCGTCGTACTCGATCACCGCCCGCGCGCATCGCTGCGGCACAGGCGGGACCGTGTTCGATTCCGTTATCGCCCGATCGCGCTCGGCTGGCCTAGACCAGCTCGATCTGCACGATCGGAGCCGCGTCGCCCAGGCGCTGCCCGATCTTCAGGATCCGGGTATAGCCAGAGGTTCGGTCGGCGTATTTGGTGGCGAGCTCGCCCATCAGCTTCTCGACGATGAGCGGCTCGTGCGGCATGTCTGCGGCCAGCGCGCGGCGCGCCGACAGGTCACCCTGCTTGGCGACCGTGATCATCCGGTCGACCAGGGTGCGCACCTCCTTGGCCTTGGCCTCGGTGGTGCGGACCTTCTCGTAGCGCAGCACCGCCACCGCCAGGTTGGCGAGCATGTGCATGCGATGCGCTCCCGGGCGCCCGAGCTTGCGACCGGCCAGACGGTGCGGCACGCTCCTAGGCCTCCCGGTCCATCTCGGCGGCGGCCGCCTCGTCGAGCTCGGCGGCAGCCGGCAGGTCCGACTCGTCTGCGCTCGGCGTCGCGCTCTCCGGGACGATGAAGCCGCGAAGCGCGAGGCGCTCCTTCATCTCGTCGAGGCTCTTCTTGCCGAAGTTGCGCATGCGCAGCAGCTCGTCGTCACCGAGCGCCAGAAGCTGCCCGATCTTGGTGATGTTGTTGCGCTTGAGGCTGTTGTAGGCGCGCATCGGGAGGTCAAGCTCCTCGATCGGCGCCTCGAGCAGGTTCGCGCCAACCGGCGGGAGCAGCTCCTCCATGCCGGCCACCGGGCGCCGACCGATCTCGGCGAAGCGGCTGAACTCGCCAACCAGGATCTCGGCAGCGGCGGAGAGGGCGGCCTTCGGCGTCGTGGTCCCGTCGGTCTCGATCTCCAGGTTCAGCTTGTCGAAGTTCGTCATCTGGCCGACGCGCGTGTCGCTGACGACGAAGTTGACGCGTCGCACCGGGGTGAAGATCGCGTCGACGGGGATGATGCCAATCGGCAGATCCTCGGCGTGCTCGGCGGGGCGGTATCCGACGCCGGTCTCGACGGTGAGGTCCATCTCGATCGAGCCCGCGTCGGAGTCCAGGGTCAGGAGCACCAGCTCGGGGTTGACGATCTCCACGTCGGCTGATTCGGTGATGTCCGCCGCCGTGACCGGGCCGGCACCGTGCTTCATCAGCTTGAGTGTGACGGCATGGCGAGCGAAGGAGCGCAGGCGCAGCTTCTTCACGTTCAGGACGATCTGGGTGACGTCCTCCTTGACGTTTTCGATGGTGCTGAACTCATGGAAGACGCCGGCCACCTGGATGGAGGTGACGGCAGCTCCCTCGAGCGAGTTCAGGAGGACGCGGCGCAGGGCGTTGCCCAGCGTGACGCCATAGCCGTCGGCCAGCGGGTTGACCTCGAAGACGGAGAGGTTTCCGCGGGTCTCGACCTCCTCGATGCGGGTGGTCGGCGTGGGCTCAAGTTCGATCATGAAACGGTGTGACTCCTGCTGCTATCGCGAGTAGAACTCGACGACGAGCTGCTCGTTGAATTCGAGCGGCATCTGCTCTCGGGCGGGCTCGGCGAGCACCGTGCCGCTGAGCTTTGCCCCATCGACGCTCACCCACTCGGGGATCTGCGCCGACTTCATCGTCTCGGAAGCGGTCTTGAAGATCTCTCGGCCACGGCGCGTCTCCCGGACCTCGATCCTGTCGCCGACCGTTGTGCCGAAGCTGGGGATATTGGTGGGCCGGCCGTTGACCGAGAAATGCCCGTGGCCGACCAGCTGACGGGCCTCGGCTCGGGAGCGAGCGAAGCCCATGCGGTAGACGACGTTGTCAAGGCGCATCTCGAGCATGCGGAGCAGGTTCTCGCCGGTCATGCCCTTGTGCTGCTCGGCCTTGGCGAAGTAGTTGCGGAACTGCTTCTCCAGCACCGAGTAGCTCTTGCGGACCTTCTGCTTCTCCCGCATCTGCATGCCGAATTCGCTCACCTTTCGGCGGCGCTGGGTGTTCATGCCGGGCGGTGAGCTGCGGCGCTCGAACGCGCACTTCTTGCTGAAGCAGCGGCTCCCCTTCAAGAAGAGCTTGAGCCCTTCGCGACGACAGACGCGGCAGACGGGGTCGGTGTAGCGTGCCATCGAGCGCCTCTCAGACCCTGCGCCGCTTGGGCGGGCGGCAGCCGTTGTGCGGGATCGGCGTCACGTCGGTGATGGCGGTCACCTCAAGGCCCGCGGTCTGCAGCGATCGGATCGCCTGCTCGCGGCCGGCGCCAGGGCCCTTGACGAAGACCTCGATCTGGCGCATCCCATGCTCCATGGCGCGGCGCGCGGCGAGGTCAGCGGTCTGCGCCGCCGCGTAGGGCGTGCTCTTCCGCGACCCCTTGAACCCGGCCAGGCCGGCGCTCCCCCAGCTGATCACGTTCCCGGTCGTGTCCGTGATGGTCACGATCGTGTTGTTGAACGTGGACTGGATGTGGGCGTGCCCCGTCGGGACGTTCTTCCGTTCGCGCTTCTTGGCGCGCACCGCGCGCTTCCGCTCAGCCATGCGACTCCTGTGGTGACTCGGTGGGGTTTGTTACTTCTTGCGGCGAACGCCGACGGTCTTGCGCGGACCGCGCCGCTGCCGTGCGTTCGTCTTGGTGCGCTGGCCGCGCACCGGGAGGTTGCGCCGATGGCGGAGGCCCCGGTAGGAGCCGATCTCCATCAGTCGCTTGATGTTCATGCTCACTTCGCGGCGAAGGTCACCCTCCACCTTGAAGCGTCGGTCGATCACCTCGCGCAGCCGATTGACCTCGTCCTCGGTGAGGTCACGCACGCGCGACGCTTCCGGAACGTTGGCCGCAGCGACGATCTGCCTTGAGGCGGACGGGCCGATGCCGTGAATGTAGGTCAGCGAGATGACCACCCGCTTCTCGCGGGGAATGTCAACGCCGGCGATGCGTGCCACAGGCTCGTACTACCCCTGTCGCTGCTTGTGCTTGGGGATGACGCAGATGACCATCACCACGCCGGAGCGCTTGATCACTTTGCAGCGCTCGCAACGGGGCTTGACCGACGCAGAAACCTTCATCTCATCCTGTACGTGATGCGACCCCGGGTGAGGTCATAGGGACTCAGCTCGACGCGGACGGTATCGCCTGGCAGGATGCGGATGAAGTTCTGGCGAAGCTTGCCGGAGATGTGCGCAAGGACCTCGTGCCCATTCTCCAGCCGCACCTTGAACATCGCGTTCGGCAGGGGCAAGACGACCTCGCCCTCCACCTCGATTGCATCCTTCTTCGCCAAGCGCTACGCACCCTCAGTCAGCTGTTATGTCCGGCTTGGTAGTGAACACACGGAAAGGCCGCCGCACAGGGCGACCCACGGAAGGAGGAGTATACACCGCGGCCGAGCCCGCGACAATCCTCATCGCCGGGTCAGGATCTGCGGTCCCGAGGGCGTGATCGCGATCGTGTCCTCGAAGTGGGCCGACAGGCTGCCGTCCTCGGTGGCCACCGTCCAGTTGTCATCGAGCACCAGCACGTCGTCACCGCCCAGGTTGAACATCGGCTCGATGGCAAAGCACATGCCTGGCTCGATCCGCATCCCGGTGCCCGGCCTCCCGTAGTTCGGCACATTGGGGCTCTCGTGCATGGCGGTGCCGATGCCGTGTCCGACGAACGGCCGAACGATGCCATACCCGTGCTCGTGAGCGACCGCCTCGATCGCCGCCCCGACGTCCCCGAGCCGGTTGCCCGAGATCGCCGCGGCGATGCCGGCGTCGAGCCCCCGGCTCGTGGCGTCGATCAGCTCGCGCACCCGCCGAGTGGCAGGACCGATCGAGACGGTGCGGGCCGCATCGGCGTGCCAGCCTTCCCAGATGCACCCCACGTCGATGCCGACGACGTCTCCTTCGTGAAGCCGGCGGCGCGGCGACGGAATGCCGTGCACCACCTCGTCGTTGATCGAGACGCAGATGGAGGCCGGGAAGCCGCGATACCCGAGGAAGGACGGGGTCGCCCCGGCATCGCGGATCATCCGGGCAGCGACGAGGTCAAGGTCCGCCGTGGTACTGCCCGGCCGCGCCTCGCGCTCAAGCGTCTCGAGCACCTCGACCAGGATCGCTCCGGCGTGGCGCATCCGCGCGATCTCCTCGGGTCGTTTGATGGTCACCATCGCGGAACGCGCAAGGATGCCCATCGGTCAGTGATCTCCATCGCGCCCGAGGACCTCCAGGATCGCCGCGGTCACCGCCGGGATCGGCTGCAGCCCATCGATGTGTTCCACGATCCCCGCGGCCTCGTAGTGCGCGAGCACCTCGAGCATCGGGGCGATCTGCTTGGCCAGCCGGGCGCGGACCACCTCGGGACGATCGTCGTCACGCTGCACCAGCGGGGTGCCGTCACGGTCACAGCGCCCGGGCACACGTGGCGGCTCGCCGGCGAGATGGTAGGGCGTACCGCAGACCGGGCAGACCCGGCGGCCAGCCACCCGCGCCACGAGCTCCTCCAGCGGCACTTCGATCGATATGACACGCTCGATCCGCTCGCCGTGGGCAGCCAGCGTCGCGTCGAGCGCCTGTGCCTGGGCCACGGTGCGCGGAAAGCCGTCCAGGATCGCGCCGCGCGCGGCGGATGGCTGTGACAGCTCTGCCATGAACATGTCGATGGTGATCTCATCGGGAACCAGGTCGCCGCGCTCCATGTAGGAGCGAGCCCGTTCTCCCAGCCGAGACCCTTCCTGCAGCGCCTGCCGGAAGAGGTTGCCCGAAGCCAGGTGAACCAGCCCGAGGCGCTCACTGAGAGCCACTGCCTGGGTGCCCTTCCCGGCACCGACCGGACCGACCAGGAGCAGGATCAGCCGCCCATTGGGCGCGCCAGTCGGGCCCGGGCCCGCCTCCATCACCGGATGAAGCCCTCGTAATGGCGCATCAGCATCTGGGCCTCGAGCTGCTTCATCGTCTCGACGACCACGCTGACGACAATCAGGATGCTCGTGCCTCCCAGCTGCAGGCCCTGCGTCCCGGGGATCACGGTGGCCACGATGAGCGGCAGGACGGCCAGCGATGCCAGGAAGAGTGCCCCGCCAAGGGTGATCCGGTTGGTCACTCGGCTGAGGAACTCCTCCGTGGGCTTGCCGGGGCGAATGCCGGGGATGAAGCCGCCGTTCTTGCGCAGGAAGTCGGCCGTCTGATCAGGGCGGAACTGGAAGGCCGTGTAGAAGTACGTGAAGAAGACGACCAGCAGGAAGTACAGGACGCCGTAGACCAGGATGTTGTTCTGGCTCAGGTTCTGCACCACGAAGTTGGCCATGCTCTTGACCCAATCGATCGTTGACGCGGTGAAGTACTGGGCGATCTGCGCGGGGAAGAGCAGGATGCTGATGGCGAAGATGATCGGGATCACACCGGCCATCGTCACCTTCAGGGGCAGATACTGCGTCTGGCCCTGGTACATGCGCCGCCCGCGCACGCGGCTCGCGTACTGCACCGGGATCCGCCGCTGGCCTTCGTTGATGAAGACCACGCCGGCGATCACGATCACGGCGATCACGATGAACGGGATGATCCGCAGGATGCCGTCCGGACCGGTGACGATCGGCGCGGCCCGATGCGGGATGCGGCCAACGATGCCCGCAAAGATGATGAAGCTGATCCCGTTCCCCAGTCCGCGCTCGCTGATCAGCTCACCCAGCCACATCAGCAGGATGGTGCCCGCAGTGAACGACAGCAGCAGCGACAGGGTCTGGAAGCTGAACAGCGGCGAGGCCGCGATGACCCCGTTCGCCGAGAGCAGGACCGAGAAGCCATAGCCCTGGGCGAAGGCCATCGGCACGGTCAGCAGCCGGGTGTACTGGTTGATCCGGTTGCGGCCGTACTCGCCCTCCCGAGCCAGCTCACCGAGGCTCGGGATGACCCCCTGCATGAGCTGCATGATGATGCTGGCGTTGATATACGGGTTCACCCCCATGCCGATGATCGACGCCGTCGCCAGCCCGCCTCCGGAGAACAGGTCGAGAAGGCCCAGAAGCTGGTTGGACTCGAACAGGCTGGTCAGCCGAGCCTGGTCGACGTTGGGCACCGGGACGTTGGTCAGGACGCGGAAGATGAGCAGGATCCCCAGCGTGAAGAGGATCTTGCGTCGGATGTCGGGCGCCCGGAAGGCGGTGACCAGCGATTCGATCACCTAGGACTGGCCCTCGCTTTCGCCGCCCGCCGAGGCGGGCTCAGCGATTGCCGCCGCTGGCGACTCCGCCGGCTCGGGCTCGATCGGCATTCCCTCGGGCCAGCTGATCAGTTGAGCGGTGCTCCCCGCACCGGCGAGCTTCTCCAGCGCGGATCTCGTGAAGGCATGCGCATGGATCGTCACGCCGCGGGGTGCGTCGCCGCCGCCGAGGATCTTGACCGGCATCGGCCGTGTCTTTTGGTCCCGCAGCAGCTGATCGTGGCGCAGGACGTCGGGGGTAATCAGGGTGCCGGCGGCCGCCCCGGTCAGGCGGCCGAGATTGATCGCCGCGTATTCGACGCGGAAGCGATTGTTGAAGCCATGCAGCTTCGGGGTTCGGACGTGGAGTGGGGTCTGGCCGCCCTCGAACCAGCCCGGGATGCTGCTGCCCGCGCGGGCCTTCTGGCCCTTGGTGCCGCGGCCGGCGGTCTTCCCGCGGCCAGAACCATGGCCTCGGCCAACGCGCCGCGACGGCTTGCGCGAGCCGGGATTCGGCTGCAGATCGTGAAGCTTCACCCTAGGCCTCCCCTTCGCCGGCGGGAACTCGCGGCGCGGGCTCCTGCACGGTCACCAGGAAGGCGACGCGGCGAAGCATGCCACGATTCACCGGGCTGTCCGGGATCTCGACGGTCTGGTTGAGCCGGTGCAGGCCGAGCGCGCGGATCGTCCCGTGTGCGCCAGCTCGATGCCCAATCGTTGATCGAACCCAGGTCACCTTGAGCATCGGGGCAGCGACCTCGGTCGCCTTGCGGCTACCTGCCACGGCCGCCTCCTCCGGGGAAGGCCGGTGCGGGCCGTTCCACGTACTCGTGCGGGCGGCGCGCCGATTCGGCGGCCCGCTTGCCGATCAGCTGCTCGGCGGTGCGACCCCGGTTCGCCGCCAGCTCGTCAGCGGATCGAAGCGCCTCGAGGCACTTGATCGTCGCCGAGACGACATTGACCGGGTTCGTGCTTCCCATCGACTTGCTGAGCAGGTCGCGGATGCCGGTCGCCTCGACGACGGCACGCACCGAGCCGCCGGCGATCACGCCGGTGCCCGGCGAGGCGGGCTTGAGCAGGACGGTGCTGGCGCCGAAGTCACGCTGGATCTGATGCGGGATGGTGGTGCCCACCAGCGGCACCCGGATCAGGTGCTTCTTGGCGTCCTCGACCCCCTTGCGAATTGCCTCGGGCACCTCGCCGGCCTTGCCGAGGCCCGCGCCGACGATGCCGTTGCCATCGCCCACCACGACCACCGCGCTGAAGCTGAAGCGGCGACCACCCTTGACCACCTTGGCCACACGGTTGATCTGGACGACCTTCTCTTCCAGGTTGAGCTTTGCCGGATCAATTCGAGCCATCGGTTCCTCCGCTACAGGTCGAGGCCGCCCTCGCGGGCGCCCTCGGCGAGCGAGCGAACCCGCCCGTGATATCGGTACCCGCCGCGGTCGAGGACGACGGCGCTGACCCCGGCTGCCCTTGCGCGCTCGGCGACGGCCCGGCCGACTGACCGCGCCGCGTCCAGCTTGCCGTCCCCGCCAGCGAGCGACGGCTCCCGACTCGAGGCGGCGGCCAGGGTATTGCCGCTGCTGTCGTCGATCACCTGGGCGTAGATGTACTTCGCGCTGCGGAAGACCGACAGGCGCGGACGCTCCGGGCTGCCCTCGATCCGCAGCCGAAGTCGCTCATGACGCTTGCGGCGCAGCGCGTCGCGTGATTCCTGCTTGATCATGGCTACTTGCCCCCTCCGACCTTGCCGGCCTTGCCGGCCTTGCGCAGGATCTGCTCGCCGGCATAGCGAATTCCCTTGCCCTTGTAGGGCTCGGGCTTGCGGCGGGCGCGAATGTAGGCAGCGGTCTGTCCCACCAGCTCCTTGTCGGCACCGATCACGGCGACCTTGGTCGGCGTCTCGAGCTGGAAGCTGATCCCCTCGGGCGGGTCGACCTCGACCGGGTGCGAGTAGCCGAGCGCGAGCACAAGCTTGGTGCCCTGCAGCTGCGCGCGGTAGCCGACTCCGCTGATCTCGAGCGCCTTGGTGAAGCCGGTCGTCACGCCCGTGACCATGTTGGCCACCAGGGTGCGGGTCAGCCCGTGGAGGGCCCGATGTCGCGGCTCGTCGCTGGGGCGAACCACGCGCAGTGATCCATCGGTGCGCTCGACCGTCATCTCAGGGTGAATCTCACGCTCGAGGACGCCGAGCGGACCGCGCACGCGGATCCGGTTCCCCTCCTGGATCACCTCCACGCCGGCCGGGAGCGCGATCGGCATTCGACCGATTCGGGACATGACGTTCGCTCCTTACCAGACGTAACAGAGGACCTCGCCGCCGAGATTCAGCTTCCGGGCCTGCTGCCCGGTCATGATCCCGTGGGAGGTGGAGAGGATGGCAAGGCCGAGCCCGCCAAGAACGCGGGGGATCTCGGTCTTGCGCGCGTAAACCCGCAGGCCCGGCTTGCTGATGCGCTTGATGCCGCTCACCACCGGGGTGCGGCCCTCGACGTACTTCAGCCGGACGTTGAGCAGCTCCTGGGGGCCGTCCTGGGCAGTGGCGTAGGACTCGATGAATCCCTCTTCGGCGAGGATCCGCGCGATCTCGCGCTTCACCCGCGACGAAGGTAGGGTCAGCTCGCGATGCCGCGCCGAGCTCGCATTGCGGATGCGAGTCAGCATGTCGGCGATCGGGTCGGTCACGTTCATGTGGTGTTCTTGTCTCCTCGGCGGTGGTTCGCGCCGCTGCTCGCGGATGGCGCCTGCCGCTGATGTGGTCGCCGCATGGCGACCGATGCTTCTCGAGCTACCAGCTCGACTTGGTCACACCCGGCAGCTGGCCTTCGAGGGCCCGCTCCCGGAAGCAGATCCGGCACATCCCGAACCGCCGCATGTAGCCACGCGGGCGCCCACAGATGCCGCACCGGTTGTGCTGCTGGACCGGAAAGCGCGGCTTGCGCTGCGCCTTCGCGATCATCGACTTCTTGGCCACGTTCAGATCCCCTGCTAGCTGGCCTGGAACGGCATGCCGAGGAGCTCAAGGAGCTTGCGCCCCTCCTCGTCCGTCTTGGCGGTGGTGACGATGCTGATCTCCATGCCCCGGAGCCGATCGATCTTGTCGTAGTCGATCTCCGGGAAGACGAGCTGCTCGCGCAACCCGAGGCTGAAATTGCCACGCCCGTCGAACGAGCGCGGAGTGATGCCGCGGAAGTCGCGGATCCGGGGAAGGGCCAGCCGCATGGTGCGCTCCAGGAAGTCGTACATCCGCTGTCCACGGAGCGTGACCTTCGCCCCGATCGGCATCCCCGTCCGAAGGCGGAATTGCGCGATCGAGCGCTTGGCGCGGGTGACGATCGGCTTCTGCCCGGTGATCTGGGTGAGATCGTGCACGGCCGCGTCGAGCGCCTTGGCGTTCTGGATCGCCTCTCCCAGGCCGATGTTGACCACCACCTTGTCGAGGCGCGGAATCTGCATCGGGTTCGGATAGCCGAACTCGCGCTGCAGCGCCGGAACCGCCTCAGCCACGTAACGAAGGCGCAGACCGGTCGGCGCCGCCGCCACGCGTGGGGCTGCCTTCGGGGGTGCCGGGGCCTTCGCCGAGGCCCTGGCCCTGGCCGGCGCCTTGGCCTTCGCCTCGGGGCTCACTTCGTCACCTCGATCTGCTCGCCGCACTGTTTGCAGACGCGGACGGGATGGGACTGGCCCTCCAGAACCTCGTGCGCGACGCGGGTCGGCTTGTCGCAGCGCGGGCAGACGATCTGGACATTGCTCACGTGCAGCGGCACCGGCAGATCGAGGATACCGGCCTGCTGCGTGCGG
>Ga0153915_10004020_pt1 | contig 13532 bp, 10 predicted proteins | sample Opewatmetagenome_2_FD_107003 | JGI IMG/M metagenome (GOLD analysis project Ga0153915, IMG submission 107003) | Freshwater wetland microbial communities from Ohio, USA - Open water 3 Core 3 Depth 3 metaG | ecosystem: Environmental > Aquatic > Freshwater > Wetlands | place: USA: Ohio, Lake Erie... | reverse complement strand
TCGCCTCGAGGATCTGCTTCTGATCGTTCGTCGGCTTCAGGACGATGCGCGTGTCGCCTGCGTACGTGACGAGCGAGACCGTGTCGTTCTCGGTCAGGCCGCGCGTGAGGATCGCGAGCGCCTTCTTCGCGAGGCCCAGCTTGTCGTCGCTCGACATCGAGCCCGACACGTCGACGAGGAACACGAGGTGCGCCGGCTTGCGCTCGAGCGTCGACTTCGCCTTCGTCGCGACACCGACGCGCATGATCGTGCGACCTGCCTGCAGCGGCGACGGCGCCGCCTCCATCACGACCGAGAACGGCGTGTTGCCGGCGGGCGTCGGGAAGCTGTACTTGAAGTAGTTGACGAACTCCTCGACGCGGATCGCCGCGGCCGGCGGCAGCGTGCCCTCCTCGAGCTTGCGACGCGCGATCGTGTACGAGGCGGTGTCGACGTCGGCAGCGAACGTCGAGAGGTGATCCTTGGACGCGTCGATCCAGGGGTTCTTGCCCCAGTCGTGATAGGCCTCGCCGCCGGCCCCGTCGGCCTTGTCCGCCCGGACCCGCTGGGCGCCGGCCAGCGCCGGCTCCTTCGTGGCCGGGGTCGTCGTCGCGACCACACCGGAGCCCGCGGAGGCGGCGTTCTCGTTCAGGGCCTCCTCCGTCTTCGTGCGCTCGACGGGCGCAGGCTGATCATCCATGGCCACCGTGTTGATGAACCGCCCCTTGGAAGGGCTCATATCTGCAGACTTGTTCGAGCAGCTCGCGGTCAGAAGCGTCGTGCCGAGCAGTACGGCGGCCAGGGTCTTGCGCATCCAGGATCTCCTCGTTGGGGGTGCAAGGTCCGACGCCTCGGTGCGCAAACCGATCTGCACGATCTCGTGAAATCTTGTCGTCTTCCGACGACAACTTCCCGCCCAAGCTCGCGCAGCTGTCGTGTGTCTGAGCCGCCCGCCTGTCCGCGGGGCGCTAACTCTCCACCGTCGGCGCTTCCGAGCTCCCGACGGGTACGGCACGCGGTTCAGGCCTCGCCTCATAGGTCGGCACGAGCAACCGGTGACCTTCGGCGGCGGTCGGCGCCTCCGACTTCTTCGGCGGTGCGGTCGGACGTGTCCGCTTCCACCAGGCCTGCGCGTCGTTGTCGGTCCAGGCGTGCTCGGCCGGAATCGGAATCGCGCGCAGCGCGTCCATCAGCGCACGCGCATCGGCCGGACGTTCGTCGGGTGACTTCGCGAGCATCGAGAGCACGAGTGCCTCGAGCTCCTCCGGGAGCCACGCACGCATGCGCGGACGCAGCTCCGGGACCGGCTCCTTCATGTGCGCTCGGATCGTGTCGTCCTCATCCGGTCGCGCATAGACCTCGGTCGCGGTGAGCAGCCACCACGCGACGCAGCCGAGCGCGTAGATGTCGGCGCGCGCATCGATCTTCGCGCCGAACGCCTGCTCCGGTGCGATGTAGCCGGGCGTGCCGACGAGCGCGCCCGCCGCCGTGAGACGGCCGGACGGGGTCGGCGCGTCGGTGGGCGCGGGCAACGCGACGACCTCGAGGGGATCACCGATCGGCTCGGCCATCGTATGGACGATGCCGAAGTCGAGGATCTTGAGGACGTCCACCTCATCCGCGCAGCGACAGACGAACAGGTTCGCCGGCTTGATGTCGCGGTGAAGGAGTCCCGCATCGTGCGCCTCCGCGAGCGATTGACACGCCTGGATCAGGAGGCGGATCACGCGTGCGGCCGGCAGCTCGCCGTGCTGCCGGACGAATTTGTCGAGGTCGACGCCGTCGAGCAGCTCCATCACGTAGAAGAACGTACCGTCGTCGGTGACCCCGTAGTCGTAGAGCGCGATCGTGTGCTGCGATCGCATCGACGCCAGGGTCTGCGCCTCGCGACGGAATCTCTCGCGAATCTTCGGCGCGTGGAGCGGATCGCGCAGCGCCTCGGGCCGGACGAGCTTGATCGCCGCTTGCCGCGCGAGCAGGCGATGCTCTGCACGCCAGACCTCGCCCATGCCGCCCGCGCCGAGCCGCATGACGAGCCGGTAGGCGCCGAGCTCGCGAGCTCTCGCTTCCGCCGACCGCGCCCGCGCACGTGCCACACCAACCGCCTTGCGCATGCGGACCAGGTTCCACGCGAACATCAGCGCGACACCGAGCGCGATACCGAGCGCACCGCCCGATGCCACGAGGCTCTGCTTCTCGAGTCGATGGGTCGGACCGAGCAGCACGCGATCCGGGACGAGCGTCGCGAGGTACCAGTCGAGCGGCGCGGCGATGCCTGCACGCTTGCCGCCGACCGGCGCCACCGATGCCAGGTACGTGCCGTCATGCGCCTTCAGCTCGAGGAAGCGGAGCTCCTTCGGAGACGATGTTCCGAGCGATGCGAACAGCGCGTCGAGCGCCGGATCGGCGAAGTCCGCCGCACGCAGCAGGCGGTTCTCCTTGATCGCGGCAGCCGGCAGCGGCACCGACGGAAACGCGAGGATCGTCCCGTCCGACGCGAACATCAGCGTCCGCGCACCTTCGAACGGAGCGCGCGAAATGAACGCGGACAGCGCGGTGACGTCGAAGTCGACGGTCAAGACGGCGACGAGCGAACCATCCGCGCCGTACAGCGGCTCGGCGACGGTGAGGCCCGTGTTGTGCGAGGTGAAGAACACGCGCGGCGGTAGCCACACGCGGGCCCTCTTCTCCGTCGCGAGCTGGAAGTGCTGCCGGGTGCGCGCGTCATAGCTCGTCGTCTCGGTGCCGAGGACCTCTGGTGCGCCGCGCGCGAACCCGTAGTTCGTTCGTAGTGTCCCTCCGCCCGGCGCCTCGCCGAAGCGGCTCTCCTGCACGCCGAGCTGCCCGGTCTTCGGCTCGATGAACGACCCGCGCAGGTTGCCGTTGGGGAACGAGATGCTGACGTTCGCGATGCCCGGCCGCCCGATCACGAGGTCGCGCGTGCGCTGCGCGAGCTCGGGCATCGGCAGCTGTGGATCGGCGAGCTGGCGAAGGCTGGCGAGCAGCGGATCCGCCTGATCGAGCGCGAACGCGACATCCTGCTGGATGCTCACGGCCTGCGCGGCGAGCTGGCGGCGCGCCATCGTGTCGCTCGCGTCGAGCGTCGCGTGCCGGCCGAGCAGCATCACGACCACCCCCGATGCGATCACGAGCAGCGGGAGGATGATCAGGACCCCGGTCGGCGATGCGAGCAGCCGCCCCATGCGCTCGGCAGGCGGTGCGCCTGCGAGGCTACTGGCCGGCGTGCTGCGATCCACCTTGCGAGTGTATCCCCTAGAGCGTCACGAGCACCGGGTGCAGCGGCGCCGTGATCGTCAGGGTCGGCTTTGTGACCACGCTCGTCTCCGCTGCCGTGAACGCAAACACGGGATCGACATTCGTGAGGCAGCTACCCGGCTCACCCGACGAGCCCCAGCTCGGGGGTAATCCCGAGAACGTCACGTCGTCATTGCGGACTCGAAACTCCGAGCCGACGCTGAACACGACGCGCGGCGGTACGACCCGGAGTGTGCCGTTCTCCATGAGCAGACCCGCGTAGTACGGCGTGCCCGTGCAATCGGTCGCCTGCCACAGCTTCAGACCGTACTCGCCCGAGAGCGAGCCGGTCTCGGTCCCGGCTCTCCACACGTACCCGGTCTGCGGGTCGATGTACTGCGGGCTCGTCCCCTCGGCATTGGCGGGCCCGATGACACCCGGAACGACCGTGCCGGTGGCATCTGCCCACCCGTACGTCAGGCCACCGCGCCCGGCGCTTCCGACCTGACCTTCAGGTCCCTGCGGCCCTTGCGGCCCCTGCGGACCCTCCGGTCCCGCCTCGCCCGAGCACGCCGCCACGAACGACAACAACACCACGCAACAACTACGCATGCGGCCGAGCTTTACACGAACTACTTGGCGATCGCCGCACTGTCCGTCGCGATCGTCTTCGTCGCCGGCTTGAGCGCGCGGGCGCGATCGATCAGCGTGACGAGCTCGTTGCGATCCTTGTCGTCGCCGCTGCTCGCCACGGCCTGCGCGCGGATGTCGTCGAGCGACCACGTCGCACCGCCGCGCAGCACGTCGGCGAACGCCGCGACCGCGAACGCGAAGCGCAGATCCTGTGACGCCTCGGCGAACGACGGCGCCGATGGGCTCGCCATCGGAAAGGCCGATTCGGTGGCCGTGTCCGCCTCCGGCTGCTTGTGGCGGATGCGAACCGTGCCGAGCGGCGCGGGATGCACCTTGCCCGCCGGCGTCAGCTCGAGCTCGTACATCGCGGTGACCTGGTGGCCCCAGCCGACCTGACCGGCGGCGACATCGTCCTTGCGGAAGTCCTCGTCCTTGACGTCGCGGTTCTCGTAGCCGACGAGGCGATAGCGCGCGACCTGCGCGGGATCGAACTCGACCTGGAGCTTCACGTCCTTCGCGGCGACCTCGATCGTCGAGGTCAGCTGCTCCTGGAACACGCGCTTCGCCGCGTCGAACGAGTCGATGTAGTAGTTGTTGCCGTTGCCCTTGTCGGCGAGCTGCTCCATCAGCGTGTCCTGGTAGTTGCCCATGCCGAAGCCGATCGTCGACAGCGCGACGCCGGCCTTCGCGCGATCCGCGATGATCTTCAGCATCTCCTCGTGCGTGTGCGAACCGACATTCGCGTCGCCGTCGGTCAGGACGATCACGCGCGAGATCGCGTCGGGACGGATCCACGCCGCGGCCTGCTCGTAGGCGAGGTCGATACCCGACGCCATCGCCGTCGAGCCTCCGGAGTGCAGCTCGTCGATCGCCTTGTGAATACGATCCTTGTGATCGATGCTCGTCATCGGCAGCCGCACGCGGCTGTCGCCGGCGTACGTGACGATCGAGACCGCATCCTTCTCCGAGAGGTTGTCGGTGAGCAGGTGGAGCGACTTCTTCGCGAGCTCGAGCTTGTCGGGTGAGTCCATCGAGCCCGAGACATCGACGAGGAACACGAGCGCAGCGGGCTTCCGCTCGCCGATCGTCTTCGCCTTCGTCGCGACGCCGACGCGTAGGATGTAGCGGTCCTGCGCGAACGGATTCGGCGCCGCCTCCATCACCGTCGAGAACGGCGTACCCGGACGCGCGGGCGGGAAGCTGTAGTGGAAGTAGTTGACCCACTCCTCGACGCGTACCGACGCCTGCGGCGGCAGCGCATTCTCCTGCATCAGCTTGCGGCGACCGATCGTGTACGACGCCGTGTCGACGTCGGCCGCGAACGTGGAGAACCGATCCTTGTCGGTCATCACCCACGGGTTCTTCCCGTAGTCGGTGTAGTCCTCGGTGTTCGACGTGCGGTCGTACGCGATCGGTGACGGCGACATCGCCATGTACGCCTCGGGTGCACCGGGCGCCGTGGCGCGCTTGGCGCTACCCATCGAGCAACCAGCAACGGCAATCAGTGTCAGAGAGAGAGCACGCATGTGGACAGGCCTCCGGCAGGAATGGCGGCTCGTCGCGCCGGAGATCGACGCGAGTGCCGCGAGCACCCATGAAACGCCGGCCGTCCGGCGGCCTTACACGGGTCCGAAATGGGGGCTCGGTTCGCGACGTTGTACGATCAGCCGATTGCAGCGCGCCCGGCTTGCGAGCTTGTACGCTCAGCCGTCCAGGCCGTAATAGCGCCGATACGCCGACAGGACCTCCGCGACCTGGTTCAAGTCGCCCGCCTGCTCGCACTCGAGGAGATAGTCGACCGCTGCTTGCGCGTCATCAGCCTCGAGAGTGCGCAGGTACTTCAGGGTCGCGGCGTAACCGGCGCCGCACAGCAGCTGGACGTCGATGCTGCAGCCCGCATCGAAGCTCGCCTGCTTCGCGCGCCAGATACGGAGCGAGTCCTCGACATGCCCCGCAGCAAACAGCAGTACGCACAGTGCCTTCATCACGAGCGTGTCGCCTTCGTCGTCGGCTTCGAGCCGCGCTTGCGCCGCGAGCTCGTCGCGGATGATCGGCAGATCGACCTCGCGGGGCGGCAGCCCGAACCGCTCGATCACCTCTTCTTCCTCCATGCGCGCTCATCGTCGCTATCACGGCGGCTGCACGCAAGGCGCAACATTCAGTGCGTGTTGCCAACCGGGTTGGCTAGAACCACATGCGCGAGAGCGAGTAGAGCTCGAGGCCGACGCCCGCCGCACCGCCGGGGCGCACGGAGCCACCCCGAACATCGCCGACGGCGCCGAGCGTTCCCTCGAAGGACGCCGCGAGCACAGTCCTCGACGAGCCGCCCCCGAACTTCTCGTGGTACTCGCTCGACGATCGATCGCGCAGCGGGAACAGCGTCGCGAACCGCGCCCCGACGATCGATGGATTGCCGATGATCCCCGCGGTCCCGCCATAACCGGCGCGCCACGGATGCTCCGACAGGCTCACGTAGTCGAACGAGCCGTGGAGGCCGAGCGCCGGCTCGACGGAGTCGACGCCGAGGTTCGCCAGCACCGCACTGTGCTCGCCTGCGTAGCCGAAGCCGACGTTCACACCGGCCATGACGCCGTGATGCCGGCCATGACGCCGTGATGCTGGACATCACTGACGACATCGACGTGTGCACGCGCCGACATGGCGATGCAGCCCGTGCACGACAGGGGCAGCAGGAGGAGTCGCATGTTCCCCCAAACGCGCGACTCCTCCTGCCGTTGCAGCACCGACGGCGTTTGCCAGCCGGTGCCGCGTGTTCGATTTCAACCGCTAGAAGATGACGGTGCCGGGCGTCGACGCGTCGACCGACCACGTGAAGTTGTCGATGAACGACAGCGAGTCGAGGATGCCGTCACTGGTGTCCCAGATCGCGATGCGCAGCGTGATGATCTCGCCGCCCTTCACGTTGCCCGACGTGACGAGCCAGCCGGTGCCGCCGCCGCTGAGGTTGTTGCTGCCGCAGTAACCCGGGAGGCCCGACGGATTCGCGACGTCCATCCCGGTTCCCGTCAGCCCGCCCGTACCGGTGCACGTCGAGATGGTGCCGGCGACCGAGCCCGCGGCGCAGCCGGTGTCGCCGTTCTTGCAGTCGGTGAACAGGCCCGTGTTGCCGTACGCGAGGTTCACGCCGACGGGGTACGTCTGGTTCTGCGGCGACTTGTAGATCGCGAGGCTCTTGTCCGTCGGGTTCGCCGGCGAGCCGTTCCACGCCGAGTCGAGCAGCACGACGAAGAAGTCGTTGTACGCGCTGCATACCCACTCCGGGTACTCCGCGCTCATGAAGTTCGTCGACAGGCTGAACGACTTCGCGTTGCTCGGCGTGCGGATCTTCAGCTCGAGCATGATCGGATCGTTCGCGGTCGTGCCGCCGGTCGGCGCCGGGCAGCCGGGGGCATTCGGGAGCGTGTTGTTGTGCGCGGCGAGCCAGTCGGTCGGCATGCCGCTCGTCGTTCCGACGGCGTTGCCGCTCTGGAACGCGACGTACGGCGGATTCGTCTGGTTCGGCGCAGCCGCGTTGCCGGTCGACAGGACGACGAACGAGCTTCCCGCACGGACCGTCGTTCCACCGAACACGGGGCGGATCGCGCGCTGGTTGACGTTCGGCGAACCCGTGCCGCTCGGCAGCGTGAAGCGTGCGCTGATCACGCCCCACTTCTTGTCGTTGACCGTCGCGGTCTGGCAGAGCTCCATCGCCTTCGCGTAGTCCATCGCAGTGTTCGAGTTGCTCGTGAGGCCCGAGTCGCACGTCGCCGCGACGGCGTTGTCGACCATGCCGTCGCAGTCGTCGTCGACCATGTTGCCCGGCGCTTCGAACGCGCCCGGGTTGACGAGCTTCGGATCGCCGCAGCCATCCGTCGTCGCGTCGCAGCAGTCGCCGCCACACGTCGTGAAGCCATCGCCATCAGCATCGGCATCCTCATCGACCATGCCGTTGCAGTTGTCATCGACGCTGTTGCCGCAGACCTCACCGGTCGGCACGACCTCACCGGCGCACACTCCCCAGTTGCCGCCGCTGTCACACGTCTGCGTGCCGCCCGTGCACGGACCGACGCCTTGCGTTGCCGACGCGCCGGTGTAGCAGGCCTGCGTCGCGCCCGGTGTGCACGCTTGCTGCTGCGTTCCACCGTCGGTGCCATCGTCGCCGTTGCCGTTGTGTGTTCCGACCGATGGACCACATGCGACGAGCGCGATCAGAATGCACGCATAACGAATCGATCCGATCATGGCGGCTCCCTCCGCCGCGGAGCGTCCTTCGCACCAGGTGCGTCCGACAACTTCTAACGACACCGTGTTACTCACTTCTGCGCGATTCGCGCACTGGTGAGAATCAGCAGCCGTTAGCGCACAGCCGGTGTAGCTCTACGACCGTGTCGGATATCCGGCGCCGACGTGGGCGTTGCCATGTCCGCGAAATCGCTCAGCCGCGGGTCAGGTCGCGCGTGATGTTCTTCTGGTGAGCCTCGAGCGTGCCGCCGCCGATCTCGATCAGCTTGGCATCGCGCCACAGCTGCTCCACCCGGTACTCGGTGCAGTAGCCGTAGCCGCCGAGGACCTGGATCGCCGCATCGGCGACCTCCTTGGCGGCCGTCGACGCGAACAGCTTTGCGGCATCGGTGCCGAGCCGGTTGCGATTCGTCGGACCGACGGTGGCGGCGACGTTGTAGATGAGAGCGCGCATCGCCTCGACCTTCGCGTAGCTGTCGCCGATGTAGCGCTGGATCTGTCCGTGCTCGTGCAGCGGCTTGCCGAACGTCCTGCGCTCCTGCGAGTAGCGCACCATCACGTCGAGGCAGCGACGCGCGAGCCCGAGGCTCATCGCCGACAGGCCGAGCCGCTCGATCTCGAGGTTGCGCATCATGTTCGTGATGCCGCCGCCTTCGGTGCCGACGAGATTCTCGACCGGGACGCGGCAGCTGTCGAAGATCAGCTCGCTCATCGACGACGCGCGCATGCCGAGCTTGGGGATCTTCGGGCTCGTCGTGAAGCCGGCGAAGCCGCGCTCGACGACGAACGTCGTGATCCGACCCTCGAGCTTTGCGTAGACGAGCGCGACGTCGCACTCGGGACCGTTCGTGATGAACGTCTTCCTACCGTCGAGCACGTAGAAGTCGCCCTCGCGGCGTGCCGTGGTCTGCATGCCGAGGACATCGGTGCCGACGGCAGGCTCGGTCATGCCCATCGCACCGACGTGCTCGCCGCTCAGCACCTTCGGCATGTAGCGCTTGCGCTGGGCGGCGTTGCCGGCCCAGTAGAAGTTGTTCACGAACAGCAGCGAATGCGCGAGGTAGCCGAGCGCGAAGCCCGGATCGGAGTACGCCAGCTCGTCATGGATGATGCACGAGGCCGTGGCATCGAGGCCCGCGCCGCCATCTTCCTCGGGGATCGTGATTCCGATGAGCCCGAGCCCGCCCAGCTCTCGCAGCAGTGCCGTGTTGAACGTGCCGGATTCGTCGTGCGCCATGGCCTGGGGCTCGACACGCGTCTCCGCGAACTGCCGCACGGTCTTCCGAATCAGCTCGTGCTCTTCTGACACCATGCGATGGCTACCGTACCATCACAACGAGCCATGACACGGCCCGGGATAGACAGATGGTTGCAAGGCCAGCCAGCTGTGCTGGTCGCCAATCCGACCGCGCATTCCGGCAAGGCGGCGGACGTGATCCGACACGCGCGTGCCCTGCTCGACGAAGCGAACGTGCCGCACCGTTTCGTCGCGACCGAGCCCGAGGGGGCGACGATCGATCGGGTCCGCGAGCAGATCGATGATCACGGCGCCCGGGTCATCATCTACATGGGTGGCGACGGTACGTTCGCCGAGGCTGCGAAGGGAATCCTCGGATCGCAGCACGCGGCCGACGTCGCGATGGGCATGCTGCCGACCGGCACCGCGAACGATCAGGGCAAGTCGTTCGGGCTCGAGGCCGGTGCATGGGCCCTCGAGCGCAACGTCAACGTCATCGCCGAGGGCTACACGGTCGGCTGCGATGTCGGCCGACTCGTGATCGAGCGCGGGGTGAAAGAGGTCCATCGGGATCTGTTCTTCGATTCGTTCTCCGTCGGCCTCGGAGCCGCGAGCCTCGCCACACGCAACCGCGACCGCGAGCGCGTCGGGCGGATCCCGGGGCTCGGGATGATCTATCGCGACCAGCTCGTCTACCTCGGCGCGGTCGCTCAGCGGTTCCTCGAGAGCTACGTGGTCGACACCAAGTTCGATCTCGATGCGGTGATCGACGGCAAGGTCTATCAGTTCAAGGACCTGCTCGACGCGATCGTCAAGAACACGAAGATCTTCGGCGGCGAGTGGATCTTCGATCCGCAGTCCGAGTCCGATGATGGCCGCGTCGAGCTCGTCCCGGTCACCGGCCGCCGCGACTTCACGGCGAAGCTGCTCGGCACGATGCGCCGGGTCCCGCTCGGACTCGACGACCTGCAGATGCTCGGCATCGAGCACGCCCCCGCGATCGCGGGCACGCACCTCGAGCTCTCGGTCCGCGCGGAAGGCGGGATCATCCCGGCCGCGCAGATCGACGGCGAAGAGATCCCGGCGGGAGATCGCTACACGATCGATGTCGTCGCCCGGGCGCTGCGACTGATTGTCCCGCGCGAGCATGTCGATCCGTCCCAGACCGACGACACCAAGAGCGCGCCCGTCAGCATGCCGTGAGCACACCCTCGTTTGCAGTTGATGAGGGCGGGCCTCACGGCGCGCGTGTGCCCTCGTGTAGGTGCGCGGGCTTGCGAATGCCGTTCGCGCGGCACACAACGTGCTGATAGCGCCGGCACGATGCGGTTCCTGCTCCCCATGGCGCTGTTGCCATCCCTGCTCATGGCAGGTTGCAGCGCGCCGACCTCGGAGGATCCGGAACCCGGCGCCGAGGATCCCGGCGAGGAGCAACCGGCCGACGACTTCGCCGAGGCGGCGCCCGCACCCGCCGACGACGGCTACGTTCCGAAGGCGTTCACGGCGACGCGATTCGGCGTCTTCTATCAGGTCAGCAAGGACGTCCTCGACATCTACCAGCACGCAGACACCGGTCTTCCGCAGGTCGCCGATCACGCGTGGCTGATCACGCAGAGCCACGCGACCGCGTTCGCGAGCAGGCAGCTCGCCGATTCCGTTCACCGCCGTGCCGACTTCTACTACGCACCCGCGTTCGACATCTGGGATGCGTCGCACGACGGCTGGCAGACCGCGACCGATGCGCAGCTGCGCACGTGGGCGCACGAGTTCCGCGACGCCGCGATCAGCGCACACGCCGATCTGTTCACGTTCAACGAGGCACCGAGCACGACCGGCGAGAGCGCGAATGTCCGGATCAAGATCGCGAAGATCCTCCGGTTCATTCACGAGCCCGATCCGCAGGGCCGCGTGCTGTGGGGCGTCGTCTACCTGACCGAGCGCGCCGCGACGGCGAGCGTGTGGACGAGCGCCGCGCCGGACTTCTTCCAGGCGATCGACGAGACGAGCATCGCGCTGATCGCCGAGCACTATCACTCGACCGGGTTCGTCTGCTCGATGTCGGAGCAGGCACTCGCCTCGCACTACTTCAACTTCCGCACCTGGCTTCTGCAGAGTGGCGAGCCTGCAAAGCTCTCCATCGCGACGAAGAAGTACACGGTGCTTCATTCGGCGCGCTTCAACGACGGACCGAGCGGCTGGTCGGGCGGTGACTCGACGAAGACGACGCTCGCGAACTACCAGCGCGCGATGTCGCGGATCGCTCGCGCGACGCGGATGACCGATGGTGGACTCAACCGCCTGTCGTTCGCGCCGACGACGACGCAGATCACGAAGGTCGGCGTCCAGCCGCGCATCACGGCCCTGTTCCGCTGGCACTACCGCCACACGGCAGCACAGACGACCGAGCTGCCTTGCATCGACAACTTCGGGGGCAACTGCACCTGCCAGTAATGTTTCGCCCGTGTGCGTGCACGTACTCGACCGTTACCCTCATCATCATCATCGAGTGCGCGCACGTGCACGGGCACCTTCTTCGCCCGATGCTACGATCTCCTGAGTGCATCGGTTCCTGATCCTGGTTGCCGCGTGTAGCTCCTCGCAGAGCGATCGACCCGCGGCACCATCGGCCGGTGTGCCGCCGACGATCTCGAACGCGACCCGCAGCTGCAAGCAGGCGGCGCTCGGCCTCGAGAACGCGACGCGCGGCGTTCGCTCGCCCGAGAGCTCGGTGGCCGACGAGCTCGTCGTTCGCTGCAACGAGGATTCGTGGCCGTCCACCGCGATCGATTGCTTCGCGACGATGCGCGAGGGAGATCTCGGCCGCTGCTCGCGCTCCCTCCCCGACGACTCGCGCAATCGCATGTTCGGCGTGCTCGGCGGCGGTGGCGGGCTGGCCGGGATCGCGATCGCTCAGGCGCGGCTCGAGCAGCTCCAGGTCGGCGTGCCGGCCTGCGATCAGTTCGTCGCCGCCGTCTCGACCGTGCTGAAGTGCGAGCAGATCGCGATCGACGTCCGGGTCCAGCTCGGCCGGGAGACCGCGGAGTTCTGGTCCCTTCCGACGGCGAAGCTCGCCGCCGACGACCTCCAGCGAATGACGGAGGTCTGCGGGCAATCTCTCGCGTCGCTACGACAGCAGGCGTCCGACGCGGGCTGCCATTAAATGATACGACCTGCGGATGCGAACGCTCGCACTCGCCTTCCTCGTCGCGTGTAGCAGCTCTCCGCGGCCGTTCCCGGACCTGCCGCCACCACGGCCGGAGCGCACCGCCGAGCCGGCGCCGCCCGCACAGCCGCCAGCGCAGCCGCCGGCACCCGCGCATCCGGTCGCGAAGGACACGTATCACGGCGTCGTCGTCGAGGATCCGTATCGCTGGCTCGAGGGCAGCACGCCGGACGTGAAGCAGTGGGCCGACGCGATCGACGCCAAGACGCGCGCCCAGCTCGACGCGATCCCCGACATGCCGAAGCTCAAGACCGAGCTCGCGGCGCTCATGAACGCGCAGATCACCGAATACTGGGGCTTCAAGGCGGCGGGCGGCAAGCTGTTCGGCTTCCGCCGTCCGCCGGGCAAGGAACAGCCGCAGCTGATCATGCTCGCCGATCCGACGAAGCCTCAGGCCGCGACCGTGATCCTCGATCCGACGGCCAGCGGCAGCGCGACCGTCGCGATCGACTGGTTCGAGCCGTCGCCCGATGGCAAGCGCGTCGCCATCTCGATCTCCGAAGGCGGCAGCGAGAGCGGCACGCTCCACCTCGTCGGGCTCGACGGCAAAGACCTCGAGACGCCGATCCCGAACGTGCAACACGGCACCGCCGGGGGCGACGTCGCCTGGACACCCGACGGCAAAGGCATCTACTACACGAAGTACACCGACGGGAACTTCTTCGTGAACGTGTGGTTCCACCAGCTCGGCACCACGCAGGACAAGGACCACTACGAGATCGGTAAGGACCAGCCGAAGATCGGCGAGTTCATGATCGACACGGACAAGCGCGGCCGCGTGCTCGTCCGGATCCAGGACGGCGATGGCGGCATGTTCCGTCACCTCCTCCGCGACGAGAAAGGCACGTGGACGCAGTTCGCCGACTGGCCCGATCGCATCACCTACTCGGACTTCGGCCCGACCGGCGACATCTGGCTCGTCTCGCTCAAGGATGCACCGCACGGCAAGGTGCTGCGGCTCGA